>LXNI01000409.1_pt1 | contig 50801 bp, 53 predicted proteins | sample 809091 | NCBI WGS metagenome assembly LXNI01 (sample SAMN04870527, study PRJNA318959) | sponge metagenome | biome: 01000161; feature: marine sponge reef; material: water | host: Sarcotragus foetidus | place: Greece: Milos, Mediterranean Sea | collected 2013-05-29 | depth 5-7 m
TGGGCATGCAAGCCGAGACCGCGGAGGGGAGACCGATGGGACTCAACATCAAGAACGACGAGACCTGCCGGCTGGCCGGCGAACTGGCCCGCCTCACGGGCGAGACGAAGACCGGCGCGATCACGGTCGCCCTCAAGGAGCGCCTGGAGCGCGAGAGGCGCGAGCGCAGCGCCGAGGCTCGGTTCCATGAGCTGCGGGCCATCGGACAGCGCTGTGCAGGCCTGCTGGAGGATGGGCCTGCGCCCGTCGCCCACGGCGACCTCCTCTACGACGATCAGGGGCTGCCGAAGTGATAGTGGACACTTCGGCGATCCTGGCGGTCCTGCTCGCCGAGCCCGACGCCGACCGCTACACGAGAGCACTCGCAGAAGCGGGTAGCTCCCGCATGTCGGTAGCCAACTTCCTGGAGGCGGCCATCGTCGTCGAGCACCGCGCCGGAGCGGCGGGCGGCCACGAACTCGATCTTCTCATGGAACGGGCGCCCGTCGAGATGGCGGAGGTCACCGCCGAACACGCCCAGGCGGCGCGTCGAGCCTGGCGCCGCTTCGGTAAGGGCAACCACCCCGCGGCACTCAACTTCGGGGACTGCTTCGCCTACGCCCTGGCCCAAACCGAGCGGGAGCCTCTCCTGTTCAAGGGCGACGACTTCGCGCTCACCGACATCAAGCCCGCGTAGGGCCTTCAGGGAGCACTGCGGTGGTTGGCGATGGGGCAGGCGGCGTGATCTGAGGGTTCGCACCTGCGGTCGGGGCCTTGCGCGTCTGGCATCCCGCGGCTGCTATGTGCGGATCGCATCTAGCGGCGGAGATGGGTTAGGCTGGCCCAGACCGCCGGAACGGCTGCGGGAGGGTCCATGACGACAGGATGGGTCATCGGCTATGTGATCGGGGGCGTTCTGATCCTGGCTGTGGTCGTGTTGCTTCTGCTGATGATCCGAGGCGCTCATCGGGCCGCGGTGAAGGCCGAGGCGATCCTGGCCGCGCTGGAGGAGTCCCGCGACAACACCGCCCCGCTGTGGGCCGTCAACGACGTCAACTCGGCGATAGAGCGGATCACCGCGGGAGCGGGCGCGGTGCGAGAACATCTGGCTTCGAAGGACGGGGGCTGACGATGAGCACCAACGCGCTCTGGTGGCTGACCCTGGCACTGGGTCTGGTGGTCTGCCTGGTGGCGGTGCTGCTGCTGCAGATCTTCTACCGCAAGGTGCGCCGCATCGAGTCGGGCTCGGGCGCCATCTGGGAGGCGGGCAAGCAGGTGGCCCGCAACACGGCCACCACCTGGATGCTGCATCAGACCACGGTCCGGCTGGACGTCTTCACCGAGGAGGCGCTCAAACACGACGCCTTCCTGGATGAGGCGCTCGCCCAGGCGGGCGGAGACGACTGATGCGCACACTCCTCATCATTCTCACTGTGGTCGAGATCGTCGTCTTCGTCGGGGCCCTCGCGACGTACCTGATCGTCATCTCCCGGTCGCTGAGACGGATCTCGCAGTCTCTGGGCAAGGTCACCTTCGGCGTCCGCGCCATCGAGACGCAGTGCGCCTCCGTCGGCCCGTCCGTGACCCGGGTCAACGAGCAGCTCACCGTCATCGCTGGCGCGCTCGAAGGCGTGTCGGCGAAGGCCGAGCGCCTCGGCGCGGGATCGTGAGCCCGTCGGCGGCGTCACCCAAGTCCGGCGCGCTGGCTGCCCTCTACTGGCGCAGCGAGATCCTCCAGGTCATGTACTGGCTGAGGGGCGAGGGGTTCGGCGATGTGGTCGACCCGGGCCTGATCGAGCGGTTCCTCGGGGTGGACGCAGCCATCGGGATGACCTACCTCGACCGCCTGGTTGAGGAGGGCTACCTGGTGCGCGACGGTGACTGGTTCGCGCTGTCGGACTTCGGCCTCGAGCGGGGGGCCAAGGAGTTCCACGAGGCGTTCGCCGATCTGACCAAGCCCGCCCACGGCGAGTGCAGCGACGACTGCTGGTGCCATGCCTCCGTCGACGAGGCCGAGGCCTGCGTGGCGCAGCGCCTGGGCCACGATCACGACCATGCCGGCTGAGAACGTCGAGGGGCTGCCGCGGCGGTTCCTGGGTGAGTTCCTGTTGCTCAGCCTGGAACGGGATGACACCTCCTACGGCTACGAGTTGTACGAGACGGTCCGGTCCCTCGGGCTCTCGGTAGACCTTGCCGCCGTCTACAGGGCCCTGCGGACCATGCAGCAGCGCGAGCTGGTGACTTCTCAGTGGGTTCCCTCCCTCTCGGGGCCGGACCGGCGCCTCTACTCGTTGACCGATTCCGGGCGAGTCTCGGCCGCGGCCGCGGCCGGCGAGTTGGTCATGGTCCGTGACGGCCTCACCTCTGCTCTGGAGTACTTCGAGGCGCTAGACGGCACACGCACATGAGGATCGCGGTCGCGGGCAAGGGAGGAGCCGGCAAGACCACCATCTGTGCGACCGGGGCCCGATTGCTGGCCCGGTCGGGTGCGAGCGTGGTGGCCATAGACGGCGACACCAATCCCAACCTGCATGCGGCCATCGGAGTCGATTCCGCCGCGGTGCCCCCGTCGCTGCCCCCGTCGCTGGTGTCGCGCCGCTTCGACGGCCCCCGCCTGGCCGCGCCGGTCGACGAGGTGCTCCAGCGCCACGCAGCGCAGGCGCCCGACGGCGTGCGCCTCGTGCGGATGGGGATGCCCCAGCACGCCGACGAGGGTTGCATGTGCTCCGCGCACGCCACCGTGAGCGCCCTGCTGGCCGATCTGGGAGAGGCCGCCGACACGGTCACGTTGCTCGATCTCGAAGCGTCGCCCGAGCACTTGAGCCGAGGGACCGCGCGGCACTCCGACATCCTGCTCCTCGTCGTCGAGCCCTACTACCGGTCACTGGAGGCGGCCCGGCTCCAGGCTTCGCTGGCCGCAGAGACTTCCATCGGACGGGTAGCGGTCGTGGCCAACAAGTGCCGGCAGCCGTCGGACTCCGACGCCATCGACGAGTTCTGCACACGACACGGTCTGGACCTTGTCGGCGCCCTTCCGTGGTCCGAGGATGTCATGGCCGCTGACGCCGCTTCGCGGCCCCTGCTCGACCACAGCCCCGACGACGGTCTCGTCACCGCGGTGAGCACGCTCTTCGGAGGCCTTGTTCCGACTGTGGCAGTGGCGGGGTCGCAGGCAGAGGCCGGCGTCTGATGTGTGTCGGCATTCCTGCCCAGGTCGTCGAGCTCCATCCGTCGGGTGAGCACACGGCCATCGTGGATGTGGAAGGCGCTCAGCGCGAGGTCAACACCATCATGGTCGACGACGAGCCACTGGCCGTGGGCGACTGGGTGCTGCTGCACGTCGGGTTCGCGATGTCGAGGATCGATGCCGCCGAGGCGGCCGAGACGCTGGCGTTCATGCGGGAGCTGGGCTCGGTGTACGACGACGAGATCGAGGCCTTCAGCAGCGACCTGCCATGACGGTGGCCCACCCGCCGGCGATCGACTGCGGCCTGGACCCGACCGGGGCTGCGATGTGGCTGGCCCGCGCCTTCACCGCCGGGCGGCGGCTGCGGGTGTGGGCGCCGGACGCACCCGACCACGCCCACCACGTGGCCGTGGAGTTCGTTCACCCCGTGGTGGCCGGCACCCGCCCCCTGGCCGCGGTGGTCGACGTGGGTGACGCGGCCCCGGTGACGTCGACGGACGCAAGGCTGGTCATCGGCGAGGCTGGCGTAGCCGCGGATCTGTTCATCTCCGCTGACCAGTCCGACACCGCCATCGTGTTGAGCTACCACCTGTTGTGGGAGCTGGTCCAGGTGGTGCTGGAGCATCCTGGCCTCGTCGGCAGCGCCGGCGCCGCGGGAGGGGACTCCACCGGGTTCCTGTACCCGTTCCTCGACGCGGCCGAAGATGACGAGGCGTCGCTGCGTGAGGCGCTCAAAGCGTCTGCCGAGGCCAAACGGGACGAATCCAACCGGCTCGCCAGCGAGTCACTGGAGTCCAACCGGGGCGCACTCGAGTCCGCCGGTGCAGCCATCGGTCGGGCGACTGGGGACGGTCAGCGGGTGCTCACCATGGGCAACGGGGGAAGCGCCACCGACGCGGCCCGGCTGGCTCGGGTGCTGCGCTCGCACGGTGTGCCGGCCGAGTCGCTCTCGACCGACTACGCCGTGGCCACCGCCCTGGCCAACGATCTCGGCGCCGAGCGGATCTTCACCAGACAGCTCGACGCCTTCGGTCAGCCCGGTGGCGTGCTGGTGGGCTGCAGCACCAGCGGCGCATCCCGGAACCTGCTCGCCGCCTTCGACCGGGCGGCGGCCATGGACATGACGACGGTGGGTCTCAGCGGCTACGGGGGCGGGTCGTTCACCGGCCACCCGAGCGTCGATCACAGCCTCGTCGTACAGTCGATGTCGGTGCACCGCATCCAGGAGGCCCAGGCCGCGCTCATGAGCGCACTCTGCGAGCGGGCCGCGGGCGGGCTCGTGGCCACCGGTCAGGCGTCAGGGGCAGCACCGTGAAGTACGTCGACGAGTTCCGCGACCCCGAAGCGGCCCGGCGCCTCCTGGCCGACATCGCTGCGGCAGCCGCCGACCAGCCGCCGAGGAAGTTCATGGAGGTCTGCGGGGGCCACACCCACGCCATCTACCGCCACGGCATCGAGGCCCTGCTGCCGGCCAGCATCGAGCTGATCCACGGGCCGGGGTGCCCGGTGTGCGTCATCCCGATGGGCCGCGTCGACGACGCGGTCGCGGTCGCCTGCGCCGACGGCGTGACCATGTGCTGCTTCGGGGACATGCTCCGGGTGCCGGGAGGCGACTCGACGCTGCTGGAGGCCAAGGCCCGCGGCGCCGATGTCCGCATCGTGTACTCGCCGCTGGACGCCCTCGCCCTCGCCGAGCGGAACCCCGACCGCCAGGTGGTGTTCCTCGCGGTCGGGTTCGAGACCACTGCGCCGTCGACCGCGGTCACGCTGCTGCAGGCCCGCGAGCGCAAGGTCGACAACTTCAGCGTGTTCTGCAACCACGTCACCATCGTCCCGCCGCTGAAGGCCATCCTCGACTCGCCCGGATTCGACCTCGACGGGTTCCTGGGCCCGGGGCACGTCTCGACGGTCATCGGCACCCATCCCTACCGGTTCGTTCCCTCGCAGTACGGCCGCCCCCTCGTCACGGCCGGCTTCGAGCCGGTGGACATCCTGCAGGCGGTGCTGATGCTTCTGCGCCAGCTCGCCGACGGGCGCTGCGAAGTGGAGAACCAGTACCGGCGGGTCGTGTCCGGTGAGGGCAACCGCCGGGCGCTGGCGCTGCTGCGGGAGGTCTTCGTGGTCAGGCCGCACTTCGAGTGGCGGGGCCTCGGGTTCATCGCCCAGAGCGCCCTGGCCATCGCGCCCGAGTTCGCGCCGTGGGACGCCGAGCTGCGCTACGAGGTCCCCGGCGTGCGGGTGGCGGACCCGAAGGCCTGCCAGTGCGGCGAGGTCCTCAAGGGAGCGCTGCGGCCGTGGGAGTGCAAGGTCTTCGGAACGGCCTGCACCCCTGAGACGCCGATCGGCACCTGCATGGTGTCGTCGGAGGGAGCCTGTGCCGCCTACTACAACTACGGGCGGTACTCGAGCCGGTCGCGCATCCCGGTCCACGCCGCGAGCGAGCGCGGCTAGGTGAGCGCCTCTCGCGTCGCAGCGGTGTCATTCCCGCTCTTGTTCGCTGCGCTCACGGGCCGCTCGGGCCACGGCCTCGCTCTTGCGGGCCGTTGGCGCGCGCCCGTTTGCTCGGCCTCCGGCTGATGCCATTCGAAGACGACCTGGAGGCCCGCCAGGCGGTGCTGGCCCGGGTCGAGTCGTGGCGGCGGCGTGCCCCCAAGCTCACCGACGACACCATCACCATGGCCCACGGGGCCGGCGGCAGGGCCAGCCAGTCGCTGCTAGAGGCTGTCATCCGGCCCGCTTTCTCCAATCCGGTGCTTGACGCTCTCGACGATGGCGCGGTGCTCGAGGTTGGTGATGGCCGGCGACTGGCCGTAACCACCGACGCCTTCGTGGTGACTCCCCGGCGCTTCAACGGCGGCTCCATCGGCGACCTGGCCGTGAACGGCACCATCAACGATCTGGCTGCCATGGGGGCGGAGCCCGCCGCACTCACCGTCTCGCTGGTGCTGGAGGAGGGGCTGGCGGTCGAGGAGCTGCGGGCCATCGTGGACGACGTGGCCCGGGCCGCCTCGGCCGCGGGAGTTCCTGTCGTGACCGGCGACACCAAGGTGGTCGAGCGGGGCGCGGCTGACGGCTGCTACATCACCACCACCGGGATCGGGTTCGTGGGAACGAGGGCGCAACTGGACGCCGCGGCCGTGCGGCCCACCGACGCGCTGGTCCTCTCGGGCATGATCGGGGACCACGGCGTGGCCGTGATGGTGGCCCGCGGCGACCTGGCCCTGGCTGCCGACGTGGCGTCGGACACCGCTCCGCTGCATCAACTGGTCTCGGCCCTCCTGGAGGCCGTGCCGGCCACCCGGTGGCTCCGGGACCCGACCCGCGGCGGGCTGGCCTCCACCTGCAACGAACTGGCCGCGGCGTCAGGGCTCGGCGTGGAACTGGACGAGCGGGCGCTGCCGGTGCGGGGAGCGGTCTCCGGGGCGTGCGAGCTGCTGGGGCTCGATCCGCTGTACATCGCCAATGAGGGCAAGATGCTGGCGGTGGTTCCCGCCACCGATGCCGAGGCCGCGGTCCAGGCAATGCGAGGCTGCGAGGCCGGTGCCGACGCCTGCGTCGTGGGCAACGTCACCGACGAGCATCCGGGCCTGGTGCTGGTGCGCACCGGCTTCGGCGGCACCAGGATCGTCGACATGCTGGTCGGCGACCCGCTGCCCCGGATTTGCTGATGGTGCCGCCGATCGCGGCAGATTAGGGCCCGTGACTGGCGCTGTGATCGTCGCTGCGAGGCCGGTGAGCCACGCTGTGGCTGTCGCTGGGGGAGGCCAATGAGTCGTTCGGGGATCGTGCGGTGTCTGCTGGCGGCGGTGCTGTTCGGGGCGTCGGCGCCGGCCGCTTCGGAGCTGGCTAGCGACGTGCCGTCGCTGATGCTGGCCGGCCTGCTGTATCTGGGGGCGGGTCTGGCGGTGGTGCCCTCGGTGGTCCGCTCACCCCCGACTGCGGTGGCGCTGCGACGCGACTGGCGTCCTGCGCTGGTGGCGGTGGTGGCCGGTGGTGCTGTCGGGCCCGCGTTCCTGGTGGCCGGGTTGGCCCGTGCTCCCGCCGCCACCGCCTCGATCCTGCTCAACCTGGAGCTGGCCGCCACCGTGCTGCTCGCGGCCACCATCTTCCGCGAGCATCTGGGCCGGCGGGTCCTGGCCGGTGCGGGGCTGGTGACGGCCGCTGGCGTCGTGCTTGCCTGGGAGCCCGGATTCAAGCTGAGCCTGGGAGCGCTGCTGATCGCGGCCGCCTGCCTGTCCTGGGGCGTTGACAACGGCGTGACGGCCAAGATCGACCAGCTCAGCCCCGAGCAGGTGGTCCTGCTGAAGGGGTTTGTAGCCGGCCTGGCCAACTTCGGGCTGGGCCTCGCCTTCGCCGGTGGTGCCGCCGATATGAGTCTCGGCGAGATCGTGGCCGGGCTGGCCATCGGCGCGGCCGGCTACGGGGCGTCGATAACGCTGTGGGTCAAGGGCGCCCGGGACCTGGGCGCGGCCCGGGGCCAGCTGATATTCGCGGCCGCGCCGTTCATCGGCGCGATCATCGCCTGGTCGGTGCTGGGCGAGTCGGTCACCGTCGCGCAGCTGATCGCGGTCGTGATCGCCGCGGCCGGCGTAGGTGTGTCATTGGAGTCGGCCCACGACCACACCCACGCCCACGGGGCGACGGAGCACGAGCACGAGCACAGCCACGCCGACGACCATCACGACCACACCCACGACGAGCCCGTCGAGGGTCGCCACACCCATGTCCATCAACACCGGCCCAGGGTGCACAGCCACCCCCACGTCCCCGACCTCCACCACCGCCACCGCCACAACGGCTGAACGCCGCTGGCCTCACTCGATATGGGTGCCCGGCGCGGCTGCTCGGCTGCTCACATGCGCCCGACTCGGAGTTGGACCCAACCATATATGCGAGAGTTATCCTGACCAACATAACTTGCATAAACTAAGGTAAACTCTGTTGATCCGAGTGCGGTCCACCGCCGAGGGTCGCCATCGCAATCGACAGGTCGACGCCGGCGCCTATCGAAGGAGGTTGACGATGGACCGACTTGCCAATCCCTTCAGGCCGGGCGCAGGAACACAGCCTGCTGCGCTGGTGGGACGCGACCCGATGATCGACGACTTCGGCCTGACTCTGAGGCGGGCGCTCGACCGGCGCCCCGGCAAGAGTTGCATGCTGCTGGGCCTGCACAGCACGGGCAAGACGGTGCTCCTGAACCGCTTCATGGAGATCGCCGGTCAGGAAGGTGCCCGGACTGCATTCGTGGAAGCCTCCGACTCGGGCAGCTTCAGCCAACTCCTTGCCATCCGGCTGCGCCGGGTCCTGCTGCAGCTGGCCGAAGGTCCGGTCAGGCGGACGGCGGCGCGAGCGCTCGGGGCGCTCAGGTCGTTCGCCTTGCATCTGCCCGACGGTTCCGCCATCTCCGTCGGAGTAGATGCCACGCCTGGGCTGGCCGACTCCGGCGTCCTGTCGGAGGACCTGGCGGACTTGCTGGTGGCCGCGGGGGAGGCGGCGGCCGACAGTGGCAGCGGGATCGTGCTGTCCGTCGACGAGGCGCAGTACTTGCGGGAGGACGAGATGGGGGCGACCATCGGTGCCATTCATCGCACCACCCAGTTGAACCTCCCGGTGGTGCTGGTTGCGGCGGGGCTGCCCCAGTTGCGGGGCCTTGCTGGGGAGGCGCGTACCTACACCGAGCGCCTGTTCGCCTTCCCCGAAGTCGGTGCCCTCACTCCCGGCGAAGTCCGTGATGCTCTGGTGTTGCCCGCTGAGGCCCAGCAGGCGCGCTTCGAGCCGGCGGCGATTGAATCCATCATCGCCGAGTCCCGGGGCTATCCGTACTTCGTTCAGGAATGGGGCTATCACGCCTGGAATGCAGCCCCGGGAGATCTGATAACCCTTCATGACGTTACGGCGGCGAGCCGCAGCGTGACCGACACTCTCGACCGGGACTTCTTCCGGGTGCGGTTCGATCGCCTTACGCCCAGAGAGCGCGTGTATCTGAGGGCAATGGCCGAGTTGGGCCCCGGTCCGCACCGATCGGGCGACATCGCGAGCGAGTTGGGCGTGCGGGTGCAGTCCGTGGCGCCCCGGCGGTCGGCGCTGATCGCCAAGGGCGTGATCTACAGCCCCGCCCATGGTGACACGGCGTTCACCGTCCCTCTGTTCGACGACTTCCTGAGTCGCACCCTTTCCCGCTAGAGCCCGCCGCGCGGCTGGCAATTTGCGCAGTCCACGAGTGGAGTCTCGGCTACTGAGGTGCCGCCACGTCGGCGGTCTCCAGGAGCCGGTCGGTCAGGGACTCGACCGCGGTCCACACGCCGGCCGCCTCGCCGGGCGCGAGCGGGGTGCCCATCCGGTCGGCCTCGACGATGTTCCGGCTGAGCGGGATCGCCACATCGAGCGGCACCTCGTTGTCGGCGCACAGCCGGGCTAGCAGTTCTCGCTGGTCGTCGCCGACCTTGTTGCCCACGCCACAGAACGCCCCGATGCCCAGCTCGCGGGCCAGGGCGATCGTTCGCCGGGCGGTGATGATCGCCTTGAGGCTGGGCTCCATGACCAGCACCAGCACGTCGGCATGGGCCAGCGTCCCGCCCGAGCGGCTGAGATGCTCGATCCCGGCCTCCATATCGACGATGGTGTCGTCGGTCTCGGTGTCGAGGGCCTCGCCCAGCAGGCTCCTCACCGTGGCATGGCCGCCGCAGGTGCAGCCGGCCGCGGCCTCGGTCACTCGCAGCGCCGACATCACAGCCACGCCCGACGGGGTCTCGGCCGCGTAGTCGGCCATCAACTCGGCCACGGTCAGATCGCCCCGGGAGCCGACGATGATCGATCTCGGCACCGTCGGAAGGGCTTCCGTCGCGATGGGATCGAGTCCCAGCGACAGCCCCAGGTTGGGGTTGGAGTCGGTGTCCACGGCCAGCACCCGCCGACCGCGATCGGCCAGCGACCGGGCCAGCAACGCGCTGAGCGTGGTCTTGCCCACACCGCCCTTGCCCACGACTCCGATCTTCATGGTGTCAACGCTCCGTTTCCCGGGTGCCTCAACGCTAGCTCCCGCCGGCCAGCGTGGCCCTGCCCACGGCCGCCTGGCCCAGCGAGATGCCTCCGTCGTTGGGCGGGACTTGGCGGTGGCGGAGGACCTCGAAGCCGGACTTCTCCAGGTCGGGCACCAGCAACTCCACCAGGCGGCGGTTCTGGAAGACGCCGCCCGAGATGGCTACGGCCGTAAGCCCGGTGGCCTCGCGGCCCTGCTTGCTGACGGCGACAGCAACATCGGCCACCCAGCGATGGAATGCCGCCGATATCGCCGACGGTTCATGGCCGGCCAGCAGGTCTGCGGTGACCGCTTCGACAACAGGAGAGAACTCGATCACCGCTGGGGTGCCGTCGCTGATCTCGACGGGGTACCGCCTGGCGTCGGGTCCTGCGGCCTGTTCCAGGCGGATCGCGGCCTGGCCCTCGTAGGTGACGGTCCCGGCGACGCCGCAGAGGGCCGCCACCGAGTCGAACAGCCGGCCCATCGAGGTGGTGAGGATCGACTGGCCCGGGTGGCACTGGCCCAGGACCTGCGGTGCGTCCTGGAGATGGTCGGTCACACAGGCGAGGGCGGGAAGGTCCGCATCGAACACCTCGTGGAGGTGGGCCAGTGCCATGCGCCAGGGCTGGCGCACGGCTGCGCTGCCGCCGGGCATGGGCACGGGATGGAGGTGGGCGAAGCGCTCGTAGCCACCGGCGTCGCCCACGAGGATCTCCCCGCCCCACAGGGTGCCGTCGGTACCCCAGCCCATCCCGTCGAACATCACGCCGATGGCCGGGCTGCGGAAGCCGGCGTCGGTCAGGCATGACGCCAGGTGGGCATGGTGATGCTGCACCCCGAGCCGGGGAGCGAGGTCGCTGCTGACCGCGAACTTGGTCGACAGGTACTCGGGGTGCAGGTCGTGCACCAGCAGCTCCGGAGTGGCCCGGGTCAAGGAAAATAGATCGGCCACCGCGGTCTCGAAGGTTGCCAGGGCGGTCGGATGCTCGAGGTCGCCGAGATGCACGGACATGTGGGCGTCAGCGCCGAGGGCCAGGCAGACCGTGCTCTTGAGTTCGGCGCCCACGGCCAGAACGGGCGGGCCGTCGCCGTCCAGCCGCACCGTGCCGGGCGCGTAGCCGCGTGCTCGTCGCAACAGCTGGAAGCCACCGGCAACGACGTGCCCCACGGAGTCGTCGGCCCGGCGCTCGATCACCCGGTCGTGACCCAGCACGGCGTCGGCGATGTCGCCGAGTTCGGTCCCGACCCGGTCGTCGTCGGTGACTATGGGCTCGTCGGACCGGTTGCCGCTGGTGCACACCAGCGGCACGCCCGCCGCATCGGCCAGCAGGGCGTGCAACGGCGTGGCGGGGAGCATCACCCCCAGCAGGCGGGTGTCGGGAGCCACTTCAGCGGCGACGGCGGCCGACTCCCTGCGGGGTGCGAGCACGATGGGCGCCTCCGGTCCTGTGAGGGCCCGCAACGCTGAGTCGTCGAGGACGGAGATCGCCGTGGCCGCCTCGACCGAGGCGACCAGCAGAGCGAAGGGCTTCTCCTCGCGGTGCTTGCGTCTCCGCAACCGGCCCACGGCAGCGCTGTCGTCGGCCCGGCACGCCAACTGGTAGCCGCCGACGCCCTTGACCGCGACGATGCGGCCCGCCCTAAGCAGGGAGGCTGCCTCCTCGATGGGATCGCCTTCGATGGCTTCCCCGGCCGTTGACTCCAGCGACAGTGACGGCCCGCACTTACCGCAGCACACGGCCTGGGCGTGGTGGCGGCGGTCGGCGGGGTCGTGGTACTCGGCCTCGCAGGCCCGACAGAGCGGGAAAGCGGCCATCGAGGTGCGCTCCCGGTCGTACGGCAGGCTCCGCACGACCGTGTAGCGGGGCCCGCAGTCGGTACAGCAGGTGAAGGCGTACCGGTAACGCCGCCCGCCGCGATCCGCGATCTCAGCGAGGCAGGCGCCGCAGGCCGCCACGTCGGGGGGCACGGTGCCGGCGACCGTGCCTGAGCCGAGCGCACTGGGCGCGATGGAGAACTCCCGCTCGCCCTCGACCGCGGGCACGTCGGTCGCCCGGACCGAGTCCACCCGGGCCAGCGGAGGGGCCTCGGCGGTGACTCGTGCTTCGAATGCGTCCAGGTCGGCTCGGCGGCCCTGGATCTCGCACCACACGCCCTCGTCGTCGTTGCCAGCAGCACCCGTGAGCGACACGCTCCGGGCCAGCCGATGCAGGTGGGGTCGGAACCCCACACCCTGGACGGTGCCCGCTATTCGCAGGCGTCGGCGCTTCATCCTAGATACGTTAAGTTTGCTAAATGCATCTTACATATAGTTGATTTGGCGCTGCGGTGACGGAGTACCTAGCTTCCGCCGCCATGCCCCGCCGTCGAATCTTCGTTTTCGCTCTCATCCTGTCATTGTTCAGTGCCGCGCTGGCGCCGCTGGCAGTTGCCCAGGACAATGACGACGTCGTGGTCCGCGTGGGTCTGCACGCGGCTGAGAAGAATCTCAACCCGTTCATCGTTCCCCAGGCGCTGCCGCTGACCCACGACTTCACGATGCTGGTGTACGACACCCTCTTCTGGTCGCAGAGCCGCCTTGATCCCGAGCCGTGGCTGGCGACCGGCGCCGAGCCCTCCGACGACTTCCGCACCTGGACAGTGAGCCTGCGCGACGATGTCAGCTGGCACGACGGCACCCCGTTCACCGCCGCCGATGTCGCCTTCACGTTCGAGTACTTCGCGAACGACGGGGGGCCGGGACGCTACGGGCACCATGTGTACGACCACCCTGTGTTCGAGTCGGCGTCCGTCATCGACGACACCACCGTTGAGATCACCTTCGAGGATCCTGTCACGACCTTCAAGCTGCTCCCCGCCGGAGACGTTCCGATCCTTCCCAAGCACATCTGGGAAGGCATCGACGATCCCCGCGCCGACGCCACGTCGCTTCCGGTCGGCACCGGGCCCTACGTGATGGTCGAGTACAACCCCGGCGTCTCGTACCGCCTCGAGGCCAACCCCGACTATTTCCTGGGAGCGCCCCTCGTCGACACCCTCATCATGCCGGTCGTCAGCGACGCTCAGGCCGCTTTCGCCGGGCTGCAGACCGGCGAGCTCGACTTCGTGACCCGCAACCTGCCGGCGCCGCTCGTCCCGCGGGTGCAGGAGAACGAGGAGCTCTCGGTGATCACCGGAAGCCGGATGCAGTCCCTCTACCTGATGTTCAACACCCGCAAGCCGCTCCTCAGGGATCCCGCGGTGCGCAAGGCCATGAGCATGGCCCTCGACGTGCAGGCGATAGTCGACATCGTCGAGGGCGGGCTGGGAAGGCCCGGCAACGACACGTGGACCCATCCCGACTCGCCCTGGGCCCATCCCGTCGGGGGGCACCGGTTCGATGCGGAGGCGGCCGGCGCCATGCTCGACGAGGCCGGCTATCCGCTGGGCGACGGAGGCGTGCGCCGCAGCGCCGACGGCGTTCCGCTGGCGTTCACTCTGCTGGTAAACGCGGCGGCCCCGCCTCAGATCCGCTCCGGGGAACTGGTGGCCGAGCAGCTGTCGGCGATAGGTGTGGACATCACCGTCGAGCCCCTCGACGCGCCCGCGATCACGGCCGCCCGCCGGCCCAGCCCCGACGGGCCACCGGCGGTCGAGATGTTCATCGCGGTGTTCGAATCCCACGCCCATGCCGACCCCGACCACCTGTTCTTCTTCTTCCACAGTCCCGGCCGGGGTGTGGGCGGCATATTCAGCGGCTACGCCAACCCCGAGTTCGACGCGGTGCTCGAGGATGCCCTGGACGCGCCGATCCCCGAGAAGCTGTCGCTCATCGGGCAGGCCCAGGACATATTCGCGGCCGAGGCGCCCGCGGTCGTCCTGTACTACCCCGACGGCCGCTGGGGTTACCGGCCCGGCGTCTACGACGGATGGATCAGCGACCCGGGCCATGGCGTGTTCACCAAGCGATCCCTCCTCGCTCCCTACGCAGCCGGCTCGGCGGCCGCTGAACCTGCCGCTGGCGAGACCGCTCCCGAAGAGGTCGCCGAGGATGCCTCCGAGGCTGTCGACGCAGAGCCCGAGCAGGATGAGAGTGCGGTCGAACAGCCCGCCGCAGAGGCCAGCGAAGATCCCAGCAGCGACGCCGGCGACGCGGACTCCTCCGGCACCGCCTCCACGGCCGACGAGACCGTGAGCGACGACGCCGGAACCGCTCCGGCGGCTCCCGACGAGCCCGACGCGCAAGAGGCCGACGACGGCGGAGCCGGCGCTGCGGTCACGTTCGTGGTGGTCCTGGTGGTCGTCGCGGCCGCGGTGGCTGCGTTCGTCGTCGTGCGGCGCCGCGGCCGGGAGGGCACGGTTGAGGACTAGATCCCCCTGACCTTGCGCCGATGACCGGTTTGCTCGCAGGGCGGCTGGCAGACCGCATATCGACCCGCCGGGTCCGGCTGGCGTCGCAGTACGCGGCGGTGATCCTGGCCGCACTGGTCGTGAACTTCGCGCTGCCCCGGCTCGCTCCGGGAGACCCCGTCGACTACCTGGTGCCTCCCGAGGCGGGGACGATCGATGAGACCGTTCGTGAGTCGATGCTGGAGCGGTTCGACCTCGACGGCTCGGGCTGGCAGCAGTTCACCAGCTATCTGGCCAATGTGGCCCAGGGCGACCTCGGCATCTCGGTGCGCGACGGCAGAGCGGTCTCGGAGGTGGTCGCCGAGCGGCTCTGGTGGTCGTTGCTGCTGGTGGGGACGGCCGTGGCGGTGTCCACGATCCTCGGCGTCGCGCTGGGATTCGCGGCCGGCTGGCGTCGAGGCTCGCGCCGCGATGTCTCGCTGCTGGCCGGCGTGCTGGCTCTGGATGCGCTGCCGGCGTTCTTCGTGGGCTTGATGCTGCTGCTGGTGTTCTCGGTCCAGCTCGAATGGCTGCCCGTCTACGGGGCCGTGTCCCCCGAGGCGCTTACCGGCTGGGCCTGGATCGCCGACGCCGGCAAGCGCCTGGTGATGCCGGCGGTCACGCTGACGTTCGTCGGCCTGGGGTCGGTGTTCGTGGTCGCCCGGTCGGCCATGGTCTCGGAGCTGGGCGAGGACTACGTCTTCATGGCCCGGGCCAAGGGCCTGCCGGACCGGGGCGTGCGCCGTCACGCAGCCCGCAACGCCATGGTCCCGGTGTCCACGGTGGCTCTGCTGGGGTTCTCGACCCTGGTGGGCGCGGCGACCGTGGTAGAGAGCGTGTTCTCGTATCCGGGCCTCGGGTCCCTTGCCTTCAGCGCGGTGCGAGCCCGCGACTATCCCGTGCTGCAGGCCGTCTTCCTGCTGCTGTCGCTCATCGCCATCGGGGCCAACCTGCTGGCCGACCTGCTGTACCCGCTTCTCGATCCCCGGGTGCGACGGGCGGGTTCGCGATGAGGTTGAGCAGGTACCGGGCGCAGCTCCGGCCCAGCACGAAGGTGCTGGCTGTGGCCGGCTTGTTGATGCTGGTGCTCGTGCTGGGCGCGGCCGTCTTCGCCGACCTGTTGACCGTGCACCCGCCCGATCGTTCCACCGGCTCGCCGTACGAGGCGCCGTCGACCGATCACCTGCTGGGCACCGACGACCTCGGGCGGGACCTGTGGTCGCAGCTGGTGTTCGGCGCCCGGGTGTCGCTGTGGGTGGGCCTGGTCGCGGCCGTGGTCGCGACCGTGCTGGGAACGGCCGCCGCGCTGGTCGCGGGCTGGTATCTCCGCTGGGTGGACGCGGTGATCATGCGGGTCGTCGACTTGACCCTGTCGCTCCCGTTCCTGGTGCTGGTCCTGGTGCTGGCCGCCTACTTCGGCCGCGGTCTCGATGTGCTGATCGTGCTGATCGCCGGCGTGCTGTGGGCACGGCCCGCCCGTCTGCTGCGCGGTCAAGTCCTCAAGATCAGAGAGTTCGGTCACACCGAAGCGGCCCTGGCGATGGGCGCGAGTTCGACGCGGATAATGGTCGTCCACATTCTCTGGCGCCTCGTTCCGCTACTGGTGTCGCAGTTCGTGCGAGCAGCCGCGGTGGCGGTGATCGTGCAGTCGGGGGTGGCCTTCCTCGGCTTGGGCGACCCGGGCCGAATCAGTTGGGGATCGACGCTGTACTTCGCCAACAACGGGAGCGCCATCCTCACCGACGCCTGGCTGTGGTGGATCGTCCCGCCCGGGGTAGCGCTCACGGTTCTGATCGTCGGGCTGGCCTTCGTGGGGTTCGCCTTCGAGGAGATGGCAGATCCGCAGTTGGGCGGGCACGGCTGGTGGCCGCCGAGCCGGCGCCGGCTGCCGCAAGAGGCTCCCGCTCCCTGCCCGCCGGAGGTGCGCCTCGACGTCCGTGCCATGTCGGTCGACTTCGACGGCGTCTCAGTGGTGCGTGAAGCCGACGTGCGGGTCGGCCGTGGGAGGGTCCTGGGGCTCGTCGGAGAGTCGGGTTCGGGCAAGTCGACTCTGGGCCTGTCGGTGCCGGGACTCGTCCCTACCCCCGGCCTCGTCCGGGCTGAGGCCGTGATGCTGGGCGATGTCGATCTGCGCCGGCTCGGAAGGCAGGGTCTGGAGAAGATCCGGGGCCGGGACGTGGCCATCGTGCCCCAGGCCGCCATGAGTGTGCTCGACCCCACGATGACGGTGCTGGACCAGGTGGCGGAGTCGGCGGCGCTGGCTTCGGTGGCCGGCGTGGCCGCGGAGCGGGCTGGCGACCTCCTGTCCGAGGTCGGGCTGCCACGTGAGCGGCACCGGGCCTTCCCCCACGAGCTGAGCGGCGGCCAGCGCCAGCGGGTGGTGATCGCGATGGCGGTCGCCAACCGGCCCGGACTGCTGATCGCCGACGAGCCGACCACAGGCCTCGACGTGGTCACCCAGCAGGCGATCCTGGACCTATTGGACGATCTGCGCCTGAGGCTCGACTTCGACTTGTGGCTGATATCGCACGACCTGCCGCTGGTGGCGTCGCGTGCCGACGACCTCGTAGTCATGTACGGCGGGAGGGTCGTGGAGTCCGGCCCAGCCCGAGTCGTGATCAGCCGTCCCCAGCATCCCTACACCGCGATGCTGCTGGGAGCGTTCCCGTCGCTGCGTGCCGCTACCGATCGCCTGAGGCCCGTGCCGGGCGAGGTTCCCGATCCCGAGGAGCTCCCACCTGGATGTGCCTTCTCCCCCCGGTGCCCCCACAGCCGCGGTGATTGCGACAGCATTGTGCCGGTGGAGCGTCCCGTGGAGGGAGTGATGGTGGCCTGCCACCATGCTCCGGTCGGCGCCTGCCCCGATGGTCCGCCGGGTCCGGAAAGCGACCTGGTGGCGTCCTTGCCGAGCAGTGCGTCGACTACCGCCCGGGAGGCAGACCAGGCGGCTTTGCGCCTCGACGACGTTCGGGTGGTCTACCCGGGTCGGGGCCGCGGGCGCCCTGACGTGACCGCGCTGGACGGTGTGTGCCTGGAGGTCGGCGCCGGCGCGTCCGTCGTCATCATCGGCCGCAGTGCGGCCGGCAAGTCGACAATCGCGAGGCTGGCGCTGGGATTGGCCACGCCGGCGTCGGGTTCGGTTGAACTGCTCGGCGAGGGAACGGCCGACTTGTCGGGACGGGGTCTTAGCGAGCTGAGGCGGCGAGTTCAGATGGTGTTCCAGGACCCGTACGAGTCGCTGCATCCGAACATGACGGTCGCGGGCCTGGTGGGCGAGCCCCTGGCGATCGCGGGCACGGGGCGCCAAGAGCGTGCCGCACGCGTGGCTGAGGCACTGCGGCTGCTGGGTTTGGTTCCCGTCGAGAGGTTCCTGAACCGGCATGCCGGCACGCTCAGCGGCGGCCAGCGCCAGCGGGTCGCCCTCGCCAGGACCCTGGTCGCCGGCCCTGAGCTCATAGTGGCCGATGAGCCGGCGTCGATGCTCGATGCGTCCTTGCGGGCGACGGTGGCCGCCCACTTGCTCGCCGTGCGCGAGACGCTCGGAGCCACGCTGGTGTTCATCACCCACGACATCTCCCTCGCACGGCTGGTGGCCGACCGGATCGTGGTGCTGTGCGACGGCCGCATCGTCGAGGACGGTCCCGCGGAGCGGCTCCTCACGGCCCCCGAGCACGCTGAGACGCAGGCTCTCATCGATGCCGCAGTGCGGGCCCAGGTGTCGGACTCTCAAGACGTGGCGATAGACAATTCAGCTGTCGACAGGAGCGGACGATGACCCGGCGCAAACTGATCTTCTTCACGACAGCCGACCCCCGCACAGACGTCGGTGCACTGTTCCGTGCATATCACTTCGCTACCGTCGCCAGCTCGGCCGGACTGGAGGCAGAGGTTCGCCTCGCTGGTGAGGCTGTGTCGGTTGCCGATCTGGATGTCATCCCGGACACCGAGATGGGGCGGGACGTGCGCCAGAGGGTGGCCGCCGGTTCCGGAGCGCCGTTCTCGGTGTCGTTTTGACCGCATTCCAGTGACGCCCGTGGGGTGTCTGCGACCGAAGCAGCCGGGGTCGGCGCGTCCTTCCGCTTCTTGGGAGAGATCCTGACCGAGGTCGCCGACGGCACGTCGGAGATGATCTTCGTCGGAGGCTGACCGGCTCCCAGAGGCCGAGTACCAGCCGCTGGAGTTGTACAACGGTGTCGGTGGCAGACTCGGCGGCGATGATCCGGGTGGCTTTCGTCGGCAAGGGTGGCGCCGGCAAGTCGACGATCGCGGGCACGTTCGCCCGGCTGCTGGCCCGCCGCGGCCAGCCCGTGCTCGCGCTGGACTCCGATCCGATGCCCGGGCTCCCCTACTCGCTGGGAGTGGGGGTGGACGACAATCCCATACCCGACGACGTGGTGGTCCCCGGACCCGAGGGGCGGCCGCGATGGGTACTGCGCCCGGACCTGAATGCCGCCGACATAGTGGACCGGCACGCAGCGGAATGCCCCGACGGTGTCCGCTATCTGCAGTTCGGGAACCTGTGGGGCCCTGTGGTGAGGCTCCAGCAGGCCCAGCACGCCTGGAGCCAGGTGGTGGCCGAACTCGACCGGGACTCCTGGCACCTCGTCGGCGATCTCCCCGGCGGCACCCGCCAGGCGATGTTCGGCTGGGCCAGGTACGCCGACACCGTGTGCGTGGTGGTCGAGCCGACGGTCAAGTCGATGCACACTGCGACACGCCTCCTCAGCCTCTCCGGCGCGGCGTGGGGCCCCTCGCGCCTCGTGCTCGTCGTCAACAAGGCCCAGAACGACTCCGACGCGGTTCGTGTCTCCGAGCGTCTGGGTCTGAAGGCTGCTGCCGTGGTCCCCCACGACATCGACGCCGGCCGGGCCGACCGCCGCGGCGCCGCCCCGCTGGACTCCGCTCCCCACGGCTTGCTCGCTTCTGCCGTGGATGTCTTGGTCGACCGGATCGTGTCGCTCTACTCTTTCGGCCAGGAGGTGGCGCAATGAAGATCGCCGTAGTCGGCAAGGGTGGGGCGGGCAAGACCACGACCAGCGCGGTGCTGGCCCGCACGCTGGGCCGTCGGGGTGCCCGGGTGGTTGCCCTCGACTGCGACACCAACCCCAACCTCGGCCTGTCGCTGGGGGTCGGCGACTCCGAGACCGAGCGGCTTGTCACTCTGCGGGAGGAGGTCGACGAGGGCGCGGCCGACCACGCACCCACCTGGGACGACATCCTCGACCGCTACGGCGCCGATGCCCCCGACGGGGTGCGCCTCTCGGTGATCACCCGCATCGAGAATCCCGAGCCTGGTTGACCTTGATGCGGTCTCTCGGCCGAGCAGTTGCTCGGCTCCGTGAATGACGAGTCCACGACCGTCGTCGCCGACCTGGAGGCTGGAATCGGCACCCTGACCCGGTTGGCCAGTTCCTCGGTGGACGCGACCGTTGTGGTGGTGGAGCCGACACTTCGCTCGATCGACGTGGCCCGCCGGGCTGTGGCCGTTGCTGACGAGCAGCGTCAGGGCCGGGTGGTGGTCGTCGCCAACAAGGTGGGCGACGACGGTGACCGTGCCCGCATCGAGGATGCCTTCGGGGATCGGACCCTGGTGGTGGTTCCCGAGGATCCGGCCGTCGACGTCGCGGATCGGCTCGGGGTGTCGCCGGTGGATCATGCGCCCGACGCCCCCGCCGTGTCGGCGCTGGAGGCCCTCGTCGACATGCTCGGCCTCGGGTCCGAGCCTGTCGGCCGCGGCGACTAGATGCGGATTGCACCTAGGCGCGACTAAGATCCGGCCGACCGACGGATAGGAGTTGGCCAATGTGGCTCTGGTGGATCGGCAACGCTGTGCTGCTGCTGGTTGTCGTGCCCGTCGTGCTGCTGCTGGCCAACCGGGTGATTAGGCCTGCGCTGGAGATCAAGCGTTACGCCGACGACATCCTCGAGCACGGCGTCGGGCTGACCAAGAACCTCGAGCCCGTGCCGGCCGTGGCCGACACCCGCGATCTGGTCTCCGCGGCGAAGGGCCTGGCCGTGCGTTACGTCACCGCCGCGGGGCCGCTGCTATGACTGCAGGAGCGATCTGATGCCCGCGGCAGCCGTGGTCACCATTGTCATCGCGCTCGTCATCGCGGCCGCGCTGGCCTACTACCTGACACGGGTCGTGATCGTGCTGCGAGCCGTGAACGACTCGCTGGGCAAGATCACCTTCGGGGTGCGCTCCATAGCGCATCGAACCGAACCGCTGGGCGAGTTGCTGACCCCGGTGAAGACCGATCTCGAGGCGGTTGCCGATGTTCTGGACGGCGTGGCCGCCAGCCTTGCTGAAGAGCAGCAGGCGAGTTAGGGAACCCGCGAAATTGGCGACGAAACGGCCCTTATAGGCCCAATAGCGGCATCAATTTCGTGGGGCTGGTCGCCTCAATCAGCGGTCGACGTCCCACCAGATGGTGACCCGCTCCCCGGGGAAGGGGACGTCGGCGATCAGCGCGGCCACCTCGGGCTCGCGCTCGGGCGGCAGGCACAGGTTGCGGCACCACTGACCCCCCTCGAACTCGCGGCGCACCGCGGCGCGCGGATCCTCCGGCAGTAGGGACTCCTCGACGACGGGATCGAAGCCGGCCTCGGCGATGGCCTCCACCGCGGTGGCCGCGGTGGGCTCGTGGGGCCGCTCCAGGTCCCAGAAGTGGCGCCACAGCATGCGTCGGCGGTCCTGGGGGTGCTTCGGCGTGATCTCGATCACGACCCGGCGGCGGGCGCGGGAGTCGAGCGCGGTCACGAACGGACCGATGTCGGCCACGTTGTAGAGCACGTTGTGGCACACCACCACGTCGGCCACGGGCGTGTCGCCGGCCACCTCGGGCCACGAGCCGGCGACCACCGAGGCGGCGATGCCGCGCTTGCGGGCGGTGGCCTCGAACAGTTCGAGCATGTTGGTCTGGCGGTCGGTGCCGATCACCTCGGTCGCCGGCGGCGCCACCGCGAAGGCGGCGGCCCCGCCCCCGCAGCCGACATCCAGCACCGAGCCCCCGCCGGCCAGGGCCTCGGCCGCCCGGCGGTTGGACAGCGACAGCTCATATGTCCCGGGCTCGGGCGCGGCGAAGATCTCCGGCGCGAACACGAACGGCTGCCGGGGAGCAGAGCCCAGGATCTCAGCGGGTATGGCCCAGTCAGCCATCTGCCGCGCCCACCGCTGTCCGGCCGTCTCGGGCGGTCTGCTCACCAGATGCAACCTTCCATGCGGCTCGGGAGAACGACAGTGCCGGAGGGCCACCCCCACGCCGTTGGAGACCGGTGGGGTGGTGCTCCGGCACCTGGTTCAATCCCTTAGGGGAGAGAACCTGCGGTCAGAGTAACCGAAATGCCGGACCGACCCGCCACCCCGTGGATCTCCTGCGGCTTACCAGATTCGGCGGGCGGCGGCCCACCGGCTCAGTTCGTGGCGGTTCGACAGCTGGAGCTTGCGCAGCACCGCCGAGGCGTGGGTCTCCACCGTCTTGATCGAGATGGTCAGCTGGCGGGCGATCTCCTTGTAGGTGTAGCCCCGGGCCAGGTGGCGCAACACCTCCCGCTCCCTCGCGGTGAGCCGGTCGAGGTCCTCGTCGGAGTCGGACCCGGCCACGGCTACTGTGTCGGCGGCGAAGGCGTCGAGCACGAATCCGGCCAGCCGGGGTGAGAACACCGCGTCGCCGTCGCGCACCCGCAAGATGGCGTCGACGAGGTCGTCGCCGGAGATCGACTTGGTGACGTAGCCCCGGGCCCCCGCCCTGACCACGGCGATCACGTCCTCGGCGGCGTCCGACACCGACAGGGCCAGGAACTGGGTCTCGACGCCGGCGGCGGCCACCGACTCGATGACCTCGCGCCCCGATCCCGACGGCAGGTGCACGTCCAGCAGGACCACGTCGGGGCTCCAGCGCTCGATGGCCTCCACCGCGGCGCCCACATCATCGGCCTCGGCCACCACCGCAACCCGCTCGCCGATCTCGGCCCGCACGCCGCTGCGGAACAGCCGGTGGTCGTCGACGATCACCACTCGCGGAGGTGCAGCCACCATGACCGTCACCCTAGATCGCCTCGTCTCAGTCTCGGGCGAGGTGCAGGCGCACCTCGGTGCCGTGACCCGGGGAGCTGTTGATCTCGCAGCGCCCGCCCGCCCGGTCGAGCCGGCCCTGGATCGAGTCCCGGATCCCACGAGAGTCCCCGTCGACCGCCGCGGGATCGAAGCCGACGCCCCGGTCGCGCACGAACAGGTCCACCTCGGCGGGCGTGGCCTCCAGGTACACCGACACCGTCGGGCTGCCCGACCACCGGGCGGCGTTGGTCATGGCCTCCCCGGCTGCGGCCACCAGCGACTCCATGGCTGGGTCCAGGGGCGCATCGCCCACGGCCACCACGTCCATGACCACGCCGTGGCGGTCCTCGACCACGCCGGCCAGGTGCTCGACCGCGGCCCGCACCGAGGCCTGGTCCGGTGCGGAGCGGCCCCCGTAGAGCCAGCCCCGCAGCTCCCGCTCCTGGCGCCGGGCGAGGGCGGCCGTCCGGGCCGGGTCGTCGGAGCGCTGCACCAGGGCCAGGGTCTGCAGCACCGAGTCGTGCAGGTGGGCCGCCATCTCGGCCCGCTCATCGGCCCGGATGCGTCGCAGGCGCTCCTCACGGCGGTCCCGGAGCAGCACGGCCACCCACGGCCCGCCGATCAGGGCCAGCCCGCCGACCACCAGACCGCCCGACAGCAGCCCGTCGCGCACCGCGGACAGCGACAGGTTGGCCGCGGCGATCACCCCGATGCCGAGCGCCAGCAGGATCGTGCCCGCGGCGATCCGCACCGCGGCCCCCCGGTCGAGCCCGGCCGCGGGCTGCACCCTCCAGACCACGATCCCCAGCCCGAAGGCCACGCACAGCGCGGGCCAGATCAGCCGGTCGGGCAGGGCCACGCCGAGGTGCCGGACCAGCAGCACCGTTCCGAGGACGATCAACGCCATGCCCGTCGCCCGCCTGGCCGCGGTGCGGGCCGCGGGCGCAGTGTGGTCGGCCTCTGCGGTGGCCGCAGGAGTGGCCGCCCGGGGGAGCAGGACCCATCCCAGCAGGTAGAGGGGGACCCCGACCCAGGCCAGGGCCAGGGCCACGAAGGCGATCCGCACGATGGTGGCGTCGATGCCGAGCCGGGCGCCGATCCCGCCGCAGACGCCTGCGATCATCCGGTCGGTGCGGGATCTGACCGGCCAGCCAGCACGGATCGGTGCCATGACAGAGATGATGGCACGACCGCACCCCGACGGCACCGGGGGCCACCCCCGACTGCACACGCGGCCCTAAGGGGAAGTTCAGGGACATTCCCCATTGGCCTCTCCCGGCCCGGAGCCCACACTGGATGCCATGGCCGAAGAGCAGCGCCCCGGCGCCGAAGAACCGGGAGCAGAGCAAGACCGGCCGGAGCAAGACAAGTCGGAGCAGGACCCGCCGGCGCAAGAACCCCGGTCGGAGCAGGACCCGCCGGCGCAAGACTCGGGACCGGAGCAAGAGCCCGGCGCTTCGGACGACGGCGCCCAGGCGAAGGCCCGCACTCTCTGCCGCAGCTCCACCGACAAGGTGATGGCTGGAGTCGCGGGGGGCCTCGGCGCCTACTTCGGCATCGACGCGGTGATCGTGAGGATCGCCTTCATCGTGCTCACCTTCATGGGCGGCGCCGGCCCGTTCCTCTACCTGATCGGCTGGCTGGCCCTGCCCCGGGAGGACTCGCCCAGCGTCGTCGCCAACGCTTTGAGAGGCGACTCCCCCCGCCGCTTCCGCAGCCTGCTGGCCGTCGGGCTGATCGGCCTCGGTCTACTCATCACGGCCAACCTCAGCGGCGATCTGTTCAAGCTGTTCATCAACGTGTGGATCCTCGCTCCCTTTCTGGCCCTGATTCTCATAGCCGCCGGCGTGGCCCTGGTCGTGTGGCCGGGATCCGCCAGCCGGCCCAAGCCCACTCCGGCCCGGCCGCCGGCCCCGGACCCGCCGCCGCCCTCCTCGGCGTACGCGACCCCGACGGCCACTCCCCCCACCGCGGCCGAGCCGGAGTGGCCACCCCCTGCGGGCGCCACCGCGCCGCCAGCGAGACGGCGCCGAGGCCGCTCACTGGTCGGCACCCTCACAATTGCGGCCCTGCTGGTGTACACGGGCGCTGCCGTGGTGCTGGACCGTCTCGACGCGATCGAGGTGGACATCGGCGTCTACTTCGCGACCGCGGTGGCCATCACCGGCGCCGGCCTGCTGGCCTCGGCCTTCGTCCGTCCCGCCCGGGGCCTCATCCTGGCGGGAGTCGTGCTCTCCGCGCCGCTGCTTCTCTTCACTGGAGCCGAGATGCCGTGGGGATCGGGGGTCGGGGAGGTCCGGGTGACCGTCACCGACATCGACGAACTCCAAGACGAATACCGCCACGGCGTCGGCAAGCTGGTGGTGGACCTGCGGAACCTCGATCCCGACGGCACGGACAACTCCCTGGATCTCAGCCTCAGCGTCGGCGAGTTGTTGGTGTATGTGCCCGACAACATCTCCACGACTGCCGACATCGATGTCGGAGCTGGGAACATCAGGGTGTGGTACGGCGGTCCGGCGTCCCAGAGGAGGCAGGACCTGTCGGACTCCTGGCCACTGCTCGAAGAGCTGCTGAGACTGCCGTTCGGCTACGGGGACGGCGGTGGCTCGGACGCCGAGATTGGAACGATCGAGGACTATCTGGACGGCTTCGAGAGCTACCGGGAGTCGCAGATCCCGCCGGAGGAGCGGCATTACAGGGAGACTCGGATACCGCCGGCTGAGCGGCAGTCCCTGTTCCGTCTGGTGCCTGATGGTGCGGACATCGGAGACGAGACGCACTTCCGAGAGGTGTTCCGAGTCTTGCTGGAGGAGGCCCGCGGCGTCGGCTACCCCTGGGAAGACAGCGAGGACGGCCTCGGCCTTGCCCGCCGGATCACCACACCGGTATGGGGCGAGCCCGAGAGCGAGCTGCGCCTGGATATCGACGTCGGTATTGGCTCGGTCGAGATCGTGACGCTGCCCGCGGGGCTTCCATAGGACCGACATCACCATGAGGACCGACATCACCATGAGAGACGAAGAGCGAGCCGCCGGCGCCGCCGTTGAGGGCCAGGCAGGCGCTGACAAATCCCCCCGAGTAGATCCGGTGTCGTTGGTGGCCGGTCTGCTCTTCATCGCCATCGCATTGGCAGCTCTGACCGACCGCTATTGGGTCCGCCTGGACGCGGTGCTGGTGGCCGGAGGCGCGGTCATCGCCGTCGGGTTGGCCATAATCGCGGGTGTGATCCTCCGCAGCCGTCGGGGCGAGCACGAAGGTTCCTGACCCGGGCTGCAGCCCTTGGCGCGAGCCGATCAGCGCACTGCCCTCGACGCCGGGCTGCGAGGGATCCCTGACCTCGGGCTGCGGCCCCTGGCGCGAGGGCCGCCTGCTTCAGTCCTCGGCAGCGATGGCGAAGCGGTCGATGTAGTCGGCGAACTCGTCGCGGATCCTGGCGGCGGTGAGGCCGAAGGCTTCCGGCGAGTAGCGGTGACGTCGGCGATACGGCCGCAGAACTCCTTCCAGGCCGCGGCCGGAGCGGTCATGGCCGCGTTCTCAGGTGGTTCCGTCATCGGGCGACAACAGCTAAGAGTCGAGGGTTGAGCGCCAGCCGGACGCTATGTGCTCCAGCCACCACTGCGGGGCGTTGTCGAGCAGGTTCGACAAGTTGGAGTAGTCCCACCACCGGGTGATCAGACCGTCAGCGTCGAGTTCCATGACCGAGGTGAACGGGTGCCGGATCACCTCGCCGGTGTGGAACCACCAGACCTCGAGGTGCTCGGTGACCACGATCGAGCCCTCGGCCACCACCAGCCCCGGTTCGTGGGTGTGGCGTTCCACGGGTTCCAGTCCGAGCCGGAGCCGGGCCACGATCTGGGCCGGGCCGTGGGCGCCGCCGCCCGACTCGCCCGTGCCCACGTCCATGTAGTTGGCATCGACGGTGAAGAAGCCGCCTACGGCCTCCCAGTCGTGGGCGTACAGCGCGTCCCAGTACCGGGCCACGATCTGCTTGTTGCGCTCCTGGACTTCGCCCACCGCGGTCAGGCTACGGCGAGGGCGGTTGGGAATCGTCGGAGCCGTCGGCCTCGGATGCGGGTGCGGGTGCGGGTGCCTGAGCCGCCGCCTTCTTGCGCCTGGACGCCCTCTCGCGCCTGGACCTCGGCTTGCGCTCCGGCTTGGGGGCGGGCTGGGACCGGGTGCCGCCGCGCCGGCGGCGACGCCACCAGATGAGAGCCGCGATCACGGCTGCGAAGGGCAGGAAGGGCACGAGCACGCCGACCACGACCAGGACCACGCCCACGATGGCGCGCAGGAAGCCGGCCCCGTCGGAGACCGAGTCGAAGAAACCGGGCAGCGACTCGTCGACGGGGACGTCCAACCCCACGTAGGCCTCGCCTGAGACCTCCTGGAGCGCCGAGCCCTGGGCGTCCACCGGGGTGGCCTTGACTTCCAGCCCGATCTCCAGGCCCCGGCTGGCCACCCGACCGGCCAGGCGTCCGTCGGTGATGGGCACTTCCAGCACGGCCACGAGCAGCTCGCCGGGCTCGATCCGGTCGAAGCGGCCCTGCCGCGCCTCGAAGTCGTTGAGGTCGAGGCGCACGTCGCGGGACCGGACCGACACGCCGGTCAACGCCGAGGCGCCGGCGTTCTCCACCTCCAGGCAGATGTACACGTTCGAGTCCGGGTCGGCAGTGAAGTGCCGGGTCCCCAGGCACGGGTCGTCGGCGTCGTCGGAAATCCAGGCGTCCACCTCGATCCCGGTGTCGGGCAGCACCGTGGGCGACTGGTGGATGGTCAACGTGATGGTGGCCAGGTCCACCTGGTCGCGCAGGGTTCGCAACTGGCCCCGCAGGACCTCCAGGGTGGTCTCCCGGTCGAGCAGCTCCCGCTCGATCTGGGCCACGTCCTCCAGCTCGACCGCTTCCTCCAGCAGCCTGCGGAGGCGGGTCACGCTGGTCCCGGCCGTTCTGATGCGGCTCTCGAGGTCGACGACCCGCTCGGTCACGTCGTCGGCGCTGATCGACTGGTCGACCAGCTTCCCCACCCCGGCCAGGCGCTCCAGCGCGGTCGAGAAGTCGGCGGGCAGCACCTTGAAGGTGATCTCGGCCGAGGGCCGGGGCTCGGTGCGGGTGGTCTGGTTGAACACGATCCCGCCCAGCCCCTGCACGATGGCCACCGCCTCGTTGCTGGCCGCGGTCACGTCGTCGGCCTGCACGCCGATGGTGGCCCGGTAGATGATGTCGCGTCCCAGGTCAGCGGGCGTGAGCGCGGTGGGAACCGCCAGCGAGGTGCCGTCAGATGTTGACTCGCCTACTGCTGCCTCGGCTGCCGCCGTCGCTTCGTCTGCCGCCATCGGCGCTTCCTCGGCGCTGGGAGTCGCCACCACGACAGTTGCGGCGGGGGATTCGTCGGCCGCGAAGGCCCGGTCGGCCGTGGTTGTAGCGCTCTCGTCGCCGCCGACGCATGCGCTGAGCAACACCAGCGCCGCGCTCATCATTGCCAGCACGAACAGGATCGGGGTGCGGTGACGCCGCCCCGCACGAGCAGTAGGCGAATCGGTCATAGGTGTCCTCCCTGTTGGGACGGTCTACACCTATGACGCCGGCCGGGCCTGGTCAGTTCCCCGGCCGGGCCGATTGTTCGGGTCAGGCTCCCGGCTCGCCCTCTTCCTCGTCGCAGCCGGCGGTGCAGGTGGTGGGCGGCAGCACGACGTCGGCGGCAGTGCCGCAGGGTGCTCCCGCCGCGGTGTAGAGGCCGTCCACGCTGAACCAGCCGGACTCCTGTCCGAGCTGGTTGAACGAGGTCGCGTACAGCTTCACCGGGACATTGGCCGGGACCCTGCGAACCGCCGCGGCCCAGCGGGTCCCGTTGCTGCGAGTGGTGTCGACCTGGCCGACCGTGTACTCGCTGTTCGTGAGGATCGGCTCACCGTCGACCTGCAGGTAGGTGCGGATCTTGGAGATCTCGGCTGGGTTGGGGAGGGCGTCGAACTCCACCAGGAGCTCGTTGTCGCCGCTGCCGCCGACGCACCTGAGGTTGCCGGGCGGCGGGGGAGCAGCCACGCTCACGGTCGGAGCCAGGGTCGTCGTCGGACCGGCGGCCTCCTCGGGCGGAGCTGCGGTGGTCGTCGTGGTCTCGGCGGGCAGCGTCGGCGTCGTCACCAGCGGCTCCGTGGTCGTCGTCGAAGTCGCCCGAGTCGTCGTTGTGTCGGTGACCTCGTCTCCGTTCGCTGCCTCGTCGGGGTCTTCGTCGTCGCTGCATGCCGCTGCGACCAGAGCCAGCGCCAGCATTGCGGCCGCGAGCCTCAGTGAACGCATGTAGAACTCCTCTCCAGGTGTCCACCATACAGGCTACGTTCAGCCCCGCCGTGTAACGAGGTCGAACAGTGCGGCGCGATCATAGGCTGTTCTGCGATGACGGATGCGGACCCTCGGGCGGAGCTGTGCGACCTGGTCGGCGGCGACGAACCCGCGCCCCGGCTGTGGTCCGCGATCGACTCCGGCCGCATGGCCGAGATCGTGCCTGAGCTGCCCGCGCTGAGGATGGAGCAGGACCCGATCCACAGGCACAAGGACGTGCTCGCCCACACCATCGCGGTGGTGGCGAAGACGCCCGATGACCCCGTGGTTCGCCTGGCTGCGCTGTTCCACGACATAGGCAAGCCCCGCACCCGCAGCTACGAGCACGGCGAGGTCACATTCCGCCATCATGAGGCCGTCGGCGCCCGCATGACCCGCAGACGCCTGACCGCGCTGAGCTTCGACGAACCGACGGTGTCCGACATCAGCGAGCTGGTGCGGCTGTCGGGCCGGTTCAAGGGTTACGCATCGGGTTGGAGCGACGCCGCGGTGAGGCGCTACGCCCGCGACGCGGGGCCGCTGCTGGGTCGGTTGAACCAGTTGGTGCGCTCGGACTGCACCACCCGGAACCTCCAGAAGGAGGCCGACCTCCACCGCCAGATCGACGACCTCGAGCGCCGCATCGCCGTGCTGGCCGAGGTCGAGCGCAAGGCGGCGGAGCGGCCCCAGATCGACGGCGAGGCGGTCATGGCCCATCTCGGGGTGGCTCCCGGTCCCGACGTGGGCCGGGCGCTGAGGTGGCTGCTGGAACTCAAGCGCACCGAGGGGGAGCTGCCTCCCGACGAACTGCTGGTCCGGCTCGACGACTGGTGGGCCTCCAACCGCTTGTGAGTCTGCCGGGGCGACGTATTCGCCCGGCCGCTGGGCCGGTAGCCTCCATCGGGACTTGACCCCAGCAGGCGCCCTACCAAAGGAGTTGAAGTGACTTATCGAGCCGAGTACCTCTGGATCGACGGCAACCAGCCGGCCGGCGAGATTCGCAGCAAGACCAAGATCGTCGACAACGACGAGGAGCCGCCGATCTGGGGCTTCGACGGGTCGAGCACCAATCAGGCCACCGGCGACAACTCCGACGTGGTTCTCAAGCCGGTCTTCTCCTGTGGCGACCCGGTTCGCGGCGGCGACAACATCCTCGTGCTGTGCGAGACGCTGCTCACCCGCGACCTGTCGCCGCATCCGACGAACCGGCGGGCGGAGTGCGTGGCCGTGTACGAGAAGTACAAGGACCAGGCCCCGCTGTTCGGGCTGGAGCAGGAGTACACCCTGCTCGACGCCATTACCCGCTGGCCGGCGGGGTTCCCGACGGCGGGGTTCCCGCCGCCGCAGGGCCCGTACTACTGCGGGGTCGGCGCGGGCCGCATCTCGGGGCGTGAGCTGATCGAGGAGCACACCACCGCCTGCATCCAGGCCGGTCTGGGCATTGCCGGCACCAACGCGGAGGTCATGCCGGGCCAGTGGGAGTTCCAGATCGGCCCGCTGGACACCGTCACCGTCGCCGACCATGTGTGGGTGGCCCGCTACCTGCTGTTCCGCCTGGCCGAGAAGCACGGCATCGAAGCGACCATCGAGCCCAAGCCGATGCTGGGCGACTGGAACGGCGCAGGCATGCACAGCAACGTCTCCACCAATTCGATGCGCAAGAGCTACGAGCCGATCATCGCGGCCTGCGAGGCGCTGGGAATGGCCGGCAAGCCCGAGGAGCACCTCGCCGGCTACGGCGCCGGCATCGAGTTCCGGCTGACCGGCGAGCATGAGACCGAGCGCTACGACCAGTACTCCTACGGGGTGTCGGACCGGGGTGCGTCGGTGCGGATCCCCTGGCAGGTCGCACGCGAGGGCAAGGGCTACATCGAGGACCGCAGACCCAACGCCAATGCCGACCCCTACCACGTCACCACCCTGCTGACGAGAACCATCTGCGAAGCACTCGTCGGCTTCGACTGACAGCGGCGGCCCACAATGGCCGCCCGCGCCGCTGAGAGAGCCGGGTCCGGCCCGGTTGCCGCGCCCTCGCTGAGGGTGGCGATCTGCCAGGTCAACCCCACCGTCGGCGACCTCGACGGGAACGTCGATCTGGTCCTCGACGCGCTGGCCCGGGCCGGGGCGGCCGGCGCTGACGTCGCCGTCCTTCCCGAGCTGGTCATCACCGGCTACCCGCCCGAGGACCTGGTGCTGCGGCCCGGCTTCGTCGCGGCCAGCCGGGCCGCGCTCGAGCGCGTCGCGGCCGCGACCGGCCGATGCGCGGCGGTGGTCGGCTTCGTCGACGGCGCGGGCGAGTCCGCCAGGACGGTGCCCGACATGGCCGGCGTCCAGAACTTCAGCGACGCCTACAACGCGGTGGCGGTCTGCGCCAACGGCGAGGCGCGCGGCGTCTACCGGAAGCGCCACCTGCCCAACTACGACGTGTTCGACGAGATGCGGCACTTCCGTCCCGGCCTCGACGAGCCGCCCCTGTTCGAGATCGGCGGCGCGGTGGTGGGGGTCACCGTGTGCGAGGACGCCTGGGTGCCCGACGGTCCGGTCAGCGCCCTGGCCCGCGCCGGCGCGCGGCTGGTGGTGAACGTCAACGGTTCGCCGTTCCGGGTCGGCAAGCAGGCCGCCCGCGAGCAGGTGATCGCCCGGCGGGTCGCCGAGTCGGGCGTCGCGGTGGTGTGCGTGAACCTGGTCGGCGGCCAGGACGAGCTCGTGTTCGACGGCGGCTCCTTCGTCATCGGCGCCGGCGGTGAGGTGGTGGCCCGGTGCGCGTCCTTCTCCGAGGCCGTCGACCTCTTCGATGTGGACCTGCCGGCCGTAGAGCCGGCAGTCGCCGCCCGGCGCCCGGCCGGGATCACCCGGGTCACGCCCGCCGCGCCTGAGGATCCGGGCCGGCGCCCGGCGGCTGTCCCGCTGGCGGCGCCAGCCGACCACTGCGCCCAGCGATGGGCCGCGCTGACGTTGGCCACCCGTGACTATGTGCACAAGAGCGGGTTCAGCGATGTCTGCGTGGGCCTGTCCGGTGGCGTGGACTCGTCGTTGACCGCCACCATCGCGGCCGACGCCCTCGGCGCCGACCACGTCCACGGCGTGCTCATGCCGTCGCGCCACTCCAGCGAGCACTCGGTGACCGACGCCGAGAAGCTGGCCGCCAACCTCGGCATCGACGCCCTCATCGTCGGCATCGAGCCGGGCCACGCCGCGCTGGCCGGGATGATCGAGGCCGGTCTCGCCGGCGGGTTGGACACCGGCGGGATCACCGACCAGAACCTCCAGTCCCGCATCCGGGGCATGACGCTGATGGCGCTGGCCAACGAGCACGGCTGGCTGGTGCTCACCACCGGCAACAAGAGCGAGCTGGCGGTGGGCTACTCGACCCTCTACGGCGACACCGCCGGAGCCTTCGCGGTCGTCTCCGATCTTTGGAAGCTGGAGGTGTACGAGCTGTGCCGGTGGCGCAACGAGCAGGCCGGCGGCGAGCTCATCCCCGAGACGGTGTTGGCCAAGGCGCCGTCGGCGGAGCTTGCCCCCGGCCAGCGCGACGATCAGTCGCTGCCCCCCTACGAGGTGCTCGACCCCATCCTGCGGCTCCACGTGGAGGAGCTGCGGACGGTGGCCGAGATCCAGGAGGCCGGGATCGCTCCGGCTGACGTGGTGGAGCGGGTGTGCCGGCTGGTCGATGTCGCCGAGTACAAGCGCCGCCAGACGCCGATCGGTCCCCGGCTCACGGGCCGGGCGTTCGGCCGGGACAGGCGCATGCCGATCGTCAACCGCTACCGGTCGGCCGGCGGCACATGAGCCACGGCTCCCCCCGCCCAGCGACGGGGGCCCGAACACGATGCCGGGGGCGCGGACGGTGAGCCGCGGCTACAGCGCGGTCCAGACAGCCCAGCTGGTGTCGGCGCTGCGGTGGGTGTGCGGCCGGCTGTCGGAGATCGTCGACGCGTGGGCCTCCGAAGCGGCTGCCGGCGCGGAGGGCGTCCAGGCCGGGGAGGACTCAGCCGATGCTGCCGATGCCGCAGTCGAGATGATGGTGCTGAGCCGTCGCCTCGCCTCCCACCGGGGCGTGCTCGACGGGTTGCAGCCCGACTCGGAGCGGCTGTCGGTGTGGCGGCAGGCCGCGCCGGCCGATGCGTCGCTGGCGGACGCGCTCGGCGAGATCGCAGCCCTGGAGGACGCCTCTCAGCGGCTGGCGGTGGCTCGGGAGGTGCTGGTGCCCCAACTCCTCGCTGTGTACCACCAGGTCGTCGCGCACGCCGCGCCCCACTGCGACGGGGCTCTGGCGTCGGCGGCCGGCTCGCTCGGCCACGACCTCGATCGCATGGGGCACCACGCCGCCGCACCGGCCGGCGCGGCCGCAAACGCGGCGCGCGGGCTGTCGGCTGCGGGCGGCCTGGTCGAGCGTTCCCTGCTGCGTCCCGCCGACTGGGCCTGAGGCCGGCCAAATCTGCATGCGTTTTCCTCATATGCGACCGGTTTCTCCACAGATTTCGGCCGAGCAGGCCCGAGCGCCCGGCGGCGCAGAATTGTTCGGGCCGGACGTGGTGGGCGACGAGCAAAACGTCGTTATCGTTCAACCTGTCAATGGCGCGTGGGGGCGGCGATTCTTCGCGGCTGGCACCGAAGACCCGGAGCGGGGGTAAGTGGTCAAGGTCAAGGAGCGTGTTGAGCGAGACGAGGAGGATCTGGTCCGCCTCTATCTCACCGACATCGGGCAGTACCCGCTGCTGACCAAGGACGACGAGGTCCGGCTTGCGCAGGAGATCGAGACCGGCGCGGCGGCCCGCAGGGAGCTCAAGGAGGCCACGCCCGGCTCGCTCACCGATCACCGCCGCCGGGATCTGCGGCGCAAGGACCGCCGGGGCCTGGAGTCCGAGCGCACCTTCGTCCAGTCGAACCTGCGCCTGGTGGTGTCGATCGCCAAGAAGTACCAGGCCTCGGGCCTGCCGCTGCTGGACCTCATCCAGGAGGGCAACCTCGGGCTGATGCACGCGGTCGAGAAGTTCGACTGGCGCAAGGGGTTCAAGTTCTCCACCTACGCCACCTGGTGGATCCGCCAGGCCATCACCCGGGGAATCGCCAACACCGGCCGCACCATCCGCCTGCCGGTGCATGCCGGTGACACGCTGGCCCGCCTCCAGAAGGCCCGCTCCCGACTGGAACTCAAGTGCGGGCGTCCGCCCACCCTGTCGGAGCTGGCCGCCGAGGTGGAGATGCCCGAGGACAAGGTCACCGAGGCGCTGCGCTTCCAGTCCGAGCCGCTGTCCCTGTCGGAGCCGCTGCGCCAGGACGGCGACGCCGAGTTGGGTGACGTGGTGGAGGACAAATCCATCGACTCGCCCTTCGACACGGCCGCCACCACGATGCTGCCCAATGAGATCATCCGCCTGCTGTCGCCGCTGGACGAGCGCGAGCGCGACATCCTCAAGCTGCGCTTCGGCCTCGACCGGGGCGAGCCCCGCACCCTCGAGGAGGTGGGCGAGCACTTCAACCTCACCCGGGAGCGGATCCGTCAGATCGAGGCCCGGGCCATGTCGAAGCTGCGCCATCCCTCCAGCGACACCGGCGCCCGAGACCTCCTCAACGTCTGACGACCCTTCCGGGCCCGCTCAGGCGTCCTCGGGGGGTTCGTCGGAGCGGGGCGCGGCCACAGCCTCGATGACCCGCTTCATCAGCGCCTGCCACTCTTGGTGGTCGAGTAGTGTGGCCGCACTGCGAGCGCCGTTCCGGTGCCGGGCCGGCACAGGGGTGTCCCAGGAGGGCTCGGTGTGGGCAGTTCCCGGTCCGGAGGGAGTGCCGACAATAGAAAGGGACCCCGTGCGTTCCGGGATCCCAACACCTGGGGTATACGGTCAATTCAACCGAATCCTACTAACCGTGACCTTCAGGCGTCTCAGACGCTACAGCGTGTTGTGAGGTGTTGCAAGGAGCTGTCCGGCACCGTCAGAAAAGGGCGATGCGGTTGGTCCAGCGCCGACCTGTGTGGGTGAGTGGCCACTGTTGAGTGTCGGGACGCAGAGAGCCCAAAGAGGTGTCGATGGAGCGAAGGGAAGTGTCGCCCTCTAGGACGCGGCGGCGGACTCCGGCCTGGGCTTTAGCGAATCGCCGACTTCGATAAGGAGCGGTATCGAAGGTTGGTGGAACATCGCGGCTAGGTCCGCTGCTGTCGTCGAGCGCCTCGGTGGCCGACGTTAGACTCGTCGCTGTGGCGGATGCAGTGTCGAGTTCAGGCAGCGTCTGCGGCTGGGAGGACCAGGCGCGAAACGACGAGCGCGCGGCGGCGGCCGCTCGTCCGGCGCTGTGTGCGTTTGATCTGCCGGCGCATCTCGCGGCTGGCGACCGCCGCGGCGGGGTGGTGGCCTTGCGTGAGTTGGTCAAGCGTTGGGCGTATTTCCCTCAGCAGCGGCCCATGATGATCGTCCAAGCGCCTCGCCGTTTCCGGTGGTATGACCGGTTCACGTCGCGCCGGCACGATCTTGTGCGTATCTCGGCGGTGGTCCATGCGCTTTGTGACGGTGTCGCGGTTCCCGGCTGGGTCTACAAGCACCGCAGCCGTCGCCCCATCGGCGTGGTCGCCTCGCTGGACCCGACCACCGTGTGGCTTTGGCCGACGCTCCCTCGGCGTGCGCGTATCACGATGTGTGGTTCGATCAGGCCATGATCGAGAACATCACCGTGCACGGCTTCAGGGACTAGACGGCTGCTGGTCTGTGGGCTTCGAGGGGTTCGAGCACGCCAGCTTCGACGGTGAGCAGCTGATGGCGCTGCTCACCGAGCTTGACGCCGAACTCGGCGCACACGGCGCTGGGAGCGTTCCGTATCGCCATCGCCGGTGGAGCGGCGATGGCGTTGAGGCTGTCAGATCGGCTCACAGGCGATGTCGATGTCGTGTCCGAGGGGATGCACCCCGATGTGCGCCGGGCTGCTGAGACGGTGGCGTCGCGTCACGATCTGCGCCCGGACTGGATCAACGACGCTGCCAAGCTCAAGACGGTCTCAGTCGAAGCGGACCTGGAACCGGTCTTTGTGGGCGCCAATCTTGTGGTGGAGTCAGTTGGCGCCAGGTACCTGCTGGCCATGAAGCTCGTATCGGCGCGGGTTGTCGACAAGGCTGACTGTGTCGCGTTGGCCACAGAGTTGGGGATCCAGAGCCTCGAGGAGCTCCTCGATGTCGTTGAGTCTGCTCTGCCCAATCAACGGCATCGCACGGTGAAGATGCGGTACTTCGCCCAAGAGGTGATCGAGGCCGCCCAGCCGAGCCCGCGACGCAGGTCGCCGCGCGGCAGCCGGGGACGGGATTAGCCCGATTAGCGGGTTGGTCCGGCTGAACCTGCACTCAGCGACACGGACACCTGCGGGTTGGCGAACTAGTGGCCACCTCGCGGGCCTATCGACTGGGTGGTGGACACGACGCAGAGCCTCGCCCCGACCCGCAGTCCTTGGGTGGCGTGTCGGCAGGTGCCCAGTTTTCTCGCTCACGTTCGCTAGGTGTCCAAAGATCAATCAGGAGCCCCGGCTGGCGCGCCACGCACCTCGCCGTTTCAGGCGCACTTCGTTGATCGTTGGGCCACCCTGGCGAATATTTAAATCAATATTGCAATAATCCTTTAAAACTATGCTACGCTGGCTCCGGCGTACTCGCCCGGAGTGCAGAAGGGAGCCCAGTCCTATGGGAATGAAGCGAATCGATGTTGACAATGAGGTGTTCGAGAAACTGCAGAGCCTCGCCGAACCGCTTGTTGATGACGCCAACTCCGTATTGCGTTGCGTGCTGGGAATCTTCGGGAAGGAGTCCGGCGCCGCGGCCCCCTCAAGGCCGACGGCAAGGCATAGTTCTGGCGCCGCCGACAGCCTGGCGGTTGAGTCCAGTCCGAATGCGCGGCACGATCAAGATTCAGTGAATCGACGAAAGGCCAGATTCGAGGAAACAGCGGCACGAGCCATCTCAGATACTGCTCAGGCATTTGAGGAACGTGCAGATGCTCTGTGGTCTTTGCTTGAATCGCTGGACGGGGAACGGATCGAATGGGTTGATGATCTACCGGTCTTGTCTAGCCATAGAGAGCCACCAGAAGGACTTGAATGGTATGAAGTCGTAATCTGGGGGGTGCAGGCCCGCAAACTGTCTGTTTGGGATGACCTGGTGCGGACTGACGTAGCCGGCTACTGGCCATGGACGGACGGGGCAGCCCGAGCGTTCGGTCAAGGGCGTGCACGCCGCGGGTCGCTGCTGCCTCAGGCCGCCTACGAGATGCCCGTACTCGAGTCGCTTATCGAGTTGGGCGGATCGGCTCCGTCGTCGGTTGTTATCGATCGCGTGGGCGCGATGCTCGAAGCACAGTTCACCGACATCGACCGTGGCAAGACATCCGGCAAGGGCGTCATCCGCTGGAGGAATAGAACTCAGTTCGCTCGGCAGGCGCTCGTTGAGAAGGGGCAAATGCTACGAGATTCTCCACACGGCGTCTGGCAGATCTCGGAAGCAGGCAGACACCGCGCGAAGGGTGAAACGACGACATGAGCTTCGACGGCGCAGGGACACCCGGTGAACGTGCTGGCAGCGCCGAAGGCTCAGCCGGCAACAAGCTGAGTGTGTTCAGCATGGCGCTGTGGGGACCAGACGGCCCGCCCGAGGACGGCGTCGGCCGCGATGATATTGTGTCGGTGGCTGTGAGATCGGGCGGGCTGTGGTCACGCCGGGATTCCGACTTGAGGCTCGGTGGATCATTCACGCCGTGGTGCCAATATGGACCGGTGGTGCTCGCGGCGAGCCGGTGCTGCTGGAGTCGTGCTGCCGCGAATCCCTGGCGTGCGCAGATGAGGTGGGTGCTGAGAGCGTTGCCTTCCCGGCAATCGCAACGGGTGCCCGCGGCTATCCACTGGAGGCAGCTGCCACGACCGCCGTGGACGCCGTGCGCTCGGCATCTACCAAGGTGCGCACGATCCGCTTCGTTTGCTTCGACCGGCAGACGTTGCACGCGTTCCAGTCAGCGATTGATGGCAGCGCCTAGCGCCGCTGCCATCCCGAGCCAGCGATTCCAAGCACAGCCCCGCCGGGGCTCCTTCAAACTCCGCGGCTGTACTCGGCTGCTACAAGCGTTGCTTCCGCTCTGCTGATGCACGGTGACGGGGGCCGATTGGAGTGTTCATGGCCTGGGTGGTCGTTCAGTAGCGGTCGAGCACGGGGTCGATGGCGTTGGCGAGTTGGCCCATTGTGGGTACTAGCCAATCCCACAGCGTGGGCCATGTGTCGCGGTCTTCGACGTTCACGTCGTTGGGGTAGTTGGTGTTGATGACCGATGCGCGTCTGCCGTCTAGGCGGTTCCACAACAGCTCGGCGCCGAACGCCGCCTCGATGTCGTGGCGCTGCTCGTGGAGCCAGTCGTAGAGCTCGCTGGTGGTTGTGTCGTCGCCGGTGTCGATGTAGGCCTGCGCCGTCAACACCGAGCGCCTGGCCCGCACGATGTATTTGACTCCCGGCGCAGCGGACTTGAACTGCATCCAGTTCTCGCGCTGAGGCTTCCTGGTTCCGCGCCACCGCGGTTCGGCATCATGCAGCCGCGGCAGGAACCCGCCCCAGAACTGGGCGTAAATCGCCTTAAGGCCAGTGTCGGCAGTGCGTACCGCTCGCCGCCAATTGTCGGGCTCGACCACCACGTTCAATTGCGGTGCGGGCAGCGAGTCGGCGATTCGCCACGCCGCGACCTCCACACCGAAGAACCCGAACTCATCACGGGAGATGTCGTTGAGCCACCCCAGTGCAGAGCGATGCTCATCCCGGAACGACTCAGCGACCAACACGGCATAGGCAGCGCCGAGCCCAGCGGCGTAGGTGATCAACTGGCCGAGGTGACGGTGGTCGGAGGGGTTCAAGAAGTTCTCGACTATCACCGTCTCGCCCTGGTCGTTCACCGCCACCACATCGGCGCTGAACCCCCCCACCGACGCCTCGGTCTCGGGCTCTTCGAGCGTCATGTCCAACGCCTCGCCCAACAGATCGATGTTGTCAGCCAGCCACGGAGTGAAGTCAGTGGCCTCATTGGGCCACAGTTGACGCAACGGGGCAGCCACCAGCCGATCAATCACAGCCGCACCGTAGCACTACCGATGAAATCCGCTCCTGGGGTCGCAGCGCTGAGCTACCGCACCAAGACAGGGCAGTGGCGGCTCGCTGCGGCGGCGTCCCGTGGTATCGGTTCGCCGATTCTCAGCTGGCTTGAGTTGTCGTCCTTTCGAGCGGGTCGTCGCAGATTCGGTTGAACTCGCTCCAAGCGTGGCGGACACCGGAGACCTCCGGCAGCAGCAGTGCGCGGGTTCCCCAGTTGAGGATGTGCCAGTGGTCGTGGGCATCGGTCTGTTCTTCAGTGATTCCGCTGATGTGCTGCGAGTTCCAATTGGGGGCGTGTGCGCAGATCAGGAGCTTCTCGGCCATGTTGATATACGTTCCCCACAGTTCGTCGTCGATGGCGCCCCGGTCCTGCTCATGCTGTGTCGGGTGAACCCGTCCCGTGTAGAACCGCAGCAGCGCGGTGTTGTCTACCCAAGGGTCGGGGCTCCACTCCTGGCGGTCGGGGTTCGTGAACCTCCTGCCGAAGGTCTGATCGGTCGCCTGCCCGATGTAGAGCAGGGAGTCGGCGCCGCTGGCTGGATGGGGGCCACAGACCTGATAGATCCCGAAGTCCTAGCCGCCATCCATGGCCAGGACTTCCTGGAAGGTGTGCGGACCCTTCCATAGAAGGTGGATGCGGGCCGGTTCGCGGCGTTCCATCTTGGGCTCCGGGCTCATTTGGTAGGCCCAGGGTACTGTGAGCGGGGAGTCGCTGGCCGGTGGTGCCCGCCCCTTGGGGGAGCCCCACTCAAGAGTGGCGGACCCGCTCCGGGTCTGCCCGCGGATCATCGGAGCAGCCGATGCCAGCGCTCAGCGGACTGATTGAGTACTTCAGGTGATGATGCAACCAAGGGCATGAAGCATGAATCAACGCCAACAGGCATTTCCGGTGTGATCGTGTGATCGATGGCGGAGGTGGACGGGAATCGAACCCGCCGGACGGGGATCACCCGCCCCACCCGCTTTGAAGGCGGGGGAGCCCACCAGGCGCTCAGACACCTCCGCCCGGCAGGGTAACCGGCTCGCCCAGCTTGACCCCTCGAAGCCTGCGGAACCTCGTTGCGGTCACGCGCCCGCCCATTACCCTTCGGCATGTGAAGACCTTCAAGCGGCTCGTAATCCTGGGTGCCCTAGTGGCTCTGGCCGTCGTGCTGGCCCGCAAGATCCGGGAGATCTGACCCCACCGGCTGATCCGTGCGCGCCACCGACCTGGCCGGCGCCGCCGAGGCTCTCGAACTGGGGCGCCGCTCGCTGGTAGCCCTGGTCGGCGGCGGCGGCAAGACGACCCTGCTGTTCGCGCTGGGCCGCCAGCTGCCTGCCCCCACGCTGCTCACCACCACCACCCGCATGGGACGGGACCGCACCGGCGGGTTCCCGTGCCTGATCGGCCCCACCGACGCCGAGCTGACCGCCGCGTTCGCTCAACACGACGCTGTGCTGGCATGGAGGACCACCGACGAGCGCAAAGCCCTCGGCTACCCCCCAGAGGAAGTTGACCGCTGGTTTGCTACCGGGGCCGCCGATCACATAGTTGTGGAGGCCGATGGAGCCCGCCGCCGCCCCTTCACCGCTCCCGCTCCGTGGGAGCCGCCCATCCCGGCTGCCTCCACCCATGTGGTGGCCTGCATCGGCGCCGACGCGCTCGGTTACGTGATCGCCGACCGGGTCCACCGGCCGCTGCGAGTGGCCGCCGCGGCGGGTTGCTCGCCATACCAGCGACTCACGCCGGCACGGGCCGCCGCCGCGCTCACCAGTCCCGTCGGCATGATGAAGAACGTTCCCGAATCGGCCCGGTTCACCGTGGCGGTCGCCGGGGCCGATCGGGACGACCCGCAGGTCATAGAACTGGTCGCAGAGCTCGACCGGCGGCAGACCGAGTCGCTGGTCGTCGTCCGCTCCGACACCGACACCGCCGGGACTCCGCGGTGAGCAACACCGCTGTCGTCGATGAGGCCGGCGCCGGGCGGGGTCGCGCCGACACCGGCCGCGACATCGACGTCGTGGTGGTCGGGGGCGGGCACAACGGCCTCATCTGCGCGGCCTACCTGGCCCGCGCCGGCGTCGCCACCATGCTGCTGGAAGCCCGCGACGAAGTGGGCGGCTGCGCCTCGACGGTCAGCGACCTGGCCGCCCGCTTCAACATCTGCAGCTGCGACCACACCCTGGTGCGGGCCATGCCCTTCATGGAGGACCTCGACCTGGCCGCCCACGGGCTGCGCTACCTCGAAGCCGACCCCGCCACCGTCTACCTGGACTACGACGGCAGCCCGCCGTGGCTCTTCTTCAACGACAGCGAGCGCACCATCGAGTCCATCGGCCGCCACCGGCCGTCGGCGGCCGAGGCCTACCGCCGCTACCTCGCCGACGCCCGGCCGGTGGCTGAGCTCAGCCTGGAGATGAGCACCGGTCCCGCCTCGACGCCGAAGATGCTGGCCCGCCTGCTGGCCCGCCGGGGAAGGGGCGGCGTCAGGCTGCTGCAGTGGAGCCGGGCCAGCGCGCTCGACGTGATGCGGTCCTACTTCGACGACGAGGCCCTGATCATGCCGGCCATGTCCAACGGCCCCACCATCTGGGGCGCGCCCCCGGACGCTGCAGGCACCGGCATGGCCGGGATGCTCTACGCCATGCGCCACATGGTCAAGACGGGCCGGCCCGTCGGCGGCAGCGGCGCCTTCACCGACGCGCTGGCGGCCTCGTTCACCGCCGCCGGAGGCCGTCTCAGCTGCGGCACTCCGGTGGCCGGGCTGCTGGGAGACGGCCGCCGCGTGCGGGGCGTGCGCCTGGCCGACGGAACCGAGATCGCCGCCGGCGCGGTGGTGGCGACCTGCGACCCGGTCCCGGTGGCGAGCCACTGGCTGGCAGAGCCCCACGGCGCGAGGGTGCGCCGTTTCGTGGGCCGGGCCCGCTCGCAGGCGCCCGGCGACGGGTACCAGTCGAAGATCGACGCGGTGATCACCGACATCCCCCGCTACCCGGCGCTGGAGGACTCGAAGCTGCTCGACCTGTTCGAGGGGCGCGACACCGCCCAGTCGAACTACGTGATGTCGCCCTCGATCGAAGAGCTGATCGAGGCCCACCGGCTGCGACCCCTGGGGCGGGTGGCGGGGCATCCGACGATGATGGCCAACGTGCCGTCGGTGCTGGACCCGTCGATGCGCAGTGGCGACGGCCACCACGTGCTGAGCCTGGAGGCGCTGTTCACCCCGTACAACATCGAGGGCGGCTGGGACGGATCACCCGAGCCGGCCCGGTGGCTGAAGGTCTGGTCGAGCCTGCTGCAGCCGGGCTTCCTGGAGTCGGTGGACCGCTACCGGACAATGACACCGGACCGCTACGAGCAGGAACTCTTCCTGGGCCGGGGATACACGCCGTCCTACGCGGGATCGCCGCTGTCGTCGCTGTTCGGACGGCGCCGGGAGCTGAGCCGCTACCGGGCGCCGGTGCCGGGGCTGTTCCTGTCGGGCGCGGGCACCTACCCCGGCGCTGGGATCTGGGGCGCCTCCGGCCGCAATGCCGCCCAAGTCGTGCTCCGCACAATGCAATAGCTCATTAGACACACCGGACACCCGGCTGGGAAACGTGACCCGTGAGGCCGGGGGGTGGCACGGGGGCAAGCAATGGCGGCGCTCGCGCCGCCAGGGCGCGCCCGTGACAGGACCCGCCGGCCGGGGGAACAGGGTGGGGCGGGAGCTACTCCCCCCAGCGACCGATGTCACCGGCCTCCACGCCGAGATGCTCAAGGGCTCGTACCACCGTGTGGTCCACCAGGTCCTCGATCGACTCCGGCCGGGTGTAGAAGGCCGGCACCGGCGGGTACACCACCGCGCCGATCTCCGCGGCCTGGGCCATCAGCCGCAGATGCCCCAGGTGCAGCGGCGTCTCGCGCACCATCAGCACCAGCGGCCGGCGCTCCTTCAACGTCACGTCGGCGGCCCGGGACACCAGATCGGCGCAGAACGAGTTGGCCACCGCCGAGAGCATCTTGACCGAGCACGGGGCGATGATCATCCCCGCAGTGGCGAAGGAGCCCGACGACAGCGGCGCGGCAATGTCGCGTGAGCCGTGGACCACGTCGGCCAGAGCCTCCACGTCCGCCGATTCCAGATCGGTCTCGTAGGCCAGCGTCTGGCGACCCGGCCCGGTCATCACCAGATGGGTCTCCACATCGTCGACGGCGCGCAGCAGCTCGAGCGCCCGGATGCCGTAGACCACCCCGGTGGCCCCGCTGATGGCCACCACCACCCGCCGCGGCCCGTTCACAACGGCCACCTAGCCGCCCGGTCGCCCAAGAGTCGCCGCGGCCCGCTCACGACAGGTACTGCTGCAGATCGACGGGGGCGTAGGCGACCCGCTCGCCGTACTCGCGGCGCTCCCGCTTGTAGGTGGCGTCGATGCCCACCTTGGTGCTGACGCCCCGGTTGTCGGCGGTGGGATCCATCTCGTGGCCCTGGGCATCGCCCGCGGTGAATACGTCGTCGAGCCAGTGGACCCGGTTGGTGAGAGCCCAGTGCAGCTCCGACGGCTGGCTGACGTCGATGTCGCGGTCCACCACGATCACGTTTCGGATGTTGATGTGGGCCGCCAGGGCCGCCATGGCCAGGTTCTTGGGCGTGCCCGGATTGTCGCGCTCGATCTGGATGACAGCCAGGAACCCGTTGCCGTAGGGCGGGATGTGCACGTCGGCATGGGGGTCGAGGTGGCGCACGAAGCGGCGCAGCAGCGGCTCGCGGGGCAGCACGTTGCCGATGAACACGTGCTCGTACCAGCCCGGGATGATCGTCTGGTAGACCGGTGAGTGGCGCCACGAGATGGCGGTCACCTCGACGGTCGGGCTCGGCCACATCTCGCCGTGGTAGCCGTGGAACTCGGCCAACGGCCCCTCGTCGGCGCGCTGGCCGGGGCGGATCCGGCCCTCGACCACCACCTCGGCACGCGCCGGCACGTCCACGTCGACGGTGACGCCCCGGCACACCTCCACCGGGCGCCCCCGCAGCGCCCCGGCGATCAGGAGCTCGTCGACCGGGGTGCGCACTCCCGCGGCGATCATCACCGCAGGGTCGAGCCCGATGGCCAGAGCCACGTCGAAGGGAGCCTCGGGATCGGGCCGGCTCCGCATGAACGTCCCGACGTCGCGCCACTCGTTGACGTTGAACCCCAGGATGTTGCGGTCCAGCATCAGCATCCGGTTGTACGACAGGTTGCCCCGACCGCTGAGGGGGTCCTTGGTCACGCTCACCGCGCCGGTGATGAAGGCCCCGCCGTCGCCCCGCGAGTGGGTGGGGATCGGGATGGTGCCCAGGTCCACCTCGTCGCCGGTCACGCAGTTGTCGTGCCAGGCGGCGGCCTCCACCCGGGCGGTCGCCACCCCGTTGGCGGGCTCGAGGGCGTGGCCCATGCGGTCCACCACCTCGCCGGGCTCGCATCCCAGGGCCAGCGCCGCGGTGCGACGGCTCGACACCGAGCCCGAGAAGATCGGCCACGGGGAGTCCTTGGGCGCCTCGAACAGCGCCGGCCCGGCGTCGGATCGCTCCAGGGCGGCGGCCACATCGGCCAGTTCGTGCTCGAGACTCACGGGCGCAGAAATGCGATTGAGCATCCCCGCGGCCTCGGCGACGGCCATGTAGCTGCGCAGGTCGCAGACACTCTCGGTCATGCATCCACCCTACGCCCCCGGCCGCCGGACGCTGAAGTCGCCCGCCGCGCTCCGGTGATCCCTCCGCCTTTACCGGCCATGCCCGCCGTCATACTGTTAAGTGGATGGTGATCGAGTTCCTGACCTTCGAAGTCGACCCGGCCGAGCGGGACCGGTGGCTGGCCGCCGAGGAACGCCACTGGAGCCGCTACCTGGAGACCCGGCCCGGGTTCGCGGGCAAGGAGATGTGGGTGGACGACGGCGACCCCGGCCGGGTGCACACCGTGATCCGCTGGGAATCGCAGCAGGCCTGGGACGAAGTGCCCCGAGCCGATGTCGAGGCGGTGGACGAGGCCATGGGCGACTGGTGCCGGGACGCCACGATGCGGTCCTTCCGGGTGATCCGGGACTGCTAGCGGCCCAAACCGCGACGGTCAGACGATGCGGGCCCGGGTGGTCCGCGACTATCAGCGGCCCAAGAACGTACGCAGGTGAGGACAAGCCCGTCGCGTCGCGGGGGTGTCGCCCGCTCCTGTTCGCTGTGCTCACGGGCCGCTCGGGCAACGGCCTCGCTCAGCTACTCACGAGGATTCACATCAAGCGCTCCTCATGCGCTCGGCCTCCGGGCCGGGCCGGTTCGTGGAATTGGAACCCGGCGGGTGGGATGGTGCCTCCGGCTTGCGACACTACTCGGCGTGGCCGACTTCAGCCAGACCGGCGGGGTGCCCACCCTGCACGACCTCCTGCACCGCAGCGTGTCGGACCTCGAACGGGATCTGCGCACATGGGCCGTGAAGCGGCCCACGGCGTTGATCATCCCCTGCCTCGCCTCAGAGATCAGCTCGGACACGTTCCACACGATGCTTGGCGAGATGGCGTCGGCCGATTGGTTGACCCGGGTCGTGGTAGGGCTTGACCAGGCCGACGACATCGACTTCCGCAACGCCCGCCGCCTTCTTGAGGTCCTTCCCCAGCGGGTTGATGTCGTGTGGAACGACAGCGAAGCCGTCGTTCGCATCGAGGAGGGTCTGGCCGGCCGGGGGCTCGCGCCCCGCAGCCGCGGCAAGGGCCGCAACGTCTGGTACTGCCTGGGCGCGGTGCTGGCCGGCGGGACCGAGCCGGTGATCGCCATGCACGATGCCGACATCGTGGACTACGACCGGGAGTTGCTGGCCCGGCTGGTGTATCCGGTGGCCCACCCTGGCTTCGGCTATTGCTTCGCCAAGGGCTACTACCACCGGGTCACCGACGGCCGTTTCGGGGGTCGGGTCACCCGGCTGCTGGTCGCTCCGCTGTTGCGGGCTCTGCGGGCCGAGGCGGGCGAGCACAGCTACCTGCGCTTCCTGGAGGCGTTCCGCTACCCGTTGGCGGGAGAGACGGCCATGGAGTCTTGGCTGGCGGCTGGCCTTCGCCTCCCCGGGCACTGGGGCATGGACATCGGCATCCTCTCCGATGTGTACGCCCAGTGCGAGCCCTCGGCCCTCTGCCAAGTGTCGGTGGCGAACGCCTACGACCACAAGCACCAGGACCTCTCCGCGCACGACGCCACCGCCGGGCTGCGCCGGATGAGCATCGACGTGTCCACCACCATCATCCGGCGCCTGGGACTCGAGTCTCTCGACGGAGCCTCCGGGCTCTGCGGCGCCTACCTGGTCGAGGCCCGGGATTTGATCCGCCATTACGCCAACGACGCCGAGATCAACGGCTACTTCGTGGACCGGGCTGCGGAGGAGGCCACCGTCGAGGTGTTCGCCCGCAGCGTGGCCGACGCCGTCGAGGTGTGCCGGGCCCGTCCCGGCGAGGACGAGCTGATTCCGTCGTGGCGAATGGTGTTGGAGCACGCCCCCGAGGTGGCTCCGATGCTCCTCGAGGCCCTCGACCCCCTGACCGTCCCGGGCTAGAGAGCGGGTACACCACAACCAGCTCACCGGTGGATTCAGGTTTAGAGTACGACCCATGCGCACGGGGGTGTTCCTGTTCGGCGGGGTGGAGTTCTCCGACGCAGGCCCCGGTCCGCCTGCTCCCACCGATCGCCGGTTCGGCGCCAAGGGGGTGTGGCGGGCCACCGAGCGCATCATCGACATGGGCGTGGTGTGCGACCGCCTGGGATTCGACTCTTACTGGCTGACCGAGCACCACTTCCAGTACGAGGGCTACGAGGTCATCCCCAACGGCATCCTCGTCGGCACGATCCTGGCCGAGCGCACCGAGAACATCCGCATCGGCATGGCCTTCAACATCGTGCCCCAGTGGCATCCCCTGCGGCTGGCCGAGGACTTCGCCACCATGCACAACATCTCCGGTGGCCGCGGCATCCTGGGCGTGGGCCGGGGAACGGTGCCGCGCGAGGCCGAGACACTGGGCACCAAGATCGGCAGCTTCGACAACCCCGACAAGGCGGTGGCCGACGAGCTGAACCGCAAGCAGTTCGACGAGGCCATGCAGGTCATCCGGATGGCGCTCGACAACGACTCCTTCAGCTTCCACGGCGATGTCTACGACTTCCCGCCGCCGGGCATCCCCGACCGGGGCGGTTTCGTGACCGAGCTCTCGCTGGTGCCCCGACCCCTGTACCCCTACGAGATCTGGCAGGCCATCACCTCGCCTCCCACCCTCGAACAGGTGCCCCGTTGGGGCTGGGGCGGCGTGTTCTGGAACAACCACCACTCCTTCGTGAAGATGCGCTGGGAGAAGTTCGCCGAGATCTACGCGGCCAACCACGGCCGCGAGCTCGAGCGGGGCGAGCACCGCCTGCTGGTGATGAACGTGAGGGTGGACGACACCTACGAGGCCGCCGAGGCGTCGTTCCGCGACGGCCACGACGAGTTCTGGAAGTTCCTCGGCCCCTACGGCTGGAGCAAGGGTTACATGGGCCCCGACGGCCGACCGGCCAAGCCGGGGCTGATCCCCTCGCTGGAGGAGTCCATCGACCAGAAGACCTGCGTGGTGGGCACCGGCGAGCAGGTGGCCGAGTTCATCAGCGCCTACGACGAGCAGATCGGCCTGGAGAACCTGCTGCTGTTCCCGGCCATGCCCGGTGACCCCTACGAGAAGGTCGAGGAGCAGCTCCACCGCATCGGCGAGGAAGTCCTGCCCCTGCTGCCCGGGTCCTGACTGGGCTGTCCCGGCCGGCGGGTCGTTCCGGCCGGGTCTTGACTGGGCTGTCCCGGCCGGCGGGTCCTGTCACGGGCGCGCCCTGGCGGCGCGAGCGCCGCCATTGCTTGCCCCCGTGCCACCCCCCGGCCTGTTGGGTCGGTCCGGCTCTACCAGCGGCGCAGGGCTTTGCGGATCCTGGCTATGCCGTCGTCGTCGGCGGGTGAGGGCACCGAGACGAAGGTGGTGCGGCACCGCTTGTGGGCGCTGAGCCGCAGCGTCCGGGCGGTGGTCCGCTTGCCGGCGTCGCGGGCCCGGAAGCGGGCCAGCCGGCTGTGGGGGCTGGTGGTGACCGCCCCGATCCGGCGGATGTTCTGCATGCCGGGTCGCACCCGGTGCTGGTCGTCGAACACGAACGCCACGCCGGGCACCATCACCCGCTCCAGCCAGCCTTTCAGGGTGGCGGGGACGTTGAACGCCATGGTGGGGTAGCAGAAGAGCAGAGCTTCGGCGGCCTGGAGCCTCTCCGCCGAGTCGCGCACGTCGTCGGAGATCACCGGCTGATCGCTGTGGTAGGCGGCCCGCTCGGCCGCGGACATCACCGCGTTGAAGTCGTGAACTGCCAGGCGGTCGACCTCGTGGCGTCCGGCTCGCAGCTCTTCGATCACCTCGTCCACCACGCGGCGGCTGATGTCGTCGGGGCCGTATCCGTCGAGTAGTAGGACGCGCATCATTCACCGGTCTGGTCGCGGTCAGGTCGCGGTACTGTATGGTCGCCGCTTCGATCGGCAACCGCCCACTTTATTCGCCACAAGGGGAGACGGATCTGGTGACGACTGTGACGATGAACGGTGCTCTTTCCTTCGATGGGATAGGCATGACCTTCCCCGACGGCACCGAGGCGTTGCGAAACATCTCGTTCTCGATCGACAAGGGTGAGTTCATCACCGTTGTCGGGCCGTCGGGCTGCGGCAAGTCGACCCTGCTGCGGATCGCCTCGGGCCTCTTGGATCCGACCGCTGGCAGCGTGGAGGTCGACCGCGACCGTCTCGGATACGTGTTCCAGGACGCCACGCTGCTGCCCTGGCGCACGGTGCGCCAGAATGTCGAGCTGCTGGCCGAGCTCCACGGATTCGAGTCCGACGAGCGCAGGCGACTCTCAACCGCTGCGATCGACCTGGTCGGTCTTCAAGGATTCGAGAACCACTATCCGAAGTCGCTGTCGGGCGGGATGAGGATGCGGACCTCGCTGGCCCGCACCCTGACACTGAAGCCGCCCGTGTTCCTGTTCGACGAGCCCTTCGGCGCAGTCGACGAGATCACCCGTGAGCACCTCAACGAGGAGACCCAGCGACTGTTCCAGTCGGAGGGCTTCGCCGGTCTGTTCATCACCCACTCGATCGGCGAGGCAGTGTTCATGAGCACCAAAGTGCTCGTCATGTCGGCCAGGCCGGGCCGGATCATCGCCGGCTTCGACGTGCCGTTCAGCTATCCACGCGATCCCCAGTTGCGCTTCGATCCCGAGTTCGCGCTGCTCAGTGGCGAGGTCTCCCGAGCCCTGCGAGGTACATCATGACGACCATCCCCGACGTGGCCCGCCCGGCCTCAGCAGACGTCGATGGGCAGACCGGCTCGCCTGCCGCGGACGTCTCGCTGGAAGCCGACGCCCTGGTTCACGCCCCCGGGCTGCCGCCGGGTGACTCGCGGTCCAAGAGTCTGGTCCGGGCGGCCCTCCCGCCATTGGTGCTCGGATCAGCCCTGATCGGCCTGTGGTACCTGATCTCCTACGTGGTATTGGATCCCGGGCGCCGGTTCCTGTTGCAGCCGCCCCATCGGGTGCTGGAGGTCGGATTCCTGGAGTGGGCGAACTTCTCGCGGATCCTCGAGGCGCTGTGGAACAGCACCCAGGTGGCCCTGATCGGCTTGGGCATCGCCATCAGCATCGGATTGTTCCTCGCCACCATGATGAGCCAGGCCAAGATGTTGGAGCGGGCCGTCTTCCCGTTCGCGGTGACCCTGCAGGCCATACCCATCCTGGCCATCGTGCCGATGATCGGCTTCTGGTTCGGTTACGGCACGACGGCGCGGGTGATCGTCTGCATCATCATCTCGCTGTTCCCGATCATCATGAACACCCTCTTCGGTCTGCAGTCGGCCGAGCGGGGAATGCACGACCTGTTCACGTTGCACCGGGCCAGCCGTCTGACCCGGCTCCGGAAGCTGATGTTCCCGGCCGCCCTGCCGGCCGTGTTCGCCGGTCTTCGCATCTCGGCCGGGTTGTCGGTCATCGGCGCCATCGTCGGCGACTTCTTCTTCGGCCAGGGCGAGGCCGGCATCGGCCAGCTCCTGCGCCGCTACGCCAGCCAGCTGGACGGCGAGGCGCTGCTGACCTCGGTCATCATGTCGTCGGCTCTGGGCGTCGTCGTGTTCTGGACCTTCGGCTGGATCCAGAAGCTGGTGATCGGCAAGTGGCACGAGACCGAGGTCCTCGGCTGACACGTCGAGCGGCCCTCAGGTCAGCGAAGGTGAGCGGGAGGCCCCCCGTCGCAACATGATTCGGTTGCACCCACCAGTGCACGTGCTGGGCGATTCGGGGAGACTCCTCGTCTCGTGTACCAGCCGGAGCTTCTGGTAGCGTCTCCCGGATTGGTGCCGTACGCGGCCCAAGCCGTCCATGTCCCCTAAGGAGGATTGCAACGTGAACAAGAGAACCTGGATGCGCCTAGCCGCCGTTGTGCTGGCTTTCGGGCTGGTGGCCGCGGCCTGCGGCGATGACGACGATGACGCGGCGCCGACCACCACGGCCGCGCCGTCCGGTGATGCGGCTCCTGATGAGCCGGACGCGCCGGCGGTGGACGACGACGAGGCGCCGGCGGCGCCGACCACGGCGGTGCCTGTGGTCGAGGGCGAGTTGGCTGGTGTGTGTCCGTCGCCGTTGGTGGTTCAGACGGATTGGTTCCCGGAGTCTGAGCATGGTGCGATGTATGAGCTGTTGGGCGATGATTATGTCGTTGATGTGGGCAACAAGGTTGTTCGGGGT
>LXNI01000410.1_pt1 | contig 50746 bp, 42 predicted proteins | sample 809091 | NCBI WGS metagenome assembly LXNI01 (sample SAMN04870527, study PRJNA318959) | sponge metagenome | biome: 01000161; feature: marine sponge reef; material: water | host: Sarcotragus foetidus | place: Greece: Milos, Mediterranean Sea | collected 2013-05-29 | depth 5-7 m
TATTCGACGCGCGCGATCTGCCTTCGGGGTTGTATGTCTACCGCATGGAGACCGCCGCCGGTATTCTGTCGAAGACAATGATTCTGCTCAAGTAGGAAGGGTTGAGAGAAGCGGCAGAAGGCTCCGGCTTGCGTATAGCAAGTGGAGGCGGAGACGCGCCTCAGCGGGTTTGCAGCACGAGGCGCAGGCGCGCATGGCGCGGCGGCATGGGAAATCCTCCGACAATGATGTACTGCTTGTCGAACGCGTTCTCGACAATGGTCGAAAGCCGTCCCCTGAACGGTCCCGCATTCCAGACAAAGCCGACCTGTGCGCCGACAACGAACGCCGGGTCGAGGCTATCCTCCTTGTCCGCCGCCGGCGTGGTGAAGCGGCGATCCATGAACCGGCCGTGCAGGTCTGCGCTGACCCGTCCGAATTTCGCCGACACGTAGGGTTTCACGAGGTGCGCCGGCAAAAAGGGGATCGGCTTGTTATAGGCGGGAGAAGACGCATCCGAGCGGTCGACGGCGTGCATCCAGGTATGCAGCGCCCCCACGGTCAGTTCTTCGTTCACGCGCGCGGAGATCGACGTTTCGATGCCCAGCGACCGGGTCTTCGCCAGGTTTTTGGGCGACCATACGAAGCCGGTCTCGTCGTCGGGGGTCCATATGATCCGGTTCGAATACCGCGCAGCGTACGCGGACATCTCGAACTGCACGGCCCGCCCGTCAACGTGCAGGCTCCCGTCCGCCGAATACAACCGTTCGGGTTCCAGATCGGGATTGCCGGCGCCTGCCCAGAACCGGTCGTTGAAGGTAGGCACCCGGAAACCGCCGCCGACATTCGCTTTTACGAAAAGCGGGAGCCGGTCGACCGGCTGTACGTTCAGCCCGAGGCGCGGGCTGAGCGCCGACAGGGTGCGGTCGCTCTCGCGGTACGCATCGAACCGGACCGCCGGGTAGATCCGCCAGCGCCCGAACGCGCCCGTCGCCGAAACGAACGCGCCCGATCTGAATTCGGAGACCGACGATACCAAAGAAGGATTATCGGCGGCGCCGTATCCGGCGGTCGCTCCGGCAGATACGTCCAGACGGGATCCTGCAGGCAGTCGGTACACGGCTTCCAGCCCGCTTGTCGTCGTGCGCCCGGTATTGTCCTGTCCCCATATGGGGTGGGGGTTCAGGTACCGGAGTTTCCCGCGATGCAGAAATCCGCGCAAGACAAGGGCCCCGGCGCCCAGCGACACCGCATCTTCCAGCCACAGGCGCGAGTGCGTATCCCATTGTTGTTCTCCCTGGGCTCCGAACAGGGACGAGCCCGGAAGATGTCGTTGCCAGTCTATGTGGAAGAATGCGCCGCGAAGCGTATGCCGGCCTGTGCGGCCTTGCAGCGCGCCCATGACGGACCAGCCTTCCCGATCCGCGTTTTCGAGCCGCATCTCTTCTCCGGTCTCCGTTTCGTACGGAAAATTCCCCTTGCTGCGGCGGTATTCCCCGGAAACGAGGCCGGATACGTTGCCTTTGCCGAAGGCCCAGCCCGCCGACGTCAGCAGCTCGCCCCAGGCCCCGGCTTCGGTGGCCACGCTTGCGCGCCCGCCTCCGCCCCGCGCGCCTCGCAGGTACACGGCGCCGGACATCCCGTCCGCGCCATAGATAGAGGACGAGGGGCCGTGCAGCACCTCCATGGAATCGAACAGATGGAGCGGAAGCAGGCTCAGATCGAACTGGCCCGCTTGCGCATCGGACAGACGCATGCCGTCGATCAGGACCTGCGTGTGCCCCGCCGCGCCGCCCCGGTGGGAGACGGTGGCCAGGCCCTGTCCGTATTGGCGGATGAAGAATCCGGAGCGGGCGGACAGTATATCGGCGACCGTACGGGAGCCCGTGGCGACGATTTCCTCCTGCCCAAGCACCGTAATGCGTTGCGGGGCCCGTGCGGCGGGCACTCCCATCCGCGAGGCGGACACCGTGATTTCCTGCAGGGCGAAAACGGAATCCGGGATCTGGCCGAACGATGCGGCCGGGTATCCGGAAAAAACGAATAGAACAAGGAGGGCCCAGCGAAGGGCGCGAAGGCGAGCTATCATAAAACATCCCGAAGTTTTATGAGGATCGGGATGAGCTCGACCCGGAAACGTAACGATCGCCCGGCGGAAACCCGGGCAGACGGGCAGGAAGACCACCACACGAACCTCTGATTCCCGAAGGTTTGCGGCAGATAACTTGCAGGCAGGTCTCCTGGCTTGCTACGCACTACGACTTCCGGCTCTTCGTCTTGCCTTCCCATTCGCAGGAACAGTGGCGCGACGCGTCGTGACCGGTGTATCGGCGCAGCTTACAGTTGCGGGTACAGCTCCGGAATGGCGCCTGTGGCGCGCACCGGATTCCCTGTTATCCAGACCCTTTGTCCGACGAATCGGGGGCATGGAACCTGACAAGCGTATACCAAAGAACGTATACATCATAGCGAGGCGGCGTATACCATCGCAAACGAAGAATCCACGAAGAGGCGACAAGGGGAACCAAATATTCTCCGTTTTATGGAAAGAGAAGAGTTCGGTATGTCCTTTTTCCGGCGTATTTTGCAGGCGGGCAGGTGGATGTTTTGGGGTCTGTTTGACAGGGCGAATCGACCTACGATCCGCTGGCAACAAATACGCCCATTTTCCATAAAGAAATCTTTTTCCGAAGCGCTGCGCGACGTAGCATGAGGTTTCCGTAACCGATCATCGAGGCGCTTGACTCACGGACACGATAACGCATAGACCCGGCAACAGGGATCCTCTATCTTGACCTCCTCTCGAAAAGGTCTTTTTGCTTTTTTCCGGCGATTCCGGAGCGCATCGGAAGCGCGCGGCGGAGAAGTGGCCGAAAAACCGGTAGCGGCAGCGCCGCGCGCGGCACGTTCCGACATAGAAAAACTGGTTGGGATGCCCGTCCGAACCATCGAGCTCTACGAGCAGGCGCTCCGACACCGTTCCTCGCTTTCCGAAACGAACGGGGAGGAGCATACGGATTCCAACGAGCGGCTCGAGTTTCTGGGGGATGCCGTGCTCGATTTCGTTACGGCGGAACATCTTTATCGTCATTTTCCGGCCGAAGACGAGGGCTTTCTGACGCGCTTGCGGGCCCAGATCGTCAATGGGCAGGCCCTGGCGCGGTTTGCCTCCGAGTTGGGACTCGGGGACCTGATTCTGATGAGTGACGCCGTATACCGGGACGGGGGCCGTGACAGCGCGGCTATTCTGGCCGATACCTTTGAAGCCGTCATCGGGGCGCTGTATCTCGATATGGGAGAACAGGCGGCCCGTACGTTCATCCGGACCAGCATATTTGCGCGACTCGATCTGAACGATCTTGCGCATGTTCGGGACAATTACAAAAGCCTGCTGTTGGAACATGTGCAGGCGCTCGGATGGCCCCAGCCTTACTACCGCGTGGCGCGCGAAGCGGGCCCGCCGCACGAGAGGATATTTACGATCGACGTGTTCCTGCACGACGAAGCGTATGGCCGCGGCCGGGCGCAAAGCAAGAAAAAGGCCGAACAGAAAGCCGCTGCACAAGCGCTCGACCGATTGCGTCGCGAATCGCCGAACGAGTAGCGCTTTCCCTGTACAGCAACAACACATACACGCTCCGCATACCTGTTTCAACCTGCCATGCCCACCGCGTTTTCCTCTACCGACCGCTTCGCAGAGCGGCATAACGGGCCGACCGAAGAAGACATCCGAGGGATGCTCGAACACGTAGGGTGTTCCTCGCTGGACGAACTGATCGCCCGCACGATTCCGGCGGATATCCGCCTGGACGGAATGCCTGATCTGCCCGAAGCGCTCAGCGAACGGGACCTTCTTGTGAAAGCGCATACGCTGGCCGACAAGAACCGCTTCGGCCGGTCGTACATAGGGATGGGGTACCACGATACGGTGACGCCTGCGGTGATCCGGCGCAACGTACTGGAAAATCCGAACTGGTACACGCAGTACACGCCCTACCAGGCCGAAATCTCGCAAGGCCGGCTGGAGGCGCTCCTGAATTTTCAGACGGCGGTGGCGGACCTGACCGGGCTGCCTATCGCCAACGCCTCGTTGCTCGACGAGGCGACCGCCGCCGCCGAGGCCATGACCATGCTGGTCCGGAGTTCGGCCCGGCGGGACGCCCGCACGTTTCTGGTGGATGCAGCCTGTCATCCCCAGACGATCCGGGTGGTGCAAACCCGGGCAAGGCCTCTCGGCATCTCGGTGGTTGCAGGGGACTGGCGCACCTTCGCGTTCGGCGACGGGGTTTTCGGGGCGCTCGTGCAGTATCCGACCACCGACGGCGCCATTTGCGACTACTCGGACCTGTGCGCGCAGGCGCGCCATGCGCAGGCGCATGTGGTCGTGGCTGCCGATCTGCTCAGCCTGACGCTCCTGACCCCGCCGGGCGACTTCGGGGCGGATGTCGCGGTGGGAACCACCCAGCGGTTCGGGATGCCCATGGGCTACGGCGGCCCGCATGCTGCCTATCTGGCTGCCAGCGAGCCGTTCAAGCGCAAGATACCCGGACGAATCATCGGCCTGTCGGTGGACGCGCACGGCGATCCCGCTCTGAGAATGGCGCTTCAGACCCGCGAGCAGCACATCCGGCGGGCCAAAGCGACCTCCAACATTTGCACGGCGCAAGTACTTCCCGCCATCATGTCCGGCATGTATGCGGTCTACCATGGGCCGGACGGGCTCCGCGCCATTGCCGAGCGGATACACGGTCTCGCCAAACTGCTTGCAAACGGCCTGGACCGTCTCGGACACGAGATCCGGCATGAGCATTTCTTCGATACGTTGCGCATCGATCCGAGGGGAGGCAGCGCGGAACGCATTCTCCGGAACGCCGAACGGCATGGCGTCAACCTGCGCCGCTACGACGACGATTCGCTCGGCGTGGCGCTTGACGAAACCACCTGTCTCGAAGAGGTGGATACGCTCCTGCATATCTTTGCCGGGGATCGCAACGGCGTGTCGGCGGGGGCGCTTGCCCCGGAAGAGCCGGCTGCGTATGCCGGACCCCTGCGGCGCGCCACGCCTTTTCTCGAACATCCGGTGTTCCGCCGGTATCGTTCCGAAACGGAGATGATGCGCTACCTGCAACGCCTTGCATCCAGAGACTTGTCCCTGACAACCAGCATGATCCCTCTCGGATCGTGCACGATGAAACTGAACGCCGCTGCCGAGTTGCTGCCGATAACCCTGCCGGGTTTCAGCGAGCCGCATCCCTACGTTCCGGCAGATCAGGCGCAGGGGTATGCCGCGTTGATCGAGGAACTGGATGCCTGGCTCTGCGAAATCACCGGGTTCGCGCGCACCTTCTTCCAGCCCAATTCGGGCGCCTCGGGGGAATATACGGGCCTCCTTGTCATCAAGGCCTGGCACGAATCCCGAGGAGAGGGGCGCCGCGCGGTTTGCCTGATCCCCGAATCGGCCCACGGGACGAATCCCGCCAGCGCGGTGATGGCGGGCATGCAGGTGGTCGTGGTCAAAACGGACGAGGCGGGCAATGTGGATGTGGATGTGGATGCGCTGCGCCATGCTGCGGAAACGCATTCGGACCGCCTTGCGGCGCTGATGATCACGTATCCGTCCACGCACGGGGTGTTCGAAAAAGACATCCGGGAGATTATCGATATCGTGCACAAGCACGGGGGACAGGTATACCTCGACGGCGCCAACATGAACGCCCAGGTGGGATTGTGCCGTCCCGGCGATTTCGGCGCGGATGTGTGCCACCTGAATCTGCACAAGACGTTCTGCATTCCGCACGGCGGCGGGGGGCCGGGGATGGGCCCGATCTGCGTAGCGGAGCATCTGGCGCCGTTTCTGCCTGGTTCGCCGCTCCCTGGAGAGGGAGACGAAGAGGCTGCCGTGGGGCCTGTGGCGGCGGCTCCGTACGGCAGTGCGAATATTCTGGTCATATCATGGGCCTATATCGCCATGATGGGGGCGGAAGGGCTCGCCCGGGCGACGAAACTGGCTATCCTGAACGCCAACTACATGATGGCGCGCCTCGAAAAGAGCTATCCGGTGCTGTACAAGGGGGCCTTCGGCCGGTGCGCGCACGAATTTCTGCTCGATCTGCGTCCTTTCAGTCGCAGCGCGGGCATTTCCGAGCGCGATGTGGCCAAGCGCCTGATGGACTACGGCTTCCATGCGCCGACGGTCTCTTTCCCTGTGGCGGGTACGCTTATGATCGAGCCGACGGAGAGCGAGACGAAGGAAGAACTGGATCGGTTCTGCGAAGCGCTCGAATGTATCCGGGAGGAGATCCGGCAAATTGAAGAGGGAGAAGCCGACCCCGAGCAGAATGTGCTCAGGAATGCTCCGCACACGGCGCGTATGGTCGCCTCCGATACCTGGGAGTATCCGTACAGCCGGGAAACGGCGGCTTTTCCGACGGAATGGACCCGCGCGCACAAGTTCTGGCCCGCCGTGCGGCGCGTCGACGATGCTTACGGGGACCGCAACCTTGTTTGCGCATGTCCGCCGGTTGAAGCGTACGCCGGGGAGGAAACATCCTGACGGACGGTCAGGGAGGTTTTCGGGAGGCTGCGAGGGGCACGCTGGCCGCGTTATTCCTCGTTATGTGGGGGACAGGCCACACTGCTTCGTCATTTCTTGCCAGCCCACCCCTCACAACCTCTGAGATTTGCAGACGTAATCAGCGTATTTTATGCCTTTTTGAGTAAAAACTCTCCTTACAAGGAGAGAAATTGTTTAAAAAAGGTATAAAAACTACTCAAAAGAGGAATAAAAAGGATCATTAGGACCGGCGAACTCCGCCCGCCGCCGGACTATAAGTCCGCAACCGTCCGGGCAAGGTCCGGGTAGTCCGTTATAAGTCCGTCTACCCCAAGAGCCTTCAGTCGCTTCATGTCGGAGACCTCGTTCACGGTCCACGGAATGAGCCGCATGCCGCGGGCGTGCGCGGCGCGCACGGTGGATTCATCTACCAGACGGAAATTAGGGGAGTACACCTCAGGCGTGAAGCCAAGCCGGGCAAGGATGGACGCAAGGTCTGTCTCTGATCCCACAAGCAGCGCCAGTTTCCAGGGGGCTCGGGTCCTGTGCGCGGCCTGAAGCGAACGCGTGTCGAAGGACTGGACGATGACGCGGTCCATAATGCCGGTGGCGGCCACTGCGTCATGTACGAGCTGCGCAAATACCGGTGGAGGCGGCGTAAAAACGCTGTCCCATTCGGGGCGCGACTTGATTTCAATGTTGTATTGCACCGGCTCGATTTCGCGTTCTGTCGTGTACTTCTCGACTGCATCGATCACGTCGAGCAGCCGGGGCTTTACGGCGGGCTGCTTTTCCTGGCGCGGAAAGTCGGGATGCCCGCGGCTGCCGCAATCGTATTGCGCGACGGCCTCGTAGGAAAGGCGAAAGATGTTGTGGCTTCTGCCGTGCGTAACGGGACGGCCCGTCGTGTCGCTGCAGATCGTCTCCGACATCCATGGTTCGTGGGAGACGACGACCGTAGAGTCGCCCGCGACCACGACATCCATCTCGAGTGTGGTTACGCCGAGGTCTACCGCGCGCAAGAAGCCGGCGGTGGAATTTTCGGGCAGCAGGCCCCGGGCGCCCCGGTGTCCCTGGATGTCGAAGCGTGGCTGGGCCGGGCCTGTGACGACCTGTATTGCCAGGACCAGAATGATAGAGATCGGCATGGGAAATGCTCCATTTTGTTAGACATAATGCGGGCCGGGGTCGGACGAAGAGGAAGGCTTCGCGTTTCATAGCGTCGGGTTCTCGTCCATGTTCTTTTCCAGTGCGCGCCGGACGTAATCGGAGTATCCTAAACTAACGCACTCAACGCTTTATGGATGGCAAGCATTCGGCGTCTTGCCGATAGCCCATACACGAAGTATCTTGATTTGGTGGTTATCTGCAAATCTATACCGGTAACCGCAGCCCCCGCACGACAGCCGATTACAGGATGGTGTACATCTATGGCCGGTAATTCGATGGAAGGCCGGACGATTCTGATCGTGGACGACGAACAGGATCTGCTGGATCTTCTGAAGTACAATTTCGAGCAAGAGGGTTTTCGAACCATCACGGCGCTTGATGGCGCCGAGGGGTTGCAGCGTGCGCAGCGAGACGACCCGGACCTCATCGTGCTCGATATCATGATGCCGAAAATGGATGGTATCGAGGTGTGTCAAAAGATTCGCCGGGATGCGAACCTGCGCGGGAAGCCGGTCATCATGCTGACGGCCCGCACCGAAGAACAGGATTACATCGAGGGGCTGGATGTGGGGGCGGACGTGTACATAGGCAAGCCCGTTTCGGTACCCGTGCTCATCAGTCAGGTCAATGCCCTCCTCAGGAGTACGGGGCGGACGCAGAACCCCCCGGACATTTTGTATCTGGGTACCCTCGAGATCAACCGCGAGCGCTATCTCGTGGTGCATAAGGGGGAGGAAATACGGCTGCCAAGAAAGGAATTCGATCTTCTTTATTTCCTGGCCTCGAATCCCGGCAAAGTGTTTCGCCGGCAGGACTTACTGGATGCTGTCTGGGGGCGCGATGTGTATGTGGTGGATCGCACGGTGGATGTGCATGTACGCAAGATTCGTGAAAAGCTCGGCAACGGACTCATTGAAACCGTAACCGGCGTGGGGTACAAATTAAGGATGCTCTGATTAACTTCACTTTGATCAGCGCTTCACTTTCACGCGCAAAGAACGACATGAAAGCGTACTGATGCATCGTATCGCGACGAAGACGGCGTTGACCGCAGCGCTTCTGGCGGGAGGAGCTTGCCTGCTGGTTGCGCTGGTTACGCGCATATCGTATGTGTGGCCCGTATGCGTTGCTGTCGCGGTCGGCCTGGCAATGTACTTCGTCATGCATCGTCTGGTTACGCAACGCCTGCAGAGTGTCTACGATGCACTGAGCGCGATCCGCCGCGAACAAGGCTACGCGGAAGCCCCGATCGACAATAGCGGGGACGAAATAGATCGGCTTATCCGCCGGGGGGATCAGACCCGGTACGCGGTCAGGAATCACATCGCCGATCTGAGCAGAGCGGACAGTTACCGGCGGGAATATGTAGGCGATGTTTCTCACGAAATAAAAACCCCGGTGTTCGCTATCCAGGGGTTCGCCGAAACGCTGCTGAACGGCGCCCTGCACGACCCGGAGGTCAATCACGGATTCGTGCAGAAAATTCTGCATCATGCGTTCCGGTTGAATACGCTCGCAAAAGACCTTGGGGAAATCTCGCGCCTTGAAACCGGGGCGTTCCAGTTGGACCGCGAGCCGTTTTTCGCCGGACAGATTTTCGACGAGGTCAAGGAATCGCTCGAACACGCGGCCCGGAAAAAGAACATTCGCTTGCGCAGCCAGATCGGTCCCGGAGCGGAGTGGGTGGACGCGGATCGCGATCAACTCCGGCAGGTGCTCGTGAATCTGGTCGATAATGCCATCAAGTACAACAATAACGGCGGCTATGTAGAGATTGCTGCCCGCCGATTGGAGGAATTTGTGCGCGTATCCGTGGAAGACAACGGCATCGGCATGCTTGAGGAAGATGTCCCCCGGGTGACGGAGCGTTTCTTCCGGGTGGACAAGAGCCGGTCGCGCGCGCAGGGAGGGACCGGCCTGGGCTTGTCCATTGTCAAGCATATTCTCGGGGCGCACGGGGCCACGCTCGACATACAGAGCACGCCCGGTTCCGGCACGACGTTTTCGTTTTTGCTGCCTGCGGTGGAGCGGCCGGTTTCCGCCGAAGCCGTTTAGAATACCCTGATCGAAACCACTTCGCTCAGCACGTTACTTTTACGCGTTCCCGGTTGTCGAACAGAGACATAGCATGCTGCGCAAGGCCTACGAACTTACCCGTCCGCAAAAACTGTTCGTCTTTTGCGCCGCTGTGTTCCTCACGGCCCTGGTGGTGGCCGAAGCGACAGCGGGCAAATTCTTCACGGCATTCGAACTGCCCCGGGGCATTGTCATTTTCGGGGTCACGTTCAATGAAGTGATAATGACCGCCGGGGTGATCGCCTTTCCTGTCACGTTTATCGTGACGGACCTGATCAACGAGTATTACGGCAAGAAGGGTATTCGCTTCGTGACCTTCGTGGGCATGGTCATGATCGGCTTCGAATTTGCGTTGTTGCAGGTGGCTATGGCCGTGCCGACGGCCCCTTCTTCACCCATCTCCGACGAGGCGTTCACGACCGTTTTCGGCACGACGGGCCGGATTATTTTCGGCAGCATGACCGCCTATCTGGTGGGGCAGCTCGTAGACATCCATCTCTTCCACAGGTTGCGCAAACTTACCGCCGGGCGCATGTTGTGGCTGCGCGCCACCGGCTCCACGTTCGGCTCCCAGTTCATCGACACCTTTGTGGTGCTGGGCGTCGCCTTCTGGGGACAACTCAGGGTTCAGGACATTCTGGCGATTACGCTGTTCAATTACGCCTACAAGTTCATCATTGCCGTCGTGATTACGCCGATTATTTATCTGGCGCACTGGGGCATGGACCGGTATCTGGCCCATGATGGCGAAGACCCGGCTTCGGGGAGCGCCGGCGCGATAGCCGGCGGCATGAAAGGGGCGATCCGGGCCGGATCGCAGACGGAGGGCTTCAGTTGATTTCCGCCACTTCGTTGAACGTGCGGTTTACGAACGAGAGCCACCCGTGCGGGTCCTTCCCCTTTTTTACGACGTCGAAGAACGCTTCCTGCAGTTCTTTGGTGACAGGTCCCCGCCGCCCGCTTCCGATCCGGTGCTTATCGACCGTGCGTATCGGCGTTACCTCGGCGGCCGTGCCCGTAAAGAAAAGCTCGTCGGCAATGTAGAGCGCCTCTCGGGGGATGCGCGTTTCCACGATCTCGTACCCGCGCTCTTTGGCCAGTATTATGACGGTGTCGCGCGTGATGCCCGGAAGAATGGACAGCGCCAGAGGCGTCGTAAGGATTTTCCCGTCGCGCACCAGAAACAGGTTTTCGCCGCTGCCCTCTCCCACGTGCCCGTCGTGGGAAAGCATGATGCCTTCCACGTACCCGTTCAGCACCGCATCCATTTTTGCGAGCGAGGCGTTCAGGTAATTGCCCCCGGCTTTTGCAAGCGCCGGAAAGGTGTTCGGCGCCATGCGGTTCCAGGAGGACACATGGACATCCACCCCTTCGCTGAGCGCTTCGGGACCGAGGTATTTGCCCCATTCCCACACGGCGATAATCGTTTCGACCGGGTTGTTCATCGGATTGACGCCCATCGGCCCTTCGCCGCGGAAGGACAGCGGACGAATGTAACATTCCCTCATGCCGCTCTCGCGCACCGTCTCGAGCGCTGCCTCCACCAACTCGTCGATGGAGTACGGGATGTCCATCCGGTGAATCCGTCCGGATTCGACCATCCGCCGCATATGCTCCCGCAGCCGGAAAACGCCCGGCCCGGCGTCCGTGTCGTAGCAGCGAATCCCTTCGAAAACGGAGGACCCGTAGTGCAGGGCATGGGTCAGCACATGCACTTTGGCGTCCTCGTGCGGCACCAGCTTGCCGTTGAACCAGATAGGGTGCAAAGTCATGGGGTACGTATGATGGATAAGAGGAATGAATCCTCCGGCAAGTTTTTGAAACGGCGCGAAAAATGCAAACCGGTAGAATACCCTGCAACGAGAAAATCGCTCAAAGGTTCTTTCCGGGTTCGCTGTGTTTTTTGAAGGCAAATTTGCCGATAGTCCAAAGTATTTTTACCGAAGCCTTGATTGTTCCTGAAACAGAGCCGGTTACTTTGGATACGCCGACCCGGCGCCGGTACGATACGGGCGCTTCCCGGCAGCGCAGCCCGGCCCGCACGGCCTTGATCTGCATTTCGACGGTCCATCCGAACGTCTTGTCCTGCATGGCGAGTTCCTCCAGCGCCTCGAACCGGATGGCGCGGAACGGCCCGAGGTCGGTGAACCGGACGCCCCATATCCACTTTATCAGGGAGCAGGCCACGTAATTGCCGATCAACGCCTGGGGCAGCATGGCTCCCGGTTCCCGGTCGCCCGTCATGCGGGAGCCGATGACGAAGTCGGCCTCGCCGCGCAGAATCGGCGCCAGCAGGCGCGGCATTTCCCCGGGATAGTCGCTGTGGTCTCCATCCAGAAATACGATAATGTCCGGTTGCCGCCCGCGGGCATATTCGATTCCCCGGAGACAGGCCCATCCGTATCCCTTCCGGTCCTCGCGCAGGACGGTGGCGCCCGCCGCCCGCGCATGGCGTTCCGTTTCGTCCGTGGATGCATTGTTCACGACAATGATCTCTTCGACCTGGCCGGCGGGAATCTCCCGTATGACGCGGCCGATGGCGCGCGCTTCATTGAAGGCGGGAATGACGACAAGCACGCGCGGGTCCTTCGTTTCGATCGTATCGTCCCTGGTCATCGTTCTTGTCCTGTTGGAGTCCGGTGGCATGCATGGTTGATGCAGCGTCTCCGGGGCCGGTCTTCTTGCCCGGTTTTCCCGGGATTACGTCACCCGGAGGGCCGCCATATATACAGACGAAGCTCCGGATTAGGGCTCGATACCGCGACAGCGATGATATAGGTTCCGTCCGCGCGGCTTCGGACATCCAGATCCTGTGGAAAGAACGCGGCGTCCCAGGCGTGATCGGGTTCCGTCAGGCGGCGTACGAGGCGGCCCGCCCGGTCGAAGGCGTCGATGCGCAGCCAGCCGGCGCGCAGGTTCAGTACGAAGAGCAGATCGTTTTCCGCCGCCGCTGAAGGGGTCAACAGAGGCGCCTGGTGGATGTCTCCGTGCATCCAGGAGCGGCTGCGGGCCAGCATCGGCGAGTCGAACCCATGCAGGGCGAGCGTGTCGAGCGCCCCGTCTTGCGCAATTACGTCCACGACAGGGCGAAACCCGGACAGGCTCAGGAGCGAGTCGCCCCAGAACCGGAGCATGCCTGCATGCCGCCAGTGCGGTCCGGGCAGCGGCTGGCGGGTCGTTTCGTTGCCGGATGGGTCGATCCCGGCGACGAATCCTCCGGCCTCCGGGTCGACGCGCTTGTAGTAGATGGCGGAGTTTCCGGGGTTGCCCCCGAAGGCGCCGTACACCAGCGCGGTTTCCGAGCGTTCCGCATCCTGTATCGGGACGGTCCCGACCGGCGCGCCTCGGACGAAAAAGTGCATGGCCGGCGCTTCCGGTTCGAAGACAGCCGCCGTGTCTCCGCGTACGCCGGCAAGGTAGGGAATAGGCGCCGTGGCAAAGGTGTCGATCGGCTCCCCGGACGGATCGAAAACGAACACGAGCGCCTGTTCCGCATCGCCCAGGTAAACGGGGCCGTTTGGGGCGGGGCCGAAGCGTACGGTTCGGGGATATGCGTCCCCGAGATCGTCGACGATGGGGCGGGTCCATGCGAGCGCAAGCGTGTCCATCGGGATCGACGAGGCCAGGGCGCGGGAGAGGGAATCGGCGGGCGTCACCGCCGTAGATTCCTGGCGCCGGCAGGAATAGGGAAGGCAGCCGGACAGAAGCAGCAGCGCGGCGGCCGCGAAAGTACGAAGACGATGTCCGTTCATCCGGACTGCCTGCCAATGCGCATCGTCACCTGCTGGATCGATCCGTTGCGAAAGACGCCGAAGCGGACCTGGTCCCCAGGCCGGTAATCCTGCATCTTGCCGCTCAGATCTTCGTGTCCCTGGATGGATTCTCCTTCCATGGACACAATCACATCGTAGGGTTCAAATCCGGCTTCGTCCGCCGGCGAATCCCGATCTACGTCACGCACCAGCACCCCCTGTTCGGACGTCATGCCCAGCGCCTGGGCAATGTCGCGACTGACTGCGGAGACGTACAGCCCGGTGTAGAAGGCCCGATCGACGCGGCCATGCTCGCGGAGCTCGTCGATAATGCGCTGCACCTTGTAGGCCGGTACGGCGAATCCAATGCCTATCGAGCCCCCGGTCCGGCTGTAGATCGCCGTATTCACCCCGATGACCTTCCCGACGGCATTGACGAGGGGGCCGCCGGAGTTGCCCCGGTTGATGGCGGCGTCCGTCTGGATCATGTCGCGGTACACGCGCCCGTCCCGGGTCGATTCGAGGTTGCGCTCCACGGCGCTGACGACGCCGACGGTGACGGTGGGCTGGGCCGCTTCGAAAAGGCCGAAGGGATTGCCCAGCGCGATGACCCATTCTCCTGCGAAGGCGTCTTCCTCGAGTTCGAAGGCAAGGTGGGGCAAGGGGTTCTCCGGTTCCACCTTGATCAGGGCGATGTCGGAAACCGGGTCGGAGCCGATAAGGGCGCCTTCCAGCGCTTTGCCGTCCGGAAAAGCGACCGTGATTCTTGTGGCGTTGCCAGCGACATGGTCATTGGTGACAATGTAGCCGTCGGGCGAGATCACAAAACCTGAGCCGAGGTTTTCCACCTCTTGCTCGAGCTCCTGCCTGCCGAAGAAGTATTCAAACACGGGATCGGAGAAGAACGGATCCTGATACCGGACCTGCTCTATGACGTTGACGCTCACCACGGCCGGAGAGGCCGTCTCCACGGCGCGGGTGATGGCCGTTCGGCGCGATGCCTCGATCTCGACCTGGACAGCCTCGGCGCGCAGCACGGGTTCCGGATTTTCGGCGGCGGGTTGCTCCGCAGCCGCGTCTTGCTCCGGGACCGCCTGGGATAATGCATTGTGCTTGCACCCGAATGTACTCAGGAGCAAGAGCATGCAGCCGAGAAGGCGCGGTATGGCGAGGGAGATGTTTTTCAAGCGCTTTAGCGGGGCAGGGTGTGGGGAAACGCAGCAGGGAAAGCGCATAGGCCGTTCATGTTGCCTGTTACGAGATCGTCGTCGGGGTGGTTTCGGAAGAATCACCCTGCCACTACATCCCAAAGAAGCCGTAACGCAATGATGCCAGCCAGTGCGGCAAACAGCAGTTGCAGCATGCGCTGGTTGAGGCGGTGCGCCGCGCGTACGCCCAGCCGGGCGGTAAGCGTAGCAGGTATCGCCAGAAAAAGACCTCGTATGGCGTCCACATACCCGAGCGTGAGTTCCGGCGTGTTCGCTTCCTGTCCCAACCAGCCGTATGCCAGAATACCGGCCAGTGAAATGAATACGATGGTGGCGCTGGAAGTGCCCGTGGCTATATGCATTGGCAGGCGCAGGAAGTGGTTGTACGCCGGCACGAGCACTACCCCTCCTCCTACGCCGGCAGCCGACGCAATGGCGCCCGCCGCCGTCCCCGTACCCGCAAGCATGCCGCCCCCGAGTCGCCGCGTGTCGAAAACGTCTTTTTTCGGCTCGGATTCGAAACGCACCAGCATGCGCGCGACCAGTGCGAGCAGGACAATGCTGAAAACGATCTGGAATGCTTCGCCGTCGTACCAGGGCCGCGTGGTGACCCAGCGGGTCATGACCAGAACGATGGCGGCGCTGAAAAGACCGACGATCACGGCCACTCTGCTCACGACCGCTTTTTTTCCATACTGCACCCAGGCGCTGGCGGCGGCGGAAATCATCGTGCAGAACAGACTCGACCCGATCGTAAGCGGCGCAAGCGCCTCCGGGGAAACGCCTATCTGCTGGTAATAAAAGAAAAGCACCGGGGCAAAGACGATGCCTCCGCCAACCCCGAAAAGCCCGGCCACGAATCCTCCACTGAGGCCGGCGACTACCAGAAGCACCACGTGGACGACATCCATGACGGATAAACCGGTTGAGCGGATCGGGCGGGCGCCGCCCTGCGCTGTTTACCTGATTGTTTAACTAACTGTTTAACGAGGCGCCAGTATCTGGCGATATGCGGGAAGGTCTTCGAGCAGACGTACGGCGGCCAGAATTTGCGCGTCATGGTCGAATGAGGCGGCAATCTGCGCCGATTGCCCGAAATACCGGGCCAGGATCTCTTCGCGAAGTTGTTTTTTCAGGTTTTCGCTGTGCCGTTCGAAGGCGGTGCGCTTTTCGGACGACATGGCCTCCCGGAGCGCTTCCATTTCATCCTGCGCCGATTCGTAGCCGTTCTCCGTCAGTTGAGCGTCCAGTGTCTGGAGCGCGTGTTCCGCATCGGTCCGGTAGGTGAACTGTTCCTCCTCCAGCCATGCCGCAAAGTCCGTCAGGATGTCGTCGGATACGGTAAAGCCGGGCGGGATCGAATCGTTGCGGGCGGCGAAATGGTTCGCATAAAAGAAAAAGGCGGCCCGGCGGAAGAGCGCTTTCTCCAGTTCGCTCTCGGTTTCGAGCGTTGCCAGACGGTCCGGCTCCACGCCGCGGCCATTGCTGACCGGTCGGCCGTTGGTGGTGGTGAACTGCTGTTGCAACGAATCGGCGATCGTTGTCCCGGCGTCTTGCTTCTCGTTGTAATCGATCGCCTGAATGCTCCGTCCGCTGGGCGTGTAATACTTTGAGGTGGTCATTTTCAGGGACGTATTGTACGGCAGCGGCTTGATGACCTGCACCAGCCCCTTCCCGAAGGTGGGCGTGCCGAGCACGACGGCCCGGTCGAGGTCCTGCAGGGCGCCCGACACGATTTCGGCGGCGGAGGCCGTGATGTTGCCGACCAGCACCACCACCGGGAGGTCCGGCGCGATGGGGGGGCTTGTGCTGCGATAGACCCGCTCGTTCTGGAGGGTTCGTCCGCGCGTGGACACGATTACGGAGCCCAGCGGGACGAACAATTGCGTGACCTCTACCGCTTCGTCAAGGAGGCCGCCGGGGTTGTCCCGCAGGTCGACGACAAGCGCCTGCAACCGGTCCGTTTTTTGCAGGGTTTGCACCGCCTCGCGGAATTCCGAGGCCGCCCCGCGGGCAAACCGGTCGAATTTGATATACCCGACGCCCGCCGAGGAATCTGCAAACCCTGTGAACGACACATTTTTCAGGGTGACCTGCTGGCGGGACAGCAGAAAACGGATGGGTTCGGGCGTTCCCTCGCGTTCGACGGTCAGTTCGACGGCGGTTCCGGGTTCGCCCCGCATCAGGTTCCGGAGGTCGCTGAGCGTCATGCCGTCGGTCGATTGTCCTTCGATTTCGATAATGACATCCCCGGTGCGCACGCCCTGTTTGTACCCGCTTGTTCCCTCGATCGGCTCAACGACGATGATCTTTTCGTTGCGCACATCAATGCTCAGGCCCACCCCTCCGTAGCTTCCCCGCGTGATGATATGGATCTGCGTATTGTCGGCCTCGTCGATGAATGTGGTGTACGGGTCCAGGTCTTCCAGCATGGCATGGATGCCCACCCGCATGAGTCGTTCGGGATCGGGGCGGTCCACATAGCCGGTAACCAATTCCTCGTAGACCGAGCCAAAAATCCGGAAACTTTTTCGCAGCGCAAAAAAGTCGTCATCGTCCACCGAAAAAAAACCGGTCGCCAGCACGCCGAGCGCGAGGACGATGAGCGTCGGGCGTTTTTTCATTGCAGGAGGTATACGCATCGGGCCGGTGGGATTTATTCGAGAGCTTTTTCCAATCGTCGTTTCTCGCGCCGCTCCACATGCTTCGCAATCCATATGGAGAGTTCGTAGAGCCCCACCATGGGTACGGCCACCAGCAACTGCGAAACGGGATCCGGAGGCGTGAGAATCGCGCCAAGTATCAGGATAGCAATAAGCGCATATTTGCGCCCCTTGCGCAAGATCGTGGAATCGACAATGCCTATTTTCGACAGAAAAAACATGACTACGGGCAGTTCGAAAAGCAGGCCCACCCCGAAGACCCACATGGTTACCAGGCTGAAATACTTGGTGATGTCGAATTCGTTGACGATCTGTTCGGAAATGATAAAATTTGCGAAGAACTGCAAGGCCATCGGGGTAATGACGCAGTAGCCGAATCCGACGCCCAGCACGAAGAACCCGGTGGCGAAGAAGGACGCGAAGCGCATGCCCTTTTTCTCTTCGGGGTACAAACCCGGCTCAATGAATTTCCAGAACTGGTAGATGGCGATGGGCGCGCCGATAATGCCGCCGACCACGAACACCGACCCCCAGTAGGCGAAAAACTGGCCGGTCACGGTGCGGTTTTGCAAAATCAGCGCCTTCGCCTCGAAGCCGAAGAGCTGATACATGAAGAAGTCCTCCTTCGTCGGGCCGAGAAGAATCTGGTCTATGACGAACTCGTCGTAGATCCCGCAAAAGATGGCCCCGAGGATGACGGCGCCGATACCTTTCAGAATGCGCCACCGGAGTTCCTCGAGGTGATCGAGAAAGGACATCTCTTCCAGCGCATCGGCCAGATCGAAGCCGCTCGATTCGCCGCTCCCTTCGATCGCCTGGATCGTTTTCCGGGCGGCAGCGGATGTATTGCGAAATCCGAACAGTCTCATCGGTTACGCCGGATCGGATTTGTTCTGTTTGTCTTCGCGCAGGTTCAGTTCGAGCAGGGAATCCACCCAAACCCCGTCCTTTTCCACCTGCGCCTTGCCGCCGCTCCATGCAAAGTTAAAAAGCGTCATGACGCCGGCCACCTCGAATCCGTCCTGCCGGAGTTGCGAAATTGCCCGCATGGCGCTTCGCCCGCTGTTGAGGATGTCGTCAAGGAGTACGACCGGTTCCTGCCGGTCGAGGGGCCCTTCGATGAGCCTGCGGCGGCCATGCGGCTTGCGGCTTTCCCGTACGAAACCTGCCGAAAACGGCGGGGATCCTTCTGCAGCGAGCACCGAGCATACCATGGAGTACGCTCCGAAGCCGTGACCGGCCACCTGGCATGCCCCCTTGCTGCGGAGGCGGTCGGCCAGCACCTGTCCGACTTCGCGGAACATGGCGGCGTCGAGCATCGGGATGCGTATGTCCAGCAGCCACCCGATAGGCCGCCCCCGGGGATCGGTAAGGTGTTCCTCCCCGCGCCGGACAAGCGCCCGCTCGTACAGACGGCGGCCCAGATCGGCCAGATCCGTATGGGTGGATGGGGATGGCGCGCCATTGGACATGGTATACGCAAGTGGGTTTGGCCTGCGGGCAAGGCAGGGATACGGGGTTTACGCGACGGCGAAATCGTACAGCGGGAAACGGCTGCACAGCGCGCGCACTTCTTCTTTTACGTGACGCCGCACGTCTTCGTTGCCCATGTCGGAGAGAATGCGGTCCATTAACTCGACTACCCACTCGAACTCCGCTTCGCCAAAGCCGCGCGTCGTCATGGCAGGCGTTCCGATCCGCATGCCGCTCGTCACGAACGGGCTCGTTTCGTCGAACGGCACCATGTTCTTGTTTACCGTGATGTCCGCCGTTTGCAGGGCCGCTTCGGCCTCCTTGCCGGTGAGCCCTTTGCTGCGCAGGTCGATCAGCACGAGGTGATTGTCCGTGCCGCCCGAAACCAGATCGTAGCCCCGGTCCATGAAGGCCTTCGCCATGGCTTTGGCGTTTGCAATGACCTGCTTGCCGTATTCGACGAAATCCGGCTGGAGGGCTTCGCGGAAGGAAACGCCCTTGGCCGCAATCACATGCATGAGCGGCCCGCCCTGCGTACCCGGAAACACCGCCGAATCGAACAATTCGCTCATGCGCTTCACGCGTCCCGAGGCGGGCGCCTTTTTCCCGAAGGGATTCTCGTAATCCTTCCCGATAAGGAGCATGCCTCCCCGGGGTCCGCGCAGCGTCTTGTGCGTGGTGGTGGAAACGATATGGCAATGCGGCATCGGATCGTTCAGCAGGCCCGCCGCGATCAGCCCTGCCGTGTGCGCCATGTCCATCCAGAGGAAGGCCCCCACTTCGTCGGCGATGTCGCGGAAGGCGGCGTAGTCGAAGTCGCGGGAATAGGCGCTTGCGCCGATGGAAATCATCCGGGGTTTCTGTTTCCGGGCCAGATCGCGCACCTTGTTCATGTCGATGCGTCCGGCCAGCGGGCCGTCCCTTTCGACGCCGTAATGGGCGGATTCGTACAGAATCCCCGAAAAGTTGACGGGGCTGCCGTGCGTGAGATGCCCGCCGTGGGAAAGGTCCAGCCCGAGGAAAGTATCTCCCGGCTTCAGGAGCGTCAGAAACACGGCGGCGTTCGCGCTGGCGCCGGAATGCGGCTGCACGTTGACCCAGTCGCAGCCGAACAATTCCTTCGCTCGCTCTCGCGCGAGGTCCTCCGCGGTGTCCACATGCTGGCATCCGCCGTAATACCGTTTTCCGGGGAGGCCTTCCGCGTATTTGTTGGTCAGCGGGCTGCCCAGCGCTTGCAGGACGGCCCGGCTGACGAAATTTTCCGACGCAATCAGTTCAAGTCCTTCGTTCTGACGATCGACCTCCTGCTGGATGGCTTCGTACATCCGGGGGTCGTTTTTCTGAAGATCGTTCATGGAAGTGCGGTTAGTGCATCATGGCGTAGGTGAGAATGTTTGTGCCCATACGAAATGCGGTCTCGCGCGTTTCCGGGGAGTCGTTATGCACTTCCGCCGATTCCCACCCGTCGCTGATGTTCGTTTCGTAGGTGTAGAACACGATGAGGCGTCCTTCGTGGAAAAGCCCGTACCCCCGGGGCGGGGCGTCGTCGTGTTCGTGAATCTTCGGAAGCCCGTTCGGAAACGGGTAATGAGTGTGGTAAATTTCATGATCGAACGGCAACTCCACGAAGGATTTTTCGGGAAAGACCTTTTTGATCTCCCGGCGGATGTATTCGTCGAGGCCGTAGTCGTCGTCCACGTACAGGAAGCCCCCGTTTTGCAAATAACGCCGGAGCCGCTGCGCTTCTTCGTCCGAGAGCACGATGTTGCCGTGGCCGGACAGGAACAGGAACGGGAAACCGAACACCTTGTCGCTGGAGAGCTCGACCACATCGGCGCGGGTATCGACCTGCAGGAGCGTGTTGCTGCGGACGTACCGCAGGAAATTGGGAAGCGGGGTGCTGGCCTGGTACCAGTCTCCGCCTCCGGCGTATTTCACGGCGGCGATCCGCAGGAGGCCGGCGTTGGATGTCGTGGCTTGTTCCTGCGCGACTTGTATGCTCGCATTTTCCGGGGCTTGTATATTCACGGCCTGCCCGTTCGCAACCTGCCCTGCGGCAAGATGCGCCAGAATGCACAGCAAAGCGGTGCGCACCAAGATGTCTGTTGGAGAGGTATGCGTCCGCATGGGGTCGCGTTTATGGTGTGTTCGGAGGGGTCTCTATTAAAGAAAAAAACAGCGATGCGGTTTCATGTTTGATCGTTCTGCGAATAGGGAATGCCCGTCCTGTGCGCTGCCCATCGATGCGCATGAGGACGTGTGTCCGTACTGCGGGTATGACCTGCCCCGGACCGCCTCTTCGATCAAGGTGGCGGCTATCGTGTTCGCGGTGCTGATGCTCTGGCCGCTCTTCGAACTGGCGCGGTACCTGCTGCGCTGAATCCTTTACGCACGAGCGTGACGCGCTGAGCGAAGCGGTTTTGATCAGAGTATCCGTAATATAATCCCCTGAAAAATCACACCCGCCACATGCCGACGTCCTCCGATTCGCCCCACCTGCCCAAAAGCCTGCCGGGAGGCATGTCTGTCAAAACTTTTCTCCGCGACTGGTGGCGGAAGAAACCTCTCCTCATCCGGAATGCGTTCCCGGATTTCGAATCCCCGATCACGCCGGAGGAACTGGCAGGCCTGGCGCTGGAAGAAGAGGCGGTCTCGCGCCTTATTATGGAGCGCGGCGGGGAGTATCCCTGGCAACTCCGCCACGGACCGTTCCGGGAAGAGGATTTTGCGGACCTTCCCGCATCCCACTGGACCCTGCTTGTGCAGGAGGTGGATCGCTGGATTCCCGAAGTAGCGGCCCTGTTCGAGCGGTTTCTTTTCGTGCCGTCGTGGCGCTTCGACGACATTATGGCGAGTTACGCCCCGGAGGGCGGGAACGTGGGCGCGCATGTGGACCGGTACGACGTGTTTCTGATCCAGGCGCTCGGGCGGCGCGAATGGCGGATCGGGGCGAAGCCGCTGCCTGTCGAAGAGGAAGTGAGCGTGCCGGACCTCGATGTGGATATGCTGGCGGATTTCGAGCCGGACGAGGTGCTGGTGCTCGAAGAGGGCGATATGCTCTACCTGCCGCCCCGCGTGGCGCACCATGGCATTGCGCTCGATCCCTGCATGACCTTTTCGGTCGGGTTTCGGGCGCCGGGTCATGCGGAGTACCTTGACGCCGTGCTGCGCCGGGCGATCGGGGACGCCGATCCGCTGGGGAGCTTTTCCGGGAAGGAGTCGGCTCCGCCCGATCATCCGGGCCGCATCGGCAAGGATGTGCTGGATCAGTTGTACATTTTCGTATGGGACACCTTGACCGCCCCCGTCCTTGAGCAAGCCTTCGGCGCACTCGTTACCGAGTCGCGGCGCGGCGAGGAGTTGTCGGCGCCGGAACGGGAATGGACAGGCGAAGACCTTGCCGGGGCGCTGCGGGGTGGCGCCGAATTGGTGCGCGTGGCGCCGAACCGTTTTGCGTTCGTCGAACGCCGCGACGGATGCGCTATCCTGTTTGTCCACGGCGAGACGTATCCGTTGGAGCCGGATCTGGCCTATGCCGCTCCGCTTATTGCGGGCCGGGAACCGCTGAATGCGGAAACGCTTGGGGAGGCGCTGGAGGATGGGGATTTTCGGGAGTTACTGGCGGTGCTGGCGAATGTGGGGAGTGTGGAGGTGGGGTAGAATAGAATTGTATCCCTGAGGAGTTGGGCCTGAGCGTGACGAAGGCTGCTTGACTATTTGCGCAGGCGGACGACCAGAGTAATGCAGGCGCCTGCCTTTGTGAATGTTTTCCGAACAGGGTGCTGCGGTTGTCCGGGGAAGTTCTTCTACGCAGAGGGATCGCCCTGAATGGATGGCGGTAATTGTGTTTCCGCTGTTTTCCCACGAAAAATCCCGCAACATCACTGTCTACTTGGTGTAGAATATTGTGATTTGTCAGAAATACATCTATTTTTCTGACATAAATAGAATAAAAAACGATCATGCGCAGTCTGCCACATCGCATTCTGGAATACGCTGGAGCATCGGCTGAGGCAACGCCGATCTGCCCTGCGGGGCTTCTTCATTGGGGAAGTCGGGCCGCCGTGGATCAGGCATTGTCGCGGTTGGCCCGCGGGGGACAACTTATGCGCATTTGCCAGGGCGTATACATGCGTCCGGTCGAGACCCCTTTCGGTTTGCGGGCGCCCAGCCTGGACAAAGTTATCGCCGAACTTACTGAGCTATGGGGCGAACCGATCGTTCCCGGCGGTGCATCCGCAGCGAATATTCTTGGGTTGACAAATCAGGTACCTGTTCAATCGGTTTATCTGACATCGGGGCCGAGCCGACGTTTGCAACTGGGTGCGCACACGGTCCAACTCCGTCATGCTCCGCGCTGGCAGTTGGCCGCCCCGCACAGCGCGGCAGGGGTTGTTATTCGTGCTTTAGCCTGGCTGGGACCGGAAGAAGTCGCGGATGGGCTCAGATGCATTGTCCCAAAACTTTCCTGTGAAGAGTTCGATAAACTGACCCGGGCCCGCCCCATCATGCCTGGATGGATGGCCGAGTCGGTGAGTGCGCTGATGGTTCATGCCTGAAGTACTTTTTCATAGTCTTTCGGTCGGTGATCGCCGAGATGCATTGGAAGTTGCGGCCAGTCAAAGCGGGTGGCCCGCCTATCTTCTGGAAAAAGATATCTGGGTCGTCCACGCCTTGCATCTGCTCTTCAATGCCCCTTTTGGCGAACACCTTGCATTCAAAGGCGGTACGTCCCTGTCCAAGGCGTATAAAGCGATTCGTCGGTTTTCGGAAGATGTCGATATTACCTATGACATTCGCGTTATTGCACCGGATCTGGCATCTGAAATGGATAAGCATTCATCGCTTACACGGAGTCAGAGCGATAAGTGGCGGAAAAAGATACGGCGCCAACTTAATGAGCAAGTGAGCGAACGGATTTTGCCGAACATCGAAGAGGGATTGTTCCGATCCGACTTGCCCGCACGTGTCTATGTTGACAAAGAAAGTCTCTCCCCTACTCTTCGAATCGATTATTCGCCCTTGTTCGATGATTACGGTTTCGTCAAGTCGGAGGTTATGATCGAATTCGATGCTCGCGCCACTGGCGAGCCACGCGAGGAACGGATTATTACATGCGACGCAGCGAAATTTTTATCTGGCGACGTGAAATTTCCATCAGCCCACGCTTCCGTGCTGCTGGCCGAGCGTACTTTTCTGGAAAAAGCCACAGCCATACACGTTTTCTGTCTTCAGGAGCGCCGTCGGGGCGAACGCCTTTCGCGGCACTGGCACGATCTGGTTCGTCTCGACAATGCCGGTTATGCAGACAAGGCGCTGGCGAGTCGTCAACTTGCATGTGCAGTTGCACGCCATAAGGCGATGTTTTTTCCGGAGAATGGCTCCGACGGAAAACGGATCGATTACCATGCTGCACTATCGGGTGGGTTGCGCCTGATTCCGTCCGGCGAAGCTTGCGAGACTCTCGCCGACGATTACGCCAGGATGGTGGAGGGCGGGATATTGCTTGACGACACGGAATCGTTCGATCAACTTATGGAGCAGTGCGCCGGTATTGAAGCAAGGGTGAATGATAGTATGTCGAGAATGACTTGTTGATTGTATAATCCCTGATGATATCATGCTCGCAAATCAATAATCATTTTCCGCATATGATTTTCTGCAATTCGATAAAACTCTTTGGGAACCCATAGCATCAAGTAAGTGTTCTCATTCGTCGAACCTGCATAGTCTGAAAATTTAAAACCCATAACCAATGGATCCCCTTATTGAACCACATATGGATGATTTTGAACGTGCCATGACGCTTCAAAATATCATGTTATCGCGAGCTACAGGAGGATATGAATACGAACAAGAATATCAAGAATTAAGAAATTATTTTAAACAGGACAGATCATTATGGAAATTAATGCCTGATTTTGTGAGGAGAAATTTTGATCTTCAACAATTTTGGACATTTATTAAACATGAATTTTCAACCTATCATGAACGCAGGGCATATATATATGATTGTTTTCAACAAATTTTGGCGCATCTTGAACAGGATATCCGCTTTCCGCGTCATAATATGAATTCACCGGTAGATTCAGAAACGGAAAAAACTCTAAACACACTTGACTTAAATCAAATAAGTGAAGAATGGCAAAAAATACTTGACAGGAGAGATAGAGATCCTGGTGGAGCAATCACGGCGGCCAGAACATTGATTGAGTCAGTGTGTAAAAGTATCCTCAGTATAAAAGGTATAGAATATGAGGAAAATATTAAATTTCCCAAACTTTATCGTAAAACAGCTTCCAGCTTGAACCTATCTCCTGATCAACATCAAGAACAAATCTTCAAAGGAATTCTTGGCAGTTGTGCTAATATTGTGGATTCGTTGTCCAACATCCGGAACAAATTGGGAGATGCACATGGGCAAAGACCTTCTGCACGAAAACCTGCGGCAAGACATGCTGCCCTCGCTGCAAATTTGGCAGGTACTATGACTATGTTTCTTGTGCAGACTTACCAAGATAAACACTCGTGAGACTTGGGAAGACCATAGCAACACTGGAAGCGCGACGCCTTGCGTTGCAGGAGAAACTCGACGCGGGCAAGAACCGGGTCGAGCGGAATCGGATGGGGCAGTTCGCCACGCCCCCGGGCCTTGCTCTTGAAATTCTCCGGTATGCGAAAGCGCATTTCGGAGAGACAGAAAAGGTTCGGTTCCTTGATCCGGCGGTCGGTACCGGCTCGTTTTATTCGGCGCTGTTGCACGTTTTTTCCGCAGCCCGGATCGAATCCTCCGTCGGCTATGAGATAGATCCGCACTACGGGATTCCAGCGGCGGAACTATGGCGGGGGGCTGGCCTGGACGTTCGCCTTGAGGATTTTACAAGGGCTATTCCCCCGAATAGGACGGGGCGGTTTAACCTGTTGATTTGCAATCCGCCCTACGTGCGTCACCACCATATCGCTCCCGACGAAAAACGGTCTATTCAGGCCCGGACCCGGAACGCCTGCGGCATCGCCATTAATGGGCTGGCCGGACTGTATTGCTATTTTCTTGGCTTGAGTCATACGTGGATGGAAGACGGCGGACTGGCCGGCTGGCTTGTTCCGAGCGAGTTCATGGATGTGAACTATGGGGCTTCCGTAAAGCGTTATCTGCTTGACAAGGCGACCCTGCTGCACATTCACCGTTTCGATCCCAGTGAAGTGCAGTTCGGCGATGCGCTTGTTTCGTCCGCCATCGTTTGGCTCCGCAAGGGAAAACCCCCGAAAAATCATGCTGTGCGCTTCACCTACGGCGGTTCACTGGAGCATTCCAGGGTGGATCGCCTAGTGCAGGTTGAAGCGTTGCGCCGCGATCCGAAATGGACGCGGTATCCGATGAGCGAAAACCGCACAGAAACGCATGTCCCGGTGCTCGCCGATTTTTTCCGGATCAAGCGCGGTCTGGTAACCGGAAACAACAAATACTTTGTGCTGCCCGCTGAGGAAATCGAACGTCGGGGCTTGCCGCAGGAGGTGTTTCGACCGTTGCTGCCGAGCCCCCGCTATCTTCCGGAAAACGAGGTTGCAGCAGACAGCGACGGAAATCCCGTACTGGACCGGCGGCTTTTCCTGCTGGATTGCAAATTGAAGGAAACCGAGATACGAGAACGGTACCCGAAACTGTGGACGTACCTGTCTCAAGGGAAGGAACAGGGCATTCCCGAAGGGTATCTATGCCAGCGAAGGACGCCCTGGTATGCACAGGAAAACCGCCCGCCCGCTCCGTTCGTGTGCACCTACCTTGGCCGGATTGGCACGAAAAACGGAAAGCCGTTCCGCTTTATTCTGAATCATTCCAGGGCGACGGCGGCCAATGTGTATCTGATGTTGTATCCGAAGGAGAGGCTTGCTCGCGCGCTGCGTAACGATCCAAATCTGAAACGGCGAATCTGGACGTTTCTGAACGATATATCTCCGGCAACCATGCTGAACGAGGGAAGGGTGTACGGGGGAGGACTGCACAAACTGGAGCCGAAAGAACTGGGGAACGTTCCCGCAACGGCTATTGCGAACCTGTTGCCGGATGCGGCGCCAGCGCGTCGGCGGGAGCAAGGGGAATTGTTCGGGGCGGGGGTTGCTTGAATTCTTGAACCTGGAAGATTACCACTAATGGCTACCGATAGCGTCAAAGTGAACGTGACTCCCTCGCATCCCGGCGACTTCATCCGCACGGAAATCCTTGAGGAATTGGGCCTGAGCGTGACGAAGGCGGCAGAGATTCTGGGTGTTCGCCGGGCAACGCTTTCGGATCTGGTACATGGTCATGCCGCGCTATCGCCGGAGATGGCGCTACGCATCGAAAAGGCTTTTGGCACGCCCATGGACCTTATGCTGCGGATGCAGGCCTGGTACGATGCGGCGCAGATGCGGGACCGGGCAGACGAGATCAGCGTTCGGCGCTACGAGCCTGCGTGAAAGGGGGAGCGGGCGTGTCCGCTAAACTGTGTAAGCGGGATTATTGTTCAACAGGGGGGACAGCCCCCCGTAGGGTATGACGAACTGTTTGAGCGCGACCTTATAGTCACGTATGGGCCGCTTCTACTGCTTCGAGGCTTTCCGCAGGACCTGCCTTTGTGAACGTTTTCCGAATAGGGCGCTCGGAAGATTCAAATCTCCCTCCCGGATGTGTCTAACGGGGCTGACGGCCGAATGTGCACACGGCCGGCTTATTCGAGACCGAAGCAGCTCGCAGAGGCGCGGGTATTTCATGAGAGAAGGGAATACCCGTCATCGCGCCGGCGTCCGTCCACGTACAACGAAGCCGAAGGAGCAGGACCCTTGCTCGGTGCTACGGGCAATGAAACAAAACACCGAAACCCATATACTATTCTTTACAAATCATCCGCGAAAGCCGTGATCGATACCCTTTCCATCGTTGAAAGCCTTACCGACGCAGGCGTCGAACAGAAACAGGCCAAAGCGCACGCCCAGGCGATTGCGAACGTCGTAAGCGAGCAACGCAAGGATGGCGTCATGCATTCAGACCTTGCCGATCTGAAGGCAGGTATCGCCGCGAACAAGGCGGGGATCATCGCGAACAAGGCGGCGATCGATGCGAACAAGGCAGGGATCGATACCCTGAAATGGATGGCAGGCGTAAACATGGCGATTACGCTTGCTCTGTTCGCCGTCGTTCTCGCCGGGTAGCCGGGAGCCGGGGGACTACGATGTTTGCCGGGTGTTGCACGGCGTAGACGCCCGGTTAATGGATACCAGAGGCGGTCCGGGATGGTGGGACAAATACCCCCCTCACTTCCCCCCTAACACCACCTCCTCCGCCGGGGCGCGCATGTTGTATTCGTTGCTCATCACGCGCCCGTAGGCGCCTGCGGTAGCGATCAGCATGACATCCCCTTCCCCGGTGTTCGGAAGGCGCCGCCCGTAGCCCAGCACGTCCCCCGTCTCGCAGATCGGGCCTACCACGTCGGCGGTGATTTCCAGCGGTTCGTCCAGCCGGGACAAGTTGACGATTTCGTGCCAGGCTCCGTAGAGGGCGGGCCGGATGAGCGAGTTCATGCCGGTTTCGATACCCACATAGCCCGTCGCCCCTTTCCACTTGGTTTGCGTCACGCGGGCCAGCAGCACGCCGGCGCGGGCCACAAGGAAGCGCCCCGGCTCCATCCAGAGTTCCAGGTCCGGATGCTCTCGCTTGAAGGCGTCGAGGGTCTCCGCGATGTCGATCATGTCCGGTTCCGGCGCATTCCGCCGCTCCGAAACGGGAAGCCCCCCGCCTACATCAAGGATGCGGGCATCCGGGAAACGATCCCGCAGCGAAGCAAGAAACATGGCCGTTTCGGCCCAGGTGTCCGGCGCGACGATGCCGCTGCCTACATGGGCATGAAATCCGACGATGCGCACATCCGCTGCATCCGCAAGCTGCGCAAGGCGCTCCATTTCTTCCGGGGCCACGCCGAATTTACTCTGCGATCCGGCCGTCTGCACGTACTTGTGATGCCCGCGGCCCCGCCCCGGGTCCATGCGCACGAGGAGGTCCCTTCCGCGGAACACATCCGGCCATGCTTCCAGCGGATAGATATTGTCCAGCGTAACGTACGCGCCCAGTTCATACCCCTCGGCGTATTCCTCCTTCGGGGCGAAATTGGGGGTGAACAGGATGCGCTTCCGGTCGATGTCCGGGAAGAGATCGATCAAAAACCGTATCTCGCGCGGCGACACGCACTCGAACCCGATCCCTCCTTCGTGGAAAAGACGAAGGATGTTGGGGTGCCCGTTTGCCTTTACGGAATAAAATACGCGATCCAGGGCGCTGATCGACAACACCCGCTGCAACGATTCCCGCAGCGTGTCCTCGTTGTATACATAGACCGGGCTTGTTTCGGCGGCGATGGCCAGCAACTCCTCGCGGCGGCCCTGCCACCAGGCGCTCCGGCTTGGCGCCTCTTTGCCCGATGCTTCCATCAATTCCCGCCAGTCGGGTCCGATCAGGGCATCCGGCTCCCGCTTTCCGAAGAACTGCGCATGCAGTTTGCGGGTCAGGCGACGGGCCTGATCTTCGTCCACCACGAAGCTGAAGTTCAGATCGCCGGCCGCCTGCGAGACCTGATGCACCTGCTGTTCGTGAAACACCTCGAACGCGGCGCCCATTTCGTGGAGTATCGACCGGATGTTTCGTCCGATCAGGCTCACGATGGCGCAGGGACCGATCTGCCGGGCGCTGCAATACCCATTCAACGCGTCGAGCAGCGCGTCGAGGCGCGCCGGTTCGAGGGCGTTTGCGTTGCGGTCCAGCGAGACGGTAACGTTCGTTTCGGAGGTAGCCACCAGGTCGATCGAAAGACCATGCTCCTTGAACGTGGCGAACACATCGGCGAGAAAGCCCACCTCCTGCCACATGCCCGCCGATTCCATGGAAATCAGCATGACGCCGGTCTTTGTGGCGATCGCCTTGATTTGCGCCCCGAAGTCGGAGGTGTCGTCGGAGATGACGGTTCCCGGCAGGTCGGGAGCGCTCGTACATTTGATATGGAGCGGGATGCGCTGCCGCTGCGCCGGTTCGATGGAGCGGGGATGCAGGACCTTGGCGCCCATGGTGGCCAGTTCCTGCGCCTCGGCATAGTCCAGTTGGCGGAGCAGGCGCGCCGAGGGAATGTCATGCGGGTTCGCGGTGAACATGCCCGGCACGTCGGTCCATATTTCGATGCGTTCGGCGCCGAGTACAGCCCCGAGGCAGGAAGCGGAGGTGTCGGAGCCGCCGCGTCCCAGCAGCACCGTCTCTCCGGCCTTGTTCGAAACGATAAAGCCCTGCGTGATGACGAGATCGCCGGCGGTGCGGCTCAGGTCTTCCTGGAGCGCGGTATCCGGATCGAACCGGCATGTGGCCGACAGGTATTGCCGCCGTTCCGGAAGCAGGCGCTGCTCGTCTGCGCGCAGCATTTCGCGGGCGTCCTTCCAGGTGGGATTCAGACCCCGGGACGCGAGGAAGGCGGCGCCCATTTTCGTGGACATGAGTTCGCCGAGCGCCAGCAGCCGGGCATGGAGCCGCGGGCCTGCTTCGCGCGTGAGAGAGGCGCCCAGGGCAAGGCGCTTCAGTTCGGCAAGGTCCTCTTCCAGCAGGCCCGCCCCGTCTATATCGAGATCGGCGGCGATGCCGAGATGGCGGTTCCGAATCGTCTCGAGGGTATGCTCGTAATCTTCCCCGACCGCATCTTCCAGCAGGCGTTCGAGCAGGTTGGAAATCTCGCTCAGGGCGGAGCAGACCACGACGGGAACGAAGCCGTCGTCGATACGCGCCCGGACGATGCGCTCAATGATATCCCAGCGGGCACGACTCGAAACGCTCGTGCCGCCGAATTTGAGAATGACCCAGCGGGGCATGGGACAGGGTTTGCAGGATGGATCGGGACGCTTTCCAACGTCGAGATGCGCCGCATAAGTTCCTTGCCTTGCGGGTGGCAGAGAGGCATCGCGCCCGACTTGCCGCTACCGGGTCAGGACCGGGACCGATCAGAAATCTGTTCGTCGTATCGGAAATCCACCCCCTCAAGCTTGCGCCAGCCCGTTTTCCGTGAGATACGCAAAACTCTGCGCAGCGGCCTCGAACATGTCGGTTTCGCAGTCGTCCATTTCCACGATCATCCACTGTATATGGCCTTTGCCTGCCTCCGCAATGGCAGGGAAATCCTGCAGGCCGCTTCCCGCCGCCACCATGGGCCCCTCGGTGGAGAGCACCGTCGCGTCCTTGATATGCAGCAACGGAGCGTGCGCGCCGAAATCACGCACCACCTCTGCAGGATCGAGACCGGCCACCTTTGACCAGTACGTGTCTATCTCGAAGAAAATTCCCGGGTCGATCAGGGGTCTGATTTCATAGAACGGAAGCACCCCATCCTCGATCGGTTCGAATTCCCACCAGTGATTGTGCAGCCCGAATTGCAGGCCATTCGATTGGCAGAAGGCATAGGCCTCGTTATAGATGTCGGCCAGTTCCTTAATGCCGTCCATCGTCTGGTACCGCTCGTCCTCGGGCCATCCATGCCACACCATGAGATCGCAGTCGTAGGCCTCGGCGGCCTCCAGCACGGCAGCCTGGTGCTCTCCTGTCGGAATCTCTACATGCACCGCGAACACGCTTAGCCCCGTGTCCTTGAGCAATTGACCTCCCTGCGCCGTAGTCATGCCCTCCGGCCAGAAGGCCGTTTCCACGGCGGTATAGCCCATTTCGGCGACCCGGCCGAGTGCGGCGGCGGCATCAACATTAATGGCGTCCCGCACCGTGTACAACTGGAATCCGATTCTGGGCAGGGGCGGCTCGGGCTCGACGGGCTCCGTGTACGGCTCGGAAGTTTCCTGGCAACCGCCCACCGCGACGCCGGCGGCGGCCGCGCCCAGCGTTTTCAGGAACGTTCGGCGTGTATTGTTCATGGCTTTTTTAGTCCTGGTCGATATGATCGGCGTGTTTTGACTACCCTATCCTAAATAAAAAAAACAGGGCGCATTAACAATTGTGTGCGTCCGGCGTTGCTTGTCAGATGCGCCGTTCCTTGCGTCTGTCCTGATCCGGGCGATCAGTACCGTTCGTTCATCCAGCGGTTGACCTCTGCGTTCGCAGCGCTAATCAGCTCGATGTTCTCCTGATCGGGCCTTTCCAGTTCGTCGAGCAAGCCACGGCGTCGCGCTTTGTTGCGCTGGTAGGCGCCGCACAGATGAAAACCGATGCAGCCGGGGTTCTCGAAAAGCGCCGCCAATACCTCTGCGTACCATTCCCCGTCGTTGGGGGTGAAGCCTCCGGGGGGAGCGGGATGCCTCAGCCCGGCCGCGTCGGCCAGCAGCACAGGCTTTCCGGTTTTCTTGTACCATTCGTCGAGATGGGTTACCGGATCACGGAAGTCCTGGAATGACAGCACGTCAACGAAGGGCAGTGCGGCTTCAACGACCTCCATCGCGATGGCGGCGTTGGCTTCGTACCGGTCCCCCAGAATCAAGTGGTTGGGGTCGTAGCGCCGAATGGCGTCGTGCGTTGTCTGGTAGTAGTCGCGGGCCAGTTGGTTGAGTTCCCTGCGGCCCGATTCGGTCTTCAGGCGTTCGGGGTCGAATATCGGTCCGCGCCAGGCGTTCTCGGGGCGCTCGTGCACCCACGTCGGACAGTCGCTATAGAAATATCCGATGAGATTGCGCTCTTCGCTCAGTTCGGCGCAGTGCGAGCGTGCGACGTAGTCAACCCATTCTTTCCACTGCGAACCTTGAAAGTCGAAGTGACGGGTGTGCTGTTCCCACTGGTGCGATTCGGTGAACGGAAGCAAATGGCAAAAGGGCATGTCGAGGGCCCGGTACTCGTCATTCGTGAATGGACGAGAGTGCCTCCACTGGCGCACGGTCACTTCCTGGACCCAGCCGACGGTGTTGAATCCCCACTTCCTGAGATTGGGCGCCACGGACTCCTGGATCCATCGCGTGGTGCTTCCGCCGTACGTGTCGCGCCAGATGTGGATGTTCTCGGGATACCTCAGGCTTGCCGGGTCGATATGGTTGAGTCCAAGTGAAAAGAAGAGCTCCCCTTCGGGGGTTATGAGCCACCAGTGGCCGTCGTGCTGGCCCAGCGTGAAGAAGCCGTCGGGTTTGGGTTGGGTAGTTGTTTTGGCCTGCGTTGGTCTGGTTCTGACTATCGCCGCAATAGCGGCATAGCTGAAGAACTGGCGTCGAGTGAATACCATGGGCTTTTCCTGTCCTGGTCGATACGATCGGCGTTACCCCTATCCTAAATAAAAAAAACGGAATCATCAAACATATTTTGCACATATATTCTATTTTCAGGTATATCCTATCCTCTTGAGGATACCCTACCTCTCCTCCCATGCCCGACTTGTTCAAGGAAGCCGCTCACCGGTATTTGGCGCGGAACGCCCCCTTGGCGGACCGCATGCGTCCTCGCACGCTGGACGAGTTCGTCGGGCAGGAACACATCCTCGGACCGGGGCGGCTCCTGCGCCGGGCCATCCAGGTGGATCGCATCACGTCCGTAATCTTCTATGGCCCGCCGGGCAGCGGCAAGACCACGCTGGCCCGCATCATTGCGAACACCACCAAGGCGCATTTCACCTCGCTCAATGCGGTGCTTTCCGGGGTCAAGGACATCCGCGAGGCGATCGGGGATGCGAGGGCCCGGCTGGAGCAGCATCAACGGCGGACGATCCTGTTCATCGACGAGGTGCACCGGTTCAACAAGTCGCAACAGGATGCGCTTCTGCCGCATGTCGAGAACGGGACCGTCGTGCTGATCGGGGCCACGACGGAGAACCCGTATTTCGAGGTCAATAAGGCGCTCGTGAGCCGGTCCCGCATTTTCGAGTTGCAGACGCTCGACGAAGAAGCGCTGCGGAAGATCGCCCTATATACACTTGGAGATAAGGAGCGCGGGTACGGCAGCGCTGATGTGCAGGTCGAGCCGGAGGCCCTCGAACATCTGATCGATACGGCCAACGGCGACGCCCGCTCTGTGCTGAATGCGCTGGAACTGGCCGTGGAGACGACCGCCCAGGACGAGGCAGGCGCCATTCGGATCGATCTGGCCGTGGCGGAGGAAAGCATCCAGCGCCGCGCCGTGCTGTACGACAAGGAGGGGGACGTACACTACGACACGATCAGCGCGTTCATCAAGAGCCTTCGAGGGTCCGATCCCGATGCGGCCCTGTACTGGATGGCGAAAATGATTTACGCCGGGGAAGACCCCCGCTTCATCATTCGCCGCATGTTCATCTTCGCGGCGGAGGACATCGGGCTGGCGGATCCCCGCGCGCTCCGGATCGTGTCCGCCACGGCGCATGGATTCGACTATGTGGGCATGCCCGAAGGGCAATTCATGTTATCCGAGTGCTGCCTGTATCTGGCTACTGCGCCCAAGGGCAACTCCACCATGTCGTATTTCAGCGCGCTTTCCCATGTTCGGAATGAACGGTCCGACGATGTGCCGAATCACCTGAAGGACGCCAGCCGGGACAAGGAGGGATTCGGCCACGGAAAGGGGTACAAGTATCCCCATGCGTTCCAGGAGCATTATGTGCCTCAGCAGTATCTGCCCGACGAAATGCGGGGTACGTATTTTTACGAGCCCGGTACGATCGGATACGAGGCGGAGGTGGCCCGCCGCATGGAGGAACTCCGGCGCCGCGACGCCGAAGAGGAACTCGACCGCCGCGTACGGAAATACGCGGAAGGGGAGGAATGAAGCGCTTGCAAGTTTGCAGGAACGTTTGTAAAGGGTTGCGGATACAGATTGCTTTGCGACCATGAAGCGCTTTTACCATGTCCGAATTTTATTCCATCGTTACCGTAGAGCCGGAATGGGTGCTGGAAGGCGAAGACATGGGCAGCAAGGAAAAATTCTGGTACCGCGAAACCGGCGTCGACAAAAGGAACTGTTTGTTCAAATACCCGCGAAAGCATACAGGTGAGCATTGGGCTGAAAAGATCGCCGCAGAAGTAGCGGCGTGCCTGGACATTTTGCATGCCAGGGTGGAACTGGCTGAAATTGGGGGAGAGCGAGGGTCCGCAACGGAATCTTTTGCCGGTGGCTTGCGCGTACTGGCGCATGGTAACCAGTTACTTAGACGGGCAGTGTCAAGCTATGACCCGGAGGTTCAATTTCGCCAGTCGGCTCACACGCTTGATAATATATGGGCGACACTGGATCGGACGTTCACCAAGCCGGAGGATATCACCCCGGCGAAACGCCAATTCGCAGAATACGTGGTATTGGATGCGGTGATCGGTAATACGGATCGCCACCACGAAAACTGGGGCCAGTTGCTCATATTTAAGGGTCAGCGCAAGCAGCGGAGTCGGTCGAGAAGGCGAGATAAAAGACGGCGCAGGCGGGTTGAATATTACAGGAAGGAATCTCTGGCCCCCTCCTTCGATCACGCCTCTTCTCTGGGTAGAGAACTCAGGGACGAAAAGCGTGATCGGCTTATGGCCGAAGATCGCGTGGGCCGCTATGCGGAAAAGGGCCATGGCGGGATATACTGGTCCGTGGATGAACGGCGCGGTCCCAGCCCACTTAAACTGGTGCGACAGGCTGCTCACAGCTATCCGGACCTTTTCCAACCGGCGCTCGCGAAACTGGACAGGCTGGATGAGGGTTCATTACGTAGCATAATCGACCGCGTACCTTCCGATTGGATGTCTCTATCGGCTCGAAAGTTCGCCTTGGCATTGATGTGCTATAACCTCGAACAATTAAGGAAACTGGATCCATGAGCGAAAGAACCCTGTTTCTTGCCTGGCAGGACCAAGGCGAGAGCCGTCAATGGTTTCCGATTGGCCGCCTGGATGCGGATCGTGCCCTTTCCAGGTATAGTTTTCGTTATACGGGCGGCGCGCTACGGGCGCAAGAGGAGGCATATTTCCAGGCCCTTCCGGAATTTCCCGAGATGGAAAGGGAGTACCTCTCCCCGGAATTGTTTTACTTGTTCCAGAACCGGGTTATGAAGCCGAACCGACCGGATTTCCGTGAACACATCAAGCGCTTGGGGCTTCCCGAAGATTCCAATCCCGATCCTTTTCAGATTTTATCGGTCAGCGGCGGCCAGCGAGCCACGGATTTTTACGAGGTTTTTCCACAAATCGTAAAGAATGCCGACGGCAGTTTTGCCACCCGTTTTTTTCTTCATGGCTGGCGGTACACTACTGAATTTGCGCAAGAGCGGCTTAATCAATTGACATCCGAAGAAGAACTCTATGTAGTATTGGAACTGAACAACCCGGTGACCAGGCTGGCTGTACAACTCCAGACACAAGACTATCACATGATCGGTTGGGCGCCGCGCTATCTTGTGTCGGATCTTGCGAGGGCCATTGCCGGGTCGCCCTGTGAGTACGAGGCGAAGGTAGTCCGCATCAATCCTGCCCCGGCTCCCATGAAACAGCGGGTGCTGATCGAACTGTGCGGCAACCTCGGCGAACACGAACCGATGATTGGCGAAGATTTTCTTCCGTTGGTCGATGCGGCAGGATAAGCAGGTCGATTCTCAAAGGCAGGTCTATATCTACTTTCCCGAGCGGTTCAGGAGGCCGGAAGTCGGTCTGTGACAGGTCGGCCCAGGTCTTGCGCGGATTGCGGCAACCTGCACGAAGCGCACTTGATCAGAATATCCTCACCCATATCACATCACGACATCCACGTCGCGATTTCGGGAAACAGGATCACCAGGAGCAATCCTATGACCTGGATCCCTATAAAAGGAACGGCTCCGCGATAAATCTGCGTCGTGGTGATGGAAGGAGGCGCCACGCCGCGCAGGTAGAACAGGGCGAACCCGAAGGGCGGGGTCAGGAAGGACATTTGCAGGTTCATGGCGATCATGACGCCGAACCATACGAGATCCACGCCCAGCAGCGCTGCCGCCGGGGCGATCAGGGGCACGATGATGAATGCGATTTCGAAGAAGTCGATGAAGAAGCCGAGCAGGAAGATGACGATATTCGCGACCAGAATCAGCCCGATAACCCCTCCCGGCAGACTGGTAAGCAGCTCCTCGATCCACAGGTCGCCGTTCAGCCCGATGAATACGAGCGAAAAAGCCCGGGCCCCGACCAGAAGAATCATGATCATGGCGGTCAGCTTGGCTGTCTCCTTCATGGTTTCCCGGAGAGACGTCAGGGTGAGCCGGCGGTTGATGGCGGCGAGGATCAATGCGCCCAATGCGCCCAGCGCCCCGGCTTCGGTCGGCGTAGCGACGCCGGCGAAGATGCTGCCGAGCACCACGACGATGAGCAGCAACGGGGGCAGCATGACGAGGGCCACGCGGCGGATCAGTTCTCCGTGCGGCAAGCTGCGTTCCTCCGCGGGAAGGGCCGGCGCTGTGCTCGGTTTGAAAAAGGCCACGCCCGCCGCATAGAGCGCAAACAGCCCGGCCAGCAGCAAGCCGGGGATCAGCGCGCCCAAAAACAGTTCGCCGACGGAAACCCGACCCGCCACGCTCAACTGGTCGGCCAGCACGATGAGCACGATACTGGGGGGGATGATCTGTCCCAGCGTACCCGAAGCGGAAATCACGCCGGCGGACAGTTCGTTCGAGTAGCCGTAGCGCATCATGACCGGCAGGGAAATGACGCCCATCGCTACCACCGATGCCCCGACTACGCCCGTCGCAGCGGCAAGAAGGGCTCCCACAAACACCACTGCAATGGCCAGCCCGCCGCGTATGCGTCCGAACAGCAGGCCGATCGTCCGGAGCAAATCTTCCGCCAGACGGGATTTTTCCAGCATCGTGCCCATGAAGATGAAATACGGCACGGCCAGCAGCAGCGTGTTCGACATGACATCGAAAATGCGGTCCGGCATGGCCAGCATGAGGTGCCAACTGAAATAGCCGAGTTCGATGCCGACGAAGGCAAAAATCAGGGCGGTCCCTCCGAGGGCGAAGGCAACCGGAAACCCCGAAAAGATGAGGATCAACGCCCCGGCAAACATGAGGGGCCCCAACCAGTCGCCCATTATATGCCTCCCTGCGGTTTTCCGGAGTTGATCGGAGCGCTTTCCGGAACATCTTCTGCAGCCGGGTCGCGCAGGAACGCAATTTGCTTGACGGCGACGCTGATCCCCTGCAAGAACAGGAGAAAGAATGCTATGGGGATAGCCGTCTTGATCGGATACCGGGGCAAGCCGCCCGGGTCGGGCGAGACTTCCAGGACCGCCCACGAGTTATGCACGGTGGGCCAGGACATCCAGATCACGAGGAAACAGAAAGGCAGCAGGAAGAGCAGCGTGCCGCCCAGGTTCACCCAGGCCTGTCCCCGGGGCGTCAGGCGCGTGAACAGCACATCCACGCGCACGTGGGCGTTGTGCTTCAGGGTATAGGCGGCCCCCAGCAGAAAGATCAGGCTGTACATGTACCACTGCAGCTCGATGTAGGTGTTCGAGCTCAGGCCCAGTCCCGTGAAGCGATCGAGATACCGCACCAGCGCATTGTAGGCGCCGACCCCCACCATGACGAGCGTCAGCCAGTACACGACCCGACCAATCCACTCGTTGGTCTGGTCGATACGATGGGCAATGCGAAGCAGCGTACGCATGACGGATGCAAATCTCTCTGAAAGTCCTTACGCGTTTCCGGGAGATGCATCCGAACCGAACACATAATCGCCGTACGCCAGTTCGGCGGCCCCGAACCAGCGGTAGGCGTCGTCGCGCCACGCTTTGTAGGCCGTGTAAATCTTACGGTATGCGGGATCGCTGGCCGATTCCTCGAGGAATTCTTCCGTGATCCGCCTTGCCGCCGCCATCACTTCCTCCGGAAACGGATGGAGCCGTACGCCTCCTTCCACAAGCCGTCGCAGGGCCGGCCCGTTCCGCGCATCGTACAGCGCCAGCATGTGCTCGTTGGCCTCGGCGGCAGCCGTTTCGAAGGCTTCCTGGTACGCGGACGGCAGGGCGTCCCAGGCGTCCCGGTTCACGTAGAACGAAAGACCGGGTCCGGGCTCCCACCAGCCCGGATAGTAATAATCCTTCACGATCTCCTGAAACCCGAGTTTTTCGTCGTCGTACGGCCCGACCCACTCGGTGGCGTCGATCGCGCCGCGTTCGAGCGCCAGGTAAATTTCGCCGCCCGGTATGACCTGCACCGTAACGTCGAGGCGATTCATCACCTCGCCGCCCAGTCCCGGAATGCGCATTTTCAGCCCGCGCAGGTCCTGAAGCGATCCGATTTCGCGGCGGAACCAGCCGCCCATTTGCGTACCCGTATTGCCCCCCGGAAAATTGATCACGTTGAAGTCGGCGAACATCTCCCGCGTAAGCGCGAGGCCGTCCCCGTGATAGAACCAGGCGTTGAGTTGCCGGGCCGACAACCCGAACGGGATCGTGCAATCGAAGACGAGCGCCGGATTCTTTCCCTGAAAGTAGTAGCTTGCGCTGTGTCCCATCTGGATGGTCCCGTTCTGGACTGCGCTCAGCACCTCGAGGGCCGGGACGAGTTCTCCGGCAGGATAGGAGCGGATGCGAAAACGCCCTTCCGTAAGCGTCTCCACGCGCCGGGCCAGAATCTCGGCGGCCCCGTAGATCGTGTCCAGCCCGTTGGGGAAACTGGATGCCAGGCGCCATGTGACGCGGGGCATCGTCTGCACGGCAGGCGCCTGCCCGGTCGTTTCCGGTTCGGCGGCCGTTTCCGGGTCCGGCGCATCTTGCAGGCCGGGCGCTGCGGCACGAAGAAAGTCGCGTCGTTTCATGATATCGGTCGGGGATACGCGAAGGAGGCATAGGCATGTTCCGCAGTGCCGAACCAGCCGTGCGCATCTCTCCGAAAGGCGCGGAACGAGTCGTAAACCTGCCGGTAGGCGGCGTCCTTTGCGGCGTAGTTCTCTATCAGGTCCAGGGTAATGCGTTCCGCTTCCTGCATCGTCTCCCTGGGAAATGGCCTGATTTGGACGCTTTCCCCCTGCAATGCCCGAAACGCTTCCTGATTACGGGCGTCGTACCGCGCCAGCATGCTTAGGCCCGCCTGCGCGGTGGCGGCTTCGAGGGCTTCCCGGTAGATGGGCGGCAGGGCGTTCCAGGCGTCCCGGTTGACCATGAAGGATATGCCGGGTCCGGGTTCCCACCATCCCGGGTAGTAATAATACGGAGCGATTTCGTGGAGGCCGAGGCGCATATCGTCGTACGGACCGACCCATTCGGTAGCGTCGATCGTGCCGCGTTCAAGCGCCTGGTACAGTTCGCCGCCCGCCATGAGTTGCACGGTAACCCCCAGTTCGTTCATCACTTCGCCCCCGAGGCCCGGAATGCGCATCTTGATTCCCTGGAGGTCTTCGAGGGTGTTGATTTCGCGGCGGAACCAGCCGCCCATCTGCACTCCCGTATTGCCCCCCAAAAAATTGATCACGTTGAAATCCGCGTAGATCGAACGGATCAACTCCATGCCGCCGCCGTAGCGGAGCCAGGCCGTTTGCTGGCGCGGGGTGAGCCCGAAAGGCGCGCCCGTGTCGAAAACGAGCGCCGGGTTGTGGCCTGTGTAGTAGTAGCTGGCGGAATGGCCCATCTCCACGGCGCCTTTCTGCACGGCGCCAAGCACCTCGGTCGCCGGCGCCAGTTCTCCTGCCGGGAACGTTTGAATCAGGAAACGCCCTTCGGTGATTGCGGCCACCCGCCGGGCCACCTCCTCCGCCGCCCCGAAAATCGTGTCGAGGGATCGGGGATAGCTCGATACGAGGCGCCAGCGGACTTGCGGCCGGGTTTGCACGCCCGGCGCATTGCCGGTTTCGCCGGTTCCTCCGCCGCATCCGGTGAGGAGGCTGCTCCCGGCTATTCCGGCAGCCGTCGTTTTGAGAAAAGTTCGGCGTTTCATCGAATTCGAATCAGTGCTCGGCCGGCGCAACGTCAGAGGCGGTTCCGCGTATGCATGCGGCGCGCCGACAAATTTCTTCCCTGAATTATACGCACGGGAACGCTTGAAATGCCTACTTTGTTGGCCGCATGCACACCATATTACACGAAAACCCGATTTTACGACATGGCTGGACGGCGACTTGGAGTAGGTTTCATTGGCAGCGGTTTCATCACCCGGTTTCACTTGATGTCCTGGCAGGCGGTCCGCGAGGCGGACGTGCTGGGTATCTGGAGTCCGAACCGCGGCCGCGCGGAAAGTACGGCGGCCTATGCGCGGGATCTCCGCGTAGGCGAGGCGAAGGCCTACGACTCGATCACCGACATGGTGGCGGATCCGGCCATCGACGCGTTGTGGATATGCGGCCCGAACCACAAGCGCATCGAGAACATGGAGGAGATCGTGGCGGCGCTCAAGTCCGGGAAGGGCGAACTGGTAGGCATTGCCTGCGAGAAACCGCTGGCCCGCAACGTGCGGGAGGCCAAGCGCGTCGTCGAGCTGATCGAGGAAGCAGGGGTGCTGCACGGCTACCTCGAAGATCAACTGTTCGAGCCGGGTCTCGTCCGCGCCCATGAAATCGCCTGGCGCCGGGCGGCGGCGATCACGGGCCGTCCCTACCTGGCCCGCGCCGCCGAGGAGCACAGCGGTCCGCATGCCCCCTGGTTCTGGCAGGGAGAAATGCAGGGCGGCGGCGTGCTGAACGACATGATGTGTCACAGCGTGGAGGTGGGGCGGTATCTGCTCACGGCCCCGGGCGCCCCGCGCGGCAGCATTCGCCTGAAGAAAATCACGGCCCATATCGCCAGCCTGAAATGGTCGCGCCCGCATTATGTGGAGGACCTGAAAAAACGGTTCGGCCCGGAGGTGGATTATGCGAATCGCCCGTCCGAGGACTTTGCCCGCGCCACGATGGAATACGAGGATGACGAGGGCCACCCGTTGATTGCGGAAGTGACCACCTCGTGGAGTTTCGTCGGGGCGGGCCTGCGTCTCAGTTCGGAACTGCTGGGCCCCGAGTACTCCATGTACCACAACACGCTCGACGCCGGTACGAAGCTGTTTTTCAGCCGGGAAGTGACGGGTTCCCAGGGCGAAGATCTGGTCGAGAAGCAGAACGCCGAGCAGGGGCAGATGCCGGTGGTCGGCAACGAAGCCTCCGAATACGGCTACGAAAACGAGAATCGCTACTTCGTCCAGCAGTTTCTGGACGGCAAGCAGTCCGACGTGGATTTTTATGCCGGGCTCGAAGTGGTGGAACTCCTCATGACGGCGTACATGAGCGCCGAACTGGAGCGTACCTTGCCCTGGAAACCCGAGGGTCTGGAAGATTTCGTGCCTGCCGTGGCCAAGGGGACGTGGAGGCCGTAGGGGCACGACCAGCCGCCTTACGAGGACTTAGTCCCCGATCATCCACGTATCGCCCGCATTCAGCAGGGTGCTGAGGTCTCCCTTGCCGCGCTTTTCGGTGATTCCCTCGATTTGCTCCCGCATGAGTTCCTCGTAGGAAGGCCGATCTTCCCGGAAGAACACCCCGAACGGGCGGGGCAGGTCTTCCTGCCAGGACATCCGCGACACGATGTTCGCCAGATCGATACTGCCTTCGTTGTATACCAGGCAGTCGTCCACGGACCATTTCCCTGTGGACAGATCGATCGATTCAAGCTCGAATCCGTTGAGGCGCAGGCCGCGCTGCTCGTTGTCGTATACGAGCGGCTTGCCGTGCTCCAGAAAGATCGTGCTGTGCGCCTTTGTGCCCCTTTCCGTGAATTCGAAGAAGGCTCCGTCGTTGAAAATGTTGCAGTTCTGGTAGATTTCGAGGAACGCGGCGCCCTGGTGGCTGTGGGCCCGGCGCATCATCGCCTGCATGTGCTTCGGATCGCGGTCCATCGTGCGGGCGACGAACGTCGCGTCTGCGCCGAGCGCAAGCGGCACGGGATAGAATGGATGGTCGACGGACCCGTACGGCGTACTCTTCGTGACCTTGCCCTGCTCCGAAGTGGGGCTGTATTGCCCCTTCGTCAGGCCGTATATCTGGTTATTGAACAGCAGGAGCTGCACGTTTATGTTGCGGCGCAGCAGGTGGATCAGATGATTTCCCCCTATGGAAAGGGCGTCGCCGTCTCCCGTGACGATCCACACGTCCAGGTCGGGGCGGCTCGCCTTGAGTCCCGTGGCGATGGCCGGGGCGCGTCCGTGAATGGAATGCAGGCCGTACGTATTCATGTAGTACGGAAAGCGGCTGGAACAACCGATCCCGCTGACGAAGACCGTGTTTTCCTTCGGCACGCCCAGTTCGGGCATGAGCCGCTGCATGGTAGCGAGGATTGCGTAATCTCCGCATCCCGGACACCAGCGCACATCCTGATCGGTTGCAAAGTCCTTCCTGGTCAGGGTGGCGGGTGCTCCGTCGCCCCCTGCGCCTGCCGGGAGCGCCGGTTTCTTTCCTGCCAGCGGGCCGGTGGGCTTGCGGCCGGGAGCGCCTGCGGGTTTCTTTCCGCCGGGGGGCATGGCCGGTTTCTTTCCTGTCGGAGGAAGCGTCGGCTTTTTCCCGGCAGGAGGAACGTGGTTGGATTTTCCGTTGGCGTCGTTCATGACGGACAGGGAGCGGTGCTGCTCCGGTACGGATTGCAGTAGCGCGGTTTCATGCAGCGGGTATTCCAAGAATGTCGCAGATCTTCTTCTCGATCTCGCGCGCCTTGAAAGGCATCCCTTTGATTTTCTGGAGCGGGGCGATGGGCAGCAGGAACTGATCGCGCAACAGCCGGATCAACTGGCCGTTGTTCAGCTCGGGCACCAGCACATGCTCGTACCGGCTGAGTATTTTACCCAGATCGTTCGGCAACGGCACAATGTGCCGAAGGTGCGTTGCGCCGACCCTCAGGCCGCGCGACACGCAGGTGTCGACGGCGGTCTCGATCGCACCCTGCGTCGATCCCCAGCCGATAACCAGCAAATCCCCTTCCTGTTCGCCGAATACCTCCAGCGGCGCAATGTCCTGCGCGACCCGCTGCACCTTTTCGGCGCGCAGTTTCACCATGAATTCGTGATTATCCGGCTCGTACGAGACATTGCCCGTTTCGTGCTCTTTTTCCAGCCCGCCGAGACGGTGTTCGAGACCCGCCGTTCCCGGTTTGGCCCAGGGTCGCGCCAGGGTCTTTTCGTCGCGTATATAGGGCAGGAAAACGTCTTCGCCGTCCACGGTCCGGTTCGTCGTCGAGGCGAAAGTCGGCTCGAAATTCTCCAGATCGTCCACGTTCGGAATGAGCCAGGGCTCGGAGCCCGTGCCCAGGTAGCCGTCCGAGAGAAGGATGACCGGAGTCATGTATTTGACCGCAATGCGGCATGCCTCGAATGCGGCAAAGAAGCAGTCGCCCGGCGTTCCCGGAGCGACGATCGGCAAGGGCGCCTCGCCGTTGCGTCCGAAGACGGCCTGCAACAGATCGGCCTGTTCGGTTTTCGTAGGGAGGCCGGTGGAGGGGCCGCCCCGCTGCATGTTCACGATGACCATCGGCAATTCCGCCATGACGGCCAGGGCGATCGTTTCGCTCTTGAGCGCCAGACCCGGGCCGCTCGTCGCCGTAACGCCGAGGTTGCCCCCGAAACTTGCGCCGAGCGCCGCACCCGCCGCGGCAATCTCGTCCTCGGCCTGGAAGGTCTTCACGCCGAAGTTCTTGTGCCGGCTCAGTTCGTGCAGGATTTCCGATGCGGGCGTAATCGGATACGATCCGTAGAAAATGGGCAGCCCGCACTTCCGGCTCGCCGCGATCAGCCCCATCGCCAGCGCTTCCGTACCGACGATCGCCCGGTACTTGCCCGCCTTGAGTCTGGCCGGGCGCACTTCGTAGCGGACCGCGAATTCCTCTACCGTTTCCCCGTAGTGGCTCCCTTTTTTCAGCACCCGCTGGTTTGCCTCCAGAATCTCCGGCTTGCGGGCGAATTTTTTGCCCAACCATTCCATTGCCGGTTTGATCGGCATGGAATACATCCACAGGGCGAGGCCAAGCGCAAACATATTCTTGCACCGGTCCATCGTCTTTTTGTCGAGACCAGTGTCGCTCAGCGTCTCGTGCGTCAGGGTCGTCAGCGGAATCCCGACCACATGGAACGCCTTCAGCGAATCGTCTTCCAGCGGATTCTGGTCGTATCCCGCCAGATCGAGGTCCCTTTTTCCGAAGGAGTCCGCATTGACGATGAGCGTGCCGCCCTTGCGCACGCGGTCCACGCTCACCTTGAGCGCCGCCGGGTTCATGGCCACCAGCACATCCACCTCGTCGCCCGGCGTACGCACGTTTACGGATCCGAAGTGCAGTTGAAAACCACTGACCCCGTAGGTCGTGCCCGCCGGAGCGCGAATCTCCGCAGGGAAATCCGGCAGTGTCGCCAGATCGTTTCGGGCGTACGCACTGGCCAGCGTAAACTGACCGCCGGTCAGCTGCATTCCATCGCCGGAATCGCCCGCGAAAAGAATAGTGGCTTCAGGAATTTCCTGGACAGTTTTTTCCTGCGTTTTGACTGCCATGGTGCAGGCGTCTTTGCGAGGGATTTCCGGGGCGAAGGTGCAACCTGATTACGGGCGAAATCGAATCGAGTCGATGGACGCGCTCCAGGGTAGCGTCAGCTCGGGACAGGCCAGTTGCGGTTGCGGATCGAACAGTATAAAAAACGTGCAACGCCGGAGGAGGCGGCATGTTCAATATGGCGGGCCGAAACCGTCAAAAAGCAGACCGGGGCCGGTACTTGGCGGCGTTGCGAGGCTGTTCGGGGGATAACGTATAGCCGCTATGCGGTAGGGGTTTGCAAGCGACCTGGTATGCAAGGTACGCCGGGAAACGGATAAAGTCGATTCTTTCGCGAAAAAATGTTACCGCAATGTTACCGGACCTCCTTTGGAGGGAATATTCGGTTTCCGGAGTCGGGGCGACACCTGTGAATCGAGCTTTGTACGGGAAATAACGCCGGAAGAACTTTTGGGAGAATTTGAAATTCCGTTATTGCACGAACAATTTAAGCAGTGTGCAGCCACGCGGAAAATGCGTCGCCAGCAGGTATCGGGATTTTCGGTGAAATTGCGGGTCAGATCATCTCCACGTCGATCAGGTAATCCTCCGTGTCGAGCTGGATGGTGCGGTACTCGTTCGTAATGCGGTATTTTTTGATCCTGTCCGGGATCATCTCCGCGGGCGTGTCCATCCTGAACAGCGCATCGGCGACGACCTGCCAATCCTCTGGCGTCAGATACACCGTCGCCTGACCGCCCTCGGCGACGAACGGGGCGTAGTCCAGCACCTTGTTCAGGTGATTGATGGCCTGTTTCTGATGAAGATTCGGATCCATGGCGTTCTCCGTCAAGGCGATTTTCAGGGTCCCCTTGTCAATACCTGCCTTCGTCACCTGTTCCCCGGCGCGCCCGGTCAGTTTTTTCCGACCGCTGTTTTTCAAGGAAAATCATGCTGTGGAAAACCGTGATTGTGGAAAAATATCGTCCGCGATTCATGGTGACAATGCGCGGCGGATTCCATACCTTGCACACCATGCCCCGATATCCTTAAATGTGGTTTGCGGACCGGGCTCATGCCGCGTCGCGGGGCGATGCACGGGAGGATTATCGGGTCTGCAAAGAGAATGTCTCGCGGATTTTCGACGCCCGGATTCCGCGCGCCGCCCGGCACCCAAGCGCCAACCTTTAACCTGGTCCATCCTTTCTCGATGCGCCAGTACCTCGATTATCTCCAGCACATTCTGGATCGCGGCGTTCGCAAGGACGATCGTACGGGCACGGGCACGGTCAGCACGTTCGGGTACCAGATGCGCTTCGACCTGGCCGAGGGATTTCCCCTGCTGACCACCAAGAAGCTGCACCTGCGCAGCATTTTCCACGAACTGTTCTGGTTTCTGAACGGGGATACGAACGTCCGCTACCTGAACGAGCACGGCGTTACGATCTGGGACGAGTGGGCCGACGAGGACGGGGACCTCGGACCCGTGTACGGAAAGCAGTGGCGCCGCTGGGAAGGGGACAACGGAAGCATCCACGACCAGATCGACACGGTGCTGCGGAGCCTGCGGGAGAATCCCGATTCCCGCCGCCATATCGTCAGCGCCTGGAAGGTGGACGAACTGGAACACATGGCTCTGCCGCCCTGTCACGCCCTCTTTCAGTTCTATGTGGCCGGGGGACGATTATCCTGCCAGCTTTACCAGCGGAGCGTGGACAGTTTTCTGGGCCTGCCCTTCAACATCGCGTCCTATGCGATCCTGACGCACATGTTTGCGGAGCAGTGCGACCTGAAGCCGGGAGAATTCGTATGGACCGGCGGGGATTGCCACATTTACCTGAACCACCTGAATCAGGTGCATGAGCAACTCCAGCGCGAACCGGGGACGCTGCCGCGGCTCGTCATCCACCGCAAACCGCCCTCCATCTACGAGTACGCGTACGAGGATTTCGAGATCGCAGATTACTATCCCCATGCGCACATCCGGGCGCCGATTGCGGTGTGAGGGGGGAATGAATACAACCCGACAGTACGCATAAAACACTATCCGGACTTCACGAGCCATTTCTCGTGTCCCTATATAGATATAAGATATTCCTACCCGTTCTGGCGTTTATGAGTAGCGCATACGCCATGCCGGAGGAAAAACATCCTGATCCCGAGTCTACCCCCGAATCGCGCACTTGCGAACCAGGCAATCTGGTATGGAGCGACGAATTCGATCAGGACGGTCTCCCGAATGTCTCGAAGTGGCGCTATGACACAGGAGGCCACGGATGGGGCAATCAGGAATTACAGTATTACACCTCGTCACGTTCGGAGAATGCCCGGGTCGAGAACGGGAACCTGATCATCGAGGCGCGCAAGGAATCCTGGAGCGGCAGCGAGTACACGTCCGCCCGTTTGCTTTCGAGAGCGGAATGGACATACGGCCGGTTTGAGGCCCGCGCAAAGCTGCCGTCCGGTAGGGGAACATGGCCCGCTATATGGATGCTGCCGGATCTGAATCGATATGGAGGGTGGCCCCGGGCCGGCGAGATCGACATCATGGAGCATGTGGGGTTTGATCCGGACCGGGTACATTCCACGGTGCATACGGATGCATACAATCATACGAAGGGCACCCACCGGGGCGCGTCCACCGTGGTGTCGACGGCCCGTTCGGCATTCAATGTGTATGCGGTAGAATGGACGTCATCGGAGATACGCGGCTATGTCAATGACACGCACTATTTCACGTTCAGGAACGAGCGGCTAACCAATCCGCAGGCCGACGATCGGCACTGGCCGTTCGATCACCCGTTCCATTTGATTTTCAACATTGCCGTGGGCGGGTCCTGGGGCGGGCAGCAAGGCATCGATCCCAATATTTGGCCTCAGCGCCTGGAGGTTGACTACGTACGCGTGTATGCATGTGGCAATTCGGGCAATCCAACCAATCCAACCAATCCAACCAATCCGACCGATCCAGGCAGTTATAGTCCCGACAATCTTGGCGCGAGCCACAGTGTGGTGGACGGCAAGGCTGTGATGAACGTTACATGGACCCGGCCTGGGCCTGAGCATGTCGAGGCCATCGAGTATTTTGAGTACCGGGTTCGAGAGGGCTATTATGTGGGTGTGGGGGACTCCTATTTTGGTCCGGAGGTGGTTCCCTGGACCCGCGTTGACAAGTCAGAGGACGGCGTGACCATTGAGGGATTGTTACCGAGGGTCCGCTACCTGTTTTTCGTACGGTCCGTGTATGGTGACGGTAGAATATCGAGCGCCAGATGGATCAACCTGCCTGTAATCCCTCGGTTGCCGGTTTCCACTTCTGTCAAAGACGGCGAAGTGCCTGTAGAGGTAACACTCGGACAAAACTACCCGAATCCGTTCAATCCCGTTACGTCTATTACCTATACCTTACCAAACGCAGGTCATGTCGGTCTTGCCGTGTACGATATGACGGGCAAAATGGCGGCGCGGTTGGTAGACGGTGTGATGCCTGCGGGCCATCATACGGTTTCATTCGACGCGAAGCATTTGCCTTCCGGCGTGTATATGTATGTACTGTCCGATGCGGACAATGCCTTCCCGCTGCAAAGAAAGCACATGATTCTGCTTAAATAAGGGGTTGGAAGGGAGCCTTGTGCGAGGCGTTCGGATGCGAAGGGTCGGAGTGGGTATATAACCCCACCCCCGCTACTGGACTTCGCACGATCCGAGCGGCGACGCCAGACCGGCCAAACAGAAATTGGCCGTCGCGCGGGAGGCGATCCATTCCGTGACCAGATGGTGCGGCAGCAGTCCGTCGGCAGGCGTGTAATCCAGTCCGTCAAGCACATCCCCGTACGGACCGAATCCGGAAATGCGGTACGGGATCACCACGACACGGTCCCGGCGTTCCCCCATTTCCGCCACCGTTGCTCTGATTTGCTTTTCCGCTTCGGCTCTCGGTTCGGCCCAGTCTTCTCTGAGGGCCGCTACATGCACTTCCCCGTAGTCCGCAGACCGGAGCACCTCCGCCGCATCCTGCATGGCGTCCAGCAACCGGTTATTGTCGTCTTCGGCGCCCATACCGTGCGCAATGATCATTACCCCGGTGTCTTCCGGGCTGGATGCGCTCTCGTTTGCGCGGGCCAGCAGGATACGGGCCGCTTCGCTGGAACCTACCATTCCCTGGCGATCCAGCAGGATACGGCTGTTGCTTTTAAGGGGTTTGAGATGGGAGCCGTCCATCAGGTGATGCCCCATGATCGCCTGTTCCGGCGGATCGGAGCGCAGTCCGAACAGAAATTCGGTCTGGTGCAGGAAAGAGTCGCCCGAAATGAAGAGCCGCACCACCGCCACCGTACTTGCGCCGCGATCGCGGAGTGAGTCCAGCGAGGCTTGCAGCGTTTCAGGATTCGCCATGCCGAACGCCAGAGATACAGGCAAGCGGTCACGGAGTCCGGCGATGGAAGCGTTGACCTGCTTGTTCCAATCCGCGCCGCCGCCGTGCGCCATGATCAGCACCCCGAGGCTATCCCCGGTCGGCTCCGCCGCTTGTTCGCGCGCAAGAGGCGTTGTTTGCGTCCAGCCGCTAACCGTCCAGAGTATGGCGATAGCAGCGCATACAGTCCAGGCGCGTTCTGATTTTCGCATCATAATACTATGTGTTGGAATGCCTCTTATTTAAATTGAGTCTAAATATAAACATATGACACATGCGGGTCTGTCCCGGAATGTGAATGTGTTGCGAAGACAGGAGTGCTTGCAAAACGACAGCACATTGGCGCTGGAACGACAAGAATTTGGGGCGGAGGCTTTGCTTTTTCCGGGTATAGGTCTACCGGACAAGCGTCATCGTCCGCGTCCTCGTTTCCGCGCCTGCCGTCAGCCGATAGACGTACGTTCCCGTTGGAAGCCCGTCCGCATGGAAACGCGCCGTATGCCGCCCCTGCGGTTGTACGCCGTCGATAAGCACGGCAACCGTCTTTCCGGTCATGTCATATACGGCGATACGTACATGGCTTGCTTGCGGAAGCGCGTAGTCGATGGTCGTCTGCGGATTGAACGGGTTCGGGTAATTGCCCATGAGCGTTAACTCTGTCGGGATTTCCTCGCTCTCCGTATTCACCGACGTATCTCCGCCGCTTTCCACGTTTGGTTCAGGCAGCGTGACCGTTGCACTTGCAGGGGTTCCGCCTCCCTGCGCATTTTCCGCGCGTACCTCGAACGTATACTCCACCCCGCTCGTCAGGCCCGTAACCGTATAGCTACGGGCATTCGCTTCTCCGGGGATATCGCTCCAGCTTGCAGAGGCGGTGGAGCCAAAGATATGGTTACTTTGCCTGTGCCGGTATTCGTAGTGGTCGATCGAAGCACCCCCGTTGCTCGCCGGCGTCTCCCAGGCCAGAGTCACCTCGCCGTCGCCCGGCGTCGCCTCCAGGTTCTGCGGCGCCGATGGACTTTGGATCGTTACAGCCGGGGTCGCCGTCACGGTTGCCGCTGCTCCTGCACCCGCGGAATTCACC
>LXNI01000411.1_pt1 | contig 50692 bp, 44 predicted proteins | sample 809091 | NCBI WGS metagenome assembly LXNI01 (sample SAMN04870527, study PRJNA318959) | sponge metagenome | biome: 01000161; feature: marine sponge reef; material: water | host: Sarcotragus foetidus | place: Greece: Milos, Mediterranean Sea | collected 2013-05-29 | depth 5-7 m
CCGGCTCGGACCCGCCGATCAACACCACGGTCGTGGCGACGACCGCGACAGCCGCGACGGCGGCGGCGAAGACGGCGCGGCGCATCCGCACACTCCGGTTCCCGTTCTCGGCGCCTTGTCCGTTGTTGCGGTCGGTGGGTTGCTGTTGCGACTTCATCGTTGCCTCCTGGTTTCGTCTGGTTCGCCTTGCGGCGTCATTCAGCGGTATGCCGAACTGGGGGCAACGTACAAGAGCGGGTACATAAGATCGAATACCGTTTTCCTCGCATTGCCATACAAACATCTTATACATTATGAGGAATGGAAATCCGGGGCAGGCGCGCCCTGCCTCTGTTACAGCACCCGCTACGCGGCCTCGGGGCGGTGGATGAGCGCCATGATGTCCTGCGCGGCGGCGGGGATGTTGGTGCCGGGGCCGTAGACGGCGGCGACGCCGGCATCGTGCAGGAACTCGTGGTCCTGCGGTGGAATGACGCCACCGCACACCACCACCACGTGGCCCGCGCCGGCTTCGCGCAACGCCGCCACCAGCTCCGGCACCAGCGTCTTGTGGCCGGCCGCCTGGCTGGAGACGCCGACCACATGCACGTCGTTCTCCAGCGCGTCGCGGGCGGCCTCTTCGGGGGTCTGGAAGAGCGGGCCGATATCGACGTCGAAGCCGATGTCGGCGAAGGCCGTCGCGATCACCTTGGCGCCGCGGTCGTGCCCGTCCTGGCCGAGCTTGACCACGAGGATGCGGGGCCGCCTGCCCTCGGCCTCGGCGAAGAGTGCGGTCTCGCGGCGGATGGTCTGGAAGGCGTCGTCCTGCGCGTAGGCCGCGCCGTAGACGCCGGAGACCGTGCGCACGGTCGCCCGGTGGCGGGTGAAGGCCGCCTCCAGCGCGTCGGAGGCCTCGCCCACCGTCGCCCTGGCGCGCATGGCGTCGACCGCGAGCGCGAGCAGGTTGCCGTCCCCGTTCGCGGCTTCCGTCAGTCGCTCGAGCGCAGCCCGGCAGGCTGCGTCGTCCCGCCCGGCCCGGACCTCGGCGATGCGCGCGATCTGCGCCTCGCGCACCGCGTAGTTGTCGACATCGAGCAGGGCGGGCATGTCGTCCGAATCCGCCTGGTAGCGGTTGACGCCGACCACCACGTCCTCGCCCCGGTCGAGCCGCGCCTGGCGGCGGGCGGCGGCCTCCTCGATGCGGAGCTTGGGCATGCCGGCGGCCACCGCCTTGGTCATGCCACCAAGCTCCTCCACCTCGTCGATCAGCGCTGACGCCTCGCGCGCGAGCGAGGCGGTGAGCGCCTCCACGTAGTAGGAGCCGCCCAGCGGGTCCACCACCCGGGGCACGCCGGTCTCGTGCTGCAGGATGAGCTGGGTGTTGCGCGCGATCCGGGCGGAGAAATCGGTGGGCAGTGCCACCGCCTCGTCCAGCGCGTTGGTATGCAGCGACTGCGTGCCGCCGAGCACCGCCGCCATGGCTTCGTAGGCGGTGCGGACCACGTTGTTGTAGGGGTCCTGCTCGGCCAGCGAGACGCCCGACGTCTGGCAGTGGGTGCGCAGCATGAGCGAGCGCGGGTCCTTCGCCTCGAAGCCCTGCATGAACCGGGCCCACAGCAGCCGGGCCGCGCGCAGCTTCGCCACCTCCATGAAGAAGTTCATGCCGATGCAGAAGAAGAACGAGAGCCGGGGCGCGAAATCGTCGATGGCGAGCCCGCGCGAGAGCGCGGCGCGCACGTAGTCGAGCCCGTCGGCCAGCGTGAAGCCCAGCTCCTGCACCAGCGTCGCGCCGGCCTCCTGCATGTGGTAGCCGGAGATCGAGATCGAGTTGAAGCGCGGCATGTTCGCGGCCGTATAGGCGATGATGTCGGCCACGATCCGCATGCTGGGCTCTGGCGGGTAGATGTAGGTGTTGCGGACCATGAACTCCTTCAGGATGTCGTTCTGGATGGTCCCGGCCAGCTTCTCCGCGCCGACGCCCTGCTCCTCTGCGGCGACGACGTAAGCGGCCAGCACCGGCAGCACGGCGCCGTTCATGGTCATCGACACGCTGACCTCGCCCAGGGGAATGCCGTCGAAGAGGCGCTTCATGTCCTCCACGGTGTCGATGGCGACGCCCGCCTTGCCCACGTCGCCGCGCACGCGCGGGTGGTCGCTGTCGTAGCCCCGGTGCGTCGCGAGATCGAAGGCGACGGAGAGCCCCCTCTGCCCGCCGGCGAGGTTCCGCTTGTAGAAGGCGTTACTCTCCTCGGCGGTGGCGAAGCCCGCGTACTGGCGGATCGTCCACGGCCGGTTGGCGAACATGGTGGCGCGCACGCCCCGCGTGTAGGGCGCGAACCCCGGCAGCCCCGGCTGGTCCTCCAGCGTCTCCAGGTCGGCTGCGGTGTAGAGCGGCTTGACCGTGATTCCTTCCGGCGTCTCCCACGCGAGCCTGGCCGGGTCCTCGCCCTTGAGTTCACGGGCGGCGAGCGCCTCCCAGTCGGCGGCGGTCTTGTCGGCGGAATCGGTCATAGCGCTGGGCTCCCACTCTCCGGCGCTCGCAGCGTCGCGCACCCGGATAGTGCCACGCCGCGCGCGGCTTGTGTAACCGCGATATGCCCCGCCATTTTGACCCTGTGAACCTTCCGGGCTTTTCGGGTAAAAGAGGGCGCCAACACGGTGCTGCGCCAACAGGAGGAACCCCTCGCACATGACCAGCCTACGATTCGAGGCGCCCGAGACGGTAGACGACGCCGTCCGGCTTCTCGCTGACGCCGACGGCGAAGCCAAGCCGCTCGCCGGCGGCACCGACCTCCTGGTTCAGCTGCGGACTGACTTCGTCCGGCCGGGCCTGATCGTCGATCTGAAACGCATCCCGGCGCTCATGGACGTGACGGCGAACGGCGACGAGATCCGCGTCGGCGCGGCCGTCTCCGGTGCTGTGCTCGGCAAGAACGAGGCCGTGACGGCCGCGTGGCCCGGCGTGGTGGAAGCGCTGGAGCTGATCGGCTCGACCCAGATCCAGGGCCGCGCCTCGCTCGGCGGCAACCTCTGCAACGGCTCGCCCGCTGCCGACAGCGTGCCAGCGCTGATCGCGGCCGGCGCGGTGTGCGAGATCGCAGGCCCCGGCGGCACCCGCTCGGTGCCGGTGGAGGACGTGGTGACGGGCCCCGGCCAGCTCTCCCTCGGCGCCGGCGAGATCGTGGTCTCGTTCGTCATGCCGAAGCCGCCGCCCCGCTCGGGCGATGCCTACCTGCGCTTCATCCCGCGCACGGAGATGGACATCGCCGTGGTCGGCGCCGGCGTCGCGCTCACGTTGGACGACGCGGGCGTCTGCACCCACGCGAGACTGGGTCTCGGCGCGGTCGCGCCCCGCCCGCTGCTGGTGGAAGACGGCGCGAAGGCGCTGATCGGCACCACGGTGGACGACGACGCGCTGGCCAACCTTGCAGCGGCCGCAAGCGCCGCCTGCAACCCCATCGACGACAAGCGCGGAACCATCGAATACCGGGTCAAGGTGGCGGGGGTGCTGGCCAGGCGGGCCGCGCTCATCGCCCTCGAGCGAGCGAGGAGCAACGGCTGATGGCCAAGTATCATGTAACCACCAGCATCAACGGCGAGCCGACGGAGTTCCTCTGCTCGGGCGAGCAGACCCTTCTCGACGTGCTCCGCGACGAGCTGGAGCTCACCGGCACCAAGGAAGGCTGCGCCACCGGCGACTGCGGCGCCTGCAGCGTGACCGTGGACGGCACCCTCGTCTGCTCCTGCCTCATGCTCGGCACCGAGGCCGAGGGCCGCGAGGTCGGCACCATCGAGGGCATGGCCGAGGGCGAGACGCTGCACCCGCTGCAGCGCCAGTTCCTCGAGGACGCAGCGCTGCAGTGCGGCGTCTGCACGCCGGGCTTCCTGGTCGCCGCCAAGGCGCTGCTGGAAGAGAACCCCAATCCGACGGAGACCGAGGCACGCTACTGGCTTGCCGGCAATCTCTGCCGCTGCACCGGCTACGACAAGATCATCCGCGCCGTGATGACGACGGCAGCCGAGCTGAGAGGAGAATAACCCATGGCAACCGCCAAGCAGGAGATCGGTAACGGCAACGGCTCGCTCAAGTACGTCGGCACGCGGCCGTGGCGCCCGGACGGCGTCGACAAGGTGACCGGCAGGGCCAAGTTCGGCGCGGACATCTCGCTGCCGGGCATGCTGGTGGGCCGGGTGCTCCGCAGCCCCCACGCGCACGCGCGCATCCGCTCCATCGACACGTCGAAGGCGCGCGCGCTGCCGGGCGTGAAATCCGTCGTCACTCGCGACGAGCTGCCGGACATCCCCAACCAGTGGGTGCCGGCGGGCGAGGTGGCGGTCAACTACCGCGACATGTCGCAGAACGTGATGGCGCGGGAGAAGGTGCTCTACGACGGCCACGCCGTGGCGGCCGTGGCGGCAACCTCTCAGGCCATCGCCAAGCAGGCGCTCGACCTGATCGAGGTGGACTACGAGGTGCTGCCGCACGTGATCGACGTGCGCGAGGCGATGAAGCCGGACGCACCCGTGCTGCACGACGACATGTTTACCGAGGGCGTGGAGCCCACGCCGGAGACGCCGTCCAACATCTTCAAGAAGGTCGAGTTCTCGAGCGGCGACGTGGAGAAGGGGTTCGGCGAGGCGGACGTGATCGTCGAGCGCACCTTTACCACCAAGCCCGTGCATCAGGGCTACATCGAGCCCCACGCCGTGGTCGCCAGCGCCGGCGAGGACGGGCAGTGCGAGGTGTGGTGCTGCACCCAGGGGCAGTTCACCGTTCGCGCCTACTGCGCCAACCTGCTCGGCATCGACATCGGCAAGATCAACGTCACGCCGTCGGAGATCGGCGGCGGCTTCGGCGGCAAGACCGTGGTCTATCTCGAGCCGATCGCGCTCAGGCTGTCGCAGCTTGCCGGCCGGCCGGTCAAGATGGTGATGTCGCGGGAGGAGGTCTTCCGCGCCAGCGGGCCGACCTCCGGCGGCGCCATGACGATCAAGATGGGCGCCACCAAGGAGGGCAAGATCACCGCGGCCAAGGCATGGATCGCCTATCAGGCCGGCGCCTTCGCCGGCTCGCCGATCGGGCCGGGTTGCATGTGCGTCTTCGCCCCCTACGACATCGAGCACGCCGAGGTCGAGGGCTACGACGTGGTGGTGAACCGGCCCAAGGTCGCCGCCTACCGCGCGCCGGGAGCGCCGATCTCAGAGTTCGCGTCCGAAGGGGTGGTCGACGAGCTTGCCAAGAAGCTCGGCATCGACCCGGCCGAGTTCCGCCTGATGAACGCGGCGAAGGAGGGCACGCGCGCCCTCTACGGACCCAAGTTCGGGCCCGTCGGCTGCATCGAGACACTGGAGGCCGCGCGCAGCAGCGAGCACTACAAGACGCCGCTCGGCCCCAACCAGGGCCGCGGCATCGCCACCGGCTTCTGGTTCAACATCGGCGGCGAATCCTGCGCCACCATCAACGTCAACGAGGACGGCACGGCGACGGTGATCGAGGGCAACCCCGACATCGGCGGCTCGCGCGCCTCGATCCAGCTGCAGGCGGCGGAAGCCCTCGGCATCCCGCCGGAGCGGGTGCGCCCGCTGGTGGCCGACACCGATTCCATCGGCTACACCTTCCTCACCGGCGGCAGCCGCGTCACCTTCGCCACCGGCATGGCCGCCATCGAGGCGGCGGGCAAGGTCGTGGACGAGATGCGCGCACGCGCCGCCAAGACCTGGGACATCCCGATCGACGCCGTGGAATGGGAAGACGGCTACGCCAAGCCGTCTGGCAGCAACGCCGGCGACTTCGAGCCCATGAGCATGGCCGAGATCGCGACCCAGGCCGGCAAGACCGGCGGCCCCATCGCGGCGACCGCGGCGATCAACGCGCAAGGCGCGGGCCCCGGTTTCGGCACCCATGTCTGCGACGTGGAGGTCGATCGCGAGACGGGGCGTGTCACCGTGCTCCGCTATACCGCCGTGCAGGATGCCGGCAAGGCGGTGCATCCGAGCTACGTCGAAGGCCAGATCCAGGGCGGGGCCGCCCAGGGCATCGGCTGGGCGCTCAACGAGGAGTACATCTACGACAAGGATGGCCGGCTCGAGAATCCGGGCTTCCTCGACTACCGCATGCCCGTGGCCTCGGACCTGCCGATGATCGACGCGGTCATCGTCGAGGTGCCGAACCCGAACCATCCCTACGGGGTGCGCGGCGTCGGCGAGACGCCGATCGTGCCGCCCATGGCGGCGGTCGCCAACGCGATCGAGAACGCGACCGGCGTGCGCATGACCGACCTGCCGATGTCGCCCCCCAGGCTCCTGGAGGCGATGGATAACGGCGGGGCCAACGGCGGCTCCTGAGCGCCTTGGCGCAGGTCGTCCTGCCCTCGAGCCTCGCCAGGTATACCGGCGGGGTAAAGGAGCTTGAGGTCGAGGCGAGCGACATTCGCGGCGTGATCCGCGCGCTCGAGGCCCGCTATGCGGGGATCGGGCGCGAGCTGGAGGAGGGCATGGCCGTCGCCGTCGACGGCCAGATCCACCAGGACGACCTGTTCGCCCCGGTCGCGCCTGAGAGCGAGGTCTGCTTCCTGCCCCGGATCGGCGGCGGTTAAGTTGCTGTAGCCCGCCGCCGGAGCATCACTCCGCTGCCGTCGTGGTCGCGGCGGCGCGGCGGCCGGTCAGCCCGAGCCAGGCGAGCCCCGCCAGCACGATGGCGAGGAACGGCAGCACGGCGTAGTTCATCGTCTGCCAGCCCACGGCCTCGTGCAGCGCGCCGGAGAGCAGCGCCGCCGCGGCGACGCCGGTAAAGACGGTGAAGTCGTGCGCGGCCTGCGTCTTCGCCTTCTCGGCCGGGCTGTGAATCTCGGTTATCAGCGTCGTGCCGCCGGTAAAGAGGAAGTTCCAGCCCACCCCCAGCAGAACCAGGGCGACCTGGAAGTTGGCCAGCGCGATGCCTTGCAGGTTGGTCGCGGCGCAGAGCCCGATCAGCAGCGCGCCGCAGGCCATGATCGTCTTCGTGCCGAAGCGCTTGATCAGGTGGCCGGTGACGAAGGCGGGCGCGAACATGCCGAGCACGTGCCACTGGATGGTCTGCGCCGAATCGGAGAAGCCGAAGCCGCAGAACATCATGGCGAGCGGCGTCGCGGTCATCAGCAGCGACATCATCGCGTAGCCGACGAGAGAGCCGAGCACCGCGATGATGAACGTCGGCTGGCGCATGATCGCGAGCAGTGGCCGGCCCGTGTTGCTGCGCTCCTCGGCGTCCGGCGGCGGGATGGTGATGAAGCGCAGCACCACCAGCGTCGCCACGTAGAGCGCGGCCATGGCGACGAAAACGCCTGCGAAGGCGACCGGCGCGAACAGGTCCTTGGACCAGTCGGCGAGCAAGGGGCCGACCGAGGCGATCACGCCACCCGCCAACACCAGCGAGATCGCGCGGCTCCTGAAGGCCTCGCTCGCCGCGTCGGCGGCGGCGAAGCGATAGTACTGGGCGAAGCCGTTGGCCGCGCCGATCAGCGCGAGGGCCACGCAGAAGAGCACGAAGCTCGCTTCCATGATCGCCCAGAAGCCGAGCAGCGCGCCGGCAAGCCCGATGCTGGCGCCCACGGTGAAGCCGTCGCGCCGCCCGATACGCTTCATCAGGAGCGACGCCGGCACCGTCGCCACCATCGTCATCACGAACTGAATGCCGATGGGGAGCGTCGCCAGCACCTTGGTGTCGGCGAGGCCGTGCCCGACCAGGGCGGCCGCGGCCACCACTGCGGCCATGGAGGTGAGGAAGAGCGCCTGGCAAGTGGCGAGAAGCGCCACGTCGCGGGCGCCGGAGCGGGTCATGGCCCACCATAGCACATCGATTACACCGCGCCCGCGCCGGGAGGCGATCGCTCTGCCAAATACGGCAATTCGACATATCGTACATGGCATTACATGCCCAGCGTAACTAGTATTCTGAATGGACCACCCGAAGGTGTTGTGCGCCCGGGGGAAGGGACATGAAGATCAGCGAGGTTCTGACGACGCCGCTCTGGATTCCCTACGAGCAACCCTTTCACTGGTCCCAGGGCGTGACGCACGGCGCCGAGGTGATCCTCGTCGAGGTCCATACCGACGATGGAGTCGTCGGTTATGGTGAATCGATTGCAGCGCCGTCGGCCGACGCCGTCCGCGCCCAACTTTCGCTCGCGGCTGACTTCTGCGTCGGGCGCAGTCCCTTCGAGAACGCCCGCCTTATCGGCGAAGCCTACAGCGCGCTGTTCGGGCGCGATGAAGCGTCCAAGGCCTCCACGTTCGCAGGCAAGGCGCTTGCGGGGCTGGAGATGGCGCTTTGGGACGCCATGGGCAAGGCGGCTGGTTGCCCCGTTCATGGCCTGCTGGGCGGCGCGGTACGCGACGAGGTGCGCTACTTCGGCTTCCCGCAGGGCGATACCGCAGTCGAAATCGCGAGCGAGGCCGCACGGCTTGCGGCTTCAGGACACGAGGTGATCTATGTCGAGGTGGGGCGTGGCGACGATCTGGACGCCGAGATCGTGTCCCGGGTCCGGGCCGCCATCGGACCCGAGAAGCGCATGCGTCTCGACCCCAACGGCCGCTGGCACCAGGTCCAGGCCACCCGCATGTTGCGGAAACTGTCCCGGTTCGACATCGAAGTCGTGGAGCAGCCGATCGATGCGGAAAGCGTCGAGGCGCTGGCGCGGGTCCGGGCCACGAGCCCGGTCTCGATCGCGGCGGACCAGGGTGTCATTGCGCTGGGCGAGGCCTTCGACCTCTGCCGCCTGCGCGCTGCCGACCTGATCGTCGTCGGGCTGCACGAGACCGGAGGCCTGCTGCGCTTCTGCAAGGTGGCGCACATCGCGGAGGCAGCCAACATCGACGTCTGCATTCACGGGCTTCACGAGACCGGGATCACCACCGTGGCGGCGTCCCACGCGGCGGCGGTGACGCCCAACCTGGACGATGGCAACCAGTACATGAACAATTTTCTGGCCTGGGACATCGTCAAGCAACCCAGCCTTTCGTTGCAAGGGGGCATGCTGCCCGTCCTCGACAGGCCGGGACTGGGCTTCGAGCTGGACTGGGACGCGGTGCGCGAGGCGGCCGAGGCCTGGTGGAAGGGCGCCGACGGCGGCGATCGCGGCACCGGCGGCCATGGAATCGCCTTCCACCCGACCAGTTCGGTCGGCCGGCAAGGAGTCGACGACAAGGCCGATGACGAAGAATCCGCCGATCCCGACACCGGGCGCGACCGCGATCTACCGGAAGAGGCATCGTCGGACGACCGCCCTCAGGCCGACGACCAGGGCACGCTGGTGACCGAATCACCCTGACGGCCGTGGCAGATCGTTGCCATCGGCAGACGGCGGCCGGAGCGCGGTGAGACCGTAGACACCGCTGTCGCGCCCGGCCCGGCGCGGCATCTCGATCTCAAGCACTATCCGCCGCTGGCCACGCTAGGTATGATTCGGGACTGCCATGAGCGCACGACCGCTGATCATCGACTGCGACCCCGGCCAGGACGACGCCGTCGCCCTGTTGCTCGCTTTCGCGAGCGCGGAGGAATTCGACCTGCTCGGCATCACCGCCGTCGCCGGCAACGTGCCGCTGGCCAGGACCGAGGACAACGCGCGCCGGATCAGGGATCTGGCGGGCCGCCCCGAGGTGCCGGTCTACGCCGGCTGCCCGAGGCCCATGGTGCGCGAGCCGGTGAGCGCCGAGTACATCCACGGGGAAACGGGGATCGACGGCGCCGACCTGGCTGAGCCGAGCCGCCCGGCCGAGGCAGCCCATGCGGTCGACTATCTCGTGGACACGCTCACGGCAGCGCCGGAGCCCATCACGCTGGCGACGCTCGGCCCCCTCACCAACGTCGCGCTCGCCATCGTCAAGAACCCGGCGATCCTCGCCAACGTGCGCGAGATCGTCACCATGGGGGGCGCAATCGGCCTCGGCAACGTCACGCCTGCGGCAGAGTTCAACATCCACGCCGACCCTCACGCCGCGCACGTGGTGTTCGAGGCGGGCGTGCCGCTCACCATGATCGGGCTCGACGTGACCCACCAGGCGATCGCGACTCCGCCCAGGCTGGAGGCGATCCGTGCGCTCGGCACCCCGCCGTCGGCTGCGGTCTGCGGGATGCTCGACCTCTACGGCGCCAAGAACGTCGAGGCCTATCACCACGGCGCTCCCATGCACGACCCCTGCGTGATCGCCTCTCTGCTGGCGCCCGACCTCTTCGAGGGCCGCGACATGCGGGTCAATGTCGAGCTCGGCGACGGCCACTGCTTCGGGCGCACGGTCTGCGACCGTTACGGCCGCACCGGTGCCGCCGCCAACGCCCGCGTGCTCGAGCGCGTCGATGCCGATGGCTTCTTCGCCATGCTGACCGAGCGCCTGGCGCGGCTGCCGGTCGCCCCCATATAGAAGGGGGAGCCTCAGATGAGCCGCGAGCGAAAGCTGCCGACGAAGGGCCAGACCGAGAAGGCAGACGTGGATGCCTTCCTGCGCCGGGTCGCAGCGACCCCAGCGCCGATGAGGCAGGGCGAGAGCGGGCGGCTCATCTTCGCCATGGACGCGACGGCGAGCCGGGAGCCATCGTGGGACAACGCCTGCCAGATCCAGGGGGAGATGTTCGACGCCACGGCCTCGCTCGGCGGGCTCTCGGTGCAGCTCGTCTACTACCGTGGCTTCGGCGAGTGCCGGGCGAGCAAGTGGGTGCGGGATTCGCGGGCCCTGGTGCGGGCCATGACCGCCGTCCACTGCCTCGGCGGCCACACCCAGATCCGCAGGGTGCTGCAGCACGCCCTCGACGAGACCCAGGTGCAGCGGGTCCACGCGCTCGTCTTCGTCGGCGACGCCATGGAAGAGAACGTGGACGAGCTCTGCGCCATCGCCGGCGAGCTGGGTTTGCGCGGGGTTCCCGCCTTCATGTTCCACGAGGGGCCGGATCCGGGGGCCGCGCTGGCCTTTCGCCAGATCGCGCGGCTCACCAACGGCGCCTACCTGCGCTTCGACGCGTCGAGCGCGCGCCAGCTCAAGGAGCTCCTCGGCGCGGTTGCGGTCTACGCCGCCGGCGGGCGCAAGGCGCTCACGGACTATGGCCGCCGGCGCGGCGAGGCGGTGCTGCAGATCGCCCATCAGATCAAATGAGCCCGCCCGGCACGCGCACGCGCCTTCCGATCCGCTAGACTGTCCCCGCGATGATCCACTACGTCCTTCTCGGGCTCGGACTCCTGGTGCTGGTGGTGTTCCTCAGCCGCTGGTTCGCCACGGCCAACCCGTCGAACCTCGCGCGCTGGATCAAGTGGGGCATCATCGCCGCAGGCGCGGCGGCCACGATCTTCCTCGGCGTCACCGGCAAGGCGCATCTCGCCTTCCTGCCGCTCGCGCTCACCGGGCTGCCCTGGTTGCTGAGCCGCATGGCCGCAGGCCGGATGAACCCGAATCCCACCGCCGGCCAGCGCTCGGACGTCGAGACCCCGTATCTCCGCATGACGCTCGACCATGACAGTGGCGAGATGGAGGGCACGGTGCTGCAGGGGCGCCACACCGGGCGCCGGCTCGACGAGCTTTCGGAGCACGAGCTTCTCGACCTCTGGGACGAGTGCAGCCTGCGGGACGAGGAGGGCCGGCGGCTGCTGGAGGCTTATCTCGACCGCATCCTCGGCCCCGACTGGCGCGAGCGCGTCGAGGAAGAGGCCGAGCGCGAGCGCACCGCCAGCAGTGGCACGGGCCAGGGCTGGGGGCGCAAGAGCGCCAGCGCCGGCCGCACGCCGATGACCCGCGAGGAGGCGTACGAGATCCTCGGCCTCCAGCCCGGCGCCGGCGCGGAGGAGATCAAGGAGGCGCACCGCACGCTCATGCGCAAGCTCCACCCCGATCACGGCGGCTCCAACTACCTCGCGGCCAAGATCAATCAGGCGAAAGAGCTGCTGCTCGGCGGCTGACGCGCCTCGTGGTGCGGCGACTTGCCGTGCCTGCTTGCCGCGCTGCGCCTGCCGTGGCACACCTCCGCACGCGCCGCCGCCGGCTGCCGTGACGAGGCCCCTGCAATGCCGCAACCAGTGAGAAAGGCTGTCTTCCCGGTCGCCGGCATGGCCACGCGGTTCCTGCCCGCGAGCAAGGCGGTGCCCAAGGCGATGCTGCCGGTGGTCGACAAGCCGCTCATCCAGTACGCGATCGAGGAGGCGCGGGCGGCGGGGATCGAGCAGTTCATCTTCGTCACGGGCCGGGGAGAGGCGGCGATCGCGGATCATTTCGGCCCCGACGAGGCGCTCGACGCCCATCTTGCGGCACGCCGTGACGAGACGGCCCGGGCGCTCGTGGCGGGCGCCGTGCTGTCCCCCGGCGCTGCTGCGTTCGCGCAGCAGGAGGAAGCGCTGGGCCTCGGCCATGCCGTCCTCTGCGCGCGCCATCTGGTTGGCGACGAGCCCTTCGCGGTGCTGCTTCCGGACGAGCTGCTCCTCGGTGAACCGCCCTGTCTCGCGGAGCTCGCCGAGGTCCACGGGCGGACCGGGGGCAGCGTCGTGGCGCTTGCCGAGGTGCCGCAGACAGAGACCGGCCGTTACGGGATCGCCGAGGTCGCGGCCGACGACGGGCGGACCGTCACGCTCTCCGGCATGGTGGAGAAACCCGCGCACGCGCCGTCTCGGCTCGCGCTCATCGGCCGCTACATCCTGCAGCCGGCGCTCTTCGCTCATCTAGCCGCCGAGGCGCCGGGCGCAGGCGGCGAGATTCAGTTGACTGACGCCATGGCCACAATGGCCGGGGAGGCACCGTTTCACGGGGTGCGTTTCACCGGCCGGCGCTTCGATTGCGGGAGCCCGGCCGGGTTTCTTCAGGCGACGGTCGCGTGCGCGCTGGAGAGACCGGAGCTGAGCCAGGATCTTCTGTCCTTCCTGCGCGGGATCGCGGCTTCGCCGTGAGCGCGGGACGTACGCTAAATCCGGCGATCCTCGGTGCGTACGACATCCGGGGGATCGTCGGCGAGACGCTGACCGGGGCCGACATGGCCGCCATCGGCCGGGGTTTCGCCACCATTGCCCGCCGCTGGTCGGCCACGGATCGGCCGCCGCTGATCTGCGTCGGGCGCGACGGCCGGCTGAGCTCGCCGGACATGGAGCATCACCTGGTCGAGGGCCTCACGGACGCCGGCGCCGACGTGCTCCGCATCGGCACAGGCCCCACGCCGATGCTCTACTTCGCCGTCCACGAGCGCGAGAGCGACGGCGGCATGATGGTCACCGGCTCGCACAATCCGCCAGACTACAACGGCGTCAAGATGGTGCTGGGCGGGCATCCGTTCTTCGGCCCCGATATCGAGGAGCTGGCAGAGACCACGGCGGCCGGCAGCGTTCATGCGGCCGGCAAGGGCACGGCAGCGGGAGCCGATGTTGCCGGGGCCTACGTCGCACGCCTTCTCGTCGAAGCGGTCGAGGGGTCGCTCGCGGTGGCGTGGGATGCCGGCAACGGGGCGGCCGGCGCGGTGCTCGGTGCGCTCACGGACGGCCTCCCCGGCCGTCACATCCTGCTGAACGCCGCCGTCGACGGGACCTTTCCCGCCCACCACCCCGACCCCACGGTGGCCGGCAACCTGACCCAGCTGATCGAAACGGTGCGGGCCGAGCGCTGCGATCTCGGCATCGCCTTCGATGGCGACGGCGACCGTATCGGGGTCGTGGACGAGACGGGCGCGATCCTCTGGGGCGATCAGCTCGTGGCGCTCCTCGCGCGCGGGGTGCTGCGCGAGCGGCCCGGCGCCACCGTCATCGGCGACGTCAAGGCGAGCCGGGTCCTGTTCGACGAGATCGCCCGCCTCGGCGGCAAGCCGCTGATGTGGCGGACAGGCCACGCGCCGATCAAGGCGAAGATGGCGGAGATCGGCGCGCCGCTCGCAGGCGAGATGAGCGGCCATGTCTTCTTCGCCGACCGCTACTACGGCTTCGACGACGCGATCTATGCCGCACTCCGTCTGCTGCGGCTGATCGCCGGCGAAGGGCGCTCGCTCGCTGCGCTCAGGGCCGAGCTGCCGTGCCTGTTGAGCACGCCCGAGGTCCGCTTCCCCTGCCCGGACGAGCGCAAGTTCCAGGTGGCCGACGAGATTCGCGACCGGCTCAGCGCCGCCGGGGCAAGGTTCACGGGCATCGACGGGGTCCGGGCCGAGAGCACGGACGGCTGGTGGCTGCTGCGCGCGTCCAACACCCAGCCCATGCTGGTGGCCCGTTGCGAGGCCGCAGACGAGGCCGCCTTGCGGCGCCTGACGGACGATCTCGCGCTGCAACTGCGGGCGAGCGGGGTCGAGCCGCCGGATTTTTTTTGAGGGCGGCCGATCTCGGCGCGACTCGGGCTGCGCGGCGCGGCGCGGCCACACTTCCTATGCCCTCGGCGTTCTTCGATATGCCGTGCAGGATCATGTCATTTCGGCAAGAGATGATGCCGAATCAAAGACTTCCAGAGACTTTTTCACAAGCTGTGCTTGACGAACGCGCCCCTTTGAACCCATATGGAACGCTGTTTCGAGTCAGCGGGGCGGCGGGGCGCACGTGAAAACGCGACAAGAACGAACAAGAATCATGCGGCCCGGCTCCACCATTCTCGGTCTCGTGCTTTCGCTCTGCATCATCCTTGTGTCCCAGGTGTTCGCCGCCGAGACGGCCGAGGCGCGTTACGCCTCCATCGTCGTCGACGCCGAAACCGGCGAGGTCCTGCGCTCCCGCAACGCCGACATCCGCAGGTATCCGGCGTCGCTCACCAAGATGATGACCCTCTATATGCTCTTCGAGGCGATCGACGAGGGGCGGTTCAGCCTCACCTCCAAGCTCAAGGTCTCAAAGCGGGCCGCCGGCCAGCCGCCGTCGAAGCTGGGCCTGCGCGCGGGTTCCACGATCAAGGTCGAGGACGCGATCAAGGCGCTGGTGGTCAAGTCGGCCAACGATATCGCGGTCGTGGTCGCCGAGGCGCTGGGCGGAACCGAGGTCGAGTTCGCCCGGAAGATGACGAGAAAGGCCCAGGCGCTCGGCATGTCCCGAACCTCGTTCCGCAATGCGTCCGGCCTGCCGAACCGCAAGCAGCGCAGCACGGCGCGCGACATGTCTTACCTCGCGCGCGCGCTGATGCGGGACTTTCCCCACCGCTACCACTATTTCGACGACCAGCGCTTCCGCTACGGCGGGAGGTCGCATCGCTCGCCGAACCGGCTGCTCGGCAACTATCGCGGCATGGACGGCATAAAGACCGGCTACATCCGGGCGTCCGGCTTCAATCTCGTGGCGTCGGCGGAGCGCGACGGCCGGCGCGTCATCGCGGTGGTCTTCGGCGGCAAGACCTCGCGCTCGCGCAACAAGCACATGGCCACCCTCCTCGACCTCGGCTTCACACGGATCGCCGAGCGCGACGCCAAGCGCGGCCGCGTTCGCTATGCAGGCATCCCCCGCCCGCCCGCCGGATCCGGTCTGGCCGCGCCGTCCGCGCGCTTCAAGCCCGCCGCGATCATGGTCGCGGCTGTCGAGGCGCCGGAGCTGGCCGTAGGGGCTGCGGCGCCTGCGGCCGAGCCGCTCGTGACTGTCGAGGCGATGGAGGCGGAGATTGCCGCGGGCCCGCCGCCCCCGGAACTTCCGCCCGCAAAGCCGGGGACCGAGACGACGACGCTGGCGGCGCTGACGGCTGCGCCCGAAATTCCATCGTCGCTGAAGGCGTTCAAGGCGGATTCGGTGACCGCCCGCCCCTGGGGCGTTCAGGTCGGCGCCTACGAGTCGGTCACGTCGGCCCAAATCGCCATGCGCCGGGCGTCCACGCGGGCGCCCCTGCTCGGCGACGCGATACCGACCCTCGTTCCCAGCAATGTGGGGCCCGGCAGGCTCTATCGGGCGCGCTTCCTGGGGCTCTACAAGAGCGACGCCGTCAGGGCATGCCAGAGGCTTCGCGCGTCGCCCATGCCCTGCGTCATCATCCGCGGTCTCGATCCGGAACACGACCCCACCGTCAGCGCTGCCTCCTGACGGGGCGGGGCGGGGCGCCAGCCAGCCCTGCCGTCAGCCCTCCGCCGGCTCTTCGGGGAGCGGTCGGGGACGGCCTGCGTCGTCGATGGCGACATAGATGAAGGTGCCCTCGGTCACCCTCACCTCCATCGGGCCGCGCCGCCGCCGCGACCAGGTCTCGATGGCGACGGTGATCGAGGTCGTCCCGGTCTTCGTCACTTCGGCATAGCAGGTCACGAGGTCGCCCATGGCGATCGGCGCGTGGAAGCGCATCGCCTCCACCGCCACCGTGGCCAGGCGCCCGCCCGCGCGCCGCGCCGCCACGACGCCGCCGGCCAAGTCCATCTGCGCCAGCACCCAGCCGCCGAAGATATCGCCGTTGGGGTTGGCGTCCGCAGGCATGGCGAGCGTGCGGAGCGCAGGCTCGGTTTGCGGTGGCCGTTCGGCTTCGGTCATGGCGGACCCTTCTTCACTTGGCTTTGCGCCTGCTCTTCCGCCAGGCGCGGATGTAGGCCATGCAGTGCTCGTCCCGGCCCAGCAACACGTCCTCGGCGAGCTGGTAGTTGGAGTCCGCGCGGTCGATGGCGAAAATCGCCTCCGGCGGGCTCGCCACCGGGTCCATGATGCCGCCGTCGGCGCCGGCGTCCACCGCCAGCAGCACGAACATCTCGTTCAGGAGCTTGCGGGCCGGCAGCCCGAAGGAGACGTTGCTCATGCCGCCCGTGATGTGGATGTCGCCACCGAAACGCTCCCGCAAGGCGCGGATTGCATCGAAGCAGTGATGGCCGAAGGTGGAATCGACCGAGATGGGGAAGACCAGCGGGTCGACGTAGAGATCGCCCAGCGCGAAGCCCCTGTCGAGCGCCGCCTCCACCATGCGCGACGCGTTCGCCACGCGCTCGTCCGCGCCGTTCGGCATGCCGCGCTCGCCGGCGGCGGTCACCACCACGCGGCAGTCGTGCTCCCGCGCGAGGTCGAGCGCGTCCTGCCGCTCCAGCGAGGCGGAGTTGAGCATCGGGCGCACCTTGGCGGGCCCGATCGCCTCCAGGCCCGCGCGGATCACGTCGACGCTGGACGAATCGATGGAAAGCGGAAGCTCGGTCAGGTCCTGGACCGTCGCCGCGAGCCAGGCCATGGCGCCGGTCTGCACGCTGAGCTTGGGCGACATCTCGTCGACGTTGAGATCGAGGAAGGCCGCGCCCGCGCGCTCCTGATGTCGGATGAGCGCCTCGATGTAGCGCATCCCCTCGGCGGGATCGCCCGCCGCCGTCTCCATCGCCGTCTCGATCGCGACGTGCACGTGCTTGACCCGGCCCTCCTCGTAGTCCTTGGTCCGCTTGGCCTCCTCGGTGACGGGGAGGGCACGCTCCCCGCCGTCGATGGTCTCGTAGAGGATGACCTCGGCGCCGTCGCGCTCCGCGATGCGCTTGCCCTTGCGGAGCGCCACGCGGGTGCAGTGGATGTTCTCGCCGATGACGATGAGCGTTCGCGGGGCGGTCATGCGGCGGTTCCTTCCGCTACGAAGTGCGATGGCATCGGCTTGAACTGGCAGCCGTCCACGAAAAGATCGAAGAAGTCCGGCGTGGTCTCGAGCTCGATATGCTCGATGTCCTGGACCTCGCGCTCCAGCGCCCGGCGGCGGCTGCCCGAGAGCAGGATCGCCCGCGCGCCCCGCGCCGCCGCATTGCCGGCCTTGACCACGCGCTCTTCCGGCACCGGCGCCAGCAAGCCGATGGACTGGGCGTTCCGCACGTTCACGTAGTTGGCGAAGCCGCCCGCGAGATAGAGCCGCTCGATGGCAGCCGGATCGACGCCGAGCGCGCGCATGACGATGTACTGCCCGCAGTAGTTGGCGGCCTTGGCCTGGCCGAGGTTGCTGGCGTCCTCCTTGGAGAAGGTGATGCCGTGCCGGGGCACCACGGTCATGTCCTTCTGCTTGCGATCGGCGGTGAAGACGCCCTTGGCGGTGAGCACGTCGCCCCGCCGGAGCTCCGCCAGCAGGTCGATCAGGCCGGAGCCGCAGAGGCCCGTGGGCTCTCCGCCGCCGATGGTCTCGTAGACTGCCGCGCCGGCCGCGCCGAGGCGCACCGCCTCGATGGCGCCGTCGCAGGCCGGCATGCCGTAGCGCACCAGCCCGCCCTCGAACGCAGGACCCGCCGGGCAGGAAGCGGCGAGCATCCGGCCCCGGTGCTTGAGAACGACCTCGGTGTTGGTGCCCATGTCCACGAGCATCACCGTCTCGGCGTCCGCGAACCCCTGTTCCAGCGCCACCAGCGCGGCGGCGGCATCGCCCCCCACATGGCTCGCGATCAGCGGCAGGCCATAGACCCGCGCCTCCCGGTTCGCGCGGAGGCCGAGACGCCGCGCCAGCGCGCGGAGCGCCGTATTCGCCCGCTCGCCCGCGAGGAAGGCATGCTCGACCGACGACTTGTAGGGCTTCTGGCCGATGCCCTGCACGTCGAGCTTGAACAGGATGTCGCGCATGGTGGGGTTGGCCGCCACCACGATCTCGTAGATCGTCTCGCGGCCGAGTCCGAGCCGGGCGCAGCCGTCCACGACGGCGCGGCTGATGGCGGAGGCGGCGGCCTTCTGCAGCTCGCCCGCCTTGTCCTCGCGGTCGTAAGAGATGCGGTGCATCACGTCGCTGCCGCCGAAGGCCTGCGGGTTCTCGAAGGCGGCGCTGTGGACGCTCTTGCCGGTCTCCAGATCGACGAAGTCGAGCACCACCGTCGTGGTGCCGAGATCGACCGCGAGACCCAGCATGCGCCCGCGGTAGCGGTCCACCACCGCGCCGTCGTAGAGCACATCGTCGCCCCGCCGGGTGACGATGGGGTCGAGGGTCTCCGGCAGGGCCGCCGCATCCGCATGGGCGCGCACCAGGATGCGCGGGCGGCGGCGGAGCGGCGCGAAGGCCACGTCGATATCGTCCCGCTCGACCAGCGCCTGGCAAGCGAGGCGGTAGGGAGGCCGCAGGAAGCCCTCGGCCTCCGTGCGCGCGCAGAGGGCGTCGTCGCCCGCGCTCACCTCCACCACGCACTCGTGGCAGCGGCCGTTGCGGAGGCACGAGGTTGGGACCTCGACGGCAAGCTCGTCGGCGCAGTCGAAAAGCGTCATGCCGACGGCGAGCGGCTCCGTCTTGCCGTCGTGGGAGACCGTGCCGGGCCCGGCCGGCAGCGCGCCGCCATCGCGCCGCGCCGCGGCATCTCGCTTGACGCGGTCAAGCTGCTTGCGCGCGCGATCGCGGGTGGCGGGGTCCGTCTCCCACGCCAGGCTGTAGTCGAAGGTGCCGTCGTGGCCGCAGCTGGCGGGCTCGTCTATTGCCGCGGCGGCGACCTGGTTGCCGCAGGAGAAGGCGGCGGTGCAACGGTCACGGGCATCGCGGTAGGGGCAGCGCTGCGTCGCTTGCGCGTCGGCATGGCTCACGATGTCCGAGAAGATCTCGGTGAGCCGGTCGAGCCGCTTCTGGTAGTCCTGCTGGCTGATCTTCGGCAACGGCTTCGCCTAACCGCGCTCTTCCATCAGCCTCTTGGCGAGCGCCACGCACGAGAGCGCGTCCTTGCCGTAGCCGTCCGCGCCCATGTCGTCGGCGAACTCCTGGGTCACCGGCGCGCCGCCGACCATCACCATCACGTCGTCGCGGAGGTCCGCGTCGATCAGCGCCTCGATGGTCTTGCCCATATTCGGCATCGTCGTCGTCAGCAGCGCCGACATGCCCATGATCGGCGCCTCGTGCTCCTCCAGCGCCGCGATGAACTCGTCCTCGGAGGTATCGACGCCGAGGTCGACCACGTCGAAGCCCGCGCCGGAGAGCATCATGATGCAGAGATTCTTGCCGATGTCGTGGAGGTCGCCCTTGACCGTGCCCATGATGACCGTGCCGATGGGCTCGACGCCCGAGGCCGAGAGGATCGGCTCGATATGGGCCATGCCCGCCTTCATCGCCCGCGCGCACGCCAGCACCTCGGGCACGAAGATGAAGTTCTCGCGAAACTTGATGCCGACGATGCCCATGCCGGCGATGAGCCCGTCGTCCATGATCTCCAGCGCCTCGGTGCCTTCCTCCAGGGCCTTGACGGTAAGCGCGTCCACCGTGTGATTGTCGCCTTCGATCAGCGCCGCGGCGATGTCCTGCATCTCGGGCCGTACGCGGGCGAACAGCGCGACGTTGCGCTCGATCTCGTCCGGGCGCTCGAGAAACTCCTCGATCTCGTCGCGGATCACCTCGTTGGCGATGTCGGATAGTTCGGGCATCGGGGACTCAGGTCTAAGGGCGGCGGGGTATCACGAGGCCCTAGTGTGGGCGGCCGTGCTCGGCGTGCCAGTCGCGCACCGCCAGCGGGATCTCGCGCAGGTTCTCGACCGCAGTCTGGAGCGGGATGGCGCATTCCGGCCCCACCGCCTGCACCCCGGCGTCGAGATTGGCGTAGACCTCCTTGCGCACGTCCTCCGGCCCCTTGGCGAAGAGCGTCTCGGGATTGTTGATGTTGCCGATCAGCGAGACGCGGTCGTCCATCACCTCCATGGACTCGGCCGGGTTGTTCTTGGAATCGTAGTGGAAGGCGGCGATGCCGGTCTCGGCGATGTAGCCCATGCGGTCCACGGTGCGCCCGCAGATATGGAGGATGAGGGGCACCGGCAGGCGCTCCACGAACTCGATGTGGAGGTCCTTGAGGTAGCGCCTGTAGTAGTCCGCGCTCACCAGGTCGCCCGTGGCATGGTCGGGGACGGTCAGCGCGTCGGCGCCCGCCTCGATCTGCGCGAGGCCGAAGATCACGGTCGCCTCCTTCATGCGGTCGAGCGCGAGCTTGGTCTTGCCCGGATCGTCCAGCGACATGAGCAGGAACGGCTCCACCCCGAAGCAGTGATAGCCCAGCGTCCACGGTCCCATGGTCTTGCCGATGATCGCCACCTCGTCGCCGTACTCGCGCTTGAGCAGGCGGATCGCCTCGATCACGCAGTGCATGTCCGGGTGCAGGAGGAAGTCGTTGGGGATGCGGATGTCGTCCACGTCCTCCCAGATCGGCTCGCGCATGCGCACGGTCGGCCAGTTGTCCTTCTGCTCCCACTGCATCTTGCAGCCGAGCGCCGACGATTCCTGGATGATGGAGAAGACCGGCATGATGCTGTCGAAGCCCAGTTCGGTGTAGCCGGTGGCGGCGAGCCGCGCCATCAGCTCCGGGTCGCGGTTTGCCAGCGGGAAGTTGGCATCCACCAGGTCCATCAGCTCGACCGTCGCGACCGAGGTCGGGTTGCACACGGGCGTCCGGTCCACCGGCTCGCGGGCGAACGCCGCCAGCACCCGCTCGCGGCCGGTCATGGAGGGTACTGCCGATACGTCCGTCATCGCTTCCGCTCCCGACCCTCAGGTCTGCTGTTGCGCGCTCGGCGCGGCGAGAACGCCCCGCGCCGCCGCTGACTCCGCCTCGCGCATGGCGGCACGGACGTTGAGCGCCCGGCCGAGCAGGAGGCCCACCAGCTCGTCGTGGGCAACGCCGCAGGGGAAGCGGGCCTCGCCCGCCTCGGCGCCCGGCTCCATCTGGGCGAGCTTGATGAGCCCGCGCGTGACGCCGTCCACGCGCCGCGCCACCTTGTCGTCCGCCTCGCCGACGTCGGCTGCGAGCCGGTAGGCGCCTCCGCCGATGCTGGTCGCGCCGATGGTGAAGTCGTTCTTCTTGTCGTAGATGCTCATGGGCAGCCCGGCTATTTCGGCGCCCGTCGACTTCTTGCAGGCCTCGAGGAAGAGCCGCTTCACTGCCGCCCGATGCTGCGCGCCGCAGGCGAAGGCGAGGCGGCCGGGCTCGCCCGGCGCGGGCTCCATGCCGCCCATCACCGCCATCGCCCGCATGACGAAGGCCAGCCGCTCGGCGACGCCCTCCTTCCCGCTGTAGCTGTGCGCGAGAAAGGCGGAGGCGCCGCCCTCTCCGGTGCTGCGGTAGAGGGAGATGCTGATGTCGTGGAAATGCGGGTCCATGGAGACCAGCTCCACCCGCTCCCCGAGGTCCAACAGGCGGCCCATCGCCTCCTCGCTGCGCCGGCCCGGTCCGTACCGGGCCTTCCGATATCCCGGCCAGAATTTCAGATAGGACCGGCAGAAACAAGACTACAGCCCGGCTGAATTACAAAAGGCAGGCGCTTTCAGAGCGATATGGTCTGCGGCAGCCGCCCCATGGCCGTGTCGAAGGTGTAAACGCCCGTCAACGCCTCGCCGGAGTCCGACCCGGTCCGTTGAGCCTTGAACACGATCAACGCATCGGCGAAGCCCGCACCTTTCGCAGATCCGGCCTCGCCCGCTGTCCCGGCGCTTCGGTACGCCTGAAGGGCGCGCCAGACCACCTGATCGTCCTCGAAACGGACGTTCGGCTCGCTGAAGAGCCGTTCGAGGACAACCACCAACTCGGCCCCGGCCAGCCGGTACTTGCGCCCGGCGAGCGTCCACACGGTTTCCGCCAGCACGACGTCAGTGATCAGGACGGTCTCGCCCGCAGCGAAAAAGGGCGTCCGCCGTCGCCGCCTGGGCCTCATCGTCGTGCAGCAGATACCGGAGCAGGACACTGCTATCGACGGCAATCAAGACGTCGACTCGTCCAGCGCGTCCTGCAGGGACTCATCGTCGCTGACAGCGGGATCGCCGGCGACATGGTGCAGGAATCCCCGGGCGGCCCCGGGAGTCTTCCGCACGATGGTGATGCGGCCATCGGCGGTGCTCGCCCATGCCTCTGGCGCATGGTCCAGGAGATCGCGGGCATAGAGGCACCGTCTGCCTCGCGCTCAGGTCAATTGACATGTCGTCTTACATGTCACATATTTCGGCGATGGCGGCAATCGGCAGGATAGGGGCGCTGGGTGTCGCCGTTGCCGTGTCGCTGGCGGCGACCGAGGCACGCGCGAACCCGGACGTCTGGGTCGAGACCACGATCGCCGTGGCGTTCGACGATCACCAGGTCAGCGGGCTGACGTTCTCGTGGGCCTTCGACGACTTCTACAGCGCCCACGCCATCCGCGCCTACGACCTGGACGGGGACGGCGCGTTCAATCCCCTCGAGTCCGGAAACCTGCAGGCCGAGACTTTTGATCCGCTCTCGGGCGCCGACTACTACGTTCACGTCTGGTCGGGTGACGAGAAACGCGACAGCGTCGTCGTGGACCAATTCGCGGCGCGGATCGAGGACGCAACGCTGGTCTACGAGTTTTCCGTCCCCCTTGCGCCGCCCCTGGATCCGAAGAGCGATCCCGTGACGGTCAGCCTGTTCGATCAGGAAAACTTCGTCGATTTCGACTTCCCGGATTCGGATTTTGTGCTGGTCAGCGGCGCGATGGGACCCGGATGCAAATTCCGCGTCGCACGCGGCACGGGGGCGCTATCGGGCCATCCCCGGCCCGTCACGCTCGCCTGCGAGGGCTAGGCGGTGACGGCCCACCGGCCCCATAGGCGGCGACACCACGGTCCACTCGCGGTTCTGCTCGTCGTGAGTATCAGCCTCCTGGCGAGCCTCTTCGTGGCGCCGCTCGCGCTCTCGCAGACCGATGCCGGCGCGGCGGCTCCCGTCGCGGTCGAAATCGTGGACGAAGACGGCGGCCTCTTCGAGAGGGTGACCGACGTCCTGGTGGATTTTCAGCGCCGCGCCAACGCCGAGGTCGCCTTCCACATGAACGCGATCGAGCGGGGCGAGGACTTCGGCGCCTTCCTCCTCGCACTTGCGGTCGCATTCGCCTACGGCGCCGTCCATGCGTTCGGCCCGGGGCACGGCAAGTTCGTCGTCGTGTCCTACTTCCTCGGGCGCGAGGCGCGGGTGACGCGGGGCGTGGTGATGGCCGTGCAGATCGCCATCGTCCACGTTATCGCCGCAGTGGTCATCGTCTGGCTGGCCGACCTCGTGCTCAGGGGCGGCTTCGGGCTCGGACTATCGGAGGTGCCGGGGGTGCGCGCCGCGAGCTTCCTCATCATCGTCGGCATCGGCCTCTACATGCTCTACCAGGCCGTGCGCGCCTCGCTCGGCCGGCGCGCCCACGGACACGGGCACGACCATGGGCACAGCCATAGCCACGGTCACAGCCCTCCTCACCATCACGACCACCCTCATCACCACGACCACGGCCATCATCATGGGCACAGCCACGGCGGCAAGGCGGTAGGCGGGATCCTGGCGCTCGCGGCCGGCATGGTCCCCTGCCCCGGCGCGGTGCTGATCATGCTGTACGCGGTGGCGAACGACATGATCTTTCCCGGCTCCCTGCTGGTCGCGGCCATGTCGCTCGGCATCGGATCGAGCATCTGCGTGCTGGGGGTGGGCGCGATACTCGCGCGGCAGGCCGCGATGCGGGTCGTGGAGCGCTCCGGCGGAGGCGGGGCCAGCACGCTCCGCCACGGCATGAACTACGCCGGCGCCGCCCTGGTCACCCTCGTCGGCCTGGTCTCGTTCATCGCCTTTCTCGACACACCGCTCGGCTGAGTTTCTCGCGTACACGGCAGCGGATCGCGGGAAGGCGCGACCGATCCCGTAACCCGCGCAGTCGACTGTCCGGAGGGGTGCTCCGACGAGGCCGTCACCGCTTCCGGCTGACCAGCGCCTGCCCGAGGCGCCGCAGGCCGTCGATGCGGGTCACGACGAAGATCGCGAACGCGGTGACGACGATGGAGGGACCGGAGGGCGTGTCCCAGGTGGCGGACGCGTTGAGCCCGCCTACGGTCGCGACCGCGCCCGCCGCCGCAGCGCCTGCGGCCATCAGCTCGGGGCTTGGCGCGAAGCGCCGGACCGTCGCCGCCGGGATCACCAGCAGCGCCACGATCAACAGGATGCCGACGATCTTGATCGCGACGGCGATGATCGCCGCCACCAGCAGCCCGAAGATCAGCCGCGCGCGCTCCGGCTTGAGGCCCGCCACGGTGGCGAGGTTCGGATCGACGGTCGCCGCCAGCAGCGGGCGCCAGAGCCACGCCAGCACGCCCAACGCGACCGCACCGCCGCCCCAGATCACCGCGAGATCGGTGCGCCCGACCGCGAGAATGTCGCCGAAGAGCAGCGAATGCAGGTCGATCCGCATGGCCGGGAAGAACGACAGGATCACCAGGCCGAGCGCGAGCCCGCCGTGAGCAAGAAGCCCGAGCAGGGTATCGGTCGGCAGCGTGCCGCGCCGGTCCAGGTAGAACATGATGAACGCCACAAGCGCGGCGCTGATCAGGATGCCGATCACCAGATCGAATTGCAGCACGATGGCGAGCGCCACGCCGAGGAGCGAGGAGTGCGCGATGGTCTCGCCGAAGTAGGCCAATCTGCGCCAAACGACGAAGCACCCCGCCGGCCCGGTGACGAGCGCGAGGCCGAGGCCGGCAAGGAGCGCGCGGGTGAAGAAGTCGTCGAGCATCGCTCAGCCCGCCTCCGCGCCGCCGTTGCCGCCGCCGCCTTCGGCGGACGATGCCGCCCAAGACACCCCGGCCTTCTCGTCGTGCTCGTGCGGCACGAGGACGACCACGTCGTCGCCGATCCGCGCCGCGCGCTCGATGTCGTGGGAGATGATCAGGATGCCGCAGCCGAGGGTGCGGCGGACCTCCTCGATCAGCTCGTGGAAGACGTCCGCCCCGCTCACGTCGACCCCCTGGGCCGGCTCATCGAGCACCAGCAGGTCGGGCCGGTCGATCAAGGCGCGGGCCAGCAGCAGCCGCTGGAACTCGCCGCCCGAGAGAGTGGATATCGGTGGGTTGCCCAGGCGATCCAGGCCGACGGCGGCAAGCGCGGCGTCGATCTCACGGCGGGGATAGCGCCCCGTCAGCGTCATCAGGCGCCGCAGCGTGAGCGGCAGCGTCGGGCTTATGGCGAGGCGCTGGGGCACGTAGCCCACCGCCAAGTCGGGCGCACGCTGGACCGCCCCCTCGTCGATCTCGATCAGGCCGAGCACCGCCTTGGCGCAGGTCGACTTGCCGGCCCCGTTGGCGCCGATCACGCACACCAGTGCCCCGCGAGGCACCGCGACGTCGACATGCCGGATGATCCAGCGCTCGCTCCGCCGCACGCCGATGTCGCGGGCGCTGATGAGCGGCGCCGAATCAGCGGTCGACATGGTCCCTGCCCTCATGTCCTCCGCCAGCGCGGATGCTTGCCCCTGTCGCCCGGCCTCCGCCCGCCGGTGTACAAGCACAGCATTATGTTATAACATCGAGAGAACCATACCCGCCTGACAGACGGAGACGCGACCATGGATCGTCCGCGGATCGTATCACGACATTTGCCCGCTGTGCTTGCCACGGTCGTACTCCTCGGCGGGGCCGCCGCCGGCCCGGCCGCAGGCGACGACGGACCGCGTGTCGTCGCGTCGATCAAGCCGGTGCACTCGCTGGTGAGCGCCGTGATGGCGGGCGTCGGCGAGCCCCACCTGGTCATCCGGGGCCACTCGTCGCCGCATACCTTCAGCATGCGCCCCTCGGACGCGGCCGCGCTGGAGGATGCCCACATCGTCTTCATGATCGGCGACACGATGGAGACCGCTCTCTCGGGCCCGGTGGAGGCGCTCGCAGGGGACGCCCGCGTGGTCAGGCTGGTCGATGCGCCGGGCCTGGTGTTGCGCCCGATCCGCGAGGGACGCGATTTCGAGGACCACGAGCACGACAGCCACGGCCACGCGGGGGAAGACGGCCACGAAGACGAAGCGATGCATCGTGACGACCGTGACGACGATCATGGCCACGGGCACGGTCACGACGATCGCGACGACCAGGCCGACGAGGGCGACGACGATCAGCACGGCCCCTTTGACATGCACGTCTGGCTCGACCCGATCAACGGCTGGACGCTGGCGCGCACCATCGCCGGCGCCCTGAGCGAGGTCGACCCCGCCAACGCGGCCACCTACGAGGCCAACGTCGACGCCCTCCTCCACCGCCTGGACCACCTGACCGGGGACATCGCCAAGGCGGTGGCGCCGGCCCGCGGCGTGCCGTTCATCGTCTTCCACGACGGCTACCGCTACTTCGAGGACCGCTTCGGCCTCTCCGCCGCAGGCTCGGTGGTCGTGAGCCCGGAGCGCCCGCCCGGCGCGCGGCGCATCTCCGAGCTGCGCGAGAAGATGGAAGAGCTCGGCGTGGTCTGCGTCTTCGACGAGCCGCAGTTCGACGAGCGTCTGGTGCGCACCGTCATCGAAGGCAGCGACGTGCGCACCGGCACCGTCGACCCCCTGGGCGCGTCGATCGAGGACGGGCCGGAACTCTACTTCACGCTGCTCGCCAACATGGCCGCAGCCTTCACCGGCTGCCTCGCGCCGGACGAAGGGGACGCTAGCTGAGGGACCAGACGCTCGTACCCGGATGGCGGTTGCGCCAGGGGCGGGCTTCCTCCAGCTGGGCTGCGAGGCGGAAGAGCGTCGCCTCATCGGCTATGCGGCCGCCGAAGTGGACGCCGATGGGGAGCCCGTCGGCGTTCCAGTGAAGCGGCAGCGTGATCGCCGGGTTGCCGGTGCAGTTGAAGATCGGCGTGAACGGGATGAACTCCATCAGCCGCTCGAAGAACACCTCGGCGTCATCGTCGGCGAAGAGGTGGCCGTGCGGCGGCGGCGCGGTGCCGAGCGTCGGCGTCAGCCAGATGTCGTAATGCTCGTAGAAGCGCGCGAAGTCCCGCGTCGTCGCATGGACGTCGGCGATCCCCTGCACCAGATCGGCGCCGCTCAGCGTCCGCCCCGCTTCGATCAGATGGAGGTTGTTGGCCTCGGTGTTCTCGCTCGAGGGCGTCTGCCCGGTCGCCTCGGCGTAGCCGTCGAAGGCCCAGGCCTCGTTCGCCTGGAAGATCTTGGTCCAGCCGTCGAACATCGTCTCCACGTCGAAGTCGGGCGCCGCCGGCTCGACGATGTGCCCCAGGTCCTCCAGCAGCGCCGCCGCGGCTTCCGTGGCGCGGACGCAATCGGCATCGACCGGGGTGCCGGTCGGCGCCTTCGTGGAGATCCCGATCCTGAGCCTGCCGGGATCGACGCCCACCTCGTCGAGGAAGGGCTGCGCGGGCGGCGGCGCGTAGTAGGGCTCGCCGATGCCGGGGCCGGCGGTCGCATCGAGCAGGGCGGCGCAATCGCGCACGGTGCGCGTCACCACGTGCTCGATGGCGATACCGTTCCAGAGCTCGCCGAAGTCGGGGCCGTTGGGGGTGCGCCCGCGGCTGGGCTTGAGCCCGACCAGGCCGCAGGCCGACGCCGGGATGCGGATCGAGCCGCCGCCGTCGTTGGCGTGGCCGGCCGGCGCGATGCCTGCCGCCACCGCTGCCGCCGAGCCGCCGCTGGAGCCGCCGGGCGAACAGCCGAGCTTCCACGGGTTGTGGGTGGGGCCGTTGGCCACAGGCTCCGTGGAGCCGCTTGAGCCGCCCTCCGGCGTGTTGGTCTTGGCGAAGACGACCAGGCCGGCGCGCTTCCACCGCGCCACCATCTCGCTGTCGAAATCGCGGGTCCAGCCCTTGAAGAAGCGGCTTCCGCAATCGGTGGGCACGCCCGCGTAGGACTGCGTCAGGTCCTTGAGCAGGAAGGGCACGCCCTCGAACGGGCCGGCCGGGACGCCGTCCGCGATGGCGGCCCGCGCCTCCGTCTCCATCGAGCGGACGATGGCGTTGAGGTCGCCGTTGAGCGCCTCCGCCGCCTCGAGCGCAGAGGTCAGCAACTCCTCCGCCGTCACCTCCGTGCTCTTGACCAGCGCGGCCAGTCCCAGGGCATCGTGGGCGGCATAGTCCGTGAGCTTCATCGCCTTCTCTCCCGCTCGCGGCCCCTCTCGGACTGGTGCGTCCGGGCGCCTTCTCGGTGCTCTTGTCCGTGGGGTCGGGAGGGGCGCGGCGTCCCGGCCCTTAGCGGAACGGTAGCGGCGCTATGGGGTGCGGGCAAGGAACGTTGCGTGGAGCGGCCCATCGCCGCCCTATTCCGCGCACGCCTCCACGAAATGCAGGGTGGCATCCACGTGCCAGGGCATCCGGCTGCCGGCTCCGTGAAAGCCGACATGGCCGCCGCCTCGCGCGACGACGACGCGCAACAGCGGGCCCTTGGCAACCATCGGCGGCGGCACCCAGGGGTCGTCGTCGGCGTGAACGAGGAGCGCGGGAATACGGAGCGCGTCCATGCCGCGCAGAGGCGAGCACGACATGTAGTAGTCCGCCGCGTCGCGGAATCCGGCCTCCTTCGCGGTCAACGCATCGTCGAAGTCGCGGATGTGGCATGCGCGTTGAACGGCAGCGCGCACAGGCGCTGGCGCGGCGCGCCAGAGCGGCTCCGTCTCGCGCTTGAGGCGATCCAGCAGCCAGCGCTCGTAGAGGCGGTTGCGGGGCCGGACCATGCGCTCCGCCGTCGCCACCAGGTCGAGAGGCGCGGAGACGGCAACCACGGCCTTCACGAGACCGGGCAGGGAGGGCGCCTGGGCCAGGCGAAGCGCGATCGCGCCGCCGAGCGAGAACCCCACGATGACGATGCCCTGCTGCCGGATGGCGGGCCCGAGATCACCCACGGCGAGGCAGGCATCGGCGAGGTCCCGCACACGGTCCATGTGGTAGTGGCCCTTGGCGAGTGCGCGGCCGGGCGGCGAGCCCCGCAGGTTGAGGCGCACCACCGGGGCGCCGCGCGCCACCCACGCGGCTGCCGACTGGAGCACGTGCCGGCTCGCCTCGCAGCCCGTGAGCCCCGGCACGAGGATCACCGCCGGCAACGCCCCGCGGCCGGGGTGGAAGCGGGCGGCGAGGCGGTCGCCGCTGCCGTCGCCGAGCGGAATCTCGATACGCCGGCCGCTGTCTGCTGCGATACCCGCAAGCCTGCCGGGCAGGACGTTCCGTATCGTCTGCAGGTCCGCCGTGACCCAGGGCCAGCGGCGACGGAAGGGCGGGAGCGCCGTCATTTGCCGCGCGACCGGATCGCGCTCCGCCATGCCCTCTTCCCTCTCTCGCGACAGGACCGTTGCCTCGCGGCGTCCGCCGCCGCACCCTAGCCCAGAATTGTCTTGCAATCGTAGGGAGCCGAGGGGCAACCGATGCGCGTGGTGAGCTGGAACGTCAACGGGATCAGGGCCTGCGTAAAGAAGGGGTTCGCGGATTTTCTCGCCCGCGCGGAGGCCGACATCGTGGGCGTGCAGGAGGTCCGCGCGCTCTACGACGAGATCCCGGACGAAGCGCGCATGCCGGCCGGCTGGCACACGGCCTTCGTCGCGGCCGAGCGCCGGGGCTACAGCGGGGTCGGCCTCTACTCGCGGCTCCAGCCCGAGCGCGTGGAAGCCGGGCTCGGCATTGCCCAGTTCGATGTCGAGGGCCGCTACATGGCCGGGCACTTCCGCAGCGAGCGCGGGCGCTTCGCCGTGGTCAACGCGTACTTCCCCAAGGGGGACGGGAAGAACCGCGACAACAGCCGCGTCCCCTACAAGCTCGACTTCTACCGCGCGGTGTTCGAGCGGGTGCAGCGCATGCGCCGCCGCTGCCCGGTGCTGGTGATCGGCGACTACAACACCGCGCACCGCGAGATCGACCTGGCGCGACCGAAGGCCAACGAGAAGAACAGCGGTTTCCTGCCCGTGGAGCGGGCCGAGATCGACCGCTGGCTGGAGGCCGGCTGGGTGGACGCCTTCCGCGCGCTGCATCCGGACGAGACGGACCACTACAGCTGGTGGACGCAGCGGAGCGGCGCCAGGCAGCGCAACGTCGGCTGGCGGATCGACTACGTGCTCGCCTCGCCGGCGGCGATGAAGCGGATGGAGGGCGCCTTCATCTGGCCCGACCAGAAGGGCTCCGACCACTGCCCGGTGGGAGTCGATATCGACCTTTAGCCCCGCACCATGGTGCTGTGCACGGTGCGCGCGGGTGGGGGCAGGCTCTGCGGATGCAGCGCGCAAACCATCGCTCTCCCGGGACCGTCGGGCCGGAGCGGCTCCGGGGAGCCGCCCGATGGCCGGGCGCTCGTCCACCCTGCTCCCGCCGCCGCCGGGACGGGCCGGCTTGGGCCGCCATGAGCCGCCTTGTGCCACCTTGGGCCGCTCGTTTCGGACCACCTTGGGCCACTTTGGACCACTTTGGACCACTTTGGGCCGGCGTAGACCGGAATGGGCCGCTTTAAGGCCCTTCCGTGCAAAAGCGAAAGCGCTCCAGTCCCGCCGAAGCCCGGACAAGGAATTCTGCGGAACGCGATGCAGAAGCCAAGACAACGGAGAGGAGTCCGTTGCTGCGCCCGACCTCGCAGCAGTGCCATGCTGGTCCAGAAACGAGTCGAGTCGGCGCCAGGTGCAGAGAGACGCTGCAGCACTACGAGGAGAGAACATGAAGTTTCCACTGGTATGTCTCGGCGCGGCGGCGGTGCTCGCGCTGGCTGCATGCGCCGACCAGGATACCGGGTCTCCGGCTCCGGATATGTCGACGGGTCCGTTCATCCCCGACCTGCCGCTGCAAACGCCGCTTCTCGCGGACCAGGCGCCGATCGTCCCGCTCGAGGCGACCATTCATGTCGGCGCGGATGTCGGGGCAGGGACGGACGCCTTGACGCAGGTTGCCCGTCACGGGGGCGCCCAGGTCCATTTCGGCTCGGTGCGAGACGGGATCGGCGCCGGCGAGCTGATCGCTTACCTGGAAGCGGACGCCGACTCGTACCAGAGCCCGGAAGACGAGGGCACTGAGGGCTTGCTCCTGCGCTTTGGTGCGACGCCACCCACCGTTCGCGTGGCGGACGGCACCCCACCGGCGCTGGTCGACGAGACGGTTCGCGCGGTTCAGGCAATCAACGCGGCCTTGCCGCAGGACTGGCAACTCCAATTCAGCCGCGATCCTGCTCCCGCCGGGACGCTGGAGGCGGCAGACGGCGAGATTCTCATCCAGTTCGCCCCACAGGAGGACTGGCCCCAAGGGGCCGCTCCGCCGGACGGCGAGGACATCGGGCTGGCGGAACCGCGCCCTGCGATCGTGATGACCGGTGACCCGGCGGCGCCGTTCAGGATCGAGATCGGCGCAGGCCGGATCCTTGTGGATCATACCCGGACCGAGGGGCTTGAACGGCTGGGCGTCATCGCGCACGAAATCATCCACGTGCTCGGCCGCGGCCATGTGGATGCGGATCGTTTCCCGGAAACGATCATGGTGTCGGGCGGCAGCGAGGAACTCTCGGCGCACATCCTTCACCCCCTCGATCGCGAAGCCCTCCTCGCGGTGTACGGCCATCTCGAGCCGGGAACCGCGCCGGGGAGCATTGCGGGCGAGTTGGGCGACTGGTCCGACACCTCGCTGCATGTGCGTGGCGCGATAGACATCGAGGACGGCGAAATCGCGTTCGGCGCCGCGCTCAGGAACGGCCTGTCTCAGCCCTGGGCGTCCGGGCCGTCGCCGCAGGCGGATCTTGAAGACAACACCGAACTCTCGGGCAGCGTTTCCTGGGCCGGCCGTCTTCTCGGCCTCACGCCTGGTGCCGAGATTGTCGCCGGATCGGCCGATCTCTCCGTCGACCTGGCGACGCTGTCGGGCACGGCCGAGTTCGCTGCGCTCGAACACTGGGCCGCCAATGCCGCGCCGGGTGCGCTCGGGACCGGCACCGCCTGGAACGACGGCGACCTGAGTTACGGCATCGAAGTCCGTGGCAACACCTTCGTACAGACCGGGGGCGATGACGGCACCGTGACGGGCGCGTTTTTCGGCCCGGCGCACGAAGGCATGGGCGGTGTCGTCGAGCGCGACGATCTGAGCGCCGGGTTCGGCGGCGAACGTTAACGCGCCCGCAGCGCGCCGCATTCGCGGCGGGCCGCTAGCGCGGCCTATCGCGCGTCCGTCAAAGTCGGACGCGCTTCTAGCCGGTCTGCTCGGCCCAGCCGTCTGCGTGGGCGGCCAGGAACTTGCCGTCCACCTTGATGTGGGTGAAGAGCCACTTGCCGTCGCGCTTCACCAGGTGATCGTCGTACTCGGCGGCGAACCAGCGGGCCTGCTTCTCGCCGTCGACCATCATGGTGCACCACATGATGAGCCACCACCTCGCGTTGGCCGTGTCGCCGTCGATGGTGATGATCGGGTTCATCACCGGGTGGATGGCGAAGACGATCTCGTCCTTGATGCCGACGAAGAACTCCCTGATTTCCTCGAGGCCCTCGTAGCGGCCGAAGTCGCCGCCGTCCCAGATGGCGTCTTCGACGAAGAGGCTCACCATGCCGTCGGGGTCGTAGCCGTGATCGGCGTAGTAGCAGTACTGCGACTTCATCTGCTTGATGTCTTCGATGTCGGTGAGCCGCTGCACCTGCTGCTCCAGCGTCAGTTCAGTCATCGTCATCTCCCTCTAGGTCGCCGGCTCGCCGCCGTCGTCGAACGCCTGCAGCTTCGCCACCAGCTCCGCCGGGAGCGGCGCCGGGCGATGCGTCGTCTGGTTGGTGTTGACCCACACCACTTCGCCGGAGGCGAGGCGATCGTCCCGCCCCTTCGGATGGATCTCCAGGCCGAAGGTGAGGCTCGTCCGGCCGATCCGCCGGGTGCGCACGCCGACCTCGATCTCGTCGTCGAAGCGGATCGGCGCGTCGTACTCCACCAGCGTCTTGACCGTGTGGTAGTCCTCGCCCGTGCGCTCCACCTGCCCCTGGTAGTCGTAGGGGAGCACGCGAAAGAACTCGGTGATCGCGGTGTCGAAATAGGTGAGGTAGTGGGCGTTGAAGACGATCATCTGCCCGTCGACCTCCGCGTACCGCACCCGGAAGGGGGAGAAGAAGGAAAAGTCGGATCGTGCCATGCGCGCTTCCCTGTTCGATCGCCCTGCACCAGCGCCGTCGGCCTGGACTGGCCCGGGCGGAGCGGTCATCCTCCCGGCCCTGCAGCGCCGGGAAACGCAGAGGTCGGGAGAATATGCCAACACCGCCCCGTTCACATAGACCGCAGCCGCCGGAAGGCGCGGAGCGCCAGGCGGGCCGCCGCATGACCCGGCCAGCGGACAGGCAAACCTGAGGCAGCCATGTCCCCCCTCTTCGACCTCACCGGCAAGACGGCCGTGGTCACCGGGTCCACCAAGGGGATCGGCAAGGCCATCGCACGCGCGCTCGCCCAGCACGGCGCACGGGTGGTCGTTTCCAGCCGGGACGCGGGCCGGGTCGAGGCGACGGCGCGGGAGTTGACCGACGAGGGGCACACGGCCCTCGGCTTCACCTGCAACGTGGGGCGCAAGGAGGAGCTTGAGCGCCTGATCGAGGAGAGCCGGCGGGCGCTCGGGCGCATCGACATCGTCGTCGGCAATGCCGCAATCAACCCTCACTACGGCTCGTTTGCGGACATCTCCGACGAGATCTTCGCCAAGATCATGGCTACCAACGTGCAGTCCAACCTGTGGCTCGCGCAGCTGGTGGCCGGCGAGATGCGTGAGCGGAAGGACGGGGCGATCATCTACGTGTCGTCGATCGGGGGCCAGATCGGCTCCGACGTGATCGGCGCCTATTGCATCTCCAAGGCCGCCGACTTCCAGCTCGTGCGCAATCTCGCCGTCGAGCTCGGGCCGCACAACATCCGGGTCAACGCCATCACGCCGGGCCTGGTGCGGACGGATTTCGCGCGCGCGTTGTGGGAGGACGAGGAGGGCGCGGCGGCCCGGATCGCGCGGACGCCGCTGAGGCGGCTCGGCGAGCCCGAGGACATCGCAGGGATCGCGGTCTACCTGGCCTCCGACGCCGGCCGCTGGACCACCGGCCAGAGCTTCGTCGTGGACGGCGGCACGTCGATAGCGCCTTGATCCGCGACCGCCAGCGAAGCGCCGGTCAGTGAGGGAGCGCGGCGACGATCCCGTGGCCGTTGGCGACGAGGCGTTCCCTGAGAGTGGCGATATGGCCGGGCCCGATCTCGCAGCAGCCGCCAACGATCGCGGCGCCCGCGGAGACCCAGCCGAGGGCATGGCCCGCGTACGCCACCGGGCCGAGATCGTCGCGCGCCTCCAGCGCCTCAACCGTGCTGCCCGGTTTCATCGCCGCTATGGAGACGAAGCCGTTGGCGTAGGCCCCGAACGGGACTCCAATGCCGGTCAGCAACGGCATGGCGGCGCTCACCGCCTCGGGGCTCGAGCAGTTGATGAGCACCGCGTCCGCGCCCGCCTCCACGGCGGCCCGCGCGCCGGCGGCGACCCCCTCGCCAGAGCGCAGCCTGGTGCCGTCGGCATCGTCCACCGAGAGCGCCGTCCAGACCGGCTTGCCGCTCTCGGCCGCGGCAGCGGTCGCGGCGCGGGCTTCGGCTGCGGAGAGCATGGTCTCGCACAGGAAGAGGTCCACGCGGTCCGCCTGCACGGCGACGATCCTGCGGTAGTTCGCGAGGCACTCGCCCTCGGGCGGCGTCAGGTCCGCGCGGTAGCTGCCGACCAGCGGCGGCAGGCAGCCCGCGATCCTGACGGGCTCGCCGCTCTTCTCCCGGGCGGACTCGGCAGCGGCGAGCGCGGCACCGTGCAGGGCCTCGAACTTCTCGGCCACGCCCTCTCGCGCGAGCCTCTGCGGCGTCGCCGTGTAGGTGTTGACCGTGATGATCCGCGCGCCCGCCTCGATGAAGTCGAGGTGCACGGCCTCGACGAGGTGCGGCTCGTCCATCATGACCTGAACCGACCAGAGCGGCGCCGCTGGTATCGTGCTGCGGCGATAGAGTTCCTGCCCCACGCCGCCATCGAGGAGCACGATATCCGTGCTCGTGGCCGAATTCGTCTCGGTCATGCCTGTGCTCCACTTGGGGTCAGCGCGCGACCTCATGCCGCCCGCACGCCTGCATTCCTCTGCCCACGATGATAGCCACGGGCCACTCGCGGAAACAGACCCGCGCGAGCCACCGACCGTTGGCCGCGGCCCTTGCTGCGTGCGAGAGTTCGCGCAGCGACACCCCACCCCTCCACATCGGCAGATCACGAACATGGACTCTCTGAACAGCCTCTTCACCGTCCGCAAGGAAGACTTCGACCGCCCGGTGCTTGTCACCGGCTCGAGCGGGTGCATCGGGAGCTGGGCGCTCGCGATCCTCGTACGCGCCGGCGTGCCCGCCGTTTCCTTCGACCTCGATACCAGCCGCCGCCGGCCGGGACTCCTGATGTCGGAGGAAGAACTCGCGCAGGTGACGTGGGTCGAGGGCGATATCGCCGACGCCGAGGCGGTCGACCGGGCGGTAGCGGAGAACGGGGTCGGCGCAATCCTCCACCTCGCCGCCCTGCAGGTGCCCTTCTGCCGCGCGGACCCCGTCCTTGGCGCCCGCGTCAACGTGGTGGGCACGGTGGCGGTGTTCGAGGCTGCGCGCCAACACGGCGTGCGCCGCGTGGCCTACGCGAGCTCCATCGCCGCCCACGGCGCGCCTGAGGAGAGCCCCTACGCGCCCACCCTCTACGGCGCCTACAAGGCCTGCGACGAGGCGGTCGCCCGGACCTACTGGCAGGACTGGCAGGTGCCCAGCATCGCGCTGCGGCCGGGGATCGTCTACGGCGTCGGCCGCGACCAGGGCATGACGTCCAAGACCACGGTCGCGATCCTGGCCGCGGCGGCCGGGCGCGACTACGAGGTGCCGTTTACGGGCGCCGTCTCGTACCTCTACGCGGGCGAGGTCGCGGCAGCGTTCCTCCAGGCCGTGTTGCAGGACGGCGACGGCGCGCCCGCATTCGACTGCAACGGGACGGTCGTGCCGGTCGAGGATGCGCTGGCGGTGCTGCGCCGCCTCGCGCCGGGCGCGCGCGTGGCCGCTGTCGGCGAGCCGATACCCTTCCCCATGGAGGACACGGACGCGCTGCTTCGCGCGCACATCGGCGACTACGGCGCGATCTCGCTGGAAGACGGCACCGCCGAGACCTACCGGGCGTTCCAGGTCCTGCTGCAGGACGGGCGCGTCTCCGCCGACTTCTGACCGGGCCGCCCGCCCAACCCCCGTCAGAGGTCGAGCGCGGTCACCGTATCGGCGCGAGCCTGGATGAAGGCGAGGCGGGATTCGGGACGGCGGCCCATCAGCTCCTCGACCCGGCGGGCGGTGGCCGCGCCCGCCTCCTCGGCGATCTCGACGCGGAGCAGCGTGCGCCGCGCCGGGTCCATCGTCGTTTCCTTCAGCTGGGCCGGCGGCATCTCGCCCAGCCCCTTGAAGCGGCTGGTCTCGACCTTGCCGGCGCCCGCAAAATCGCTTGCGAGCAGACGGTCGCGGTCGGCATCGTCGCGCGCATAGCGGGTGGTGCCGCCGCGCGCCAGCCGATAGAGCGGCGGCTGCGCGAGGAAGAGATGCCCGCCGTCGATCAGCCCCTGCATCTGCCGGTAGAAGAAGGTCATCAGCAGCGCGGCGATGTGTGCGCCGTCCACGTCCGCGTCGGTCATGATGACGACGCGCTCGTAGCGGAGCGCGCCTGCGTCGAAGCGGGCGCCGGTGCCGCAGCCCAGGGCCTGGACCAGATCGTCGAGCTCCTTGTTGCCGCGCAGCTTGTCGGCGCTGGCGCTGGCCACATTGAGGATCTTGCCGCGCAACGGCAGCACGGCCTGCGTTTCGCGGTTGCGCGCCTGCTTGGCGGAGCCGCCCGCCGAATCGCCTTCGACCAGGAAGATCTCGGTGCCATTCGCCGCCTCGCGCGCGCAGTCGGCGAGCTTGCCGGGCAGCCGGGTCTTGCGGGCGGCGCGCTTGCGCGCGACCTCGCGGTCCTTCCTGCGCCGCAGCCGCTCCTCGGCGCGCTCGACGACGCGCTCCAGCAGCAGGTTGGCGGCGGCGGGGTCGGCGGAGAGCCAGTGGTCGAAATGATCGCCCAGCGCGCTCTCCACCATGCGCCCGGCCTCCGGCGAGGCCAGCCGCTCCTTGGTCTGCCCCTGGAACTGCGGCTCGCGCAGGAAGACGGAGAGGAGCGCGCAGGCGCCGCCCGTCACGTCGTCCGCGTTGAGCTGGGCGGCGCGCTTGTTGCCGACGAGCGCGCCGTAGGCCCTGAGGCCCCGCACCAGCGCGGCCCGCATGCCTGCCTCGTGGCTGCCGCCTGCGCTGGTGGGCACGGTGTTGCAGTGGGAGGCGACGAAGCCCTCGTCGTCGTCCGGCCAGGCGATGGCCCACTCGACCCGGCCGGAATCGCCGTTGAGCGTCCCCTGGCCTGCGAAGGGCGCCGGCGTCAGCGTGTGGCGCTTGCCGAGGACGGCGGTCAGATAATCGACCAGGCCGCCCGGATAGTGCAGCACGGCCTTCTCCGGCGCCGCGTCGTCGCGGCCGAGCAGCGCCGCATCGCAGGCCCAGCGGATCTCGACGCCGCGGTGGAGGTAGGCCCTCGTCCGCGCCATCTCGTAGAGCGGCCCCGGCTGGAAGCGCAACCCCTCGCCAAAGATCTCGGGATCGGGGCGGAAGCGCACGAGGGTGCCGCGCCGGTTGGTCACGGGGCCCGCGTCCTCCAGCGGGCCGGCGGGGAGTCCTCGAGCGTAGCCCTGCCGCCACATCCGCTTGTCGCGCGCCACCTCGACCGTGAGCGAGGCGGAGAGCGCGTTCACGACGGAGAGGCCGACGCCGTGCAGGCCCCCCGACGTCGCGTACACCTTGTCGCCGAACTTGCCGCCCGAGTGCAGCGTGGTGAGGATCACCTCCAGCGCCGAGACGTTCTCGTACTTCGGGTGCGGGTCGACCGGGATGCCCCGGCCGTTGTCACTGACCGAGGCCGAGCCGTCCTCGTGAAGCGCGATCTCGATCCGGCTCGCATGGCCCGCGATCGCCTCGTCCATCGAATTGTCTATCAGCTCGGCGAGGAGGTGATGCAGCGCCCGCTGGTCGGTGCCGCCAATGAACATGCCGGGCCGGCGGCGCACCGGCTCCAGCCCCTCCAGAATCTCGATGTCGTGCGCCGTGTACTCGCCATCGGCGGGCGGCGCGGCGTCAGGCGCCGACGCCTGGCGCGGACGCCGGCCCGCGCGCGGCGCCTTGCCCCCGCCCTTGCGCGCAGGCTTGCGCTTGCCCGAGGGGGCGCTCTTGTCGAGCCCTGCGAAGAGATCGAGGGTGTCGGCCATGGATCGGAACGGTCCGGTCATCGAACGAATGCGCAACTTCTTACCACAGGGAGGGCCGCGGTGTCTGCCAACGATAGCCCGACATGTTGTGGGCGGAGCGCGGATTCCCACAACCGGTCGTCGTCTGTCGACGGGGTGCCGCAACCGGGTGCATCCCGGCAGGACGCTCGGCAGGCAGGTGTTGTGCGCAAGCGACCTGCGGGCCTATCCTCGCCACCTCCGTGCTCAGCTGAGCTTCCGTCGGGGAGATGCGTGAGATGGTAGACGCCAACGCCGCACGGCGCGCGGACGATCCGGTCAAACTGGAAATAATCTGGGGAAAGCTGCAGGCCGCAGCCGACGAGATGGGCCTCATGCTGGCGCGCTCCAGCATGTCGCCGGTCATCTACGAGGTCCTCGATTTCGCCTGCGGGGTCTGTGACGACAAGGCGCAGCTCGTGGCCCAGACCAACGGCATCACCGTCTTCACGGGCACCTTTCAGGGGCATATCCAGACGGTGATCCGCAAGTTCGGCGGCCGCATGCGCCCGGGCGACATCTACATGGTCAACGACCCCTATACCGGGGGCACGCACCTCTCGGATGTCGGCATCGTGAAGCCGATCTTCGTGGACGACGAGGTACTGGCGTTCGGCATCGCCGTCGCGCACTGGACCGAGATCGGCGGCAGCGTCCCCGGCTCGCTCTCGCCGAAGGCGACGGAGATCTTCCACGAGGGGCTGCGCTTCCCCGGCCTGCGCATCTATCGCGAAGGCGAGCGGCAGGACGACCTGTTCGACTTGATCGCGGCCAACGTGCGGCTGCCAAAGATGACGCTCGGCGATCTCAACGCCGAAATCGCTGCGGTCCGCATCGCAGACACGCGTATCCAGGAGATGTGCGCCAAGTACGGCGCGGAGGCCATCCGCCGGACCTTCGCGCACCTGATGGCCCAGAGCGAGAGGGTCAGCCGCGCATCCATCGCAGCGCTGCCCGACGGTGTCTACACGGCGAAGGACCTGATCGACGGCGACGGGTTCAGCGACGAGCAGATTCCCGTGCAGGTCGAGGTGCGCATCAAGGGCGATGCGATCACTTTCGACTTCACCGGCACCAGCGCTCAACGGCCCGGGCCGCTGAACTGCACCCGCGGCGCGCTGCTCTCCGCCGTCAAGACGGTGTTCAAGGCGCTGGTGGATCCCCAGGCGCCGTCGAACGAGGGCTGGTTCCGCCCCATCGAGATCGAAGTCCCCGATGGCACCGTGTTCAGCGCGGCCTATCCGCAAGCGGTCGGCTGGTACTTCGAGATGACGGGCCAGATTTCCGAGCTGGTGTGGATGGCGCTGGCGCCGCTCGCGCCGGAGCGCTTCAGCGTCGGCAGCTTCATGAGCCTCTGCGCCACGGTCTTCTACGGCCGGGAGGAGCGCACCGGCGATCAGTACGTCCTGATCGAGCCGCACATGGGCGGCTGGGGCGCCTCCCACGATCAGGACGGCACCAGTGTGCTGATCGGCACCGCCGACGGCGACACCTACAACTATTCGGTCGAGCTGCTGGAGGCCAAGTTCCCCATCCGCTGCAACCAGTACGCCATGAACGTGGATGCAGGCACCGGCAAGGGGCAGTACCGCGGCGGCTTCGGCGTGGTGCGCGAGTACCAGATGCTGGCGGGCGACGCGAACATGTACGCGAGCCTCGGCCGATCGATCGAGCGGCCGTGGGGGCTGGCCGGCGGCGGCCACGGCAGCAACAACTTCGTCGAGGTGAGGAGCAACGGCGACAGCTGGCGCAGCGCGCGGATGCCCGCGACGGAGCTTGCGAAGGGCGACCGGGTCTCCATCGTGACGGGCAGCGGCGGCGGCTACGGCGATGCCTACGAGCGCCCGCCGGAAGCCGTGCGCGATGACGTGCTCGACGGCTTTCTCAGCGTGGAGGGCGCGCGCGACGACTACGGCGTGATCGTTTCCCAGGACGGAACCGTCGACGCCGCGGCGACCGAAGCGCTGCGCCGGCGGGTCTGAGCCTATGGGTCGGCTGGCGGTCGATATCGGCGGAACCTTCACGGATCTGGTTCACTTCGACGAGGAAAGCGGCAACCTCGAAGCGGAAAAGTCGCTGAGTACGCCGCGCGACCTGACGCAAGGCGTGCTCGACACCATCGACCTCTCCGGCATCGAACCCGGCGCGGTGTCCTTCTTCGTGCACGGCGGCACCACCGTCATCAACGCCATAACCGAGCGCAAGGGCGTGCGCACGGCGCTCGTGACCACGAAGGGCTTTCGCGACGTGCTGGAGATCGCGCGCGGCAACCGCCCCGACATGTACAACCTGCGGTTTCAGAAACCCGCCGCCTTCGTGCCGCGGCGGCGCCGCTTCGAGGTGCGCGAGCGGATCGACGCCGAGGGCCAGGAGATCGAGCCGCTCGAGCAGGCGGATCTGGAGGCGGTCGTCGAACGGTGCCGCCAGCAGGCCATCGAGGCGATCGCGGTGCAGTTCCTGCACAGCTACGTCGCACCGGAGCACGAGGCGGCGTGCGCGGCCTTCCTGCGGGAGAGGCTGCCTGACGTCGCTGTCACGGCTTCGCACGAGATCACGCGGGAGTGGCGCGAGTACGAGCGCGGCAACACCGCCGTTCTGAACGCCTACGTGCAGCCCATCGTGCAGCGCTACTTCACGAAGCTGGAGGGGGCGCTGCGCGAGCTCGGCATCGACTGCCCCTATACGGCGATGCAGTCGAACGGCGGGACCACCAGCTTCGGCTGGGCCAAGGCGCATCCGATCACGCTCATCGAATCGGGGCCGGCGGCGGGCGTGAACGGGGCCGCGCTGATCGGCGAGCTCTGCGGCGAGCCCAACGTGATCTACCTGGATGTGGGCGGGACCACGGTCAAGTGCTCGGTGATCGAGGAAGGCCGGCCCAAGGTGACCACCGAGTACAAGCTCGAGTGGTCGCGTCTCAATCCGGGGTATCCGGTGCGCGTGCCGGTCGCCGACCTGGTGGAAATCGGCGCGGGCGGCGGCTCCATCGCGCATTTCGATGCGGCGGGCTCGCTCCGCGTCGGGCCGCAAAGCGCCGGCGCAGACCCGGGGCCCGCCTGCTACGGCCTCGGCGGCACCGAGCCGACGGTGACCGACGCCAAGCTTCTCACCGGCGTCCTCAACCCCGGGAACTTCGCCGGCGGGCGCATCGCGCTCGACGAAGGCCGCGCGCGCACCGCGATGCAGACCATCGCGGACGGGCTGGGGGCGACGGTGGAAGACGCTGCGGCAGCGGTCATCCGCGTCGTCGAGGCGAACATGAACAACGCGCTCAAGCTGGTCTCGATTCAGCGGGGGCATGATCCGCGCGATTTCGTCCTCGTGGCCGCCGGCGGCGGCGGGGCGATGCACGCAGCACCGCTTGGCCGCGAGCTCGGCGTCAGGGAAATCGTCGTGCCGCGCTATCCCGGCTATTTCTCCGCATGGGGCATGCTGGCGACGGAGCCCCGCTGCGATTTCGCCATCACGGCGCTGAGCCGCGCCGACGACATCAGCGTCGATCAGATTCGCGCCGTCTTCGCGGACCTGGAAGCGGAGGCCGATACCTATTTCAGCGCTGCGGACGGCGTATCGAGCGACGCACTCAGCTTCGGCCGCTCCGTCGACATGCGCTATTTCGGCCAGGAGCACTCGGTCACCGTGCCGGTCGACGAGGCGGCCCTGGATCTCGCGACGATACTGGACGATTTCCACGCCGCCCACGAGCGCGCCTATACCTTCAAGCTCACCGACACGCCGGTCGAATTCGTCACGTTCCGCCTGACCGCGAGTGCCTCCGTTCCGCGACCCCGGGTCAACCCCATCGACGACCAGAACCGCTCCGCCGCCGAGGCGCGGAAGGGCCGGCGCACGGTCGACTTCGGTGAAGACGGACGCCACGAAGCCGACATCTACGAGCGCGACGCGCTGCCCGCGGGCTTCGAGGCCGATGGCCCGCTGGTCGTCGAGGAGCCGTCGTCCACGACCATCGTTCATCCGGGCCAGCGGCTATGGGTGGACCGGCTGGGCTTCCTCCACATCGGTGAGGCAGCCCACTCTCCGGGTCCGGTTTGACGGGGATCGGCCGCTGCCGATACGCTGCCCTGTGATCGGTCGCCGAACGCCGCATGATGCCGGCGCGAACGGTGCGGGCGGCCCAAACAGGGAGAATACGCCATGAAACGACTGGCCATGCTTCTGTCGGTGGCCGTGGCGCTCGCGGTTCTGCACGTCAGCGTCACTCTCGCTGCCGACAAGCGCATCTTTCGACTGGAAGAGGCGCCCGTCGGCGAGATCGAGCCGGGGAAGGCGACCGATTTCGCCGACCTCATTCTGGTGTCCAACATCTATGACGGCCTGGTCGCGCCCAAGGCGGGCGGCGGTGTCCAGCCGCACGTGGCCGAGAGCTGGACCATTTCCGACGATGGCCTGACCTACATGTTCTCGCTTCGCGAGGGCGTCAAATTCCACGACGGCAGTACGATGGACTCGGGCGACGTCACGTTCTCCGTCGAGCGGATGATGACGATGAAGGAAGGCTTCTTCTTCCTGTTCGACGGCTGGATCGAGAGCTGGGAAGCGGGCGATCCGGGGACCGTGCGCATCACGCTGGCACAGCGCTACGCCCCCTTCCTCGCGGCCCTGACGCGGCTGCCGCTGGTCAACAAGGACGTCGTGATGGCCAATCTCGCCGAAGGCGAATACGGCGAATACGGCGACTACGGGGAGGGCTATCTCTCCCAGGCCGATGCGGGCTCCGGCGCCTACACGGTGAAGTCCCACAACAAGCAGGACCTCACCGTCATGACGCGCTTCGATGACTATTTCCTGCCGTTCCCCGAGAACGCGCCGGACGAGGTGCGCATGCGCTACGGGCTGGAGGACGCCACTCTCCGCGCGATGATGAGCCGTGGCGAGCACGACGTCTCGAGCATGTGGCACTCGTTTCCGGTCTACAAGGCTTTGGACGAGCTCGACGGCATCAGCGCCGTCATGGAGCCGCAGGCCGGCGGCTACTACGTGAAGATCAACACCCAGCGGCCGCCGACCGACGACAAGCACCTGCGCCGTGCGCTGGCGCTTGCGGTGGACTACGACGCCCTCGCCGCGCTGATCACCGTGAAGGACGGCGTTGCCGGCGGCACGGCGGCGCGGGGGCCGATCCCCGCCAGCCTGATGGGCCATGACGAGAGCCTGCCCTTCCGCGGCCGCGACATCGAGGCGGCGAAGGCCGAGCTCGCCAAGTCGAACTACGACCCGGAGACCTCGGAGCCGGTGCGGATCACCTCGCATCTCTGCTGCGATACCCATGCCAAGGTCGCGCTGCTGATGGCGGCGAACCTTGCCGAGATCGGGGTCAAGACCGAGCTGCAGGAGATGCCGTGGCCGCTCGTCATGGAGTCCGCCGCGACCATCGAGACGACGCCCAACCTCACGCCGATGGTGCAGATCACGTCCACGCCGGACGTCGATCCGCTGCTCTACGAGCTTTATCACTCGAGCTCGACCGGCCAGTGGCACAACATGGAATGGCTGCTGGATGACGAGGTGGACAGCCTCCTCGCCCAGGCGCGCGGCGAGATGGACGAGGCCAAGCGGGCGGCGCTCTACAAGCAGGTGAACGCGCGGCTGGTCGACCTGCAGCCGGACGTCTTCCTGTTCGATTCGGCGGGCGTCTTCGCCAAGCGGGACAACATCACGCTGCCCTTCGAAGACCCCGCCAAGCGCACCGGCGTGATCTGGGCGGACTTCAACTTCAGGCTTACCGAAGTCCGGTAGGACGCGGCGACGTCCCTAGCTAGAACCAAGCGGCGGCTGCTACGGCCTGGCGGTCGCCGCTCCCCTTCAGCCCCGGACGGCATATGGGCGTAGCCGGGTTCATCCTTCGGCGGTCGGCCGCGGCGATCGTCGTGCTCGTGGGGCTTTCGATCCTGATCTTCGTGGTCGCCCGCATCATTCCGGGCGATCCCGCGCGCATGGCGCTCGGCAGAGTGGCGACGCCGGAGCAGGTGGAGAAGCTGCGCCAGCGCCTGCACCTGGATGAATCCCTGGTCGTTCAATACTGGGAGTTCATCAAGGGGCTTGGGCGGGGCGATCTCGGCGAATCGCTGGTCACGCGGCGCTCGGTCTCGCTCGATCTGATCGATACCTTCCCCGCGACGCTGGAGCTTGTTCTCGCAGCCGGGCTGATCATGGTGCTGGTGGGCGTGCCGCTCGGCATCGTCGCGGCCCGCTACCGCGACACCGCGATCGACAACGTCGCCCGGCTCTTCGCCCTGCTCGGCGTCGTCACGCCGAGCTTCGTCTGGGCCGTCTTCCTGATGCTGCTACTGAGCTTCGTGCTCGGCCTGCTGCCGGTCGCAGGGCGCCTGAGCGAGGCCTTCGAGCCGCCGCCCATGGTCAGCGGCATGTACACGTTGGACGCGCTGCTCGCCGGCCAGTGGCGCGTCTTCTGGGATGCCATCCAGCACCTGATCCTGCCTGCCCTTGCGCTTGCGCTGGCCGGAATGGGGCAGGCGGCGCGGCTCACGCGCACCAACATGGCAGAGGTCTACGGCCGCCAGTACATCGAAATGGCGCGGGCCTTCGCCTTTCGCGAGCACGAGATCGCGCTGAAGTACGCGCTCCGTCCCGCGATGATCCCGACTTTGACGATCCTCGGCCTCGATTTCGCGGTGATGCTGGGCAACGCCTTCCTGGTGGAAGCCGTGTTCGTCTGGCCCGGCATGGCCAAGTACGGGGTCTTCGCGATCATGCGGAAGGATCTCAACGCCATCGTCGGCACGGTGCTGGTGATCGGCGCGATGTTCCTCATCGTCAACATCATCGTCGACATGCTGACCGCCTACATCAATCCGCAGATCCGGCTCGGAAGGCGGACGGCATGAGGCGGCTGTTCCACTCGCGCGCCTGGTACAAGTTCAGCCGCAGCCGGCTTTCGGTGTTTGGCCTTCTCACCATCCTCGGCATTGCGCTCGCCACCGTCGTGGCGCCGCTGATCGCGCCCTTTCCGGAGCACGTCGGCATATTCGTCGACTTCCGCAACACCGAACAGCCGCCGGGCTGGACCTACTTCTTCGGTACCGACGACAACGGGCGCGACATCTTCTCGCGCGTCCTCTACGCCTATCGGGTCTCGTTCGCGATCGGGCTTCTGGTTCTCGCGATCGCGGTTCCCGTGGGCGTCGTGCTCGGCCTGCTCGCCGGCTACTACGGCGGGGTGGTGGACACCGTCATCATGCGCACGACGGACGTTTTCCTGGCGCTGCCGCCGCTCGTCCTCGCCATGGCCATCATGGGCTACCTGCAGCCCTCGCTCTTCAACATCATGATGGCGATTTCGGTGATGTGGTGGCCGTGGCACACACGCCTGATCTATGGCCTCACGCGCTCGCTTCGCCACGAAGGGTATGTCCAGGCCGCCAAGGTCTCGGGCGCATCGGACCTGCACATCCTGTTCAAGGAGATCCTGCCCAATTGCGTGCCGAGTCTGCTGACCAAGATGGCCTTCGACATGAGCTTCGTGATCCTGATGATCGCAGCGCTCGGCTTCGTCGGCCTCGGCATGCAGCCGCCGACCCCGGACCTCGGGCGGATGGTGGCCGAGGGGGTGAGATTCATGCCCTTCGACTGGTGGATGTCGGTGTTCCCCGGGCTCGCCATCCTCATCCTGGTCCTCGCCTTCAACCTGTTCGGCGACGGCCTGCGCGACATGCTGGACGTGGACGTCTAGGCCATGGCTCTTCTGGAAACCACGGACCTCCACGTGCGCTTCGAGCTCTTCGAAGGCGTGTCGCACGTCCTCAACGGGGTCAATCTCAGGGTCGAACGGGGCGAGCGCGTCGCCATCGTCGGCGAGTCCGGCTGCGGCAAGTCGCTCACCGCCCGCGCGGTTCTGGGATTGCTGCGCCACACCAACGCCGAGATCGAGGGCAGCGTGCGCTTCGACGGCGCGGAGCTTCTCTCGCTCTCGGAGCGCGGCTGGCGGTCGATCCGAGGCCGGCGCATCGGCATGATCTTTCAGGACCCGACGGCGGCGCTCAACCCGACGTTCACCGTCGGCGATCAGCTGATCAAGGTGATCATCAGAGGCGGCCGCGCCAGCAGCAAGCGGCGGGCCCGTGAGATCGCGCGGGAAGCGCTGCGGCACACGGCAATCGCCGATCCGGATCGCGTGCTGCACGCCTATCCCTTCCAGCTCAGCGGCGGCCTCGCCCAGCGGGTGCTCATCACCATGGCGCTGGTCAACGAACCCGAACTCGTGCTCGCCGACGAGCCGGGGTCTGCCCTCGACGTCACCGTGCAGGAGCAGACGCTCCGCCTGATGCGCGCGCTCGGCGACGAGCTCGGCGCAGCCGTTCTCATCATCACCCACAATCTCGGCGTGGTCCGCGAATTCGCCCAGCGCGTCTACGTCATGTACGCGGGATCGATCGTGGAGGAAGCAGATGTCGACACGCTGTTCCACGCGCCGCGCCACCCCTATACCCGCGCCCTGCTGGAGGCCGTGCCGCGCCTGACAGGGGAGATGCTGCCCCGGCCCATCGAAGGCGTCGTGCCCGACTACACCGCGGCGCCTGTCGGCTGCCGCTTCCACCCGCGCTGCACCCACGCGCAGCCGGTCTGTCGCGAGCCCCCGCCGGTGGTCGACCTCGGCGGCAGCCACCGGGTCGCCTGCATCCTGCCGGAGGCGGAGCCATGAGCGCGGCGCCGGTGCTCAGCGTTCGCGGGCTCAGCAAGCACTACCGGGTCAAGGGAACCCGCATCGACGCGCTCGACGGAGTCGACCTCGATGTCCGGCGCGGCGAGACGATGGCGATCGTCGGCGAGTCCGGCTCCGGCAAGACGACGCTCGGCAACCTCATCCTGGGGCTCGAACGGGCATCCGGCGGGCAGATTCTCTTCGAGGGCGAGCCGCTCCAGATGCGGCGAAACAGCGCCCTTCGCCGCCGCATTCAGGTCGTGCAGCAGAATCCATTCTCGACGCTCAATCCGAAGCGGACCGTGAGGGCCACGATCGAGCTCCCCCTGCGTGCCTACAGGATGGTGCCGCGCGATCGGTGCCGTGACCGGGTCAGCGAACTGCTCGACATCGTCGGCATGTCGGCGGCCCACATGAACCGGCATCCGGGCGCGCTTTCTGGCGGGCAGCGCCAGCGCGTGGCGCTCGCCCGGGCGCTCGCGAGCGAGCCCGAGATCATCGTGCTGGACGAGCCGACCTCGGCGCTCGACGTTTCCGTTCAGGCGCGGGTGCTGGCCCTTCTGATGGAGCTGCAGCAGACGTTCGATCTCACCTACGTCTTCATCACCCACGACCTGAGCGTCGTGCGGAACATCGCCCGGCGGGTCTCCGTCATGTACAGGGGGCGCATCGTGGAGAGCGGCCCGACGGAGAGCGTGTTCGCCGCCCCGCGCCATCGCTACACGAACATGCTGCTGTCTTCGATCCCGGTGGTCTCCGACGCCGAGCTCGCCGTCAAACCCAACTGGACTTGGGATCCGGGAGCCATCGAGGGCCAGGGGCAGCATTCCGACGGCTGCCCCTTCGCCCCACGCTGCCCCCATGCGGTGGACGTCTGCTGGTCCGAGGTGCCCGATCTCGACGAATTGGCGGACGCGCATCTCGCCGCGTGCCACCGGCCGGCGGACTCGGCGTAGGCACGGTCGTCAGACCGTCCTCCGGAGCGATCAGGAATTCTCCTGGCGTGGATCGCCTACATTCAGCACCGGAGGATGATATAACCCCCGCCATCGACGACCGGATTCGGGCCACCGCAGGACGCTGTGTGGTGGGCCGTCCCGGAGACCACGTGATCCCACGAAATCGAGATCGAGTGCGATGAACCAGGACCTGTGGAGGCGAAGCGCGGTCGAGCTCGCCGCGATGATCCGGGCGCGCGAGGCATCGTGCGTGGACGTGATGGAGTCGGTGCTGGGACGCATCGCCGAGCACAACGGGCGCATCAACGCGATCGTCGTCGACTGTGGCGAGGACGCGTTGCGTGCCGCCGAGAAAAAGGACCGTGAGACCGGCAGCGGCGCGGCGCTCGGGCCGCTGCACGGGGTCCCGGTCACCATCAAGGAGAATATCGACGTGGCCGGGCAGGCGACGCCGAACGGTTTGCCCGCGTATGCCGACGTCATCGCGCCGGATCACTCCCCGGTGACGCGCAACCTGCTCGATGCAGGCGCGATCATCGTCGGGCGCACCAATACGCCCGAGCTTTCCATGCGCGGGACCACGGACAACCCGCTGCGCGGGCGGACCCTCAACCCCTGGAACGAGGAAACATCGCCGGGCGGGTCTTCCGGCGGCGGATCGGCCGCGGCAGCCATGGGCTTCGGGCCGGTTCACCACGGCAACGACATCGGCGGCTCGCTGCGCTTCCCCGCGTTCGCATGCGGACTGGCGACGGTGAAGCCGACCCTGGGCCGGGTACCCGCGTACAACCCGAGCGCGGGGGCGGAACGCGGCCTGCTGGCCCAGCTCAGTTCCGTCCAGGGCGTCATGTGCCGCGAAGTGCGGGACGTGCGGCTGGGGACGCGCGTGCTCACCGGCGGCGATCCCCGCGATCCCTGGTGGGTGCCGGTCCCCTTCGATGGACCGGCGCTCGATCCCCCGATCAAGGTCGCGGTCACGTGCGAGACCCACGGCTATCCGATCAATCCGGAAATCGTCGCCGGCATCGAGCGGGCGGCGGACGTGCTGAGCGATGCGGGCTACGCGGTGGAGCGCGTGGAGACGCCGTCGATCATGAAGCCCGCGCAGGCGTGGTTCGACGTGCTTGCGAGCGAGATCGACCACTTCCTGGGGCCTGCCGCGCGCGAGCACGGCAGCGAGACCATCCAGACGATCATCGCGCACTACCAACGCATCGGAAATCCGGTGGATGCAGCCGGATACCGCCAGGGCATCGCCGATCGCACCGCGCTCACCCGCGAGTGGAGCGTCTTTCTCGACGCGTATCCGTTGGTGCTGTGCCCGTTCCTGATGCGCTCGATGTACGCGTGGGACTATGACGCACAAGGCTTCGAGCAGGTGAAGGATCTCTTCATGTCCGCCATCTACAGCACCGGCATCAACTACCTCAGCCTGCCGGCGGGCGTGGTGCCCATCGGCTTCGCCGACGGGCTGCCGGCGGGCGTGCAGATCGTCGGCCGCCGCTACCGGGAAGACCTGATCCTCGATGCAATGGAGGCGGTCGAAGCCTCCGTCGGCATCCTCACGCACGCGCTGTGGGAACGGGAGGAAGGCGCAGCGTAAGGCCTCGACCGCTCCCATCGGCGCCTGACCCCGCGTTTCTCGCCATATTTGCGGCATGCGCCTCTGGAGCCTTCACCCGCGGTATCTCGACGCCAAGGGGCTGGTCGCGTTGTGGCGGGAAGCCCTGCTCGCCCAGGCGGTGTTGAGGGGCAAGACCAGGGGATATCGCAACCACCCGCAACTGCACCGCTTCCGTGCGCAGGCGTCGCCCGCTTCCGCCGTCGCTGTCTATCTGCGCGCGGTGCATGAGGAGGCGGACGCGCGGGGATACAGCTTCGACGCCGCCAGGATAGCGCCCGGCGGCGAGGCCCCTCCGATCGCCGTGACGTGTGGCCAGCTCGGCTTCGAGTGGCGCCACCTGATGGCGAAACTGGAGGCACGGGCGCCCGAACGGCGCAAGGCGATGGATGCAACCGACGCAGTGGAGCCGCACCCGCTGTTCCGCGTGGTCCCCGGTGGGATTGCGGACTGGGAGCGGCCCTAGTACTACAGTTGCGTTATTGTCGTTTCTTGTAGTGAGAGATTGCCGCTGAGGCTTGGTGTTGTCGTCGCCATAGAGACCACTGGATGATGTCGGAAGCTCTGTGCGACGGTTTGAATGTC
>LXNI01000412.1_pt1 | contig 50608 bp, 42 predicted proteins | sample 809091 | NCBI WGS metagenome assembly LXNI01 (sample SAMN04870527, study PRJNA318959) | sponge metagenome | biome: 01000161; feature: marine sponge reef; material: water | host: Sarcotragus foetidus | place: Greece: Milos, Mediterranean Sea | collected 2013-05-29 | depth 5-7 m
ACCGAGACAAAGCCCCCCGCCGAACTTCTTGCAAGTTCGACGGGGGGCACCCAACCCAAAACATCGGCTAAAGCGAACGGATCAAACCCCGATCCCCGCTGAAAGCCTGCGCCCGCTCACCAGGTCGTGAACAGCCCTTTCTCGTCGCGGTTCGCCAATATTGCCGGGATGTTTCGTCCCAGGAAAATCCAAGGATGGGTCCCGATGACAAGCGAACAGAGTGTTGTGCTGTCGAGGTCCTGAGGCAGATGGCGGTAGTAGCGCCAGAGGCCCGGATATTCGATGGTATCGGCGAGATACGCCTTTGTGGCGGCGCATATGGCCTTGGCCCGCGCTTCGCGGGAGCTTTCCAGGGCGAGAACACAGAGGGCGGAGACGAAGGCAGGTCTTTCGAAATGCCGCGGTATGTCCGGATCGGCTATGTTGAACCGGATGCAGTGCCAGGCCCCGTTTTCGTCGATCGTGGTTTCCAGGAATTCGAGACCGCGGCGGATGCTGTCTCTGCCTGCTCTTACGAGTGCTGCGGAGGCAGCAGCGCCCCTTGGGGATCCTGTCTTCTGAGGCGCGGGAGCGCGAAGCGGCGGCGCGGGGTCGTAGAGCGTCTTGCGAAGAAACTCGAGCGATGCTGCGCCGGTTCTTGCCGCCTCCCGCTCTTCCTCACCGAGTTTGCTGCACGGCGGAAGCACCAGATGCGTCACGGTATTGGTTTCCTCGTGCACGTGAATCGTGTGGTCTTTGTCCAGCGTTACGCCGAACTCCCTTTCGATCGTTTCTTTGGGTCTGGCGAGAAGACGCGCGCGAAAATCGGCATCTTTTCCTGCTTTCGCCAAGAGCAAGTTTTCTGCCCGAATGCGTTTTCCCATTGCTGTTCACCATTCTCACGAGTTCTGATCGGACGAGAGTATCCGGCAGAAAAACGCGCGCAAGCGCGGTGATTATGGCGGGTTGAAAACGCTCTCTGTCAAGGGCCACGCGATTGTACGCCCGCGCGGCAAAGAAGCGAGCGGGGTGCCGATCGGACGCGCAAGAAGGGCCGTGCGGTCTTGGGTTACAAGGCGCATCTCGGTATGGACCAAGGCTCGGATCTGATCCGTCGCCTGGTGCTGAGATCGGCCAGGATCCGCGAGAGCGAGGTTGCCGATCGGCCAATCTGCGGCGACGAGGGGGCGGTCTCCCGCCCGCGTCCCAACGCCATCAGAATGACCCCGACGGCCAGTGGACGAGAGACACGGTGGGGGGCGTTCGGGCCGCCGTGAACAGGTAAGGTCGGATATTGCCTTAGCCGGCGGCGCTCGCCCTCTGCAGGGGCTCGGATTGGGCGGCGAAGTGGGGCGCCACGTCGCGGGCAAAGCGCTCCCACATCTCGTGGCGGTAGGCGCGCGGCATGCCGTAGGTCGCGTTCTGCAGGATGAAGTGGTTGAAGCCGAGGTCGACGTAGGCCTGCAGCTTCTCGCACACGGTCTCGGCGCGGCCGACGAGCTGGAGGTCGAGCCACGGGCCCAGATTGTCCGGATTGGTGAGCTTCTTGGAGGTCGCCATAAACTTGCTGAAGGCCTTGAACTCCTTCAGCTCCTTCCACGGATCGGCATCGGCCTCGTAGTGCTCCACCACCTTCACGAAGTAGCGCGAGAGATGCTCCTTGGCGAGGGCATCCGCTTCTTCGTCGGTGTCCGCAAGCACCGCGTGGATCAGGATCGGGCGGGTGACGTCGGTGGAGCCGCCCCGCTCGAGCGTTTCCTCGTTCCAGCGTGCGAAGTCGTTGCTGTGGAAGTGCATGGGGAAGTTCGAGACCCGGATCATGGGCAGGTCGAGCTGGGCCATGATGCCGGCGCTCTCCGGGCTGCTGGTCGCGCCGTAGAGGTTCACCCGCTCGTGGACGGCCTCGGGCCGGAGCTCGATCGGACGCTCGATGTCGAAGAACTCGCCGCGATAGGTGAAGGTGCCGCCGGCGAGCGCCTTGCCGATGACCTCGCGGCACTCGCGGAAGCGCGCGCGTGTGTCGGTCATGGAGACGCCGAAGGCGTCGTACTCGAGCCGTGCGAGGCCGCGCCCGAAGCCGATATGGAGAATGCCCCGGGTCATCTGGCTCAGCATGGCGATCTCGCCGGCGAGCCTGAGCGGGCTGTACCAGGGCAGGACCAGGACGCAGGTCCCGAGGTCCATGTCGGGATAGCGGCCTGCGAGATGGGAGAGCATCACCGTCGGGCTCGGCGTCGGGAAATAGTCCGAGAAGTGGTGCTCGATCACCCAGAATGCGTCGTAGCCGAGACCGGCGACGCGATCCGCGTCCACCAGGGCCTCGACGTACTGGTCCGCGTCCGACGCGCCGGGCTCGCCCACCGCCGAAATGACCGTTCCGAACTTGATCTCGCTCATGGCTCCTCGTCCCCGCCAGCGTCCCCATTCGAATTGGGCAATCCTAACCGTAGGCCGAAAGAAAAACAAACGTTTGATCGGGACCGGGTCGGTGTGCTCGCACGGTCGTGCCCGTTACCGGTGGCGCCATTCACCCTCCGCCCCTATAACCTGGCTCATGACGGGGCTTCCCTTCACCAAGATGCACGGGCTCGGCAACGACTTCGTCGTGTTCGACGCGCGGCGGGCGCCGCTCGCGCTCGATGGCGCGCGCGTGCGCGCCATTGCGGACAGGCGCACCGGCGTCGGCTGCGACCAGGTGATCGCCGTGGAGGAGCCGCGCAACGGCGGGACGGACGCCTATCTCAGGTTCTGGAACCGGGACGGCGGCGAGGTCGCGGCGTGCGGCAACGGCACCCGCTGCGCTGCCCGGCTGCTGCTGGACGAGAGCGCACAAACCGGCGTGGTTCTGGAGAGCGGCGCCGGACTGCTCACCGCCCAGGAGGCCGGCGGCGGGCAGGTGCGCGTCGACATGGGGTCGGCACGGCTCGACTGGCGCGAGATCCCCCTGGCCCGCGCTATGGACACGCTCCACGTCGCGGTCGGCGCAGGGCCGCTCGGCGATGCGGTCGCGGTCAACATGGGCAACCCGCACGCGGTGTTCTTCGTGGACGATGCGGACGCCGTGCCCCTGGAGGCGCTCGGCCCCGGCCTCGAGACCGATCCGCTCTTCCCCGAACACGCGAACATCGGCGTCGCCCAGCGCTTGGCCTCCGACCGCCTGCGGCTCCGGGTGTGGGAGCGGGGCGCGGGCCTTACCAATGCCTGCGGCACCGGCGCCTGCGCCGCTGCGGTCGCCGGCGCACGGCGGGGGCTCACGGGCCGCGGCGTCACGGTCGTCCTCGATGGCGGTGAGCTGGAAATCCTCTGGCGGGACGACGGCCATGTCGAGATGACCGGGCCCACCGCCGCGAGCTTTTCGGGCGTGCTGCCGGCATGAGCGCGCTCGACGTCATCACCTTCGGGTGCCGGCTCAACGCCTACGAGTCGGAGGTCATGCGCGCCCGCGCCCGCGCTGCGGGACTGACCGAGGGCGTCATCGTCAACACCTGCGCGGTGACGGGCGAGGCCGAGCGCCAGGCGCGGCAGGCGATCCGGCGCGCCAGGCGGCAGAACCCGGAGGCGACGATCATCGCCACCGGTTGCGCCGCCCAGCTCGACCCGGAAGGCTACGCCGCGATGCCGGAGGTCGACCGGGTCATCGGCAACCGGGAAAAGCTCACGCTGGACGGGCTCGCGCCCGACGCAGGCGAACGCATCGCGGTCGGCGACATCATGGCGGTGCGCGAGACCGCGGGTCATCTGCTCGCGGGCTACGAGGCCCGCTCGCGCGCCTTCGTCCAGGTGCAGAACGGCTGCGATCACCGCTGCACCTTCTGCATCATCCCCTTCGCCCGGGGCCCGAGCCGGAGCGTGCCGCTCGGCGCCATCGCGGCCGAGGTGCGCGCACTCGTCGCCAACGGCCACAACGAGGTGGTGCTGAGCGGCGTCGATCTCGGCCACTACGGCGCCGACCTGCCGGGCCGGCCGCCGCTCGGCGAGGCGGTGCGCCGCCTGCTCCAGGCCGTGCCGGAGCTGCCGCGGCTCAGGCTCTCCTCCATCGACCCGGTGGAGATCGACCCCGTGCTGGAGCGGCTCTTCGGCGACGAGCCACGGCTGATGCCGCACCTGCACCTCAGCCTGCAGGCGGGCGACGACATGGTGCTCAAGCGGATGAAGCGCCGCCACAGCCGCGCCGACGTGCTGACGCTCTGCCAGAGGCTGCGCTCGCTCAGGCCCGAGATCGCCTTCGGCGCCGACCTGATCGCAGGCTTCCCCACCGAGACGCAGGCGATGCACGAGAACACGCGGCGCCTGATCGCGGACGCCGGCCTGGTCTGGCTCCACGTCTTCCCCTATTCGCCCCGCCCCGGAACGCCGGCGGCGCGCATGCCGCAGGTGCCCGTTGCCGAGCGCCGCGCCCGCGCTGCGGAACTCCGTACAGCGGCGGAGGGCCCGCGGCAGCGCTTCCTGGAGGGGCGCATCGGTGGTGAGAGCCGGGTCTTGTTGGAGAAGCCCGACAGCGGGCGTGACGAGTGTTTTGCCGAAGTCGCCTTGGACCGCTCCGCGGGAGAGCCCGGCGCCCTGGTGCAGGCGCGCATCAGCGGAGTAGCAGGCGGACGCCTGATCGGGACGCCGGCCTGATGGCGCGGGAAGGCGGGACCGGGCGCGGTCTGTTCGCGCGGCTCAAGGCAGGTCTCCGGCGGACCTCGAACAGCCTTACCGGCGGCATCGGGGCCATATTTACCGGGCGCCGGTTGGACGACGCGGCGCTCGAGGAACTGGAAGAGCTGCTCATCGCCGGCGACCTCGGCGCGGCGACGGCGGCCGAGCTCACGGCCACGCTCGCCCAGCAGCGCTTCGGCAAGGAAGTGACCGCCGGCGAGGTGCGCCAGGCGCTCGCCGATCAGATCGCCGATCTTCTGGCGCCGGTCCAGGGGACGCTCGCGATCGAGAACGACGCGAAGCCCCACGTGATCCTGGTCGCCGGCGTCAACGGCACGGGCAAGACCACCACCATCGGCAAGCTCGCCCAGCGCCTGGGCGGCGAGGGAAAGCGCGTCATGCTGGTGGCGGGCGATACCTTTCGTGCCGCCGCCGTGGAGCAGTTGGAGATCTGGGGCGAGCGTGCTGGCGCGCCCGTAGTGGCGCGGACCGACGGCGGCGACCCCGCCGGCCTCGCCTTCGATGCGCTGGAGCGCGCCCGGGCGGAAGGCATCGACGTGCTCCTCATCGACACCGCCGGCCGGCTCCAGAACAAGGCGCACCTCATGGCCGAGCTGAAGAAGATCGACCGCGTGCTCAAGAAGGTCGATCCGGACGCGCCGCACAGCCGCCTCCTGGTGCTCGACGCGACCACCGGCCAGAACGCGCTCAATCAGGTGGATGTCTTTCGCGAGGCCATCGCCGTCGACGGCCTGGTGATGACGAAGCTCGACGGCACGGCGAAGGGCGGCGTTCTGGTGGCGCTGGCACGGCGCTTCGGCGTGCCGGTGGTGGCAATCGGCATCGGCGAGGGGATCGACGACCTCCGCCCCTTCGAGGCCCGCGCCTTCGCCATCGCCCTGATGGGTCTCGACGAATAAACGCAGTTCAGCGGCGCGCGGGGATGCCTGGTCGGTAGTCGCCGATGTCGCCCGCGGGGTTGGTGAACGGCGCGAATTCGCCGCTCTCCGGCGCTTCCGCATGATGGCGGAGCGCCCAGGTCACCGACGGAAACGCGAGCGAATCCCAAGGGATCTCTTCGCGAGTGAAGAGCTCGGCCTCCAGGCTCTCGAACCCCGGCGCGATCTCGGGCCGGGCGAGGTGCGCCCGGTAGAAGAGCTGCACCAGGCTGATGCGGGGGATCGTGTAGACCGCGAGCAGCGCACCGATCACGATGTCGGCGCCGGCTTCCTCCTCCGCCTCCCGCCTGGCGCCCTCGGTCGGGTCCTCGTGCAGCTCCAGGAACCCCGCTGGCAGGGTCCAGAAGCCGGCCTGCGGCTCGATCGCGCGCCGGCAGAGGAGGATGCGCCCCTCCCACGTCGCGACCGAGCCCACGACGATCTTCGGATTTTCGTAGCGGATGAAGCCGCACGTGTCGCAGACTAGGCGCGGCCTGTCGTCGCCTTCCGGCACCTTGCGTACGATCGGACCGCCGCTGTTGGGATAGCGCCCCATGACCAAACGAGTATGAGGCGCGCGCTCGCCGCGAGTCCAGCGGCCCGGTCGCCAGCCAGGGAGCGAACGCCTCATCAGCCTGCCCGTCGGGCGACACGATGTCGTGATTGGCGATACCCGATGGCGCGACTCATGTTATGCCCTACTGGCGTGGCGCAGCGCTGCCGGCCGACGGTGCGCGACGGGCACAGGGACCCGGCGCAGCCATCAGGAGGAGGTGGACCCGTGAGACTCAGCAGGAGACGATTCGTTCAGGCTTCTGCCGTCGCCGCCGCGTCGTCGATGGCGCCGCTCCCGCCCCTGATCGGGGCCGCGACAGCGGAGGAGGCACCCCACGGGCTCTCGCTCTTCGGAGACCTGAAGTACGGCCCCGATTTCGCCCACTTCGACTACGTGGACCCCGCCGCGCCGAAGGGTGGGCTGCTGCACCTCGCCACGATCGATACCTACAGCACGCTCAATCCCTTCACGCTGAAGGGTCAGAGCGTGGCGGGCGCGGGGCTGCCGTTCGAGAGCCTGCTCGAAGGCTCGGCGGACGAGGCGGACGCGGCCTACGGGCTGATCGCCCAGGGCGTCTCGCTTGCGCCCGATCGCCGCTCCGTGCGCTTTCTATTGCGACCGGAAGCGCGTTGGCATGACGGCACGCCGATCACCGCTCGCGATGTCGCATTTTCGTTCGAGATCCTCACGACCGAGGGCCATCCCGCCTACGCCAACCAGCTTGCCGGCGTGGACCGGGTCGAGACCGCGGGCGACCACGACGTCTCCTTCCACCTTGCCGATCCCGACAACCGCAAGTTGCCGCTGATCGTCGGCGGCATGTCGATCGTCTCCGAGGCCTATTTCCGGGACCGCACGTTCGGCGAGACGACGATGGAGCCGCCTCTCGGCAGCGGCCCCTACCGGATCGGCAAGGTCGATCCGGGCCGCTCGGTCACCTACGAGCGCGTCGCGGACCATTGGGGCGCAGGCCTCCCGCTCAACGTGGGACGCTACAACTACGGCACCATCGTCTACGACTACTACCGCGACCGCACGGTGCTGGTGGAGGCGCTGAAGGCGGGCGAGTACGACCTGCACGAGGAGTTCACGTCGAAGGTCTGGGCGACGCAGTACGACATCTCCGCCGTCGAGGAAGGGTGGCTCGTCAAGGACGTGCTGAAGGACAACACGCCGTCCGGCGTGCAGGCCTTCTTCTTCAACACGCGGCTTCCCAAGTTCCAGGACCGCCGCGTGCGCGAGGCCTTCGCCCACGCCTTCGACTTCGAGTGGCTCAACAAGAACCAGTTCTATGGGCTCTACGAACGCATGGCGAGCTACTTCGAGAACTCGGAGCTGGCGGCGCGCGGCCTGCCGTCCGAGGCCGAGCTCGCTCTGCTCGAGCCCCACCGGGGCGCGGTGCCCGAGGAGGTCTTCACCACCCCGTTCGTGCCGCCCGCGACCGACGGCTCCGGCAACAACCGGCGCAACCTGCGCGCCGCGCGCACGCTCCTCGAGGAGGCCGGCTGGATCACGCGGGACGGCGCGCTGGTCAACGAGGCCACCGGCGAGCCGATGACCGTCGAGTTCCTCTATTTCGAGCCCACGTTCGAGCGCATCTATGCGGTCTTCGCCCGCAGCCTCGAGCGTCTCGGCGTGGGCGTGACGCTCCGCCTCGTCGACGGCGCGCAGTACGAGGAGCGGCTGAAGACGCACGACTTCGATATCACGACGATCCGCTTCGTCTTCAGCCTCTCGCCGGGCGTCGAGCTCAACTCCTACTTCGCGAGCGCGACCGTGGACCAGGTGGGCTCGTTCAACATCCCCGGCATCAAGGACCCGGTGGTCGACGCGCTGATCGCCGACGTCGCCGCCGCCACCGACCGCGAGTCCCTCATCGCCGCTGCCCGCGCGCTGGACCGCGTGCTGCTCTGGGGCCACTACATGGTCCCCCAGTGGTATAAGGGGGCGCACCACCTCGTCTACTGGAACAAGTTCGCCCGGCCCGCCGTCAAGCCCCGCTACGCGCGGGGTATCATCGACACATGGTGGGTCGACCGGGAGAAGGACGACGCCTTGAGGGCCTACCGCGAAGGCGCGGCGTGAGGGGCGAAGGCGCCCCTGTGTTGCGGGGCTCGATCCCGCAGGAGAGTGAGTTCTGATCGAGCGTCAGGGCTAGAGCGTATCCGTTTTGCACGGAAACGCTCTATACACTTTATCGCTCACGGCAGCCGGCTTTCGGCCGGCGCCTGCGCGGGCGCGCCGCATACGCGGCGGGCCGCTGTCGCGGCCTGTCGCGCGTCCGTCAAAGTCGGACGCGCTCTAGCACCGCACGAACCGCGACAGCCATGTTCGCCTACATCGTCCGCCGCCTGCTGCTGATCGTGCCCACGCTGTTCGCGATCATGGTGATCAACTTCGCGATCATCCAGATCGCGCCGGGCGGGCCGGTGGAGCAGGCGATCGCGGAGCTCACCGGCTCGGCCGTGGGCGCGACGGCGCGCATCTCCGGCGCTGGCCCCGGCGAGGTGGGGACGGAGAGCCAGTTCGACATCTCACAGCGCGCCGACACGAGCAAGTACCGCGGCGCCCGCGGTCTCGACCCCGAGCTGATCGAGCGGCTGGAGAAGGAGTACGGCTTCGACAAGCCGCCGTTCGAGCGCTTCCTCCACATGATGGGCCAGTACGTGCGCTTCGACTTCGGGTCGAGCTTCTTCCGCGACGACCGCGTGGTCGATCTGGTCCTCGACAAGCTGCCCGTCTCGATCTCCCTCGGTCTCTGGACCACGCTTCTGGCGTATCTCATCTCGATCCCGCTCGGCATCGCCAAGGCGGTGCGCGACGGCCAGCGCTTCGACGTCTGGACCAGCGGGGTCATCATCGTCGGCTACGCGATCCCCAACTTCATTTTCGCGATCCTGCTGATCGTGCTGTTCGCCGGCGGCAGCTACCTGGACTGGTTCCCGCTGCGTGGAATTGTCTCCAACGACTTCGGCGAGCTCTCGCTGCTCGGCCAGATCGAGGACTATTTCTGGCACCTCGCGCTGCCGATTCTGGCGATGGCGGTGAGCGGCTTCGCCACCACCACGATGCTGACCAAGAACTCCTTCCTCGATCAGATCAGCCAGCATTACGTCATCACCGCGCGCGCCAAGGGGCTGACGGAGCGCCGCGTGCTCTATGGCCACGTCTTCCGCAACGCGATGCTGATCATCATCGCCGGCCTGCCGGGCGCCTTCATCGGCATCCTGTTCACCGGCGTGCTGCTGATCGAGGTCATCTTCTCGCTCGACGGGCTCGGGTTGCTCGGCTTCGAATCCCTGCTCAAGCGGGACTATCCCATTATCTTCGGCACGCTCTTCTTCTTCACGCTGCTGGGCCTCGTCGTGAACCTGATCGGCGACCTCATGTACGTGATCATCGACCCCCGCATCGACTTCGAGACGCGGGAGGTTTGAGCGGTGGCGCTCTCCCCCATCACGCGGCGCAGGTTCTACAACTTCCGCGCCAACCGGCGGGGCCACATCTCGTTCTGGATCTTCCTCGCGCTGTTGCTCGTCACGCTGTTCGCGGAGTTCATCGCCAACGACAAGCCCATCGTCTTGAGCTACGACGGCGATCTCCACTTCCCGATCTTCTTCGAGTATGCGGAGACCGAGTTCGGCGGCGACTTCGAGACCGAGGCGGACTACCGCGACCCCTTCGTCGCCGAGCTGATCGAAGAGAAGGGATGGATGGTCTGGCCGCTCATCCCCTACAGCTACCGGACCATCAACTACGATCTGCCGGTGCCCGCACCCGCGCCGCCATCGGGCGAGAACTGGCTCGGCACCGACGACCAGGGGCGGGACGTGCTCGCCCGCGTGATCTACGGCTTCCGATTATCCGTTCTGTTCGGGCTGATCCTCACCGCGGCCGCCTCGGTCATCGGCATCGCCGCGGCGGCGGTCCAAGGCTTCTTCGGCGGCTGGATCGACCTCGTCTTCCAGCGCTTCATCGAGGTCTGGTCCGGGCTGCCGCAGCTCTTCATCCTGATCATCCTGTCGAGCATCATCGAGCCCACTTTCTGGGTCCTGCTGGTGATCCTGCTGCTGTTCAGCTGGATGGCGCTGGTGGGCGTGGTGCGGGCCGAGTTCCTGCGCGTGCGCAACTTCGACTATATCCGCGCGGCCCGCGCGCTCGGCGTCGGCAACACAGCGATCATCTTCCGCCACGGGCTGCCCAACGCGATGGTCTCCGCCGTCACCTTCCTGCCCTTCATCCTGGTGGGCTCGATCACGTCGCTCACTTCGCTCGATTTCCTGGGCTTCGGCCTGCCGCCGGGCGAGCCCTCGCTGGGCGAGCTCTTGCGCCAGGGCAAGGCCAACCTGCAGGCGCCGTGGCTCGGCATCGTGAGCTTCGTGGTGCTGGCGCTCATGCTGAGCCTGCTCATCTTCATCGGGGAAGCCGTGCGCGATGCCTTCGACCCGCGCAAGCTGGTCGGCCGGTGAGCGGCCGCGACGGGAAGAGGCCGGTGAGGGGGATCGCATGAGCGCGCTGGTCCGCATCCGCAACCTGGGCGTCGACTTCACGAGCGCAGTCGAGACGGTGCGCGCCGTCTCCGGCGTCTCCTTCGACATCGAGCGGGGAGAGACCATGGCGCTGGTGGGCGAGAGCGGCTCGGGCAAGTCGGTGACCGCTCTCTCCATCCTCCAGCTCCTGCCCTACCCGGTTGCCTCGCACCCGAGCGGCACCATCGAGGTGGACGGCACGGAAGTCATCCAGGCATCCCCGCGCAGGCTCCGCGAGATCCGCGGCAACCGGGTCTCGATGATCTTTCAGGAGCCGATGACCTCGCTCAATCCGCTCCACACCATTGGCCGCCAGGTTGCCGAGGTGCTGACGCTCCACCGGGGCCTCAACAAGCGGAGCGCGCTCATCCGCGCGCAGGAGCTGCTGGAGATGGTGGCGCTGGGCGAGACCGCGAGACGCCTCAAGGCCTTCCCGCACGAGCTTTCCGGCGGGCAGCGCCAGCGGGTGATGATCGCCATGGCGCTCGCCTGCGAGCCGGACCTGTTGATCGCGGACGAGCCCACCACGGCGCTGGACGTCACGGTCCAGGCGCAGATCCTGAAGCTGCTCGGCGAGCTGCAGCAGAGCCTCGGTATGGCGATGCTGCTGATCACCCACGATCTCTCCATCGTGCGGCACATCTCGGATCGGGTCTGCGTGATGCGAGACGGCGCCATCGTCGAGACCGGCGCGACGGAGCGCGTCTTCGAAGCGCCCGAACACGTGTACACGCAGGCGCTGATCGCGGCCGAGCCCAAGGGCGAGCCGCTTGCGGTGGACGGGGCGGCGGAGGAAGTCGTCGCCTGCGACGACCTCAAGATCCACTTCCCCATCAAGGCCGGCGTCTTGCGCCACACCGTGGGCCATGTGAAGGCGGTGGACGGCGTCACGCTCTCGATCCGCGAGGGGCAGACCGTCGGCGTCGTCGGCGAAAGCGGCTCCGGCAAGACCACGCTCGCGCTGGCCCTGCTGCGGCTGATCTCCAGTGACGGCCCCATCACTTTCGAGGACCGCTCGATCCAGGGCCTCACCTTCAAGCGCATGCGGCCCCTGCGCCGGCGGATGCAGATCGTCTTCCAGGATCCTTTCGGCTCCCTCAGCCCCCGCATGACCGTGCGCCAGATCATCGAGGAAGGGCTGAAGCTCCACCGGCTCGCGAACGGCGAGGGCGGGGGCGATCCGGTCAGCGCGGTGCTGGAGGAGGTCGGCCTCGAGCCCGCGATGCAGGACCGCTACCCGCACGAGTTCTCCGGCGGCCAGCGCCAGCGCATCGCCATCGCCCGCGCGCTGGTGCTGAAGCCCCGCCTGGTGGTGCTGGACGAGCCCACGTCCGCGCTCGACATGTCAGTGCAGGCCCAGATCATCGACCTTCTACGCGATCTCCAGGCGCGGCATCGCCTCGCCTATCTCTTCATCAGCCACGACCTGAAGGTCGTCCGTGCGCTCTGCCACGAGGTGATCGTGCTGCGCGACGGCGTCGTGGTGGAGACGGGGCCGACCGAGGCGATCTTCGAGGCACCCAAGACTGCCTACACCCAGGCGTTGCTCGCCGCCGCGCTGGACCTCAAGGCGACCGAGACCGGCGCGGTCAGGATGTAGGCGGATGGGCCAGACGGCCTAAGCGAGCGCGAACGTCAGGCCTTCGCCCTCGAACCGGCGAAAGTCCCGCTGGTTGGTGGTCGCAATGGGCGCACTCTCGGCGATCGCCGTCGCAGCGATCATGCAATCCGTCAACGACCCGCGACGCCGGCCCGATAGATTGAAGAGGCGCGCGGCGATCTCTGCATGAGAGGGCGTGAATTCGATGTAGCGATCGATGATCCTGGTGGCGAATTTCATCGCTGACCGATCGAAGGGACCGCACAGGAACTCCGCCCAAGCGGGCGCGCTCATCGCCAAAGGCTCCTTGGTGTTGATCCATCTCTCGAGAGCGCACTCCTCGGGCGATCCGGATGGAAACGCCCTTATCAAGAAGCTCGTATCAAGATGGATCATCGAAGACCGACAGCCGCTTGCGAGAGGACGCTTCGCGTTCGGCCCGAACCTCTCGCTCCCACGCCGCTACATCGATGTCGTGCCGCCGCACGTAATCCTGCAGCTGTCTCAGGGCTTCCAGCTTCTCTCGTACGCGCGGGTTTTCCTCCTGCGCAGCCGCGCGGATAGCCCGTCGCACTACCTCGGTTTTCGACACGTTCCAGCGGCGCGCCAGCGATTCCAGCGTGCGCACCGTCTCCACATCGAGCGAATACGTCGACTTGATCTTGGGTATGGCCATATTTCCGTGTATGGCCATACTGCGTTCAGGTCAAGCCCACGCCTTCACGTCTCCGCGAAATAGCGCTTCAGGATGCCGAGGTAGATGTCCGCAAGGCGGTCGATCGCGTCTACGGGCACACATTCGTCGGTCCGGTGCATGGTCCGGCTGAGAAGGCCGAACTCGGCGACGGGGCAGTGGTCCTTGATGAAGCGCGCGTCCGACGTGCCGCCGGTGGTGCTGAGAGCGGGCGTCCTGCCCGTCACGGCGGCGACGGACTCGGCGATGATCGTGCTGAGCTGGCCCGGCGGGGTCAGGAACGCCTCGCCCGAGACTTCGGTCGCAAGCTCATAGGGCTCGCCGGTGGCATCGAGGCAGGCACAGATGGTGCGCTCGAGGCTGGCCCCGGTGTGGCGGTCGTTGAAGCGGACGTTGAAGCGCGCCGTTGCCGCGCCCGGAATCACGTTCGTCGCCTTGTTGCCCACATCGATCGAGGTGAGTTCCAGCCGGCTCGGCTGAAAGTGCTCGGTCCCCTCGTCGAGCGTCAGCGCGAGCAGGGCATCGAGCAGCGCGACGAGGCGCGGCAGCGGGTTGTCCGCCAGCATGGGATAGGCGACGTGCCCCTGCCGGCCTGCGACCCGAAGCGTGCCGTTCAGGCTGCCGCGCCGGCCGATCTTCACCATCTCGCCGAGCTGTTCCGGGTTGGTGGGTTCCCCAACCAGGCAGACATCGAGGGTCTCGCCCTGCGCGCCGAGCCAGTCGAGCACCTTGCGCGTGCCGTTGACCGCCGGCCCCTCCTCGTCGCCGGTGATCAGCAGGCTGATGGAGCCTGCGCCGGTGCGGGCGGCATCGAGCCGCGCCACGGCAGCGACGAAGGCGGCGATGGCGCCCTTCATGTCGGAGGCTCCCCGCCCGTAGAGGATGCCGTCCTCCACCTCCCCCGCGAAGGGCTCGCAGGTCCAGGCCGCGCGCTCGCCCGTCGGCACCACGTCGGTGTGGCCGGCGAAGCAGAAGTTGGGTCGGCCCTCGCCCCGCCGCGCGTAGAGGTTGTCGACGGTTGCGGTCCCCGGCTCCTCGAAGGGGAGGCGGTGGCAGGTAAAGCCGAGCGTCTCGAGCGCGCCCTGCAGCACGTCCAGCGCCCCGCCATCCGCCGGCGTCACGCTCTCGCAACGGATCAGCGCGCGCGCGAGCGCCAGCGGATGCGCGAGCGCCTCGGCGCCCGCCGGTCCCTCCCGGTCCTCGTCGCTCAATTGCGGAGCAGCTCGTTGATCGAGGTCTTGGCCCGCGTGCCCGCATCCACCCGCTTGACGATCACAGCGCAATAGAGACTGGGGCCGGGCGAGCCGTCAGGCAGCGGCCGGCCCGGGAGCGAGCCCGGCACCACCACCGCGTAGGAGGGGATGCGCCCGCGATGGACCTCGCCGGTCTCACGGTCGATTACCCGGGTGGACGCGCCGACGAAGACTCCCATCGCCAGCACCGCGCCCTGCTCCACGATGACACCTTCGGCCACCTCGCTGCGGGCGCCTACGAAGCAGTCGTCCTCGATGATCACCGGGTTGGCCTGGAGCGGCTCGAGCACGCCGCCGATTCCCGCGCCGCCGGAGATGTGGCAGTTCTTGCCGATCTGCGCGCAGCTCCCCACCGTGGCCCAGGTGTCGATCATGGTGCCGCTGTCGACGTAGGCGCCGATGTTCACGAACGAGGGCATCAGCACCACGCCGGGTGCGACGTAGGCCGAGCGCCGCACGATGGCGTTGGGCACCGCGCGGAAGCCGGCCTCCTGGAAGCGCGCCTCGTCCCAGCCGGCGAACTTGGACAGCACCTTGTCGTACCAGTGCGTATCGGCCCCCGGCCCGCCCGGAATAGTCTCCATGTCCTGCAGACGGAAGGAGAGCAGCACCGCCTTCTTGAGCCACTGGTTGACGATCCAGCCGTCGCCCTGCTTCTCGGCAACGCGCGCTTTCCCGGAATCGAGCAGGGCCAGGGCGGTCTCCACCGCCTCCGCTGCGGCACCGCCGGTCTTGGGCGAGAGCGTCTCGCGCGCCTCCCAGGCGGCTTCCACCGCGCGCTCCAGGTCTCCTGTACTCACTGGTCTCTCCCTTGCTCCCCGCTGCGATTGCCGGTCCCTTACGCCGCCGCCGGGGCGAAGAGCGCGGCGAGCCAGGCAGGAAGATCGTCGGTCACGTAGTCGGGTGTCATGTCGTCGGCGCCGGTCGACGCCCAGGCGCTGTCGCTCTGTACCCAGACGGTGGCCATGCCGCGCGCTGCGGCCGGCGCCAGGTTGCGCAGGATGTCCTCGAAGAAGATGGCGCGCGTGGGCTCTACGTCGTGAACGTCCGCGAGCCGGTCATAGGCTTCGGGGAAGGGTTTGGGTACCCAGTCGGCCGCCTCGATGTCGTAGATCTCGCTGAAGTGGTGGCTGATGCCGAGCCGCGCCATCACGCGCTTGGCGTAGGGCGCATCGGCGTTGGTGAACACCAGCTTGCGGCCGGGAAGCCGCGCCAGCGCCGCCTCCAGCATGTCGCTCCGCGCGATCGGCGAGAGATCAATGTCGTGCACGTAGTCGAGAAACGGCGCGGGGTCCATGTCGTGCTTGAGCATTAGGCCGCGCAGCGTCGTGCCGTATTCGCGGAAGTAGCCCTTCTGCAGCTTGTGGGCCTCCGCACGGTCCACGTCGAAGGCGGCTGCGATGTAGTCGCCGATGCGCTGGCTCACCTGGTCGAACAGCTGCGAGCTCGACGGATAGAGGGTGTTGTCGAGGTCGAAAATCCAGGTCTCTATGTGCGCGAGGTCGGCGCCCGTAGGCGCGCTCCGGACGCCTTCGGTCAGTTGCATTGGCCGTTGGAGCCCTCCGCACAGACCTTGTTGCCGTCGATCCAGCGCGCGCCGCTGAGGTCCGCCTTGAGAAAATCCGTGCCATCCAGCCGGGCGCCGGTGAAGTCGGCGCCGCGCAGGTCGGCGCGGAAGAAACGGGCGCGGCGGAGGTCGGCGCCTTCGAAGACCGCGCCCGACAGGTCGGACTTGGTGAAGTCCGTGCCGATCAGGCGCGCGCCGTACCAGTGCGTCTCCACCAGGGTGGAATCGGTGAACTTGGCGCGCCGCGCGTCAACGCCCGAGAAGTCGGCCCGAGTCAGGTCCGAGCGCGCGAAGAACCCGTCGCGGAGCGTAGCCCCGGCGAGATCGACTTCGACGAAAGTGCGGTTGTCGAGAAGGCAGCGCCGCCAGTCGACGCCCGGCTGCGGTGTGTCGGTGCAGGCGGCGTGCACTGCGGGTGCCGAGAACGCAAGCATCGCCCCGACCAGCCCCGCCGTTACGACGCCCCTTCGTCTGCTATTGCCCAGCACTGTCTGAATGTACCCCGATGCGCCGCTCAGTCGCCCTTCGGGCCCCGTCTGCCGCCGCCCTCGGGCTCCTCGGCGTCCTGTTCCAGACGCTTGCCGTCCAGCACGGTATCTCCGCGTGTCCCCTCGGCCTGCGTCACCTGCTTCTCCGTCTTGGTGCGCCCCGACCGCGCGCGGTTGGCCGCGCGCTTCTGCGCTTTCTCGGCCCGCTCGCGCTTCTTGCGAAACTGATTGAGGTTGACGACATCGCCCATGACCAAAGGCCTTTCGGTACGCCGGCAAACGTGGTCTAAGAAACGCGGGGCCTCCCATCCGATCCGACCCGTTCGATCGAGAGGCAAGCCTAGACGAAATGAATCGGGCTGTTAACCGGAGTCGACCGGGGCGCCGCCGTTTGGGTCGGGCGCCCGTCTTCCCCGCTTCGAGGCATGGCCGACGGTGAAGTTCGTTTACGCGTTTCTCATCGTTCTGGCTCTCCTCGTCGCTGCGCTCTTCCTCGTGCCGATGCTCCTCGATTGGGAGCAATACAAGCCCGAGATCGCGGAGCGTCTGGAGGCCATCACCGGTCGTGACGTCGCGATCGAAGGCCCGCTCGCGGTCACCATCCTGCCGACACCCACGATCGAAGCCAGCGACCTTCGCATCGCCAACGCGCCGGGGGCGGCCGCTCCCGACATGGCGCGGGTCGGCTCGCTCGAGCTCAAGCTCGCGTTGGGGCCGCTCCTCGGTGGCGAGATTGCTGTTACCAGCCTCGCGATGGTGGAGCCCGTGATCGAGCTGCAGCGCCTCGCCGACGGCCGCCCCAACTGGCTCCCCGAGAGCGCACCCGGCCAGGGGACGGACGCAAGCGAGGCGGAAACAGCCGAGGCTGAAATAGCCGAGGCGAAGCTGACCAGGATCGACTCTGCGACCATCACGAACGGCACGGTCGTCTATCGCCATGCGGCCGGCGCGCCGCCGGAGCGGATCGAGGGGATCGACGCGACGCTTTCCGCCCGTTCGCTGCAGGGACCCTACCGGGGAGAGGGCAAGCTCGCCGTGCGCGGCAGAGCGATCGGGTTCCAGTTCGCGACGGCCACGGTTCGCGAAGACCGCACCGTGCCGGTCTCGCTCGAGGCGACCTTCGACGAAGAGCGGGGGAGCACCCTGTTTGAAGGCACTCTCAAGGGTCTCGACGGCACACCTGCGTTCGACGGCAGCGTGAAGGCCGGGGCGTCCGACTTCGGCGCCCTGCTGAATGCGCTTGCCGTGGATCTCGCATCACTGCCCGCTGCGCCGCTCGCCAGCACGTTCTCTGCCAAGGGCAAGCTCAGCCTGAGCGCCGACGCCGTCGCCGCGAGCGAGCTGCAGGTGCGGCTCGGCGAGAGCCAGGCGACGGGCGCGGTCGCCTGGGAAGACGGCGACGTGCCGCGGCTGGATGCCGAGTTCGACCTCAACCGCATCGATCTCGATCGCTTCCTGCCGGATGCCGGTGAGCCGGAGCCCGCCGATACGGCTGCTGACACGACCGCTGCGGGGCAGCCCGGCGACACGGCCGCGCTGGCCTCCCTGCAGACGATCACGGACGATATCCGGCAGGCAATTCCCGCGGACATCGGAGCCGACGTCGACCTCACGATCGACGCCCTCACCTGGCGCGAGGGGGTCATTCGGCAGGCCACGGCGCATCTTGCGCTCGCCGACGGCGTGGTCACGCTCGGGCCGGCCTCGGCGCTGCTGCCGGGCGGCGCCAAGGTCGACCTCGTCGGCCGGCTGAGAGCCGCCGGCGACGACCCGTGGATGCAGGGCGTCGCCGAGGTCGCGGCCGAGGACCTGCGCGCCATCCTCTCCTGGCTCGGCGTCGATGTCGGCGCAGTCCCGGCGGATCGGCTGCGCCGCCTCAGCGCGGTCGCTGACCTCTCCGCCAGCGGAGATCGAATATCGGCACGCAACCTCGACATAAGGGTCGATACGACGCGGATTGCAGGCGATGCAGCCGTCGTGACCGGCGAGCGAGCGCTGATCGACGCGACCCTCGATGTCGATGCGGTCAACGTGGACGCTTACCTTCCTGCCGATGGCGCGGAACCGTCAGACAATACTGCCCCCACGCAGGCGGCCGGGACCGGAGACGCGGATGACGCGCCGGGGGAGGCAGAACAGGCGACGCCCGGCAGAACGGGCGATTTCGCGTGGCCGACGCTCGACGACATCGACGCCGATGTCGCGCTCAGCGTCGATGCGCTCACCTATGGCGGCATTCGCCTGGCCGGGCTGGAGCTCGACGCTGCCCTCGACGAGGGCGATCTCACCGTGCGCCGGGCGGCTGTCGACGACGCCGCGGGCGCGAGCGTCTCGATCACGGGCGTGACGCGCGCGCTCGCAACGGAGCCGAGCTTCGACCTCACGGTCGAAGGCGCGGCAGAATCTCTTGAGGGCGTGGCGGCGCTCCTCGACATCGACCCCGACATTCGCACCGAGGCGTTCGGCAAAGCCGCGCTGAACGGTAGGCTCACGGGCGATGAGAAGGCGCTGTCGCTTGATCTCACCCTGAAAGCCGGCTCTGCAGAGGCATCGCTCGCCGGCAACGTGGACCAGCCGTTCGACGCGCCCGCTGCCGCGTTGGCGCTCCGGCTCCACGCAGCGGAGGCTGCCTCACTCGCGCGCTTCGCCGGGCTCACGCCGCCGCCCATCGTCACGCGGCTGGGCGAACTCAAGGTGGACGGAGGGATCGGAGGCGATCTCGACTCCGTGGCGCTCAATCTGATTGCCGAGACAGCCGGCGCGACCGTTCTGGCAGGCGGCAAGGTCACGAACCTCCTCGGCTCACCGGAATACCAGCTTGATGTAAACATCGCCCACTTGCAGGCCGAAGCCCTGCTCGAGACCCTGGTCGGCGGGGTGCCGAGAGACGTTGCCCTCGGCGCGCTCCGCCTCGCTGGCACGGTTTCCGGAGACCGGACGGAGGCCAATTTCGCCAATATCGATGCGACGGTCGGCGAGAGTACCCTGACCGGCGTGGTCTCCCTGCGCCTCGATCAGGAGCCGCCGGAATTCGAGGCCGGCCTTCAAGGGGGCGTGCTCGACCTCGCGTGGCTCGGCGGCGGCCTTGCGGCGTCGGGCGAGACGGAAGACGACGTGTTGCGCCTGACGAGCGCCGATGGCGCCGACGAGGGCGCGCCGCCGCCCTCGCGCTGGTCCGACGAGACCATCGACCTTGCGGTTCTTGATCGGCTCTCCGGCACGCTCGCGCTCGACGCCGAGGCTCTCGTTCTCGGCGCCTACCGCGTCGATCAAGCCAGCGTCGATCTCACCGCAGCCGAAGGGACGCTGACGTTGCGCTCCCTCACGGGCCGGCTCTTCGACGGCGCGCTGGAGGCCGACGGCAGCCTCACGGGCGGGCCGGTGCCGGCAGGGCAGGCGGCCTTTCGGGTCGTCGATGCGGACATGGAGGGCTTCCTGCGCGCGGTCGCGGGCCTCGATGCGATCTCGGGCCGCGCCGAGGCCGACGGGTACTTCACCCTGCGCGGGGAGACCGAGCGCGCGATGATTCAAAGCCTCGCGGGTCGCGTTGCGCTCACGTCCAGCGGCGGCAGCATCGAGGGCGTGGACGTGCCGGCAATCAGCCGCCAGATCGACGCGCTCTCCCAGGTCGGCGCGCTCGACGACATCCCGGGCTTCGTCGAGCGGGCGGAGCAAGGCCTCTCCAGCGGGCAGACGGCAATCCGCTCCCTCGACGGCGCCGTGCGGGTTCAGGACGGCGAGGCGCGCATCGACGGTTTCAAGGTGGTCGCGGACGGCGGCGTCGGCGACATCGGCGGCACCGCCGACCTGCCCGCGTGGCAGCTGGATATCACGGCGCTGTTCCGGCTCACCGAGCACACGGATGCCCCGCCGGTCGGCATACGCTTCGAAGGGCCGATCGATGCGCCCGAGCGCCGCTACGTGATCGAGGACATGCAGGCCCACCTGGTCAAGCTCGGGCTTCTCTCGCTCGCCGGCGCGCCCGACATGCCCAGGATCACGCTCCGCAAGGGCGCCAAGGCGGAGCCCGGAACCGAGATGGACAAGCTGCTCCGCAACGTGCTCGGCGATCCCGACGAGGCGGAGGACGCCGAGCCGGCGCAGGAACCGGAGGAGCCGGAAGAGCAGGCGGAAGAAGGCGAGCCGCCCGGCCCAGCTGGCGCCCGTGAAGACGACGGAGCGACGAGCGCCGCGCCCTCACCCGGCGACGGGTCGGTCGAAGAGCCAGACGATACCGAGGCGGTGAGGGCGCCCCTGGATCCCGGCAGGGCCCAAGAGTCTGTGAACGTGGACCAGACTGAGACGGTCGAGGAGCCGCCGGAGACCGAGGAGGAGGAAGTCGGAGCGTCACCCCCGGCCGAGGCGGCCCCCTCCGATGCGTCCGTGCCCGAAGAGCGTGTGCCCGAGCCCCCGCCGGCCCCGGAGCGCTACAGGAACGAAAGTCTCCGGGACCTGGTCGACGATCTGCTGAAGTCGCTCGAAGAATAGAGAGCGTCCGTCAAGGTCGGACGCGCTCTGGAAGCGGCTTGGGCCGGCGCCCCGGTCAGGAACGCCGGCCCCGCCCGCCCTCACGACGTGGCAAAGGGAAGAGCGACGAAGTGCTCGCGCCCGTCACGGCTCATGAGGAGCAGGACGGCCTCGCGCCCGTCGTCCTGAGCGGCCTCGATACGCTCGTTCACGTCCGCCACTGAGCCGACGGGCTCGTTGCCCACGGTGACGACGACGTCGCCGGGGCGCAGACCCTTGCGATGCGCGGCGCTCCCCGGCGCAACGCCGGCAACCACCACGGAGCCCGAGCCGACGTCTTCCGCAGCGCCGTCGCCCGTGTCCGCATCAATGTTCTCGAGACGGAGGCCGAAGGTGTCGAGGCGGCCGGCCTCGTCCGTGCCGCTCATCTCCGCGCTGGCCTCGACAGGCGGAGCCGCGTTGGCGATTGCCGCCGTGAGCTCCATGGTCTCGCCGTCGCGCCAGACGGTGAGCGAGGCGGAGGTGCCCGCGTCGATGGCGGAGATCATCCGGGTCAACGCCCGCGTGTCTTCGACCGGGGCCTGATCCACGGAGATGATGACGTCGCCGGTCTCCAGCCCTGCCAGAGCGGCCGGACTCTCCGGCTGCACGTGGGCGACGATGGCGCCCTCCGCGCTCTCCAGCCCGAGGCTCGCCGCGATGTCTTCGGTGACCGGCTGGATGTGGACACCGAGCCATCCGCGCATGACGCGCCCGTGGGCCTTGAGGTCGTCGACGACGAGCCTGGCCGTCGCGGCCGGGATCGCGAAGCCGATGCCGACGTTGCCGCCGGTGGGCGAAACGATGGACGTGTTCACCCCGATGACCTCGCCGTGCAGGTTGACGGAAGGCCCGCCCGAGTTGCCGCGATTGATCGGCGCGTCGATCTGCAGGTGGTCCAGGTAGGGGTTGGGGCCGGTGCCGCGCCCACGCGCGGAGACGATACCGAAGGTCGCGGTCTTGCCGACGCCGAAGGGATTGCCGACGGCAACCACCCAGTCGCCGACGCGGGTGCTGTCGTCCGCCGCGAAGGGCACGCTCGGCAGCGGCTCCTCGCTCTCGACCCGGAGCAGCGCAAGATCGGTCCGCGTATCCTGGCCGACGATCTCGGCATCGAGCCGGCTGCCGTCGTCGAGAATCACTGTCACGGTCTCGGCGTTTGCGATCACGTGATTGCTGGTCACGATGTAGCCCTCGGCGTCGATGATGAAGCCGGAGCCGATACCCCCGCTCGGCACCATGGAGCCGGGCCCGAAGTCCGGCGTGAAGCCGAAGCGCTCGGCGAAGTCCTCGCCGAAGAAGCGCTTGAATTGCTCCGGCACGCGCGGGCCCTGCCCGTGCTGGGCGGTGAACGCCGGCCGGGCCTTGTGCATGACCTCGATCGAGACCACGGCCGGGCTCACCGCCTCCACCACGTCGGCGAGGCTGGGCGTCGCCAGCACGTGATCGACCGTCGTCGGCGGTGTGACCGCCGTGGCCGTCTTGAGCGACGTGGCCAGGCCGCCGCCGGCCACCGCGATCATGCCGAGGCCCGCCAGGGCCGCGACGATGACCATTCGTTTGCGTTGCGGTGAAAGCGTGCTCATCGTTTCCTCACTTGCCGTTGCCGTGTTTCGCAGCGGCCGAAGGCGGGCCGCAGCCCTTCTATGGCAGGGCAAGCTGTCACCACGATGGACGCTGCATTAATTCTTGGTCATGATTCGTCGGCGCCTGTGTGGAATGAGCCTTGGTTCAGCCGCCCATGACCAGAGAACTCGCACCCTGCCGCTTCTGGCCCAACTGCGTATCGAGCCGCCGGGATGCTGCCGCCCGTCACCGTATCGAGCCCTTCGCTGTCTCCGGCGACCCTGCGGCGGCCTTGGCCCGGTTGAAGACCCTCGTGGAGGAGCTGCCGCGGACCGAGATCGTGACGGCGACCCGGGACTATCTCCACGCCGTCTGCCGGACCCCGCGCGGCTTCGCCGACGATGTCGAGCTGCTTCTCTCTCCGGAGGAAGGCGTGATCCATGTCCGCTCCGCGTCGCGCTTCGGCATCGGCGACATGGGGGTGAACAGAAAGCGCGTCGAGGCGCTCCGTCAGAGACTTGGGAGCGCGTGAGCCCCGGCCAGCCCCGAAATCCGGCAGAGCGGCCCGCTCAGACGGCCGGTGCCGGAAAGGTCACGGTCACGCGAAGGCCGCCCAATGGGCTCTCGTCAAGCACGAGCGAGGCCCGGTGCAGGGTGGCGACGCCTGCGACAAGGCTGAGCCCGAGGCCGCTGCCGCCGCCGGTGCGGCTCGAATCGAGGCGGACAAAGCGTTGCAGCACGCGCTCCCGCTCCTCCGGCGGGATGCCGGGGCCCGAGTCCTCCACCGTGAGCCGCACCCAGCCCCCGTCATCAGGCGTCAGGCCCACCCCAATCCGACCTTCGGGCGTGCAGGCGAGCGCGTTGTCGAGCAGGTTGGCGACGAGCTGGGAGAGGAATTCGGTGTGGCCGGCCACGGGCTGCACCTCGGCCAGCCTGGCCTCGATCACTAGACCCTTCTGCTCGGCGAGCGGGGCATAGAGCTCGACCATGTCTGCGACGATGGCGCCGAGGTCCACGGGCACCAGGGCGATGCTGGCCTTGCCCGATTCGGCGCGGGCGATCTCCATCAGTGTGGCGAAGGTGCGCAGGATGGCATCGGTCTCGGCGATGGCGCGCTCAAGGGCGGCGCGGTGGCCGTGCTCGCCCGCCGAGCCCTCGCTGAGCGCCAGCTCCAGCCGCGATTTCAGCCGAGTCAGCGGGCTGCGCAGATCGTGCGCGACGCTGTCGGTCACCGTGCGCAGGCCGGTCATCAGCGTCTCGATCTCGTCCAGCATCTCGTTGACGGTGATGGAGAGGCGGTCGAACTCGTCGCCCACGCCCGTGACCGGCATGCGCCGCGAGAGATCGCCCCGCACGATGCGCTGGCCGGTCTCGCGCACGGCATCGACCCGGCGCAGCATGCGGCGGCTCATGACGAGGCCGCCGAGGAGGCCCAGGACCAGCGTGATCCCAAGCGCGCCCCCGAGGGATTCCAGGATCACCCCTTCGAAGACCGCGCGGCCGCGGGGGTCGCGGCCGACGAGCAGCCGGAAGCCGCCCGGCAGTACGAAGGTGCGGGCGCGGATGGTGCCGCCAGCGTCCTCGTCGTCCGCCCTCCGCGCCGAGACCTCGACCCAGCCGTCCTCCGCGCCGGCGGCCTCGCGCGGCCAAGCGCTGAGGTTGCCGGCGAGCGGCCGCAGTTCTGGATCGGCGAGGAGGTAGACGCTGTCCGGATCGCCGTAGGGGCCGCTCCGCTGCTCGATGACGGCGACCAGCTGGCGCATGCCCCGCGCCCGGTACTGCTCGGCGAGGCCACGAACCTCGGCCTCGATGGTGTCCGAGGTCTGGCTGTCGATGACCCGCACCGTGGTCCAGTAGATGAAGGCGAGCAGCACTAGGACCGAAGCGCCGAAGAGGGCGACATAGAGAAGCGAAAGACGGAACGTCGACGTCCGGAGCAGTCTGGAGCGTTTCCGATAGATACGGAGACTCTCTGCGAGTTTATCGCTCACGGCAACCGGCCGGTCTTCGATTCAGCGCGCCTGTCGGCGGGATCTGCTTCCGCGCGCCTGCCGGCGCGACCCGCTTCCTCGCGCGAGGGCGCACGAAAGCAGTATCCCACGCCGCGCACGGTGTGGATCAGGGGCGCGTCGAAGCCCTTGTCGATCTTGCCGCGAAGTCGGCTCACGTGGACGTCGATCACGTTGGTCTGCGGGTCGAAGTGATAGCCCCAGACGTGCTCGAGCAGCATCGTGCGCGTGACGACCTGGCCGGCGTGGCGCATGAAGTATGCAAGCAGGGTGAACTCACGCGGCTGCAGGGCGATCTCGCGGCCCGCGCGCTGCACCACGCGGGCGAGCAGGTCCATCTCGAGATCCGCGAGGCTGAGGCGCGTCTCGCCGGCAGCGTCGCCCGCGCGCCGCGTCAACGCCTCGAGCCGCGCCAGAAGTTCGGAGAAGGCGAAGGGCTTGGTCAGGTAGTCGTCGCCGCCAGCCCTTAGCCCTTCGACCCGGTCGTCCACCTGGGCGAGCGCGCTCAGGATCAGCACCGGCGTGCGCCGCCTCTTGCGCCGCAGCGTCTCGATCAGCGCGAGGCCGTCGAGGCCCGGCAGCATGCGGTCGACCACGAGGGCGTCGAAACGGTTGTCGAGCGCGAGCGCGAGCGCGTCCGCCCCGTCGTGGACGAGCTCGACCACGTGGCCGCTCTCGCCCAGGCCCTTCTCCAGGTAGCGGGCGGCCTCCACGTCGTCTTCGACGACCAGCACGTGCATGGCTGCAACTTTGGCAGGCTGCGTGCTGCGATCAAGGGCCTCGCCGCATCTTCAACACATTGTGCTGGACAGCATGTTGACAAGCACGCGCATTAGACGTCGATCGGCGCGGCAACGTATTGACTTTGTTTGATATCGAGGGGTCACTCGACGGTGCCGATCAACAGACTCTGGCGGTCTGAACCTCAACCGGAATAAGCCTTAGCTAAGCCGCCAACCTGTCCGAAAAGGCGAGGCCACGTCACCTAAATATGTGAAATGTAAAGAGAAACGCGAACGAATGGTGACCCCTACGGGAATCGAACCCGTGTCTCCACCTTGAAAGAGTGGTGTCCTAACCTCTAGACGAAGGGGTCTCTGCCTTGGGCCGCGCTATGTAGCGGGCAGGGCGCATCGGAATCAAGGGGCGATCACGGGTCCTCGGCCGAGGGCGCAGGCGCGCCGTCGTCGATGTGGAGCTCGACGGCGCTGGTGCCGCGGCGGCGGTCGAGGCGAAGCCGACCCGCCAGGTGGAACGGAGCGCCCCCGCCCGCCAGCAGCGCGTGGCCCAGCGCGTTGTCGGCGGCGCGGAAGGCGATGCCCTTGAGCCGCTTGCCGGTGCGTCCCGCAAGCTGGCAGCGCACGTGGCCGCGGCCCACGATGTCCGCGCGCAGCAGCTGGGCGCCAGCGATGGCGAAGCGCGGCTCCGGGTTGCCCGCGCCGTAAGGGCCGGCTGCCTCCAACATCTCCAGCAGGTCTGCCGTCGCACCCTCGACGCCGAGCGCGCCGTCGAGACCGATACTCGGCGCAAGCGCCGCCTCGTTCGCCGCATCGGCGAGGCGGGTGCGCAGGAAATCGCCAAGCGCCTCCATCCGCGACTGCTCGACCGTAAAGCCCGCCGCCATCGGATGCCCGCCGCCGTTCACCAGCAGATCCGCCTGCCGCGCCGCAGTGATGGCCGCGCCGATGTCCACGCCCGGTACCGAGCGGCAGGACGCCTTGCCGATGCCGTCCTCCCAGGCGACGACGATGGCCGGCCGGTTGTAACGCTCCTTCAGCCGGCTCGCGACGATGCCGATCACGCCGGCATGCCAGCGCTCGTCGTGGGCGAGCACCAGGGGCGCCGACGAGCGTTCTCCGGCGCGGACAGACTCGACCTGCTCGATGGCCTCCTCCAGCACCGCCTGTTCGATCTGCTGGCGCTCGCGGTTGAGCGCATCGAGGTGGCGCGCGATCTTCGCCGCCTCGTCCTCGTCCGCCGTGGTCATGAGGCGCGCGCCCAAGGAGGCCTCGCCGACGCGGCCGCCGGCGTTGACGCGGGGGCCGAGGATGAAGCCCAGGTGATAGACCCCTGGCGGCTCCTCCAGCCCGGCGACATCGCCGAGCGCCCGGAGCCCCGTGTTGCGGCGCTGGCGCATCACCGTGAGCCCCTGGCGGACGAAGGCGCGGTTGACGCCGGTGAGCGGCACTACGTCGCAGACGGTGCCGAGCGCCACCAGATCGAGCCACTGTCGGAGGTCGGGCTCCGCCCGCTCGCGGTACCAGCCGGTCTCCCGCAGGTGCCGGTTGAGCCCGACGACGAGGAGGAAGGCCACGCCCACGGCGGCGAGCTGGCCGTGCGGGCTCGCGTCGTCCAGCCGGTTGGGGTCGATCACGGCGCACGCTTGCGGCAGCCGGGCCTCGGCCACGTGGTGGTCGACCACGATCACGTCGAGGCCCGCCCCCGCCGCCTCCGCCAACGCGTCGAAGGCGCTGATCCCGCAGTCGACGGTGACCACGACCCGCACGTCCTGGGCCGCCAGCGTGCGCATGGCGGTGCCGTTCGGGCCGTAGCCCTCGCGCAGGCGGTCGGGGATGTAGATCGTGGGCGCCTCGGCGACGGCGTCGAGGAAGCGGCTCAGCAGCGCGGCCGAGGTCGCGCCGTCCACGTCGTAGTCGCCGAAGATGGCGATCTTCTCGCCAGCCTCGAGCGCGCGGGCGAGACGCGCGATGGCCGTCTCCATGTCCCGCAGGTGCAGAGGGTCGGGCAGGAGGCGGCGAAGAGTGGGCTCGAGGTAATCGGGCGCCTCCTCAGCCTCGATGCCGCGCGCGGCAAGCACCCGGCCGACCAGTTCCGGCATCTCGATGGCCTGGGCCAGCGAGAGGCCCGCCATGGAATCGGCGAGCCGCGCGCGCCAGCGCTTGCCGAGCAGCGAGCGCTCGACGCCGAGCATCGCCGCTCCGTCGCTCATCGTCTTGCGCCTCGCCGCGAGCGGCGGGGAATCTCCCCCTCCTCACCCCGGCCCTCTCCTCCCCAGGGAGGAGAGGGGGCGTCAGCGTTGCCGACTTCGTTTCCCCTCCGCCCAGCGGGCGGAGGGGGGCAGGGGGAGGTGGGGGGCGTTCGACTCAACGCGCGCCGGTGCGCGTCACATGCCGATACGCGCGGGCGCACGAGAGAAGTCGTGCTCGGCCTCGATCATGCGCACGGTGCCGGTCTGGGAGCGCATGACCACCGAGCTGGTCCGCGCGCCGTTGGGCAGGCGCGAGACGCCGCGCAGCATGGCGCCGTCTGTCACACCGGTCGCGCAGAACATCACGTTGCCGCCGGCGAGCTCGTGCAGGCTGTACTTGCGGCCCAGGTCGGTGACGCCCATCGCCCTCGCGCGCCTCTTCTCGTCGTCGTTGCGGAAGGCGAGCCGGCCCATCATCTGGCCGCCGATGCAGCGTAGCGCGGCAGCGGCAAGCACGCCCTCCGGCGCGCCGCCGATCCCCATGTAGATGTCGACGGTGCGGTTGAGCCGGGTGGTCGCGATCACGCCGGCGACGTCGCCGTCCCGGATCAGCTGGATGCGCGCCTGCGTCTCGCGCACCTTGGCGATCAGCTCCTCGTGCCGGGGCCGGTCCAGGATGAGCACGGTGAGCTCGTTGACGTCGCAGGCCTTGGCTTTGGCCAGTTTGGCGAGCGTCGTGGCCGGCGGGTCGTCGATATCGATCAGTTCGTCGGGCAGCCCGTCGCCGACGGCGATCTTGTCCATGTAAGTGTCGGGCGCGGCGAGGAAGCCGCCCTTCTCCGCCATAGCGAGCACGGCGAGCGCGTTGGGGCCGCCGGTCGCGCAGATGGTGGTGCCTTCCAGCGGGTCGAGCGCGACATCGAGGCTGGGCCCCTTGCCGGTGCCGACCGTCTCGCCGATGTATAGCATCGGCGCTTCGTCCCGCTCGCCCTCGCCGATCACCACGGTGCCGGCGATATCGAGCGCGTTGAGGCCGCGCCGCATGGCGTCGACGGCGGCCTGGTCCGCGGCCATCTCGTCGCCCCGCCCGATCAACCGGGCCGCCGCGCGGGCCGCGGCCTCCGTCACGCGCACCGCATCCAGAGCAAGGTTGCGGTCGAGGGAGATGATCTCGTCGGCCACGGACGCCCCCTAGAACGCTTCGATCCGGATCGTGCGCGGCGGCTCCAGCACCGTCTCGAGCCGGTCGATCGCGGCGAGCGCACGCACGACGGCTGCCTCCTGCGATTCGTGGGTGGTCAGCACCACCGGAACCAGCTCGCCGGGGTTCCGCCCGCGCTGCAGCATGGCCTCGACGGAAACCTGCTCGTCGCGCAGGCAGGCGGCGATGCCGGCGATGACGCCCGGCTTGTCCACCACCATGAGCCGAATGTAGTAGGCGCCGACGTGGTGGTCCATGGGTTTCGCCGAGGGCCGGGGCGTGTCTGGAGCGGCCGCGGGGAAGGTCGGCATGATCGCGCCGCGGGCGATATCGACGAGGTCGGCCACCACGGCCGACGCGGTGGGGCCTGCGCCCGCGCCCGGCCCCTCGAAGAGCGCGCTTCCGATCCGGTCGCCTTCCGCCACCACGGCGTTGAAGACGCCATCGACGCGGGCGATGGGCGCCGATTCGCGGATCATGCAGGGGTGCACGCGCTGGGTGACGCCGGCCTCGCCGGAGCGGGCGATCCCCAAGAGCTTGACCCGGTAGCCGAGCTCGATGGCGAAGCCGATGTCGAGGGCGCTGACGTGGCGGATGCCCTCGACGTGGACGGCGTCGTAGTCGACCGGACAGCCGAACACGACGCTGGTGAGGATCGCGAGCTTGTGCGCGGTGTCGATCCCGTCGATGTCGGTGGACGGGTCGGCCTCCGCATAGCCGAGCTCCTGCGCCTCCTGGAGCACGGAGGCGAAGTCCCGCGCCTGGCCGGCCTGCACGGACTCGTGCATCGCCGTCATGATGTAGTTGCAGGTGCCGTTCAGGATGCCGTAGACGCCGCCGATGCGGTTGCCCGCAAGGCCTTCGCGCAATGCCTTGACGATGGGGATGCCGCCGGCGACGGCGGCCTCGTAGCCGATATGGCGCTCCGCCTGTCGCGCGGCCTCGGCGAGCGCTGCGCCGTGGTGGGCGAGCAGCGCCTTGTTGGCTGTCACCAGGTGCTTGCCGTTGGCGAGAGCCGCCTCCGAGAGTTCGCGCGCGGTTCCCTCCGATCCGCCGATCAGCTCGAGGACGACATCGGCGGCAGGATGGGCCGCGAGCTCACGGGCGTCGTCCCGCCAGTCGAGCCCATCGAGAGCGACGCCGCGATCCTTGCCCTTGTCGCGCGCCGAGACCGCGACCACCTCGATCGAGCGCCCGGTGCGTTGCTCCAGCAGGGCGGCGTTGTCGCGCAGCAGCGCCAGCACCCCGCAGCCGACCGTGCCCAGCCCGGCAATCGCGATACGCAGCGGTTCAGGCATGGGCGTGGGCTGCTCCCGGCCTTGACGATGGCGCAAGTGGCGGGCGGCCGGCCGATCCCGAGCCGGCCGGCGCATAGCGAAAGCGAGCGGTCACGATGGAATGGACGTCCGGGCGGGCAGGATGACTGGCGGGCGGATAGGGACGCCGGTGGTGGCCGGCGCGCCTTCAGTTCTTGCGTGGGGAACGGCCGCCGCGATCATCCGCCGTTCGCCGCAGCGGGCTCGTCCGTCTCGTCCGCCGGCTGATAGACGGCGCGAACCTGCGACATCGGCTCTTCCGGGTCCACGCGCGCGCGCAGCTCTTCTGCCGTGTGCTGCGCCTTCTCCCGGTCCGCAACCAGGCCGGCGGTCAGCGCGGCGCGCTCTTCGGCGCTCGACATGGCGGGCGCCTCGTCCGGCACCTCGCTCAACGAGCGGTAAGGCTCGTCGGCGCCGGGCACGCCACCCTCGGCACGCATCTCCTCGTTTTCCGCGGCATAGCTGAACAGGTCGCCGATGTAGTCGGTCGTATCCTCGATCGCCGAGCATCCGCCGACGGCGAGTCCAAGAGCGAGCGGTCCAAGGGCGAGGAGCGTCAGGGGCCGCATCCGCCGCCTGCGAGTCAACTCAGTCGTTTGGGTGGCCTGCGACTGGGGCATAGCGCATTCTCCTGGGTTGTTGGCGACGTTCGTCAATCGTTGGCGTTGAGAACGCTCCGACTCGTTAGTAGCATATACCCTTATCCTATCAATCGCATTCGCGGGCGCCAGCCGGCAGGCACGCCCCGAAGTCTCACATGGACCCGGCTTGCAATGACTGAAGACTCTCCCGCCGCGGACGCGGCGGAAAACGACATGGCTGAGCAGCTCGCCGCCCTTGTGGCGCAGAGCCAGCGGATGGCTGCACGCTTCCTGAGCGGGCAGGGCGGGGCGAGCGGGGGATCGAACGCCGACCCGCTCAACCTGGCGGGCGCCTTCGGGGCGATGGCGCGGAGCCTGGCCGACGACCCCTCGCCGCTGGTCGACGCCCAGATGAAGTGGTGGGACGGCTATCTCCGGCTGTGGCAGCAGAGCGCACGGCGCCTGCAAGGGGAGGACCCGGCGGAACCGGTCGCGGAGCCCGCGCCGGACGACCGGCGCTTTCGCGATGCGGCCTGGACCGAGAGCTGGTTTTTCGATCACCTGAAGCAGTCCTACCTGCTCACCGCCGCCTGCGTTCAGTCGGCGGTGGCGGACGTCCATGGGTTAGAGGAGAGGGACGCCGCGAAGCTCGCCTTCTACAGCCGGCAATTCGTCGATGCGCTGGCGCCCACCAATTTCCTGGCCACCAATCCGGCGGCGCTGCGGGAAGCCGCCGAGTCGAAAGGCGAGAGCCTGCTGCGGGGCCTGCGCAACGTGCTCGACGATCTCGAGCGGAACGAGGGCCGGTTCGCGCCGAAGATGTCCGACGAGGGCCACTTCACGCTCGGCGAGACCATCGCCACCACGGAAGGAAAGATCGTCTTCCAGAACGACCTCATGCAGCTGATCCAGTATGCGCCGAGCACCGAGACCGTGTTTCGCCGGCCGCTCCTCATCGTGCCGCCCTGGATCAACAAGTACTACGTGCTCGATCTGAGGCCGAAGAACTCGTTCGTCAGGTGGGCGGTGTCGAAGGGCTACACGGTCTTCATGATCTCCTGGGTCAACCCGGACGAGCGGCTGGCGGAGAAAACCTTCGAGGACTACATGCTGGAAGGCCCGCTGGCGGCGCTCGATGCCATCGAGCAGGCGACGGGCGAGCGCGATGTCGCGGCCATCGGCTACTGCCTCGGCGGCACGCTCACGGCGGCGACTCTGGCCTGCCTCGCGCTACAGGGCGACAAGCGCATCAGGAGCGCGACCTTCTTCGCCTCCCTCGTCGACTTCGCGGAGCCCGGCGACCTCGGCGTCTTCATCGACGATGCCCAGATCGAATCGCTCGAAGCCATGATGGCGGAGACGGGCTATCTCGACGGCCGCAACATGGCGACGAGCTTCAGCATGCTGCGCGCCAACGACCTGATCTGGTCGTTCGTCGTCAACAACTACCTCCTCGGCCGCGAGCCGATGCCCTTCGACCTGCTGTTCTGGAACTCGGATTCCACGCGGATGCCGGCGACGATGCACGCTTTCTACCTGCACAGGATGTACCGGGAGAACCTGCTCGCCGAGCCGGGTGGCCTGAGCCTCGCCGGCGTTCCCATCGATCTCGGGCGCGTCGACATTCCGACCTACATCGTGGCGACGCGGGAGGACCACATCGCGCCCTGGCAGTCCTGCTACGCCGCATGCGGGCTCTACGGTGGGCAGCGCCGCTTCGTCCTCGGCGCCTCCGGCCACATCGCAGGCATCATCAATCCGCCTGCAGGCGGCAAGTACGGCTACTGGACGGGGCCGGTGGTGGACGGGGAGGGCGCCGACGCCTGGCTCGCCGCCGCCGAACGGCGCGACGGCTCCTGGTGGAACGACTGGCACACCTGGCAAAGCCGGCGCGCCGGCGGCAAGAAGGTGCCGGCACGCATGCCCGGCGCGGGCGCGCTCAACCCGATCGAGGACGCGCCCGGCTCCTACGTCCGGGCTGCGTAGGCGCTCGGGCCCGCTGCGGCGGGCCCGACGACGCGCGGTACTCGCCGGCCCGGTTCGCGTAGCGCCGGGCGATGCTCACGATGGTCTCGCGCTCCGCGTTGCTGACCGCGCGCGTGGGCCGGGCCGGCCGGCCCATCCACATCTCGCCGCTCTTGACCCGCTTGCCCGGCGTCACCAGCGCGCCGGCGGCGACCCAGGCGCCGGTCTCCACCACGGCGTAGTCCATCACCGTGGCGCCCATGCCGATCATGCAGCCGTCCTCTAGCACGCAGGCGTGGAGCAGGCACATGTGGCCCACCACGACGTCCTCGCCGATCAGCGTGGGGCCGTCGGCGGTGGCGGTGTGGATGATCGTGCCGTCCTGCACATTGCTGCGCGCACCGACGCGAATGTGGTTCACGTCGCCCCGCAGGACGCAGTTGAACCAGATGCTCGACTGCGCGCCGAGCACGACATCGCCGATCACGTGGCTGCCGGCGGCGACGAACGCGCTCGGCGCCACCTTGGGCCAGCGGTGGTGGTAGGGGAGCAGCAGGCCGGCCGACATCCGCTCCGGCACTCCTACGGGAAGAGCGGCGCCTGCTCGAGCCCGGTCGTCTCCGGCAGGGCGTGCATCAGGTTCATGTTCTGGATCGCTTGGCCGGAGGCGCCCTTCACCAGGTTGTCGATGGCCGAAATCAGGATGGCGCGTCCCTCGATGCGGTCGTCGAAGACCCCGATAAGGCAGTGGTTCGAGCCCCGCACGTGGCGAGTCGCGGGCGCAGCGCCGCCCGGCAGGACTCGCACGAAGGGCTCGTCCGCGTAGCGCCGGGCAAGCGCCTCGCGCAGGGCATCGGCGCCCGTGGCGGTGCGGACGTAGATCGTGGCCAGGATGCCCCGGTTCATCGGCATGAGGTGGGGCGTGAAGTTGACCCGCACGTCGCGCCCTGCCGCCGCCGAGAGCCCTTGCTCGATCTCCGGCGCGTGGCGGTGGCGGGCGACGCCGTAGGCATGCACGCCCTCGCCGACCTCGGCGAAGAGGCTCCCCTGCTTCGCCTCCCGGCCTGCGCCGGAAACCCCGGACTTGGCGTCGATGATGATGTCCTCGCTCTCGATCAGCCCGTCTTCGAGCAGCGGCGCCAGCGGAAGCTGGGAGGCGGTGGGGTAGCAACCGGGATTGGCGACGAGGCGTGCGCTCCGGACCTCGTCCCGCGCAAGCTCGGTCAGCCCGTACACCGCCCCGTCCTGGAGCGCGACGGCAGCGTGCGCCCGCCCGTACCACTCGGCGTAGACGTCAGGGTCCGCAAGCCGGAAGTCGGCCGAGAGGTCCACCACCTTGAGATGCTCAGGGAGCGCGGCAACGACCTCCTGCGTGGTGCCGTGGGGCAGGCAGCAGAAGACCGCGTCGAGCGAGTCCCAGGCGGCGTCCCCGATCTTGACGAGGTCGGGGAAGCCCGCGCCGTCGAGGTGGGGAAAGACCGCGCCCAGGCTCTGGCCTGCACGGCGCTCGGCGGTCAGCAGGCCCACCGAGAAGCCGTCGTGGCCCGCCAGCAGGCGCAGCAGCTCGCCGCCGGTGTAGCCGCTCGCGCCGAGCACGCCCACGCGCGCGGTGTTGCCCGTGCCGGTGGAGGAGGGGCTCATGGGTAGCCTATTTCGGTCGCGATAGCCGGAGGAAAAGGCGCGCCGGCAACGCCTGACTCAGCGCTTCGAGAACTGGAAGCTCCGGCGGGCCTTGCGCTTGCCGTACTTCTTGCGCTCCACGACGCGGCTGTCGCGGGTGAGAAAGCCGCCGGACTTGAGCATCCTGCGGAGCTCCGGCTCGCGCGCGGCGAGCGCCCGGCTGATGCCGTGCCGAAGCGCACCGGCCTGGCCGGAGAGGCCGCCGCCCTTGACCGTGCAGATGACGTCGTACTGGCTGCGGCGCCCTACCAGCTCCGCCGGCTGGTTGATGATCATCCTGAGCGCAGGGCGGGCGAAGTAGGTCTCCACCGCGCGCTTGTTGACCGTGATCGTGCCGATGCCGGGGCGCAGCCACACCCGAGCCACCGCGTCCTTGCGCTTGCCGGTCGCGTAGGTGCGGCCGAGGCGGTCGATCTGCGGCTCGGGCTCGATGTCGGCGTCGGGCAGGGCGACCTCGCCGAGCTCGGCAAGGCTGGTCAGGGTTTTCGGCTCGTCAGCCACGGAGCGTGCTCCTCGCGTTCTTCGGATTCATCGCGGCGATGTCGAGGGGTTCGGGTTGCTGCGCCTCGTGCGGATGGTCCGGTCCCGCATAGACCTTGAGGTTCGCCATCTGCTGGCGCCCCAAGGGGCCCTTGGGGATCATCCGCTGCACCGCCTTGATCACCACCGTCTCCGGCTTCTTGCCGCCGAGGATGCGTCCGGCGGTGCGGGTCTTGAGCCCACCGGGATATCCCGTGTGGTGATGGTAGAGCTTGTCCTCCCGCTTGCGCCCGGTGAGCCGCACCTTGCCGGCGTTGACGATGATGATGTTGTCGCCGCAATCCATGTGCGGCGTGTAGCTGGGCTTGTGCTTGCCGCGCAGACGAGTGGCGACGATGGAAGCGAGCCTGCCGAGGACGATGTCCTCGGCGTCTACCAGCATCCACTTCTTCTCGATGGTGGCAGGCGTTGCCGAGAAGGTTTTCATTGCGCTCACGACGGTGGGATTAGATGCAATGGCACGCGGGTGTATCCGGCGATGGCCGACCCGCGCGTCATGGGCAGTATGCCACAGGATCGGCCCCAGTCAACGGCGGCTTTGCGCGGCGTGGGGTCCGCCCCGGCGCTGCGTCAGTGGGCGTCCGCCCAGCTCCCGCCGGTGCCGACATCGACCGTGAGCGGCACGTCCAGATAGGCGGCGCTCTCCATCACCCGTTTCACCACCGCGCCGGTCTCGTCCACCTCCGCCTGCGGCACCTCGAACACCAGCTCGTCGTGCACCTGCAGCAGCATCCGGGCGCCCAGGCCTTGGCGTTCCAGCGCGCCCTGCATGGGGATCATCGCGCGCTTGATGACGTCCGCCGCGGCCCCCTGGATCGGCGCGTTGATCGCCGCCCGCTCCGAGAACGCGCGGCGCGCCGGGTTGCGGTCGTTGATCCCCGGCAGCCGCACTTTGCGGCCGAAGAGCGTGGTCACGAAGCCCTCCGCATGGGCGGCCTTCTTGGCGCGCTCCATGTAGTCCCTGATGCCGGGATAGCGCACGAAGTAGGCCTCGATGTAGCCCTTGGCCTCGGCCTGCGGCACGCCGATCTGGCGGGCGAGCCCGAACGGACTGATGCCGTAGATGATGCCGAAGTTGATAGCCTTGGCCGAGCGGCGGACCATCGGGTCCATGCCCTCCAGCGGCACGTCGAACACCTGGCTCGCGGTCAGCGCGTGGATGTCGATCCCCTCGCGGAAGGCGTCCTTGAGCGGCTCCACGCCCGCCACGTGGGCGAGGATGCGAAGCTCGATCTGCGAATAGTCGGCGGACATCAGCACGTGGCCCGGCGCGGCCACGAAGGCGCGGCGAATGCGCCGGCCCTCCTCGGTGCGGATCGGGATGTTCTGCAGGTTCGGATCGTTGGACGACAGCCTGCCGGTGTTGGCGGCGGTCATGGTGAAGGTCGTGTGCACGCGCCGGCTCGTGGGGTCGATGTGCTCGATCAGGGCATCGGTGTAGGTGCTCTTGAGCTTGGTGAGCTGGCGCCAGTCGAGCACCCGCGCCGGCAGGTCGTGGCCCTGCGCCGCCAGCTCCTCCAGGATGTCGGCGCCGGTGCTGTAGACGCCCGACTTGCCCTTGCGCCCGCTCTGCAGGCCCATCTCGTCGAACAGCACCTCGCCCAGCTGCTTGGGCGAGCCGATGGTGAAGGGGTGGCCGGCAAGCGCGTGGATCTCGCTCTCCAGCGCCTCGGTCCGGCTGGCGAAGTCCGCGGAGAGCGCGACCAGCTCGCCCTGGTCGACGAGGATGCCGGCGGCCTCCATCCGGGCGAGCACGCCGATCAGCGGCCGCTCGATCCGCTCGTACACCGTGGTGAGGCGGTCGGCGACGAGACGCGGCCGGATCACCCGGTGCAGGCGGAGCGCGAGATCGGCGTGAGCCGCTGCGGTATCCCGCAGCGCCTCGGGCGAGAGCGCGTCGACGGAGACTTTGTTGCGCCCGCTGCCGAGCAGGTCGGCCAGCGCCGGCGCCGCGCGGTCGAGGTGGATGCGCGTGAGGTCCTCGAGCGCGTGGTTGTGCAGGCTGCCGTCGAGCACCCAGGAGCCCAGCATGGGATCGTCGACCGGGGCGAGCCTGGCGCCGTGCCTGGCCAGCAGGCGCACGGTCTGCTTGATGTCGAGGGCGAGCTTGAGCACGCCGGGGTCCCTCAACACCGGATCGAGAACCGCCAGCGCGTCGGCAAGCCCGAGTTGCGGGACCGCCTCTTCGGCGCCCAACAGGTCGGGGCCGGCGTGGCCGAGGGGGACGTAACAAGCCTCCCCCGGCGCCGTGGCAAGCGCGAGGCCGGCGAGCCCGGCGCCCTCCGGCGCCCCGGCCGTGCGGAACGGCTCCAGCGCGAGCACGCCGCTCTCCCCCGCCTTCTCCGCCCAGTCCGCGAGCGTGCTCGCGTCGGTCACGAGCGGGTAGGCAGTGGGCAGGGGGGCTGCCTCCTCTGGCTCCGCTTCTTCCTCCGTGAGCCTCGTTTCTCCGTCGTCGCCATCGAGCCGCGCCGCGATCGACCGGAAGCCGTTTTCCAGGAAGAAGGCGCGGAGCGCGCCCGGCTCCGGCTGCTTGCGCACCAGCGCCTCCAGCGGCATCGGCAGCGGCGCATCGCGGCGCAGCGTGACGAGTTCACGCGAGACGCGCGCCATCTCGGCATGCTCGATCAGGTTCTGGCGCCGCTTGGGCTGCTTGATCTCCTCGGCACGCGCCAGCAGCGCGTCGAGGTCGCCATAGTCGTTGATGAGCTGCGCCGCCGTCTTGACCCCGATGCCGGGCACGCCCGGCACGTTGTCGGAGCTGTCGCCGGCCAGCGCCTGCACGTCGATCACCCGTTCGGGCCCGACGCCGAAGCGCTCCTGCACCTGGTCCGGGCCGATCTCCCGGTTCTTGAAGTAGTCGTACATGACCACCGAGTCGCCTTCAACGAGCTGCATCAGGTCCTTGTCGGCGGAGACGATGGTGACTCGGGCGCCCTTCGCCCGCGCGGCGACGGCATAGGCCGCGATCAGGTCGTCGGCCTCGAAGCCTTCCAGCTCGATGGACGCGAGGTTGAAGGCGCCCGCGGCCTCCCGCACCAGCGGGAACTGCGGGATCAGTTCCTCCGGCGTCTCGCCCCGGTTCGCCTTGTAGAGCTCGTAGATCTCGTTGCGGAACGTCAGCCGAGCGGTGTCGAAGATTACCGCCGCGTGGTCCGCATCGGTCTCCCGCAGGATCTTCCAGAGCATGTTGGTGAAGCCGAGCACCGCGTTGACCGGCGTGCCGTCCGGGCGCGTCAGGGGGGGAAGCGCATGGAAGGCGCGGAAGATGAAGCCCGAACCGTCGATCAGATAGAGATGGCGCAGGGCGTTCGCGTCGGCGGGGGCGTCGTTGCTCACGGTGGGGCGTTCCGGCGTCAGGGTCTGCGGGGCACTTGCCCTCGGCGATGCGCGCCACTATGCCACGCAGGGCGGCCCTCGCACAGCGGGCGCCGCGCGGACGCTGCCACCCATCGCCAACCGCGAGCCACGCCCGTGTCTGCCCGCAGCGCTTCCACCGCTTATGCCGTGCCCCGCATCTCCGCCTTCTACGCGGCGTATTTCCTGGTGGCCGGCGTGGCGCTGCCGTTCTGGCCGCTCTTCCTGCAGGCGCGCGGCCTCTCGGTCACCGAGATCGGGCTGATGCTGGGGCTCACGCTCATGCTGCGGGCTGCGGTGGGCCCCTTCATCGGCCGCTTCGCGGACCGGCGCGACAGCACGCGCGGCCCGCTCGTCGCCTGCGCGTTCAGCGTGCTGCTCGTCGCGTCCGCCTTCTACTGGACCTGGGGCTTCTGGCCGATCTTCGTGGTGAGCACGGTGTTCACCCTGGTCTATGCCGGCGTGCTGCCGCTGGGGGAGACCATCGCGCTCCGCACGGTCTCGGCGGAATCGGGCTATGGCCGCGTGCGGCTCTGGGGCTCGGTCTCCTACCTGCTGGCGGCGGCGGTAGGCGGCGCGGTGCTGGAGGTTGCCGCGGTGCCGTCCGCCGAGCTCATCGTCACCATGATCCTCGTCTGCATCGCGCTGATGATCGCAGGCTCCTGCGCCATGCCGGACAAGCGGGGCGGCGATGCGCCGCCCGCAGCGCCCATCCTGAGCGTCCTGGGCGACCGCCAGTTCCGCCTCATGCTCTATGCCACGACGGCGATTCACGGCGCGCATGCCGTCTTCTACGGCTTCTCGACACTGCACTGGCTCAGCGCCGGGATCACGGAGTGGGTGATCGGCATGCTCTGGGCGGGCGGCGTCATCGCCGAGGTGATCCTGTTCGCCTGCAACGCGCCGCTGCTGCGCCGCATCGGGCCCGTGGGGCTTCTGGGCGCGGCGGCGGTCGCAGGCGTGATCCGCTGGGCGGTGCTGGCGCTGACGACGGAGGTCTGGGCGCTGGCGCTGGCTCAGTGCCTGCACGCGCTCACCTTCGGCGCGATGCACCTGGGCGCGATGGTGTTCATCGCCCGCACGGTGCCCGCCGGGTCGTCCAACACGGCGCAGGCGCTCTTCGCCGCGCTCACCAACGGGCTCGGGCTGGGCGCCGGCCTGCTGATCGCGGGTTTGCTCTATGCCGCCTGGGGCGCGGGCGCCTACTGGGCGTGCGCGGCGGTCTCCGGCCTTGGCTTCGTCGCGGTGCTCGCGATGAGAACCGCCGCACGATAGGCAGCGGCTCGGATCAGTGGCCGCCGGCCGTTGCCGCTCCCTCTTTCAGGACGAAGCGGCGGTCGCAGTAGGGGCAGTCGATGGCGCCGTTCGTTTCCAGATTGAGGTAGACGCGCGGATGGCCGAGCGCGCCGCCGCCGCCGTTGCACGCGACGACCGCGTCTTCGACCTCGATGATCTCTGGCGGATCGATGGTCACCGGGCGTCCCTCGTCGTTGCTGGCGGCACCGCGCCGGGATTTGACCCCGGCTGCGGGGCGATGATACCCATTGCCCGCCGCCGTTCAACCGGGCGCCGCCACCTGCGGCGGCAGCATCCGCGCCACCGATGTCCACACCGCCGCGAGGCCGCGCCATGAGCGAGCCGCTTCCCTATGTCCGTGAGCTCGAGTTCACCTATGGCGCGGTGGCGCAAGTCTCGCCGCTGATCCGCCGGGTCATCGCGCACAACCCGAGCGTCTTCACCTTCCACGGCACCGGCACCTACATCGTGGGCCGAGGCAACGTGGCGATCATCGATGCCGGACCGGACCTGGCCCAGCACGTCGATGCCGTGCTCGCGGCCGTGCAGGGCGAGACAGTGACCCACCTCGTCGTGACCCACACCCACATCGACCACTCGCCGGCGACCCGCCACATCAAGGCCGCGACCGGCGCGCCGAGCTACGGCTTCGGCCCGCACGGGGGCGGGCAGGGACCAGTAGTGGAGGAAGGCGCGGACCGCGACTTCGTGCCGGACCACCCGCTTGAGGACGGCGCTGTGGTCCGGGGCTCCGGCTGGACGCTGGAGGCCGTGCACACCCCCGGCCATACCTCGAACCACCTCTGCTTCACGCTCGCGGAGGAGAACGCGCTCTTCTCCGGCGATCACGTGATGGGGTGGTCCACCACGGTGGTCTCCCCGCCCGACGGCGACATGGGCGCCTACATGGCCTCGCTTGACAAGCTCAAGGCGCGCGAGGAGACGACCTACTGGCCCACGCACGGGCCGCCGATCCCGAAGCCGCAGCGCTACGTCGGCAAGCTGCTCGCGCACCGGCGCCAACGGGAAACGGAGATACTGTCCGCCGTCGCCGAAGGCGCTTCGACCATTCCGGAAGTCGTGGCGCTCCGCTACCGGGGGCTCGACCCTCGGCTTCGGCCCGCTGCGGCGCGGACCGTGCTCGCCCACCTGATCCATCTGGTGGAAAGCGGCCGCGCCACCTGCTCCGGCACGCCGGACGAGGAGGCGCACTACCGCGCTGCCTGAGCGCCCGCCGCCCGGCCCCTGTGGCGTGGGGCCGCCGTTCCCGCCCTACTGCCGCTTCTTGGGCGGCGAGGCGCGGAATTCCCTGACCTGGGTTGCGGCCGCCCGCTGGAGCAGGCGCGCATCGCCGCCGGCGATGACCATGTGGTAGCCGCGCTCGAAGGTCCAGTTGACGGACTTGCCGGGGCGGGTGACCGTGCCGAGCAGCTTGCCCGTTGCCCGCATCTTGCGCTCGGCCTTCTGGATCAGCCGGATCACCTTGGGCTCCTGCATGTCGAGCATGTGGTCGATGCTGGCCGACACGTCGCTCGGCCCGAGGAAGAGCATGTCGACGCCGTCGACCGCCGCGATTTCCTCGATGTTGTCGATGGCTTCCTCGGTCTCGATCTGGCAGGCGACCAGCAGCTCATGCGGCATCGCGTCGAGGTAGGCCTTGAGCCGCGTGCCCCAGCCGGAGCAGCGGCCGGCGTGGGGCGCCACGCCGCGCACGCCCGTGGTGGGAAAGCGGCAGGCGGCGACTGCGGCTTCGGCCTCGGCGGCGTTCTGCACGTAGGGAATGATGATGCCCATCACGCCGATGTCGAGCGCGCGCTTGATGTAGACCATGTCGTTCCACGGCACGCGCATCATCGGCGTCGCCCCGGAGGCGCTCGCGGCCTGCATGAGGGTTACGGCGTTCAATAGATCGCCGGGGCCGTGCTCGTGATCCATGATGACCGCGTCGTAGCCGGCGTCGGCGACGATCTCGGCGGCGATGGGGCTGCCCATGGAGAGCCAGGCCCCGAGCGCGGGCTCGCCTGCGAGCATCTTTCTCTTGCAGCGGTTCTCGACGGTCATGCGCGGCGCCTCCGGATGATGCGATGAGTGGGTGAGAGGGGACGGCCTTCGGCCCAGCGCGCGCGGGCGATGGGCGCGATGCCTTCTAACATGCAGAGCGGGGGCGGGCGAGGGACGCGGCGTGCGCAGCGGGCGCACAGGTCGCGCCGCCGGCAGCTCTGCGTCAGCGCTCAGGAAACAGGCGGCGGGACCGGCGCCTCGTGGCCACCCAGCGGAGGCAGGACGCTCACGTCGGCGTCGTCGTCCGCGCCGAGCCCGTAGAGCGCCGCTTCGTCCGCGTCGGTCCACTCGATGGGGACGAGCGGGGCGACGAGCGCGTGCTTCAGGATGTCGTCCATCGTCTCCACCGAGATGATGGTGAGATCCTTCTTCACGTTGTCCGGGATGTCGTCGAGGTCCTTCTCGTTCTCCTTCGGGATCAGGACCGTCGTGAGACCCCCGCGCAGCGCCGCCAGCATCTTCTCCTTGAGGCCGCCGATCGGCAGCACGCGCCCGCGCAGCGTGATCTCGCCGGTCATGGCGATCGACTTGCGGACCGCGATTCCGGTCAGCACCGAGACGATGGAGGTCACCATGGCGACACCGGCGGACGGGCCGTCCTTGGGCGTCGCCCCCTCCGGCACGTGCACGTGGATGTCGCGCTTGCTCAGGATCGTCGGCCTGATGCCGTACTCGACCGCGCGCGACTTCACGTAGCTCTCGGCCGCCTGCACCGATTCCTTCATCACGTCGCCGAGCTTGCCGGTGGAGATCACGCGGCCCTTGCCCGGCAGCGTCACCGATTCGATGGAGAGCAGCTCGCCGCCGACCTCGGTCCACGCGAGGCCCGTGGTAACGCCTACCATGTCCTCGTGCTCGACCTCGCCGTAGCGGAACTTGCGGACGCCGGCGAACTTCTTGAGGTTGCGCCGGGTGATGCGAACCTTCTCGCGGCCTTCCGCCACGATTTCCCGCGTCGCCTTGCGCGCGAGGTTCGCGAGCTCGCGCTCCAGATTGCGAACGCCGGCTTCGCGCGTGTAGTAGCGGATGAGGTCGACCAGCGCCTCGTTCGAGATCGACCACTCGCCCTTCTTGAGCGCATGCGCCTTGGCCTGCTTCGGGATCAGGTGGCGCTTGGCGATCTGGATCTTCTCGTCCTCGGTGTAGCCGGGGATGCGGATGGTCTCCATCCGGTCGAGCAACGCCGGCGCCATGCGGAGCGTGTTGGCCGTGGTGATGAACATCACGTCCGAGAGGTCGTAGTCGACCTCCAGGTAGTGGTCGTTGAACGTGTTGTTCTGCTCCGGATCCAGCACCTCCAGCAGGGCGGAGGCGGGATCGCCCCGGAAGTCGGCGCCCATCTTGTCCACCTCGTCGAGGAGGAAGAGCGGGTTGGACGACTTCGCCTTCTTCATCGACTGGATGATCTTGCCGGGCAGCGAGCCGATGTAGGTGCGCCGGTGGCCGCGGATCTCGGCCTCGTCGCGGACGCCGCCCAAGGAGAAGCGCACGAAGTTGCGCCCCGTGGCCCGCGCCACGGACTTGCCGAGGGAGGTCTTGCCGACACCGGGCGGGCCCACCAGGCAGAGGATCGGCCCCTTCATCTTGCGCGAGCGCTGCTGGACCGCGAGGTACTCGAGGATCCGCTCCTTGACCTTCTCCAGCCCGTAGTGGTCGTCGTTCAGGATCTTTTCGGCGTTCCTGAGGTCCTTCTTGATGCGCGTGCGCTTCTTCCACGGGATCGACAGCATCCAGTCGAGGTAGTTGCGGACCACCGTGGCTTCCGCCGACATCGGGCTCATCGAGCGGAGCTTCTTGACCTCGGCCAGCGACTTCTCGCGCGCCTCCTTGGAGAGCTTCGTGGCCTTGATGCGGGCCTCGAACTCCGCCGCCTCGTCGCGCCCGTCCTCGCCTTCGCCCAGCTCCTTCTGGATCGCCTTCATCTGCTCGTTCAGGTAGTACTCGCGTTGCGTCTTCTCCATCTGGCGCTTGACGCGCGAGCGGATGCGCTTTTCCACCTGAAGCACCCCGATCTCGCCCTCCATCAGCGAGATCACGCGCTCGAGCCGGCCGCTGACCGAGCCGATCTCCAGCAGCTCCTGCTTCTCCTCGAGCTTGATCGAGAGGTGCGAGGCGATGGTGTCCGCGAGCTTGCTCGGCTCCTCGATCTGGTTCACCGAGACCAGGACCTCGGGCGGGACCTTCTTGTTGAGCTTCACGTACTGCTCGAACTGGTTCGCCACCGAGCGGCCGAGCGCCTCGAGCTCGCCGGGGTCGCCCTCTTCCTCCTCCATCTTCTCGGCCCGCGCCTCGAAGAACGCCGGGTTCTCGCGGAACTCGACGATCCGCGCGCGGGCGCCGCCCTCCACCAGCACCTTCACGGTGCCGTCCGGCAGCTTGAGGAGCTGAAGAACCGAGCCGACCACGCCGACGGAATGGATGTCCTTGGGCGCAGGCTCGTCCTGCGAGGCGTTCTTCTGCGCCACGAGGAGGATCTGCTTGTCGTCCTTCATGACGGTCTCAAGCGCCGCCACCGACTTCTCGCGGCCGACGAACAGCGGCACGATCATGTGCGGAAAGACGACGATGTCCCTGAGCGGCAGGACCGGGTAGCTCGGTATCGACGAGACGTCCAACATTCTCCCTCGCGCGCTTTGCGATTGCGCTTCAGAGCGGTGGCTCGCGCCACCGCTCTACCCTGGCAAGGTAAGTACGATGGCGCTGTCGTTCAAGCGTCCCTTCAGGACGCGGACGAGCTCGCGTCCTCAAGACGTTCGGAATAGATGAGGAGAGGCTGAGCCCGGCCCTCGACCACCTCGCGGTTGATGACGACCTCCTCCACCGAATCGTAGCTCGGCAGGTCGAACATGGGGTCGAGCAGGATCCCCTCCAGAATCGAGCGAAGTCCGCGCGCGCCGGTCTTGCGCGCAATCGCCTTGTGCGCGACCGCACGGAGCGCATCGTCGGTGAAGGCGAGCGTCACGCTCTCCATGTCGAACAGCTTCTCGTACTGCTTCACGAGAGCGTTCTTCGGCTTGACCAGGATCTCCACCAGCGCGTCCGCTTCCAGGTCGTCGAGCGTGGCCAGGACCGGCAGCCTGCCGACGAACTCGGGGATCAGCCCGAAGCCCAGCAGGTCTTCCGGCTCGACCTCCCGCAGGATCTCGCCGGTCTTGCGCTCGTCCGGCGAGCGCACGTCGGCGCCGAAGCCGATCGCCATGCCGCGCCCGCGCTGGGAAATGATCTTCTCCAGGCCGGAGAAGGCGCCGCCGCAGATGAACAGGATGTTCGTCGTGTCGACCTGCAGGAACTCCTGCTGCGGATGCTTGCGACCGCCTTGCGGCGGGACAGAAGCGACCGTGCCTTCCATGATCTTGAGCAGCGCCTGCTGCACGCCCTCGCCGGAGACGTCCCGCGTGATCGACGGGTTGTCGGACTTGCGGGCGATCTTGTCCACCTCGTCCAGATAGACGATGCCGCGCTGGGCGCGCTCGACGTTGTAGTCGGCCGCCTGAAGCAGCTTCAGGATGATGTTCTCGACGTCCTCGCCGACGTAGCCGGCTTCGGTCAGCGTCGTCGCATCGGCCATGGTGAAGGGTACGTCGAGGATGCGGGCGAGCGTTTGGGCGAGCAGCGTCTTGCCGCAACCGGTCGGCCCGATGAGCAGGATGTTGGACTTGGCGAGCTCGACCTCGTTGCCCTTGCTGCCGTGCGCGAGGCGCTTGTAGTGATTGTGCACGGCGACGGAGAGCACGCGCTTGGCGTGGTCCTGACCGATCACGTAGTCGGCCAGCACCTCGCAGATCTCGGAGGGAGTGGGCACGCCGTCACGGCTTTTGACCCGCGCGCTCTTGTGCTCCTCGCGGATGATGTCCATGCAGAGCTCGACGCACTCGTCGCAGATGAAGACCGTGGGCCCCGCGATGAGCTTGCGAACCTCGTGCTGGCTCTTGCCGCAGAAAGAGCAGTACAGCGTGTTCTTCGAATCGCCGCCACTGGACTTGTTCATGTCCGCTCCGTGCCGTCGCCGGTCGGGACCTGCCTGCCTGAGCCGGGCTCACGCTCGAGAGGCTCTACCCCAGGCAACCCGAACGGCGTGAGGTTGGCAAACACCCCGGCCCCTGTCTAGGCCGAACATTTGCAGTTTTCCAGCCCCAATATGTAGTGTTTCCTGGCCTGAATTCTCCAGCCGGACGTACCACGCGGAGGCCGGTCGCCGCGTCCGCCGCGCTCTTTAGCTGCCCTTTTTCGCGCCGCCCTTGCCCTCCGAGTCGTCCGGAGTCTCCGGCCGGCGCGCCACCACGTCGTCCACGATGCCGAAGTCCTTGGCTTCGTGGGGGGTCATGAATTTGTCGCGCTCCAGGTTCTCCTCGATGACGGCGATGTCCTGGCCGGTATGGCTCACGTAGATGTCGTTGAGGCGCTGGCGCAGCAGCAGGATCTCCTTGGCGTGGATCTCGATGTCGCTGGCCTGCCCCTGAAAGCCGCCGGACGGCTGGTGCAGCATGATGCGGGCGTTGGGCAGGGTGAAGCGCTGCCCCTCGGCGCCGGCCGCCAGCAGGAGCGAGCCCATGGAGGCCGCCTGGCCGATGCAGAGCGTCGCCACTGCCGGGCGCACGTACTGCATCGTGTCGTAGATCGCGAGCCCCGACGTCACCAGCCCGCCCGGGCTGTTGATGTAGACCGAGATGTCCTTGGTCGGGTTCTCCGATTCCAGGAAGAGCAGCTGCGCCGTTATCAGGCTCGCGACCTCGTCGCCGATGCCGCCGGTGAGAAAGATGATCCGCTCCTTCAGCAGGCGCGAATAGATGTCGTAGGCGCGCTCGCCCCGGTTGGTCTGCTCCACGACCATGGGCACCAGGGTATTCGCGTAGGTCTCGACGATGTCCGCCATGTTGCTCTTCCTTTCGCCGAGAGGGCTCAGTCCGACTTGTCCGGCGCGGCGCTCTCGTCATCGGCGCCTGCGTCCGCGGCGCCCGCGTCCGGCCCTGCATTCTCTTCCTCGTCCGCCTCGTCCGCGTCGGCGTCCTCGGAGTGCGAATGTCCTTCTTCCTCGTCCGGGTCGCGCAGCAGGGTCTCGACGTCGACGACCTCGTCCGAGACCGTGGCGAGCTCGCTCAGGAAGGAGATCACCTTGTCCTCGAACACCGTGGGGCGGAAGCGCTCGAGCGCCTGCGGCTGGCTCCGGTAATACTCGAGCAGCCGCTGGGGCTCGGGATGCCCGCGCGCGCTCATCATGGCGGCGCGGAGCAGGTCTTCCTGTTCCACCGTGATCTCGTTGGACCCGCCGATCTCCGCGATCAGCAGGCCGAGGCGCACGCGGCGCTCAGCGATCTGGCGAAACTCCTCGCGCGCCTCCTCCTCCGGCTGGTCGAGCATCGCGGCGACATCCGACTCGGTCCTCTTGGCGTCGTTCTCGATCTGCTCCCAGACGGCCTCGAACTCCCGCTCGACCATGCCGGGCGGCACCTCGAAGCGGTAGCGCTCGTCGAGGACATCGAGCAGGGAGCGCTTGAGCCGGGCCATGGAGGCCTGGTCGTACTGCTCCTGAATCTGTTCCCGGATCACGCCGCGCAGCGCGTCGAGGTTCTCGGCGCCGCGGCGTTCGGCGAAGGCGTCGTCGACCGTCACGGGCTGCCGCTCGCGCACCTCCTTGACCGTGATCTTGAAGACCGTGACGGGGTCCGGCGCTCCAGCCCCGGCCGCGTCGTCGTCTTCCTCCGACTCCGTCTCCGGCGGCGTGAGCGTCACCTCGCGCTCGTCGCCCGCTTCGGCGCCCACGAGCTGCTCGGTCATTTCCGGCATGAGCGCTTCGGTATCGAGCTCGAGCGGCAGGTCCTCGCCGCTGCGCTCCGGCGCGGGCGTGCCGTCGACCTCCACGGCGATGTCGACCATGAGCTGGTTGCCTGCCGCAGCGGGCCGTGGCGGGTCCACCGGCTCGAAGACCTTGTCCGCCTCGGCGAGGCGCGAGAGCGCGTCTTCGACGGAGTCGTCGCTCACCTCGGCCTTGAGCCGGGTGACCTCGAGCTCGGAGAAGTCGCCGAGCTCGATGCTCGGCAGGACTTCCATTCCCATGGTGAACTCGAGGTCCTTGCCCTCGTCGAAGGCGGTGATCTCGATCTCCGGTTGCATGGCGGGGCGCAGCGCGCGCTCCTCGATGATCTCGCGCGAGCGGGTCTCGATGGTCTGCTGCAGCACCTCGCCCATCACGCGCGGCTGATAGTGCCGGCGCACGATCGAGAGCGGCACCTTGCCGCGCCGAAACCCCTTCATGGTGACAGTCTTGCGCAACTCGTCGAGCCGCCCCTCGATATCGGCTTCGAGGTCGGCCGCCGGCACCGTCACCTTGAGCTCGCGCTTCAGTCCCTCGGAGAGGGTCTCCATCACCTGCATGGTCTAACGCTCATGTCGTACTCCGCGTGTCCGGCGAACGCCGGTCGGGATGGGCAGGTCGGCGATGGTGCGGGCGAAGGGACTCGAACCCCCACGGCCTTAGCCACGTGGTCCTAAACCACGCGCGTCTACCAATTCCGCCACGCCCGCGCGCCTATCGCGCCCCCTTCGCTGGTGAACCGCCCCGGAGCGGAGCAGTGTGGAGCGCCCTATAGCATAGAAGGGCGGTAGCAAGTCAAAAAGGGGCCGCATGCCGGCGTTTCTGCCTTGAATGCAGGCGGGCGGGCTGATGATATCCCGGTGCGGATGGGTGGCCGAGCGGTCGAAGGCACCGGTCTTGAAAACCGGCAGGGGTGCAAGCCCCTCGTGGGTTCGAATCCCACCCCATCCGCCACCGCCACTTCATAAGTAGTTGCTATAGCACGATTTATTTTCGAAATGTCAAGCTTTGCCCCCCCTTTTTCTAACCCTATTTGAATCGCGATTTCGTGGCATGCCCTGGAACCGCACGGGACGATTCCGCCCACCGCTCCCCGGCTTCCCACGGGGTGAGAGTCCGATCAGTCAGCGGGCGGGAACGTCCCCACCACAGCGCGCTCGCTACTCCGGGGCCCGGATCGCGCACGACCGTCCGGCGGTAGATCAGCTTCTATCAAGTCGGGGAGATAGGGGCGGGCATCGGCCCGGATGCGCTTGACCTTGGTCAATAGGCCTGTGCGCCGCGCGCAGGTGCGTGACTCCGACGGCACCGCGTGACCGCCACGTCCCGTCCACCAAGCACCCGCACCATTATAGCGACTGGAACCGGTGGAAGGCCTCGACGCCACGGTGTTATCGAGGGCCATGGCGCCATCGAGGGGTGAGGAGACTTAATAGGGGGGGCCTGCCTCAGTTGAGCGGCCCCAGCGAACCAGCTCGACCATCTGCTCCCGGAAGTCGGACAAACAGGGTGGGCGCGTCATCGACAACGTGAACTCCTTTCTCCCAACTGATCGGAGGTCCACCAAATCGGGGCACGTCCACCTCCTCTTTCCACATTCTAACGATGGACCAATCTGACGGGCGAGGATCAACCGAACGGATACCTCGGTCATCTTGCCCGGCAAGGGCCGCTCAATCCCCCATCAGCCCCGCTTCCCTGAGCGAGACGTGACGGGAGCGGCCGATCACCAGGTGGTCGTGGACGGTGACGCCGAGCGTGGCGCCGGCCTTCGCGACTTCCTTGGTGAGCTCGATGTCGGCCCGCGAGGGGCTCGGGTCGCCCGAGGGGTGGTTGTGCACCAGGATGACGGCGCTCGCGCCATGCTGGAGCGCGCGCTTGATGACCTCGCGCGGGTACAGCACCACGTGGTCGACCGTGCCGTGCTGCTGCTCCTCGTCGGCGATCAGCGCGTTGTGATTGTCGAGAAAGAGCACGCGAAAGTGCTCGGTCTTCTTGTAGCCGAGCTGGGCCGAGCAGTAATCCAGCACCGCCTGCCACGTGCCGATGACCGGCCGGCCCTTCACTGCCTCCTGCAGCGTGCGGATGCCTAGCGCCTCGACGAGCTTGAGCGTGTGGACCACCGCATCGCCCGCGCCGTCGACCTCCTTCAGCGCCTCCTTCTCCGCGCCGAGCACGCCGCCGATGGTGCCGAAGCGATCCATCAGACGCTTGGCCAGCGGCTTGGTGTCGCCTCGGGTTATCGCGCGGAACAACAGAAGCTCGAGCAGCTCGTAATCGGGCAGGCCGTCCGCGCCGGTCTTGTCGAAGCGCTCGCGCAGCCGCTCGCGGTGGCCGTGATAGTGGGGCTTCTTCGCCACCGTCAGGAATCGTAGGGGGGCTTGGTGTGCCCGAGCGGCGAGAGGGTGAAGATCTCGTACCCCTCCTCGGTGACGCCGATGGTGTGCTCGAACTGGGCGGAGAGCGAGCGGTCCTTGGTGACCGCGGTCCAGCCGTCGCGCAGCAGCTTCACCTGCCAGCCGCCCAGGTTGATCATCGGCTCAACCGTGAAGAACATGCCGGGTGTGAGCGTGGGGCCCGTGCCGGGCGCGCCGTAGTGCAGCACGTTCGGCGCGTCGTGGAAGATGCGCCCGATGCCGTGGCCGCAAAAATCCCGCACCACGGCACAGCGCTTGCCCTCGGCAAAGCTCTGGATGGCGTGGCCGATGTCGCCGAGCCGCGCGCCGGGCCTTACCGCGTCGATGCCGCGCATCGTGGCCTCGTAAGTGACGTCGACGAGCCGGCGCGCCTTCACGCTCGGCTGGCCGACGTAGAACATGCGGCTCGTGTCCCCGTGCCAGCCGTCGAGGATCACCGTCACGTCGATGTTTACGATGTCGCCCTTCTGCAGCCGCTTGTCGCCGGGGATGCCGTGGCAGACGACGTGATTGACCGAGGTGCAGATGGATTTTGGATACCCGCGATAGCCGAGCGGGGCCGGCACCGCGCCGTGGCCCACGATGTAGTCGTGGCAGAACGTGTCGAGGGTCTCCGTCGCGACGCCGGGCTCGACCATCGGCGTCAGCGCATCGAGCACCTTCGCCGCGAGCTGGCCGGCGTTGCGCATCGCCGCGAACTCGTCCGCGCCGTGGGTCTTGATGCTCCGCTCGATGACTTGCGCGCCACTCGCAGCACCGGAGAGGTGCTGCGGCGCGGCGCCAGCGTCCGAAGACACGGCTGGCCTCGCTCGCTCGATTTGCGCGGCGAGCACCTTCCCGGAGAGGACGCGCCCGCCGCGCACAATCTAGCCGCTATTGCCCCGCGTTCAATAGGATCGGAGCGGCGGACTAGATGTGATCTCTCAATAGGTTGTCCATCCGGGACCGAATCTCGGAAGCTGATGGGTGATGAAATCCTGTCAACGAACCGAGAAAAGAGCCCCGGATGTGGAGTGGGCCCCTGGGGTCGGACAGTTTCATGCGGCGGTTTTGACCGGGGTGCGGGACTGCTCCTCTTCGAAGCGGTTGGGGCTGAGATAGCCGAGGGCGGAGTGTAGGCGTCTCTCGTT
>LXNI01000413.1_pt1 | contig 50580 bp, 40 predicted proteins | sample 809091 | NCBI WGS metagenome assembly LXNI01 (sample SAMN04870527, study PRJNA318959) | sponge metagenome | biome: 01000161; feature: marine sponge reef; material: water | host: Sarcotragus foetidus | place: Greece: Milos, Mediterranean Sea | collected 2013-05-29 | depth 5-7 m
ATATATTGGAAAGTGGAATATAAACACGAAAACAAGTGACAATAAAGAGGATAAATCGTATCTATGGAGGGCCAAATACCCCCATAATGTCACTTTAAGTTGCTTGTTGGAAATTCAGGCTAGACATCATCGTCCTCGTCATCATACTCTTCCGGCATCAATACAAATTCTGGGTAAGCATCAACTCCCAGTTCCGCAACATCCTGTCCAAGCCGCTCAACGGATTTTGAAACGCGAGTTCCTATCAGAATGTCGATCAGCTTCCATAATCCAAATGAAATACTAAACACGAAAGCTCCCACGGCAATAATACCCACAAGCTGAACCCCGAAACTTGTACCGTCTACGGTAAAAGCAACTGCAAGCGTTCCCCATATTCCGGCAAAAAGATGGACGGGGACTGCACCAACAACGTCATCAATCTTGAGAACATCGAGCAGCTTGATCGCTAGTACACAAACTACGCCTCCTACAAAGCCAATCAGGATCGCTATCCCATGATGGTTCATCGTGGGAGCTGCTGTAATGGCCACCAATCCGGCCAGTGCGCCGTTGAGTACAGCAAACAGATCAAACCGCCCGAGTACCATACGTGAGACAGTAATGGCCGCCAGGGCCCCAGCTGCTCCCGCCAGGTTGGTGTTAACCAAGATGCCAGCGATACTTATAGCATCCGTAGCTCCCCCCAGCGCCAGTTGGGACCCACCGTTGAATCCAAACCAGCCAAACCAGAGGATGAACACCCCCAAAGTAACAATCGGCACACTGGAGGGCGGAGTATACTTCACAGTCCCATCTTTCCTGAATTTTCCCAACCGAGGCCCAAGCACGATTGCCCCGGCAAGTGCAGCCCAACCTCCCGTACCATGCACGATAGTGGAACCGGCAAAATCAGAAAAGCCCATCTCAAATAACCAGCCTTCCCCCCAAGTCCACGCACCAATTATAGGATAAACGAAGGCCGTCAGTATAAACACAAATGCGAAGAACGCCCACAACCGAATCCTCTCAGCAAGTGCACCGGACACGATAGAAGCCGCAGTTGCTACGAACACCATCTGAAAAAACCAGCCCGACATCTGCGAAAAACCGGAGTCCAGAACTGACTCTGTCACACCTGTATCTCCACCAACCAAGGCAACCTCTTCCGGGGAAGCATTGAAGAAGAGTTTGAAACTACCGATAAAACCCGATACATCTGTGTACATCAGATTGTACCCAATGATGTAGTAGGCCAGCCCAGCAATTGAATACAGCCCAAGATTTTTTAGGCAAATTACAGAAGCATTCTTCGTACGAACAGATCCAGACTCCAACATAGTAAAACCCGCAGCCATCCACATCACGAGAGCTCCCCAGATAAGGAAAGCAAAGGTATTAAGAACAAATTGTGTTTCTGGTACCATCATGACTAAATTGTCGTAAGCGAAAAAAAAGAAGTCGAAATAAGATAATGCAAAAAAAAGTAAAGCTGTACGGCAAAATGAACCAATCCTGACTAATCAACAAGGGATGACGCCGCAGCCCTGCGCAAGGTAGTCTAAAACCTACCGGATGATTATCCAAGACTTTCCTTCAAGCTCTACACGCCCGACTCCGTCCGTAAAATCCCCACTCCAAGGTCCCCGGCACGATATAACACCACACAGTCGGACACCGTTAAGCGTACGGGCTCATGGCCGACTGGGCCTAATTCTGTCTGCAGTCGAAGATCAGCAAACTACAAGCGCCAAACAACCAACAGCTCAGGCCGAAATTCATTCTGATCCTTAACGCCCAACTTGTTGCGCCAGTACTGAAGCTCTACACCAACATGAAGCCAGTTTGGTGATCCGAAAGCATTGCCCAGGTCCCATACCAACTGTGGCTGCGCCAATATCCACCCCTCACTCTTAGTGCCCAAATCCGTCTGATCTACCGCAGCAATGTATTCAGCATGCCCCATGAACGAGAAGGACTGTTCCCCAATGTTCATGACCTTGAGCCAACTGATATCGAACATAAATCCACTTGCCGTCCGAAGTGGCTTGTTGCTGTGGTCCGTCATGGCGGTAAAATCGGTGTTCACAAAAATGAACCCGGGGATCTGCCAGGAAAGCTGCAAACCTGGCAGGAACTTGAGTACGTTGGCATCGCCATCGAAATTCAGGCCACCAATAACAGAAACATCCCGGATTGGACCCATTTTGATAGTCGTGCCAAAGAGCTTGCTCAAACTAAGCGTAGGATACCACTCACCGTAAAACTCCTTATCATTGAATCCATCCACCTCCACATCATCCAGGAAATCAATAAAGAAAAAACTCCCTCCAAGCTTCCAAGCACCTGCGTGCTGGAACGTCAGAATGCGGGTTGAATGAAATTCGCCCGAGAATGGGTTCTTCAGACTACCATACTGGAAATGAAATTCCATTTGTGCAGATGCGGGTAAGTAACTGAACCCGGTGAAGATAGCAGCAACCAAAACCCCTGCAAAAAGCCGCTTGTGATCCATTTTTATATGTGTATGATTCCGATGAAAGGCGAGGTACATCCCACGGACAATTTATGAACTTGCAGATCAAGTTTCAGCATCCGGAAGATAACATCATCTGGAGACTCCCTATACAGCCTCAACCCTTAGAATCTGAGGTACGGCATGTTGGAGTGCCTGCTCGATACCTGCACGTAAAGTCATGCTACTCATAGGACAGGTACCACATGCACCGAGTAGTTCAAGTTCGACAACCATATCGTCTGTAATTCTACGCAAACGAACCTCCCCACCATCAGCTATCAGATACGGCCGAATTGAATCAAGTCCATCCTCAATCCGTTTGCGAAGATCGGCATCAGTGTTTGGATGGTATGCGGACATAGAAAAACGGTTCGACCTACTGATATTCAATGAGCGGAGAAACCTCAGGCACCACTCTGGATACCGACAACGCCTCTGCGATCCCGGCCGCAACTTGGCGAAAAGCCTGAGCAGATGCAGTGTCTGGGGCCGTCAGAACAATTGGTGCCCCTTCATCACCCGAAACACGCAAGGATTCCTCCAAAGGGATCCTACCTAGCAAAGGTACACCGGTTTCGGATGCAAGGTTCTCTGCCCCTCCCTCTCCAAAGAGGAAGTATTTCCGATCAGGTAGATCCGGTGGGCTGAACCACGCCATATTCTCCACAATACCCAGTACAGGCACGTTTACTTTTTCAAACATAACCAATCCCTTTCTTGCATCAGCAAGCGCGACCTTCTGTGGTGTTGAGACAATGACAGCACCAGCCAACTTGACTGTCTGAACAATCGTCAATTGGATATCACCTGTTCCGGGCGGCAAATCCAGGAGCAGAAAATCAAGCTCCCCCCACTCGGTGTCATTCAGGAATTGACGCACAGCCCCGGAAACCATCGGCCCCCGCCAGATCACTGCCTGAGAATCATCAACCAACAGCCCCATGGATAGCACATGAACACCGTACTTTTCCAATGGAATAATTTTTCGCTGAGAATTTACACGTGGCTTACTACCTTCCAGACCGAACATTACCGGAATGCTTGGACCATAAATATCCGTATCCACAAGTCCTGTCCGATACCCCTCTGCTGCAAGTGCTACCGCTAAATTCACTGCTACCGTACTCTTACCGACGCCCCCCTTGCCCGAAGCAATAGCAATCATATGCCGCGCTCCAAGTCTAATCTTCTGCCCTCTGCCCTTCGAATGAACTAAATCAATCTTTACTTCGACATCCTGTCCAAACGTATTCTGAATAACCTCTCTGCACCGCCCCGCAACCTCACGGGAAAATGCTGTCCCAGGCTGGGTAATATTGAATTTAAACGCCACTGTGCGACCATCCACAGTCAGATCCCGTACCAAACCGAGCCGGGTGATATCATGACCTCGATCCGGGTCGTGCACTTTACTTAGTGCCTGATAAACTGCCTTACGCTTGATAACTTGATTGTCCATGCTTCTCATCGGAAGTTAATAACCCGCAGGCCAAAACCACCATTCACTAGGTAAATAATGAAAACGCCCCACTTTGAGTTACACGCTGTCACAACTCACCGGTATCCGATCCATTGCAAGTAATGACTGCATCGTATTCATAGCCAAAGGCATTATTCAGGTTAATTTCCAATTTGGCGACCATGATTCTGCACATGCGCGCAACACCCCAAGTAGTCTCACCATCTATCTAGCTCTGATAGCACTGCAACGATCAAGTCATTTGATTGTGCGGATCTGTCCGCATCTTTCTGCAAGAGGCAAATAACAACTCTCCCATCTGTTCATTACCTCAGCGTACCATCTCTTAGAATTTTTAACCCAATACCATGACGTAATCCCCACTTGCTTATAATGATCGATTCCTGTGCGAGTCTATTCATGGACTCAAAACAAATCATGCATGCTGCTGGAAACACATCCGAGCGCCCCTTGAGCTGTGCAGGATTCAAAGCAAGAACATCAGCCTCATCCATCTGAACCAAATTATTCATCCAGCCCCTCACTTGGGTGAGGGAGAGTTTCCGCGTATATGCTCCAGTCTTCCCTGATCGCTCCCACTGTGCGCTTAGCGGATCCATCGCCATTTGAATTTCACCATTGACCAGAGCATGCTGTAAATCCAGCAGGAGTCGATGTGTGTCTGAGGTACCCACTAGACAAGCATTTTCTTGCCGCGGAGCGATCGAATCGGCAAGTAGCTTTCGAATGAATTTCTTAGCCGCTTCCAATTCATTCGATTTGGGAGGTTGACAAGAAAAAAATCGTTCGGTGATACGTACGGAACCAATATCCAGGCTTAAGCGCTTATGGACTACCCCTTGGGATGTACCCCTTACAATTTCTGTTGAACCTCCACCTATATCACACGTGACAAAGCTGCCGTTCGCGTGTGGCAACCCGGCAATAGCACCTACAAAACTCAAATCAGCCTCTTCTTCACCAGAAAGTATCTCGTAGTGCAATCCTGTGCGCTCCCGAACGGTGTGAACCAGAGTATTGCCAGCATCCCTGGAAGCGCTAGTACCAACCACAATACATCTCTCAACGTCCCATCTATCTGCTATAACCTGAAACTCCCGCAGAGTCTCAATAAGTCGTTCTACCGCAGCCTCTGACAGAACACCACTTGCATCTACTCCCTCTCCCAGCCTGATCGTGCGCCGTCGTTCCTCAAGCGGTCTAAGCGTACTCCCCGGAGCTGATTCCGAGATTAAAAGCTTTGCCGAATTTGTCCCGATGTCAATGGTTGCCAACCGCACGCCAATGCCTCAAATCGAAATGACTGAATCCAACTGTTCCTTCAAGACGTTGTATTACGCCTTGCTTCAGGTATGGGTCTCGTGACCGGCCAAAGCGCTATCGTGGGGCGAATTATCACTCGGTCAACCACAGAATCCCTGCGGCAAGCAAAACGAAGGGACTACTGCACTGGCGCAGGGACTTCTTCCGAAGAATCAATAATCGTAAATTCTGGACCATCCCCCTGGAGTCGAAACAGTGCCACACCCCACCGTTCGGGGCGTTCCGGCTCGTGCGCGTTCCAATTCTCATACGAGTGAGACTCGTCTGATTCGTAATGCAGCACATAACTCCCCGGCTCCAAGTTTAGAAACTTAACAGTTTTTCGATTTTTTTGAGCCCCACCTGCAGGCACTGAGTTTTCGTATGTCATTTCCCATAATGTGTGTGCCCCCCCGTCGCCTTCCAACTGGTCTAACCACGCAAGATCATATCCGTTGTTAGGACCTGTTATCTCTCCCATGGCATACAGCACCACAGGCGTAGTCCTGTGTACTATAAAGGTTTTCTCTAGCCGTGCGTCATCTCCAACCTGAATAAAAGCGATTACAGGCTCGTCCTGCATCCACGGATCAAACGTGATAATCCGATCACGAGTAGAACTGCTTAGATGCACCCCCCATCCATCGGGATTGTATGGAGGATTCGCTTCCCAGCTACCGTAGTTATGACGACTGTCCGTAACCGCGACAGTCCGATATATCCCCGGCTGCACCGCAACGTTACCCTCAAACATTCGGTTCTCCTGTGCTCCCCCCGCCCAAGTTGTATTATCTCTGGAAAAATACCAAACTACCTGCCCGGTGACTGCATTTTCGATCAATGAATAGTCAACTGGTCGAATTCCATCGCCGTTGCTCAATTGTCCAATAGCATGAATATCAAGCTCTGCCGGACGCAAAACCTCGAAAAAATATTCTCTCTTTTCGTTGCGCTCCAAGGCCGTAGCCGCCCAGACCTGATCGCCCGAATCCGTTTTTAACACACCTGATATGGGTCGCAGTGCATCCTCGTTCTCTGGACTTTGAATCATCACGTGCCACTTCCGGTCATCCTTCCAGAATGGGGCGCGTGAACGACTCAGGAGTTGGCCGTATGATACAAAGTTTAGCGTGTATGTACCTGCCTCCAAAACAAGCTCATCCCCTTTTACATGAGCGAGTGAACCTTCCAGTATAGCATTGGAACCATCCATTTCCCAAATGACCGACCCCGTATCGTCACGTGTTATCCAAGGATATGCAGCCAGTCCCATCTCTCCTGAACGACGCTCATCAATTGAACCGGCCGCGTCAATTACCACCGTTACACGCTCTGAGACTTGAAAAATCTGTTGCCTCAGTTCACGAGCATCAAGATTCGAGAATATAATTGCTCCATGTGGAGAGGGCGGGCCTGAAAAAAGTCTTATAATTACGAGAAACCCTAACAATGACAGTACAATGACCTGCAATCGATTCCGGGAGTTCATTTTCTTCTCATCTTATTCGTTGTGATAACTACGTTTACTACGGATGTCCCAGCAGTAAAGTTGCTCCCAGCGTATCCCATGAATTGTAACAAAATTGGCCCATTCCGGGTAATAACTTGAGTCGGTCAAGAATCCTTCCGACAGTATAAGCCTCAAAGCAGTTTGCCTAACATTTTCTCCAAAGTGGCCATCCTCTCGGTATTCAAACGCTTATGGCGTTGGCTACCGCTCATTGGATTTCCATTGTTGTTCATAGGCACAACTGTCTTTGCCTTTCTTGGGGGACTAGACGAATCCTCAACACTAGTTCAGCGAATAGTTCATCATGCAGCACTGGTCCTGTGCTTTCTGTGTTTATGGATTACCGTTGCCCGCTTGGTCCATAACTCTCGTCCGACGCCTGTTCAGACCTTTTGGCAAACAATCTTAGCCATCCTGGGCATCTCGTTTGTAGCATTTCTGGCATTTCAGATTCAGGGCGATTTTATAGAACGCTCTATTCCGGCTGCCTCCATCGTCCACATAAAGAGTGCCCTTTTGAGTGTGCTCCTGGCAGGCCTGAGTTTTTTTGTAGTCCATCGGCTTGGTCGTTTGGTTCGCTTTCGACGTACCCGAACGGGTGAGCGTAACTGGCGCCTCATGATATTATTCATTGGTGTTGCCTCCTTGTCCACGGCTCCTGTGCACCACCTATTTGAATCTTATTTGCCTGAGGGGCCTTATTTCATCCTTCTCATCGTATTGTGCCTTACTGCGATCATATTCATTCTGATGAATTCAATTCGTCTAGCATGGATTGTGCGACTGTCCCTTAGGGAAAAAGGAGCTGCGATCGGGTTGGGAACTGCCATTATTGGGTTGCTTGTTTGCGTGCTAGCAGCACAGGGTAATGTTGACTCAATTGTCGGAAGCGCGGCCTTAACACCGCCCGGTGATTTTCTGCTATTCTATAGCACCCCGCTTACTTTTGTCACAGGCTTCTTCCTGTTCTTCGGACTCATTTATGCACTGACCTCAGTACTATCCCTGATCTTCCATTTACCAACCACGGCAGATTACAGACGGAGTACAGACGAAATGGTCGCCATGCGGACGCTTAGTGGTTTGCTGCGCGAAGTTGTCGAATCCGAGAAACTACACCAGTGGGCTGTTTCTACACCGGTCGAGTCCGGACATGCAAATACGGCGTGGCTCACGGTACAAAACCTTGAGTCTGGATCACTAACCGCCCATATCGTGGCTTCACGTAATATTGAAAGTAAACATATCAATGAGTTGTGTGACGTCACTGCAATACACAATACAATCGTACAGACGCGCGAACCCGTGTTAATCCAGGACACACTCATCGATACTCGAACCCGAAAAAGTAAATCCGGTAAATTCGAGAGTCTCCTGGCAATCCCCCTTTCGACACGCACTGAGGTACTTGCGGTGCTGTTTGCTTCGCGTGATGTTATCCACGCTTTCGAAAGGGAGGATGTAGAAGCAATAGGTGTTTTTGCTTCACAGGCAACCCTTGTGCTGGAAAATGCTCGTCTCCTGGAAGCAACGATCGAACGTGAGCGCTTGGCGAACGAACTCGCCATCGCACGCGACGTGCAACAACGCCTCTTGCCCCAGACCATGCCTGATCTACCTAATCTCAATTTGGCTGCGTCGAGCGTTGCCGCTCGCGAGGTCGGTGGAGATTATTTCGACATACTGGAATTGGGCGAAGGGGAATTGGCCTTTATTGTGGCGGATGTTTCGGGGAAGGGAACCTCAGCAGCGTTCTATATGGCTGAAATGCAAGGCATCTTTCAAGCAGTTGCACGCATTGCGCCCGCACCCGATGTATTTCTGGGACATGCTAATCAGGCACTCGGGGAGTCACTGGAAAAAAGCATCTTTGTTACTGCTATCTACGGGATCATTAACTGCCAATCCGGTCGTATCGCGCTTGCACGCGCCGGCCATACTCCCGCTGTCCTTGTAGATGCCAGCGGCAATGCAAAACTTCTGTACTCTGACGGATTGGGAATCGGCCTGGATCGGGGAGAGTTGTTCAAAAACGTCCTTGAAGTCGAACACCTCGAGCTTAAACCTGATGATCTGCTTGTGCTGTACACAGACGGGGTAGTCGAGAGCCGAAACCGTGAGGGGGAGGAATTTGGATATGACCGCCTATTGCACACCGTGCAGGCTGCTCGCAATGAAGATGCACAAGGCGTGCATGATTCTATACGTCAAACAGTTGACGAGTTCATGGGGTCGAATAAAAGCTACGATGATGACCTTACATTACTGATCATTAAATGGCATGGCTGTAAAACTCTGTCAAGCGGTACCACACAGACCTCATTGTCGTAAGTTTGTGATGTACCGTAAATCACTGACTGTAATCACTTATGAGTAATTTTTCTGTCGCATTTCGAGACTTCGATATTGCTACGATATTGACTGTATGCGGAGAGTTGGATGCGCACACTGCACCCGAACTTGAGTCCGCAATTAAAAAGTGCGTCGATGAGGGAAAGATTTATCTCATCGTGAACGGGCATGGGCTTGACTATATCTCCAGTGCGGGCCTCGGCGTTTTTATGGCGTACATCGAGGAAATTCGCGCACTTGACGGTGATATCAAAATATGTGCGCTTAAGCCCAAGGTTTTTAATGTATTTGATTTGCTGGGTTTTCCACGCATCTATCACATCGTCAAAACTGAAGAGGAAGCATTGTCTCTCTTTAACCAAGGAATTCAGCCTGTATAGTTGCACTGGCCATGAGCTATGCGCCCGGTATTCATACCCTCACCATTCCAAGCGCAACGCGCTATCTGAGGAGGGTACGCAAATTCGTGACCCAGCACGCGCAACAGGCCAAGCTTACTGAGACACATATTAATGCTCTAATTCTGGCCGTTGACGAGGCCTGTGCCAATGTCATCGAACACGCCTACCAGCAGGATCCGAACAACGAACTGACCATTGCCATGACCATCGAATCAACGCATGTGGTCGTAGAAATCCGTGACCACGGACTGCCCTTCAATAGGAAGGACTACCAACGTCCAAACGTAGTAGAATTGTCGCGCAAGCGCAGATCCGGCGGACTCGGTGTGGATATCATGCGCCGAATGATGGATAAAGTTGAGTATTTAGCGCATGAGAACATGAACGAGGTCCGACTGACCAAATTTCTTCACCAATCGGAGTGATCACCCTCGGTGGCATAACCAGTATAAAGTGATACAATCCCAAAGGTAAGGGGCTCTGCGAACGTATTCTCGAAACCACATTCTTCAAGTCGGGATAGGAAATTCTGGCCGTGCGGAAAAGCCTGTATGGAATCTGGTAAGTATTTATATGGGCCTGTAACACCCGAGAGCACCCGACCGATTCGGGGAAGTATCAACCGAGAATACATGCTGTAAAGTGCTCGAACAGGCTTGGTCGCAGGTTGGCCGAACTCCAGAATCACCAATGGGGCCTGGGGTTTGAGTACTCGCCCTATTGAACGCAGCCCTGCACCCAAGTTGGAGAAATTGCGCACACCAAAGGCTACAATCGCGGCATCGAAACTGTCGGTCTCGAAGGGAAGACGTTCTGCCGAACCCTGCATAAAAACAAGCGGAGCTCCGGGAAATTTTCGAGCTGCTTTTTGCCGTGCAGACATTAGCATGACTTCTGCAATGTCGATCCCTACGATCTCCCTAGGTTCCAGTCGAAGAGTTGCAAGTGCAACATCTCCCGTCCCCGTTGCTACGTCAAGGATTCTTCCATTTTTTTGTTCACCAAGCTGCCGGATAGCCGCTCTACGCCATGCGCGGTCTAAACCAAAGCTCAAGACGCGGTTTAGCAAGTCATAGCGATGTGCAATAGCATCAAACATCGCCGCTACTTCTGACTCCTTCTGTTCGTTCTCACTTATGGTTGGGTAACAGCGCATCAATACCCGTCTCGAGTGGCAATCAATTTAATACATTCAGAACCAATGCTAACATTGCAAAGACAATCCGGGCTCACAATAGCATGGCATTGCAATACGCACAATGTCTGGGCTGCCCTAATTTTAACCAGTACATACCTGAACAAGGAAACCCGGAAGGCATCGCGACGCTGCTGCGAAATCAAGCATGACCACATAAACAAGGTTACACAGGCTGCGTTGCATTGGCAGGCCAATGCTAGCTCGTTTACCGAATGTGCCAACCCTGATCCGTATGACGAAACACTTTCTTATTGAGATTGAGGACGAGCAGATTCCTGTAGCACAATCACAGAATAAACTCTCCCTAAATAGCAGGAGCGCGAACGTGTCTCTCGTGGAGCTTGGTCCAAACTTATACAGCTTGCTACTGAAAAATGACAGCCATGTGATCCACATAGCGAGCGAAACAGATTCATGTATCACGCTGACTGTAGATGGACAGACCATCGATGCTAGCTTTATCAGCGAACGCTCAAAACTGATTGCACGTCATGGACAACAAAAAACAGTCCAGAAAACAACGAATGAGCTGCGAGCCCCAATGCTGGGGCTGGTGACGCAGGTACTAGTTAAGCCCGGCGACAGTGTCGTTACTGGCCAGGGAATTGTCGTACTAGAAGCCATGAAAATGGAAAACGAACTTCGATCTCCTATTCAAGGACGTATCGGGCAAGTTTATGTCCAGGAAGGCGAGTCTGTCACAGTCGATGCAATCCTTGTTGAGTTTGAATCATGACTGCACTTGTAACGGGCGCAACTGGTTTTCTGGGCAGCCAGCTTGTGCGTACGCTCTTGGAGACTGGACACCGGGTCAGAATCTTTAGACGAGCAACCTCCGGATTCGACACGCTTGGCATGGCAAAAGACGAAGTGGATCATAGTGTAGGCGACATCACGGACATGGATGCATTGTGTGTGGCAATGAAGGATGTTCAAGTTGTTTTTCACGCGGCGGGGAACGTCCGGTTTGAATCCAGATCGCTGTACCGTGTGAACGTGCAAGGCACAGCCGCCGTCGTCAATGCGGCGCTAATAAGTGGCATTGAACGACTGGTACACACATCCAGCGTTGCAGCAATCGGACATAGTGACCATACGATCGCCGACGAAAACTCTGAATGGCAGGATGGATCCCGAACATTGCCCTATGCACGAAGCAAATACCTGGCAGAGTTTGAGGTACAACGCGGCATTGCTGAAGGTCTCGACGCCGTTATGGTCAATCCAAGTTTGATATTCGGCCCAGACCGTAGCGAGGGAAAAGCCCCGAATATCACACATGATTATGCCCGTATAATTCGTACCGGCAAGGTGTGGTTTTACCCCGACGGTGGGACGAATATCGTGGATGTAGACGATGTTGTAACAGGGCATCTGCTGGCATTAGAGCGCGGACGTACAGGCGCCCGCTATATACTGGGTAGTGAAAACCTTAGCTGGAATGCCATCTTTTCTACCTTGGCCAAAGTGCAAGGAGTTAAGCCCCCCAGCATTCAGCTACCGTATCAACTGGCACTTGCGGGTGGCATATTAGCAGGTGCATGGGGCTACACAACCGGTCGCAGACTACCCATAAGTCGATCTATTGTAAAGCATATCTATAAGAATCACCGATACACAAACAGACGAGCGATTAACGAACTCGGCTGCTCGTTCCGCCCCTTCCCGGAAACGGCTCAGCGTGTGGCGGACTCCCTGGTTGTGGACGAATAATGAAAAACAGTCTTTATCCTATCCGCTGTGATAAAACAAACCGATCTGAAATGACCGCCCGGGCTCAGCGAAATCGCTGAGCGGATACATATGAACTCCATCCAACAGATTATATATTCCAACCCGTAGGAATACACCTCTAACTGTCATACTTTCCATCCACAAATCTGCACTCATCCACCCGTGATCACCAAAACGAACGGGAGAGCCATAGGCTTCTGCACCGAGGTCGAACAGATCGAATGGGCCTGCCACTGACGCACGACCACGCCCCCAGCCCGACCAGCCTCTATCATCCTTGAGCACCATTGCCGTTGCGGACAAAGCAGCCCTTCTCCATGAACCGCGGACGACCGCAGTCGCACCATGTGAGCACTGATCAATAATTTTTCGTGTAAAGGTCACGAACTGCAATGATTTCTCAAAACCTTTCCACCGTACACCCCCATCCGCCTGCATTATCGTCCCACCTGCCCATTGCCAAACTGCACGTCCGAAGCCCGTAAATACCTGCCAGTTACTGCTAACCTTCCAGGTGGCAGAAGCATTAGCTCCCCAATCACCATTGTAATAGTCGAACCTGAATTGTCCATCGATTAAAAGATGTGCCATCCCGTGCAATGCTCTGATAAATAAACCGCTCTCAACGACCGAATTTAACCGATAATAGTCCGCACCGATGTACAGGCGCAGGTTCGGCAGTGGACTTAGGCGTGTAGATGCCGATATACTCTGCTGTGCGTCGTTAGATGAACCTTCCAGTTCTTGAAGAGCCCCCGTAACAGTAACTGCCCGCAGGATTGTGGTGTCACGGGTGAATCTGTACCGTAACATCACCTCTCGTCTGTTAAACTCGTCTTCGATAAGACCAACATACCGCCCCCACCCGACTCCGCCATTGAGCACATGGCCGGGAGCAATACTGCTCATCACTCTTGCCGAAACACCTCCATCGCGGGCGCTGGCATGCTGCAGCATGCCGACCCCGTCTGTATAGTCGGACGCACCTTCATATATCCAACTGATTGCTCCGTAACCGCAAGACCAATTGTGACGCATCGTTGCTCCCGAGTGTACCCACCGCGCTCTTGAGTCATAAACCACGTTCGCACCCGTTGCCGGTTTATCACTTGTTCTGAAATGGGCCAATGCATCGGCCCCAAGACTCAAATCATAGGGACCAGGGATGACCTCTGTCTCCTCTACATCCGCAGTCATAAAGAGCGGCATGCCAGAATCAAGCAGTCTAACTCCGTCCACATACATAGACCTTGCTGCGATGGGCAGTTTGCGAACCGTGAATTCTGGGAGCAGCACGTCGAATCTGCGAGGTAGAACCCCCATCTGCATTCGAGTGGGTAGCCCATCATCCAGGCTCACGAACATGTGCTTATCGGGTAGAACATGAACTGCAGACATAAGAAATATCTCCAGTTGTACATCATCTTCAACCTTGACTGATTGCTGTAAATCCGTATACCCTTCGGCTGATACCGTCAGTGTATATTCGCCCAGGTTTACAGCTCCAAACTCGAAGTGGCCATCCGACCCTGTTATCGCCCCGTGCAGTGTTCCTGTCAGTATTACGAGCGCACCCGGAACCGGATTCAGGTTTTTCGAATCCAGAACAGAACCTGTTACTATTGCTGATTGAGCTTGTAATTTGGAACTGTTCAGACCAACGCCAAGGACAAAGCACCAAGCCACATGGTACAAGACAATCCACCGAAATTGCAGCATTATTCAGTTGTGCAGAGACAATAAACAGGCGTCCGGCTATTATTGTCTTGGAGGGTCCCCGCCGAGGAACAGTTAGTAATTACTAAAATGATTTCGTGTCTCACCATCCGCGCAGGGCAAAACCACGTGTACTACTTCTCCAGACATAATTGTAAGATACCTCTTCTCCCGTAGCCAGAAATCTCAGTCCATTCCCGGCTATCCGATATAAACAACTGTGATCTAACGCTCACCCGTTCATGCCTGCCAATACCTGAGGTTCGTCCGGCACTGCTCTATTATTCCATCTCTCGGTAATTCGGAGTGGGACGCGAGATCAAATCAATACGACGTATACCACTGATGGTCAAACTGAAATCGTCACCCTTGCCGCGTACCAAGCCGTTTGTCAGGTATTGATAAGGTATACTCGAACGCTGAAGTACATTCAGTTTCGGTTCATCCAGCACCTCGTCCAGTGGTTCAAATTTAAGCGGCAATCCAGACGCGGCAAAAGTAATTTTCCATGAGTTTCCCATTTCGAGTGGAGCCCCATAATCAGGTCGCCAATCTTCGAGGTCGGGGCAGAGCCAGGGATAACGCCAAAGCATATTGGGCATGGCCGACTCTGCGGGAATCATGACTTCAAAGAAGGGGGTTTCTGTTTCCTGCAAAAACTCCGGCATGGTCAAGTCGGGAGTTTCCTGCAGCTTTAGGTAGAGCTGCGCAATATCTAATCCCGTCAGATTGATGCCGTTAAACAGTCCATGATAGTTAGGGGCAGCATCCTTCAGGTAATCATCATACCAGTCGTCAAAGGACTCATTGAGCATCAGATTGACTTCTAGATGCAAGTGAGCCCGTGAACGATTTACACCCCGCCCCGTGTATCCCATCACACCAATTGCATTCCCCTGATCAACCCAGTCTCCGACTGCCACACTAACTCTGCTGAGATGAGCATAAAGACTGTAGTATGGTGATTCCCCCCACTGGTGCTCAATCACGATGTATTTCCCATAGTTGGAATGGCCTGAACTCTGGTTAACGTAGACAACCATACCATCTGCTACGGTTCTAACCTCATCTATCGGATTTCCTGTTCTCGTGCGACGCATTGGACGAATATCAATCCCCTCGTGAAAGCGGCTGTAGGTCATTCCCACACTCGTGCGGCGCACGTTACGCACAAACCCATACTTACCTGCCGTCCAGGCAGGCTGTTCACCAGGCCGTTCCTGACGGTACGTATGCATGTAAAACTGTGGCCCACCACCCTCCTCGAAGATGGCATCATTGTCGGAGGGTAGCACCAACGAGATTTCATGTTCACCCTGTGCAAGAACCTGCGAGGAAAACCCACCCCAGACACCTACCACCAAGCCCGCCAGACCCATCAAAAACCTTTTCTTCGAAAACATTTTACAGGAAAGTTTCTCACACATATCCACGCGAAAAATATGAACTATGAGGGTTCTGAATTATACACCTGAGTAACCAGATGCTAGTAGAGTCAAGGGGCTGGACGGTTTAAAGTCAGTTGCACGGTTGTACTGGATAAGTAGCTTCAACTTTACCCTGTGAAATTCCCGTTAATTTTCGCTTGAGTATGCTGCGACGAAAGGAACTGATATGGTCCGTGAACAACACGCCCTCCAAATGATCATACTCGTGCTGTATCACGCGCGCAAGGATACCATCAACTGTAAGTGTGCGCTCTTGCATGGTTTCGTCTTGATAGGTCAGCCGCACAGATTCCGGTCGGACCACGGGTTCCCGAATGTCCGGTATCGACAGACATCCTTCCTCGAACTCTTCCTCTTCTTCGGACTCCCACATTATTTCAGGGTTGATCAACACCATGGGCTGTTCGGGAAGATCGCCTCTTAAATCTTCTGGTATTTCATCCAGTAGTGGAGAAACATCTACAACAAAGAGCTGCTCCCGACGTCCTACCTGGGGGGCAGCTAGACCAATGCCCTCTGCATTGTGCATAGTCTCTACCATGTCAACAATGAGCTCGCAAAGCTCATTGCCAACGGACTCGACTGGCTCGGTTTGTTGACGAAGAACAGGATCACCAAACAGACGAATCGGGAGGATCGCCATGAACTCTACAACTCCACACGAGCAAAAACGCCCGTAGTTCCATTTTCGTCGAAGGTTACAACATCATAGGGTTGGGCATTAGGCCCCTCCATACCCGGTGACCCTATGGGCATCCCCGGTACCGCTATGCCGCGTGTATCCGGACGTTCTTCAAGTAGACGTTCCACATGTTCAGACGGTACATGGCCTTCGACTATATAACCATCTATTACCGCCGTATGGCACGAACCCACTGAACGTGGCACACCCAACTGTGTCTTGATCGCCCCCATGTCTCTCATATCTCGTGTCTCTACCTCGAAACCGGCGTTTTCCATATGCTCCACCCACTTGACACAGCACCCACAGGTCGGGGATTTGTATACAACCATGGATGGTTTATCGTTATCGATGGGTCGCAGGAGAACTCCGGCTGCGACGACTACACCAAATCCCAACACAAGCAATGTCAGTGAAATTGATCGTTTCATGCTTTTAAGTCTTATTCCAATAATGCGTTGTAGCTGGTTAGTCGGGCAGGATCTGCATCAGAGAGTAAATCAAAAGCCGCTCCCCGCTCATCTGAGTCTTCGAAAATACCTACGAGCTCTTTGTGTTTCGTAGAAAAAAAGATGTCAAGAACATATTGCCTAGCCTGATCTTCATATAAATCAGACATGGTCTGCAGCACTTCTAAGACCTTTGTTCGTGCAGACTCCTGGTCCAGGATGAACAAATCCAGCGCTTCAATATGGTACTGATAGTACACTTGGCGGAGCGGGCGCATCCGTGGATTTGTCATCTGATCGACAATACGTGCGCGTCCATCAATATCCACTGTACTCCATCCAGCGGCATTGCTGCTTGAAGCTAATTGCTGAATCCGCTTCGCTTGCTGGAAATGCTCTTCTCCTCCGAATTCACTGAAACTATCATAGTCATAGCCCAACATCAGGTAGGCATAATAATCTAGGACTGAGGTCAATTGGTCAAACCGTTCCACCTCAAATACCAGGGGGGTACCCTGGGCATAACTGAAATCCCATGTTTCATCGCTAATTTGCAAAAGGGGTGTCTTTGCCATCGTTCCATAAATCGGACGCGTACTGGTCAAAACAAGTTGCGCTCGGAACGATGTAAGTGTAAAATTCTCCTGAAACACGATCTGCATAGAGCACTCAATCAGCTCATGCACTTCGAACTGATCTTCCGTCCAGTTATTGTTGTTCATATACTCCTCGATCTGCTGCTCTAGGTCATCAAGGAATCCAAATCCTGAACCTTCCAACTTCAGATAATTGACCTGTGCAGTACACCTGAACTCACGTGCCATCGAGACCGATACAGCACCAGCCAGAATACAAATAATCACTAGACGTCGCATAATCTGTTTGTTGAAACAACACATAGGCGGCCAAAAGAAATACCCTGTAGGGGTGAGTTTATAACTAAGTTGTCTGGTGACAAACACAGAAAGGCTACACACAAAGGCAACCACTGTCCCTCGGCGGTGAAGTCATGTTCAGCCGATAGATGTTGGGCGCAACCCGTGATCCGGGCGTTACACGAATTGATTTAATTTGTTCACCTCTCATGGCATATTGAGCGGACGACCACTACATGAGCGAGAAATAGCGCTGATTCAACTCCAGAGGATTGATCGCTGCACGTACTTCCAAGTCCAGATAATGAAAGAAGCGAAACTGGACTCCTAGACCCAACCCTGCTGCCCAACCGCCACTGTAATCTTCACTCACGAGGACGTATTCTGCAAACCCATATAGATAGACCGCTTTGACGTACACGGGGATGCTCAGGAGTCCGTTTTCCAAATACCATATAGGTTGCAGGACCTCTAGATCAATTTTCCCATGGATACCACGGCCAAGGAATGCCTCTCGCCCACGCGGAAGAATCAACGAATTACTGTAGACACCTGTATCATTCTGAGCAAGTACAGCTGCTCCAAACATCATACCTGTATTCCAACGTCGATAGGGAGACCAATACTGATTGAAGTTCAGGTACACGCCAACCCGCCGAGGTGCATTGTCTCTGTCCACATCTGCACGTCCATATACCCCAAGCGTCGCCCCCCTGTTGGGCCATATATCGCGCGTATTTTGCTGTACCCCAGCTACAAACCATATACCTGCATCAGCTGTCGTCCGCGCGCTCCATTCGGCAAGTGATCGGCCTGTGTCCAGGAGATACGGAACAGGACCTTCATCCAGACTATACCATCTCGTTCGTTCGGTACGCATACCTGCGAAAATTCTGGCATAACTGTGGCGAACATTAGACTCAAACCTGAGAGGCAGCGCAATAGTCACACTGGTCCCCATTGATTGCTCTCCGTATGTTCTATCCTGAGTTGTTTGATCCTGCGCCACGATCCTAGCAATAACGGCCCCAGGCTTGTTATAAGCCTCGAGCGTTGCTAAAACTGGACCAAATGCTGAACTTATCACTGCACGCTGCCATGCCCTTCGTGACTGCAATGTGACCTCGGCAGCATAGGTCACACGGCGAAGAGGATCACTTCCGTACATGGCAAGTCCGCCTCGTAGCCCGAGTTTGCTTTCGGGTGCCTGGAACGACCAGGAACCCACTGGGAGAATCATTCGAGGCCAAAGTCTACCGCTCAGTTTGTATGGCTGATAGGTGAATTCGTCCGGTACCTGCAATCTGGCAGCAATGCTGGGCCGCTGATTCACTGGAGTAAGCGATATACTCGGCCCATCACTCGGGGAGAACTCTGTCGCTACTACATCGTAGCGCTCGTGCTGATAATCGACATAAATCAGCGTTCGACCATCCGTGGATAACAGCGGATCCATTGCTCCATACGAGACTTCTGTTAACCGACTGGTTCGTTCTAATTGCAGATCATGACAGTAGATATCCGTCGCACCGTCCATATCTGCAGTGAACAGGAGATAGCGTCCATCTGAACTCCACGATATTTCTCGCACGGCCCCTCCATCCAGAAAGATCAAAGGTGTAAGCGTGCCGTCCGACGCAGCTAAATAAACTATTTGTACTCCATCATGCCGGACCAATAGTGCCGTCTTATCCTTGGTGTGTGCGATCTGTATGAAATCGGCTTGACTTCGGTCCCGGATTGTTCGAATACTCCCGTCCCCATCAATCTGAACCCACTTATTGCGCTGCCCGTCATTTTGAAGCGCCCAAATGCCGGCAGAGGTTTGCAAAGGCATGTGCATACGTGCCCCGTGAGTGACACGAACCTCCCTGCCCCGACGCAAATCATATGCAAATACATCCGCAACTGAACGTAGTGTTGAGAATCTGTCCGGGATGTACCGAGCATACAGCAACACACTGTCCTTTACGCTGAACCATGCATCCTCCGGCAGCAACACGGCATGTATGAGCTGGATTTGGCCAGTTTCGACGTCAAGGCTATATAACCCGGGAGTTTCGCTCAGCCCCCGCCTATATATCACGAGCGTCGAATCATTCAGCCACTGGGGCCAGCGTTGTAGTACGCCCTTTTGTCCTGCAAGTATGCTTGCAGGTTTTGTTGGCTCACGGGCAGTTGAGATCGTTTCCTGTTTAAATTCCGCAGACAGCTCCCGTAATGGTTGACCCGTTGCACGACGCAAGCCCAATCCTGTTGATCGGATTGGACTGCGATAGCGCCGGGTTCGCATCTTCTGAAAAAATGAACCTCCATCACGACCAACCTGCCAGGCGAAAAAATTGGCTCCGCCGATGTAGTGACGGTTTCCGTGGAAGGCGTAGCGGGGAATCTCAAAGAGTTGAGATAAACTCCAGGGGCGCTCAGAAGCCATCGCAGCCCGGTACTGCATCTGGAACCGGGCATCATTCAGACGTCCTGCACGGTGCGCCCCCAAGCTCTCGAAATAAACAGCTGCGCCCTCATTCAACCCTGGCGGAAGCGATAAATTGAACGCACGCGCAGCATCAGGGGCAAACCAGTGAACCAGTTTACCCAACCCCCAGGGACCGCCTGCCTGCCCCTGGGATGCGTGCACAAGCTCATGTGTTGCAACTGCCTCTATCCAGGAAGGAAAGTTCGGCCCCAAACGTCCCCCTTTAATATGAGGGACCTCGATTTCCTGACGGAATGGGTGTGTGTGAACATACCCATTAGACCGATCATTGGAGCTGTTTAGTATTACAGGCATCCGCATTGTTCGGGCCACCCCCGAAAGTGCCTGTGCGTCTGGTAGCATGCGCTCCAATACCATGGCGGTTTCCCAAGCCTCGGTCGCTGCCCCCTCTTCAAAAATAATCTCGAAGTGCTGTGTTCTGTGCACTTGATAGCGGTTCCCAAGCGGCCGTACTACGGGCTCGTACACAATCCACTGGCCAGAGACGGATGGAGTTGCCGCCAGCAGGATGAGGCAGGAAGCGACTACGGGAAAACGCATCTGCGGAGGGGGAGGGATTCGAACCCCCGGTAGGCAGTGCCTACAATGGTTTTCGAGACCACCCCGTTCGACCACTCCGGCACCCCTCCGGCTCCGTGTGAACGAGCAGGAAAAGAAGTTTGTTCGTACCATCGCACGCTGCCCCTACCGTTGTGTACCTCGAAGTCTGATCCGAAGGCGTGGCGCAAATACAGCACCGCTTGAAATTTGTGCGTTATCGCTGATCCTGTCGTTTCGATTTTCGGTAATGTGGCTTCTGGGGGATTAAGTCCCAGAATCTACCACCCCAGTGCAAGGATACCCAAATCAGGCTGCAGGCAGCATGTTGCGGATCAGTTCATAGACGTTGCGCAGGACCGCATCCAGCTTTTCTGGCTGACGCCCCCCAGCCGTTGCAAAATCCGGCTTACCCCCACCACCACCGCCAATCTGACGCGCCAATAGATTAACAATAGCGCCCGCCTTCACGCCCTTGGGTAACAGGTCGTCTGTAACAACCGCTACCAGATAAGCTTTTTGCCCCTCTGGATCACACGTACCCAAAATGCCCACGCTGGAGGGGTTGAGCCGGCGACGAAGCTTCTGTCCCTGTGCCCTCAACATCGTTATGTCTGTATCATCAATGCGTCCAGCGACCAGATTAACCCCATTCAACACAGACGCATTATCCATTAGTCTGTCTACTTGGACTTCCAGACGTGCGTGGCGAAGCTGTTCCAGCTCCTTCTGCAGTGAACGATTCGTTTCCAGAAGCTCTGCTACCGATTCTTCAACGGGGCGCTTTGAGCCCTTAAACTGTCTTCTGGTGCGCGTGAGCGCTGTCCGCTCCTGCGTAACCAAATTAACGGCATCGATTCCCGTGATGGCCTCTACACGACGAATACCTGCGGCAACTGATCCCTCAGATTGCAAGAGAAAGAGCCCTATTTCGCCAGTTGCTCCGACATGTGTTCCCCCGCATAACTCCACAGAAAAATCTGGATCAAACGTGACTACACGCACAAAATCCCCATACTTCTCGCCAAAGAGCGCCGTAGCCCCGCGTGCCAGTGCCTCCTTGTAAGGTACACGGTCCTCGATCTCTGCGGTGATATTTCGCTGTACCTGATCGTTGACCCGATCCTGCACACGTCTCAGATCCTCTGGACTGACTCGTTCGTAATGACTGAAATCAAATCGCAAATGCCCCGCTGCTACAAGCGAGCCCTTTTGCTCCACTCCAGGCCCAAGCGTCTCTCTCAGGGCTGCGTGCATAAGATGTGTCGCTGTGTGATGCTTAGCTATGCGCTGCCGGCGTTCCTGATCTACGCTGGCAATGACCTGACATTCCAGACTGTACGGAAAACGCTCAACCTTATGCAAAATCTGATCTCTCCACACCTGGGTATCGGTAACAGGAATAACCTCGCCATCAAAATTGAGCGTACCCGTATCTCCAACCTGCCCCCCTCTTTCAGCATAGAAAGGGGTACTGTCCAATATGATAACTCCCGCATCTACATCATATCCAACAATACGCGCACCTTCCAAGGTTGTCGCTTCATAACCAACAAATTTTGTCCTTACGCTTGATTGCTGCTCCTGAAGCCCGGACACCCCATCCGGCCGGTCGACTGAGATCGTCACAGTAGCTTTAGCGCTGCGCGCACGGTTCTTCTGCTCAGCCATCAACTCTTCGAACCTGGACATATCCACATGGCGACCGTGTTCACGCGCCATTAACTGCGTGAGATCGATCGGGAAACCGTAGGTATCGTGCAGTAAAAACGCAACCTCCCCGGGTATACGGCTTAACCGGGCTACCGAGATAAAGGACTGTATACTATCCGTCCCCGTCATATAAGCTTTTTTCAACAGATCCTGGATCGACGCATCTTCCTGTAAGTCCTCAATGCAGTCCTCCTGTTCACTCGAAGAGAGTTTATCTATGTACCTGCAAACCGAGTCAAACAGCATCAGGCCGCGCCCTAACGTTCGCAGAAAAGCCCGTTCCTCTCCCCGGATACTCTCGGTAATGAATGCCGCCTTGACCCTCAACTCTGGAAAAACTCCCCCAAGTGATTTTATGACCGTTGGCACCAAACGACACAGGAATGGCTCCTTAATATCAAGCGTGGTATACCCGTAACGAACTGCCCGGCGCAAAATTCTACGAATGACGTATCCCTGCCCCACATTACCTGGGGTTGCTCCGTCCGCAATAGCCACTGCAATGCCACGGATATGATCCACCACAACCCGCATGGCGACTCGAATACTGTCTGAGTCCAGAGCAGTATCTATGTCGTCGTACCCCCGGATACCGGCGATCGGCGTTAATCCGGCTACCTCACTCAAAAGCTCGCTAAAAGCGTCCGTATCGTAGGTGCTGATCTTGCCCTGCATAATAGCAGCGAGGCGCTCAAGCCCCATACCCGTATCTACATGGCATGCAGTCAAGGGCACAAGCTCGCGATCTACCTGCGCATTGTACTGAATGAACACTAGGTTCCACAGCTCAATCACCGTAGAAAGATCTTTGTTTATGCACTTGCTCCCAGGTATCTGCCTGCGCTGTTCCTCTGAACGAAGGTCAATGTGGATTTCTGAGCAAGGACCACACGGTCCTGTCTCCCCCATCATCCAAAAATTATCCTTAGAGCTGCCATATAAAACATGTTCACTGGGTAAGTAGCGCCTCCACAGGTCTGCAGCTTCCTCGTCTGAGGGCAAATCCAGGTCGACATCTCCGGCGTGCACAGTCGCGTAGAGTCGATCCTCAGGCAATCCCCACCGCTTCACCAGAAGCTCCCAGGCCAGATCAATTGCTTCCTTCTTGAAATAATCCCCAAAGCTCCAGTTACCCAGCATTTCGAAGAAGGTGTGGTGATACGTGTCGCGCCCCACTTCTTCAAGATCGTTGTGCTTGCCAGATACTCGAAGGCATTTTTGGGTATCCGCAGCTCGAACGTATGACCGTGTCTCTTTCCCCAGAAAGATATCCTTGAACTGGGCCATCCCTGAGTTGATGAACAGTAATGTGGGATCATCCAGGGGCACAAGAGCGGCGCTGGGAACAATCGTGTGCCCCTTTTCCTCAAAGAATTCCAGGAATTCCGTCCTTATCTGCGAGATACTGCGATAACTTACCATTAAGATGGATCAATTCGAATCCCCCTGAAACGCCTGATCGAAGTATCTTGTGCCTGTATACGCCGCGTATTAGCCAATCTTGGGGAGTTTTTTGTGCTTCATCACATAACTGCAACCACGGGCCGTGTCCGTACGTAGGTGAATTACGTCAGTCCTGAAAATCGAAACCAACCAAGACACTGCCATGCGTCCATACTTAAAACCCATCTCCTTTGCTGTACTGTTACTTATTGCTGCCCCAGTCAGTGCGCAGGTAAAGCTCACGCCAATCAGCGAGCAATTTTCTGTCAGTCAGGTCGGAGAACTCATACTCAGCGTAACAGATGCTGACGTGACAGTGAACACATCCAATGTATCCGGTGTGACGGTTAACGTTACCGTTGAAGGCCGTGACCGCAATAAAGCAATGGAGTACTACGAGAAGCAAAATTTCAGTGTAGCTCTTGAAGATGGAACGCTGCATGTAGTCTCGAAACGGGAAAAGAATTACGGGGGATCCTACGAATGGGACAATTCGATAAATATTCATGTAATGATCAACATGCCAGCCAATGTGCTCACGAACATCCATACCTCTGATGGCGACCTGATCGTTGAAGAACTGACCTCCGGTGCAAAGATCAAAACCAGTGATGGCGACATAAAAATTGGGGGAATTTCGGGTGGAGACATTGCGATACAAACCTCAGACGGTGATATCGTAGCCGACTTGCTCCAGGGACCGTCTGTATCTATAAAGACCAGCGACGGAGATCTAATGCTCGGGGAACTTAGCGGAGATGTCATTCGCGCCCAAACCTCTGACGGAGATATAGGAGTTGAATCTGTAATCGGAGAGTTTGAAGCAAGAACATCAGACGGTGATCTCAGAATCGGTGAGATGGTGTCTTCCAGCGCTGCAGTTCGAACATCGGATGGCGACATAAAAATTAGCAACGTTACGGGGAGCCTTACGGTCAGCTCCAGCGACGGAGATATAGAGCTTGGACTAGTTGATCCAGGAGATATATCCGTATCAGTTAGTGATGGCGACGCGCTTGTTTCGATGCCCTCAGACCTCTCGGCTACGCTTGACGTGAAAGCGAATGACGTGGAGATGGATTCATTCTCGAATTTCTCGGGTGACGTTGCGAGCTCGAAGATTGTCGGCGACCTGAATGGTGGTGGATCGATGATTCGTGTCCGCACATCTGACGGGGATGCGGTAATGCGAAGCATCCGGCGTTAAGGAACTACTCATGTCGCGCGTTTCAGTTGAACAGGCATTGAATTCCGGCCTGATTTCTGCTGAGCTGGGAACGAGTTTCTCGAGGAACTTTCGATGAAAATTGTGTACTTGGGTTAATCCGAATTTTCTTCCGGTGATAAATCGGATGTAGCCCTAGCCCCAGTTTGTACTTCTGTCTTCATTTCAATCTTGTCCTTTGGTCGTAATGGCACGCACCTGGCAAACACAGTGCCAATCGGCCTAATGGGGTTTGCGCGCCAAAAAACAGTACAGCGGCGTGAAGATACCAGTTTTACCACCCTCGACATAGGCATCAGCGGTCCGGTCCAAGGATCGGAAGACTTCTGCGGAGCCCTTTGGAAACAATCCAACCATCTCAGCCAGCTTTGATCCTGCGATCATCGCCCTACGGCCCTGTGGAAGCCTGAACAAGACGTTACCCAACATCCCATGTCGACTCTCCATGGGTTGATACCATGGTGTGGTCCCTCCCCCTGAGACACCTCGGTCCATCCCCTCGATGATGTGGAACCCCGCCGCTTCGAGTGCTTGATTCACTTCCCCGAACGTGGCGATACCCTTTAGTGCAATACCGCGCTGGAGGTCACGCTTAAGGTCCCAGTGCTGTCTGTCATTCGGATCAAACTTGTCCGTCAGACACATCTCCTGCCCCCAGAACAGAGCGCCAGGTTTCACCACGCGGAATATCTCTTCAAACGCCCTTTGCTTATCCGGGGCATGGCACGTTGACTCGATGGCATAACCCCGGTCGAAGGTGTTGTCTTCAATAACGTTCATATCCATGAAGCTGCACGCCAAGTAATCAACCATGTGATCAAGCCCAGCCTCGGCGTTCAATCTTTTCGCCTTTTCCAACTGGATTTTGTTGATGTTAATCCCGACAACCCGAACACTGGCCTCACGAACGACACGACGCATCGGGCCACCGGTTCCGCAACCAACATCAACCACCGTCATGCCCTGCTCCAGGTCCAGCTTCTCGATCATCAACCGCTGATGACGGATTTTGGAATCCTCCAAGGTCTCATGCGGCGCGAGGGGCGCGAAGTGCAGGGATTCACCCCAACTCCATGTCATTAGCTCGTTGTAAAGATCGTAGTAGTCCTTGACCAGCTGGGTGTGGTCGTAATCGCCCGAATCAACGGCCTCGGGCGTCGCTCGCTCCATCCAACCCTCTAGGTCTTGCACACGACGGGCGACATTGCCTTCTCGGTACGCATCCTTGAGTTTTTTCGATAGCTTCCATGGCATGGTTTGTCCCCTCTCTCAGTTTTTGGAGTGGAAAATAGAGAACCCCGCTTCACCAAGATTCCCCTTGAGATTAATCTCTTCCGTACTCATCCGTCCCTAGAGGAAAAGCTTTAAACTTGAGGTTTCCGCCTGAATTGTGAGATCGGCCATGAATTTAGGGAAACCTAAAATGTTCCCCTTGTTATAGTATGGCAAGTGGAGACTATCCCGTGGATAGAACATATTCCGGCTATCTAGATCCACAATTACGAGACACGATGACGTTCCCAACGTCTAGCAACCGCTGCGGATGCGGTAGTCAATAAAAGGTTTGGGATTGTAGGCTGCATTGCAGACCGTCCAAAGCACCGCGAGCACTTTGCGCAGGGTATTGAGCCGCACATGTATCGGGTCACCGGTGCGACGTAGCGATACTTCATAGAACAAGGAGACTTCATTCGGGCTTTCGCGCGGGCATCCAGCACGGATGGCTTACGGCTTTCAGGACTCCTGTTCCCGAATGGTCCAGACGCTTGTACGCTAACGGCTTGTCCGCACTGCTGCGTTGCTGAGTCCCGAACCCACAATATCGCCACAATTTGCGCTTGTTCGCAAACCGGTGTGGGGGGCAAATGAAATCGCTGAACACATGCGCGCCGACCCGCCGATGTCAGGCATGCACTGGCATCGGGCGATTTCCAGATAACGCTTTCCCAACTCCACCATAGAGGCTAGTGCTTTTTTCTGGAGAGTATCCGTCGCGTCCAACCGCTCGTACGGGGTTTCCATCATGGATCTCCTGGTTGGCAACTGGTTCAGATGCGAAGTACGATCGTTTTCGTAAACACTGAGTCCCGGCCACATGCACCAGCCCCGCCTGTTGGTACTTGGATTTGATTGCGACTTCAAACTGGCACGCTCACGCGTAAACCGCAAATGCTGTCCTTCAGGTAAGACGAAAGTTCGGCATTATTCTCGACAAAAAGGCCAAGATGGGTTGACATGCTTCGCAGAGAAATGATCTTTCCCTGATTCATCCCTAAAGTTAGATGTCACTTACTTGACCCTAAGAATCACTGGAGATAAGGCAGTGTCGGACTCCGAAAAACCTAGATTACCAATACTCCCCCGGCACTCTCTCATGCAGTGCGAATCGGATTTCTGATTTCGGCGACACGAAACTTGAGATATTTTCTGGAATGGTAGTTCGGTAGTGGATTGATTTTAATTTCCCCTCTTTGGGTAAAATCTCCAGTTTAAGTGTAGGCAATGAGCATGAGGTTTTACGGCAATCTGAAGGTCAAGCCTAAGACAGGATCAGGCATTCTGTATATCCTGTACGGTGCGACCGGAATTGATTCGAAAGAAAGCAGCCATCAGTGCAGGTAAGAGCAGCATCAGAATTGCAGTTGTAATCATGATACCAACGCCTAATGATGCCGCAAACGGGATCAGGAACTGTGCTTGAATTGCGGGCTCCAAGATAAGCGGTACAAATGCCAGAAATGTGGTCACTGACGTTAGCATGATGGGACGAAAGCGACTTTTAGCACCTTCAATAATTGCCTGCCTTGGCGTACTTCCCTCTTGAATGCGTTGATCGATTGAATCAATCATTACTAACGCATCGTTCACGACGACCCCACTGAGGCCGAAAAAGCCTAGGAAAGAAACAGCGCTGAGCGGAAGGCCCAATATTAGGTGACCAAGGATGATTCCAATAAGACCGAATGGCACGATGGCCATCAATAGGAATGGTTTACGATAGGAGCGCAGAGGAATCGCCAACAACGCATATATCCCCAGCATGGCAAGGATAAATCCACGGTTGAGTGCACCTAGGGACTCCAGTTGTTCTTGCTGTTCCCCCCCAAAGGAATAGGTTAACTCGGGCTCGGAAGCGATTATATCTGGGAGAAATCTATTTTCAAGAATCTCATTGGCCTGTGATCCAGAGATCACTTCATCATTCACATCTGCCGTAACGGTTACAATTCGTTGCCCATCTCTCCGTCGAATGACTGGCGGGGATGTTCCCATTGTCATCGTGGCGACTTGATGGATTGGTACCTTCCCATCTGATTGCGTCTGGATCAAATATCCCTCAACATCCGTGATCGCTTCCCGCTCGCTAGCGGGTAACCGCGTATAAACCCGGACTTCTTCTTCGCCTCGTTGCAGTCTAACCGTCTCCACTCCAAAAAAAGCTGACCGCACCTGTTGTGCCAGATCTTCGACGGTGAGACCCAGTGTTCGCGCTTCAGGTCGCAACTGCAGTTGAATCTCCCCGATACCCGGGGCATGATCCGAGCGGATATCAAAGACACCGGCCACACTATATAGGCCGGTCACAACTGAATCGGCAGCAATAATCAGACGCTCCGAGCTTGGGTGAGATAGAACAACCTCCACAGGATTCCCTAGGTTGATGACCTCTCCACTAAAAGCAATTCCCCGAACATAGGGCAGGAATCCCACCTCTTCCCGCCAAGCCTGCATGATTGTGATAGTGGACATATCCCGTTGCTGTGCACTCAGTAACTTGATCTCAATACCGGCAACATGTGACTGGGGATTCATGGTAGGAGATGAATCAAGTCCTCCTCCTTCTACACGAGGGCCTTGACCTATCGTTATGATCGCCCCTTCCAGCAGTGAAGGGGCTCCCTCCGGCCTTTCCTGATCCAAGCGTTCAATCACGCGTTTGCCGGCAGCTTCCAGTTCCATTGCAACTTCAAGAGTTCTCTCTGCGGGTGTTCCCTCCGGCATTTCAAGCGTAGCGGTGACAAAATCACCCTCTACTACCCCGATAAGTGTAGTCGGAATCACGCCTGCCGGAATTAGCGACAGACAGAGTACAAATAAGCCTAGGGTTCCTGACATAATAATTGCGGGATAATCCGTAGCAAAGCGAAGGGCACGACTCAACGGGCCCCGCAGGAACCTGGTCAGCCCTTGATTTACGTAGGTTCGGATACGAAAAAGGAATTTATCCGCAAAATTGGATGGCGTCCATTCTGGGCCTGGCAGGTGAGACAGATGCGCAGGTAGAATGAAAAGTGCTTCAATGAGAGAAATCACCAGCATTCCAATAGTAATTGCCGGCAATGCAAACCATACTTCTCCAACACCACCCGGAATAAAGAGCAGAGGGGTGAACGCCGCCACTGAAGTGAGGACTGCGAAGGTTAGTGCCGTTTTGATTCTTCGTGTTCCCCGGATCGCAGCGACCGGTCCAGGAAGACCTGTCATGCGCTGAGAATAGATTCGTTCGGCTACGACAATGGCGTCGTCCACAATAATACCGATTGCCAGGACGAATGCGAAAAGTGACTGGGCGTTGAGTGGCAGATCAAGCCACAGCATGACCGCCAAAGCGCCTACACCAGAGGTGACCAGACCGAAAATAACCCATATTGCAAGCCGGATCTCAAGAAAGAGGGCCAGCGCGATGAATACTAAGATGAAGCCTAGAAAACCATTCCGAACCAAAAGACCTGCACGCTCTGCATAGACAGGAGAATCATCGTTCCATACAGTAATCCCGATATCCTTGGGAAGTGAAGGCAGGATCACATCCCGAACATGCTCATTGACTGTATCCGAAATCGTTTTAACATTCTCACCATCTCCCCGATAGACTTCCACGAAAACTACCGGCATGTCCTGATGGCGGACAATCATATTGGTTTCTTGGAATCCGTCTCGGATCGTTGCAATATCTCTGAGGCGCACAATCGTGCCGTCGTTTTGAGCAACAATGGCGATTTCCTCAAAATCAAGTTGATTGTAATTCTGACCAATAGTCCGTACACGGACCTCGGACTCCCTTGTGTCAATGCTCCCGGCAGAAAGATTGAGCGAGCTTTGGCGAACAGCATAGGCAATGTCTTCCAGCGTCAATCCGAGCGCGCGTAATGTAGCAAGTGGTACCTCAATAGAGATCTCATAATCCCTCGTGCCACTGACTTCGACTAGGGATACGCTGGGCAAAGTTTTTAATTCATTCCTGACTTGATAGGCAAGTTCTTTCAGCGCACGTTCGGTGGCATCACCGAAAAGCATCAGTCGAATCACGCTACTGCGGCTGTCCATTTCCCAAAACCGGGGACGCTCGGCCGTAGCCGGAAAAGATTGAATTTGTCCGACAGCAGCCTGCACCTCGTCCATCGCCTCGCTAAGATTCGTGCCGGTTCTCCACTGAATTCTGACGGATGCCACCCCGGGGGCCGCCAGGGATCTGATTGCCTTGACATCCTCCAGTGTCTCAATTCGCTCTTCGATCTTAACTATGATGGATTCTTCAATCTCTTCTGGCGTAGCCCCGGGATAGGCCATGAAGACTTCAATCATATTAAAGGGGACCACTGGCCAGCCTTCCCGCTCCAGACCCCCGAGTGATACAAGGCCCAAGGCGATAATGCCAAACATTAACAAATTGGGGACAATCCGATTACTCGCCATGTAGGCGATTGGGCCTGCCGACTCACCTGAATAAGGGCCCTTCCGATTCATCAGCACAATCCGATTCTAGAGTCTGGAAACAACACGTAGGGGAGGAGTTGATCAGCTTCAGACCAGACGCTCATATTACTATGGTCACTATTGATCTGAATTTGAGAATGTCTCTTTGCTGTGTTCATGGATGCAATGCCCGGGCCGCACGGTCTCAGCAGGCTATAATCCCCTTATAATTGGGTCCGTACTGCCATCCCATCAATAGCTGCTTGGATTCCATTCACAACTACCTGTTGCCCTTTCTCAAGTGGTCCAGTAAGAAATACCTCATCCTCTGAGCGCTGCAGAACTTGTACAGGAACGCGGTTCAGTACATCGTTGCGTACGACCCATACCTCAGCATCCGGTTTAAGAGCTGATCGCGGTATTCTGAAATACTGGTCTGGAATCATCCCGTCAATTTCGACATTCACAAACTTACCGATCAAAAGAGGTGGAGTGCTGTTCGGCTGCGTGAAATCTTCCGTGTTCAAGGCTAATCCAGCCGTGAACGGATTGGGCACACGAATGACCACCTCAATCGTGCGCGTCTGCTTTTTCAGGGCTGCTTCCGCACGATCTACGTAACCCGCCCACGAATAATACTGTTCGCCATACTTCGCGATCACACGAGTGGAACTCCGCCTGTTTTGAGCGCTTGGTCTCAATCCCCAAAGTCCAGGGATCAGCGCTGCACTTTCATCCGGGAGTGGTACAACAACCTCAACGGTATCAATGCTATATAGACGCCCTACGCTTTGGCCTGCTGCCACGAACTGTCCTACCGTAACGGACTCGCTCAAAACCGCGGCCGTAAAGGGGCTGTAAATGACGACCCTGGAAAGATGTAGTTCGGCTTCGGCGAGTTCAGCCTGGTCCCTGTTCAGCGCGGCCTGAACAGCTGTTATTTGGGGTTCCCACAACGCCAAGGGGCTGGGTTGTCCAGTATTTCCCTCATTTTCCCACTTCTCAAACTGCGTCTTCGCAATATCGGATTCTGCCGTCACACGCATCAACTCAACTTCTTGAGCGACTACATTAGCACGTGCCCGATCTACTCTACCCAAGTAATCTGCATCATCAATTCGGAATAGAACCTCACCCGAGGATACCAGTCCTCCACTTTGAAAGGTGGGATTCACCCATACGATTCTGCCGGAGATTTCCGCCGTCACGTTTACTTCTGCATATGGACGTACAGTGCCTCCCCCATGTATTGGGATAGGTCCCTCTCCGCTCATAACGGAATCGGTAGTTACAAACGGCGCACGTGAGGGAACAGCCTGGCGGGCAGTTTCGGGTCTTCGAGCTATGAGAGTGGCGGCTATGACCATACATCCGACAAAGATGATACCGGCAACCAAGAAGCTAAGTCTTCTACTCATTGGATCGTGCGAAATTTCCGAACTCTTTATGCTTGCAAAAGAGATTCTTTTTCTTTTTGAGGGAATCGTTCATTTTCGAATGCCTCCGGAATATGCAAATATTTTTGCAATGGAATACAGGCATTGATCAAGCGAAACCTGTTCCAGAACCCCCTTTGAACTTATGATAGCTGCGATGAATTTCGATAATATCCCATCGAAGTGTGTCTGCTGAATCTGCAATCTATGCGCTGTGCACCGAAATTTACCTGAGATCACTATCCCTGTGCACAATTTTATAACTCAGAATCTTGCTACCGTCATCCCAAGAATTTACAAAACTGCGTTACATAAAACAGCACACACGATCATGTTTGGTTGCTTCCATCGTTTCCAAAAAATTGGTACTCATGGCTAATTGTGCGAATGATAAAGTGGCTTTCTTCCAAATCTACTCTGTTTCACACGATCTGGGACAGAGCAAAAAATCAGGATACCTGAGGCAAACCACTCGCGAGGCTCCTTATTGGAGATCAATCAGGATGGACTGGCTGATTTACGTGGATCAACAGATATTCGCGGGTGGCAGATATAAGATACTGCCTGGAGAATTGCACCTTTAGCCCGGTCCAGGAATTTGACTGGATGGGAAGAGAAATCGTCCGCTTGCCCATACCAGTGATGCCCATATTAGCTCCATACGTACAGATCACCCCTGTCCAAGGAAGGAGCATTACCATCTGAGTGCGATGCTGAGGCAGCCTGACGCGTTTTGTACACCTCCAAGGTAGTCGCGCGAAGGCCCTCACGGCCGAAAGAATTAACGTTGCGAATCCAATAGCCCCGATCAACACATTACACTATACTTCGTGCTCTGAACGGCCAGTTGAGCATTCATAGTATCCATTTTCGCATCAAGTTTCGCTCCGAATTGGGCAATTATATTTGCAGAGATCCTATTTTCAAAGAGTTCAGTGAGCTTCTTCTTGCGCAGTAGCATAGAAGCCCGTGCGAATGGGCCTGTGTGGTTGTGGTTAATTTCTTCTGACATGATGGTTGGAGCAACTCAGGCTTCAAAGGTTCCTAGTTTCATGGTGATTCAAATCTCTAATCCCATTTTCGCGTTCCGCCAATCTTGCTCTTTATGCCCACAAGACGGTTTATCATGTTCTCACGAGTGTGCTGGGTCTCCTCATTTGTAAGTCACCACGCCTCACGGGTATAATTTCCACAGTAATATCATTTGGTTTCATTAAATTGGAGTTGATGGCTAGACAGAAGAATATTTTTGACAGCTGTTTGACCCTGTCATTAAAGACTACATTCAGCAGCTATCTGGATTGGAGAGTTTTAGATGTCCTCGCGGTTTTCTCTGATCATGATTACCATTCCAGTGTGTGTATCTTCGTAGCACAAGAACATGTAGGGAGTATGCCCACGGCCCGGTCATTTAATTGTATTGAGCGAACCCCGAAAACACTCAACTAGAAATCGTAGTCTAGCATACGAGAAGCACTTGTCTGCAATCTTTACAAAGGATCACAATGAGCGAAAACGTTACTTCATCTGAGATCAGTTTTGCTGAAGAACTAATTCTTCTCATGTTGGACGAGAAAACTGGTTACCTGGAAGTGGTACCGGGTTGGCAGTTTTCTTGTGTTATGGCGGGAGCCATAATAGCCGATCTCGCACTCAAAGGGCGAATTGATACTGATCTGGAGTCACTTTATTTGGTTGATTCCACTCCGACAGGAGATGAACTGCTTGATGTTGTGCTCCGGGATATTGAAAAGTCTGAAAAGATACAGGATACCCAGTACTGGATTGAGCGAAATGCGCAGCGGGTTGATGACATCATTACGACTTCATTTGATCGCTTGGTGAAGAGGAACATTCTCGTTCATGAACTTGGAGGATTTTTCGGTCTCACGCGCTCAATTTCCCGATCGGGTGCATATCCATCCAGTGATTCGACCATTCGTCGAGAAGCAAAAGCACGAATCCTAGACATCATATTGCACAACGATATTCCAGATCCGAGAGATGCGATTCTCGTTGCTTTAATGCATACACTCGGGGGATTCAAACTCCTGCTTGAAGAAGAGGACTACGAAGAGGTATTGGACAGGATCGAATTGGTTTCCAAACTGGATGTTGTGGGACGAAAGGTTGCCGCGGCAGTTGAGAGCGGTACATTCCAACCCAGGCGGGCAGCCATTAGAACCAAACCCATTCCGAAGGTTCGAATCAGTGACATTTTACGGCCGCGAGATTTTCTTGACGGGTATATTCCGAGAGGACTCCATAGGATCTACAACCGGTATGGACCAGTTGTGAAAATACCAGCCAAAATGCAGGGCCTTCCCCTATACGCAGTGATGGGGGCGGAAGCAAATCAGTGGATCAACAGGAATGCCCGATTTTATTTACGCTCCAAAGAATACATCGGAGACTTCGAAAACGCATTCGGTTCTACCAGAACACTGCCGGGCTCAGATGGTGCCAATCATTACAGAATGCGCAAGGCAGTGAAGGGAAGCTATTCTCGTTCTGCACTGACAAACCAATTGCCGGATTTGTACCATCACAGCAGGTTATCAATGAGCAAATGGAAAGAGGGCGATGTCTTTCCGATGATTGATGTAATTAGAGCGTACATGGCTGATCAGATCGGCCCTCTAGTCATCAGCACTGACTGCACCCAGTTCTCCAAAAAAGTACTGGACTATGAACATCGTGCGCTTATCGTGCACGTAACTAAGGCGTTACCCAAATTCATGATGAAAACGCCTAAGATGAAGCGTTATGAAAAGCTGGTGCATGAATTAGTTGAGAATGTCCTCCTATCGCATACACCAGGACAGCGTAAAGGACAACCTATTGATATTGCTGATGCATTTCTGGAACTCCACAGGAACGATCCCCAACTTATATCAGAGACAGATTTGACTTTCCCTCTTGCTGCAGGTATGGTCGCGGCTATTTATGTAGGCGCAGGAATTTCTTTTGCACTCTACTGTATGATTCGAAACCCGGAGGTATACGAGGGAGTCTACAAAGAAGCTGAGAATCTTTTCGAGAACGGACACCTGCCCAAAGGAGATGATTTCAATCTCAGCAACGTGGATATTACCCATCGTCTCATTTTGGAGTCGACCCGCATGTATCCCGTGATTCCCTGGCAAATAAGAGCAGTCGTGAATCGGTTTGTGGTTGAGGGTTATGAAATCCCGCCCGGAACACGACTGCTTATCGGTCATACCGCAACCCATTATGATGACACTTTTTTCAAAAACCCATACCAATTTGATATAGACCGCTACCTACCAGAGCGAGCCGAACATAAACAGCCCGGGGCCTATATGCCATATGGTCTAGGTACACACACCTGCTTGGGACGTCGTTACACGGACCTTCTGATGGTTGCAAACATTCTGCTTCTTGCATATCACTTTGAGTTGGATCTGCTACCCGAAGACCGCGAACTCAAGATCCATCCATTTCCGTCCTGCGCTCCCAGAAAAAATGTTAAACTCCGTATCCGTAGGATCAGGAACCCGATATCCAGCGCATAAAATCCTTGGGAACCCTATTCACCTTCAGTTCGCTTGAAATGCGCTATTTGGATTAAAGCTGAATTGGAACGGGGATCTCACAAATTTCCTTTCTGGGCTACACGCCAAATGTATATCGAGGGAAGCACCATCAGGGAAACGATTAATCCAGACGGATAAGGAGAGACATGGTGATCTCAAATGCGCCCTGACTGAAATGATTCATCCAGGAAGACGCGGAATAGATGGGCCGTAGGAACACCAAAATGCCTGCATACCCCACCATCAACCATTTTTGAACACTCCTCGAATGTCACGCCATACCAGTTACTCCAATAAACATATACGTGAGCGTACGGAGCATTGCACGCTATAGGTACTCTACCACTACCGCTGTCCCCCCACCTGTGCCGTGGCAGAGAGCAGCAAGACCAAGTGATTTTCCATGGGTCCTGAGTGCGTGCAGGAGCGTCACGACAATCCTAGCCCCTGAACATCCGATTGGATGTCCCAAGGCAATGGCACCACCATTCACGTTTAGTACCTCTGGGGCAATTCCAAAATCACGAACGAAAAGAAGCGTACTCAAAGCGAACGCCTCGTTGTTTTCATATAGATCTATGTCCTCCACGCGCATGCCAGTCACCTCTAATGCGCGCCGGGCTGCCTCGGCAGGAACCTCTATAAACCGATCCCATGTTCCGGCAGCCCATGCACTACCATGGATACGGGCTATCGGCCGCAGACTGTAATCTCTCACGAACTTTCCACTGGCAAGCAGAAGTGCTGCAGCTCCATCGCTTATTTGACTGCTATTGCCGGCAGTCAGTAATCCATCCTGTACAAAAACGGAACGCAGATCAGCAAGTGTTTCTACAGTTGTGCCCGAGCGAATTCCCTCGTCCTGCTCCAGGTTGCCCTTCCTGGTAGGGATTGGAGTAATTTCAGCATCGAAATTTCCATTTAACATCGCCCTGTGTGCACGGGAATGAGACTCCGCAGCTACTGCATCCAGCTCTCGGCGGCTTATGCGGAGCGTCTGTGCCAAACGCTCCGCCTGTACTCCCATAGCTTCACCGTTTGTGGGATCTGATAACCCATCCCTGTACAAAAGGTCTACCACCGCTTCCCCCTGTCCAGGTAGATACTTGTATCCCCATCTGGCCTTGCTAGAGAGCGCAAACCTTGTATCCGACATAGATTCCACACCTCCCGCCAGGATCAAATTTGAGGCACCCGACTGGATAAATGCCGCTCCTGCTATCAGACTCATCATGCCGGAGGAACATACCATATCGATGCCAACTGCATCAACGGAGTGAGGGATGCCTGCAAGTTTTGCGGCCTGTCGGGGAACAAGCTGTCCATGACCACCTCTCAGAACATGACCCATCAAAATCAAATCGGGTAGCAAGTCCGGCACTACGGACTGCTCCAGTGCTGACCGAAGAACCGGTGCCGCAATTTCCGCCGGACTCAACGACCGAAGCGTCCCTCCAAAACGACCAATTGGAGAGCGGGTGGCACTCAAAATGAAGACTTCATTCATTCTAGTCGGTGTTTAATACGTGGCGTTTGTAATCGGGCAATTACCACTTCAGTATCCTCGGTTGGCAGATCACATGTGCTCCCATGACATACATGTATCGCCGGCTCATTACTGTCCCTGAAAGCCGGACGTGAAAGAATCACAGCATTGGGAGCGTAAGTTCCTCTAAGAGCCAACAGCATCGCTTGCGTTCTGGCGAGACTGCGGGCGCCTGAAACTATTACCTCGGTGCTGGGCCCCAATGCATAGTCCAAGGCAGACAACGCTGCATTAAAGCCATCAGGATACTGCCGTAGCCCTGTCGAATGCGCTGCAATCGCATCATGCCCAGCGGCTTCCAGCTCAGTCTCACCGGTTATGCGCCCCAGACGTAACAGATTCATCATCATTACAGCACCGCCTGCCGGGAGTGAGCTATCAAATGGCTGCCTGGGACGCATCAGGAGTGTCTTGCTGTCTTGTGCAGTCAGATAAAAGCCACCATCTTCAGCTCTGAATTCGGCAAGTACTGTTTGTGTGAGCACCAGAGCCCATGAACAGTAGTCCTCCTCGCCGGTGGCTTCATAAAGTGCTAGGAGTCCCATGACCATATAAGCATAATCATCCAGCATACCGGCTATTGCAGCTTCCCCTTCACGCCATCGGTGCAGCAGTCTGCCTGACTCTGGTACCATATGTGCTTCAATGAATTGTGCGCATTTTACTGCACGACGAATTAAATCAGCATCGTTCAATACCGCACCACACCGCGCAAGAGCGGCAATCATGAGTCCATTCCAGTCCGTCAACACCTTATCGTCAAGGAGCGGACGTACACGCTGAGCACGAAGCTCGAATAGCCGCCTGGAGGCCGCGCATAGACTTATGCTATCGGAGAGATCATCCCCAGGGGAACGATGAAATATGTTGTCACCTGTCCGATCTCGAGTAGCTTCATCGACATAATTACCTGTTTCGGTAAGGTTGAAGGCAGCCGTCACAAGTCTTGTGGCAGCTGGATCCAGTACTCTACGCACTTCACCTATGCTCCAGACATAATACTTTCCTTCAATTCCTTCAGAATCTGCATCCTCTCCGGTACAATAGGCGCCCTCAGCATTTTGTAATTCGCGACAAACGTACTCCAATATGCTCCGAACTGTCTGCTCATACTCCAGACGTCCGGTTGCCTGAAATGCCTCGAGATAGACCAATACTAGGAGCGCCTGATCATACAGCATCTTTTCGAAATGAGGCAAAAGCCACATTGGATCCGTGCTGTATCGATGGAAGCCCCCACCCAATTGATCAAACAATCCCCCTCGGCGCATTTGCTGAAGCGTGTGCTCAACCATCTGCAGTGCTCGAGTATTTCCTGTGCGATTCCAATAGCGCAGCAAGAATCTCAGGCGTTCCGGGGATGGAAACTTGGGGGCATGACCAAATCCACCGTTGACCGAGTCATATTGTTGCTCGTGGTGTCTAAATGCTGCATCAAGGACCTGTGTAGATAGCTCCTCTCCCGCAAGATTATGCATAGAGGCGTTCTTCAACGCATTTAGAAAATTTTCTGCGACATTCTCCAGTGCAGACCGATCCTTCTGCCATATTTCTGCTACACGTGGGATGATCTGCAGCATACCATCGCGCCCATAGCGCCCGGTCTTGGGGACATACGTGGCCGCAAAAAATGGGCGCATGTCCGGCGTCATCATTATGGAGAGCGGCCATCCACCGCGCCCGGTCGCAACTTGGCAGGCATTCATATAGATGGTATCCACATCCGGGCGCTCCTCACGATCAACCTTGATGTTAATGAATGTGTCGTTCAGCAACTGGGCCACTTCTGCATCCTCAAACGACTCCCGCTCCATCACATGACACCAGTGACAGGTCGCATACCCAATTGAGAGAAATATTGGTCGATCAGTTGCATGGGCAGCTGCAAAAGCCGCATCTCCCCAAGGCCACCAGTTAACTGGATTATCCTTATGCTGGAGAAGATATGGGCTGTTTTCGGAAGCCAAACGGTTGCTCATGATGCTACAAGACCTATGCCTACATCCATCACATTTGTATGGGTCGGGCCAGTGATTAAAAGTTGTTTCGTAGCACGGAGGCAGTTATATGCGTCATTTGCTTCGAGAGCAGCGTAAGGATCCACTCCGTGAGCCCTCGCCATCGGAACTGTATCTGGATTAACCCATCCCCCCGCAGCATCTGTGGGTCCATCAATTCCATCCGTACCGCCAGAAAGTAGTACGGCATCCAAAGATGTGCCCTCAAGCTCACATGCTGCCGCTAATGCCAACTCTTGATTACGTCCACCCTTTCCATTACCGTGTACGGTAACCGTAGTTTCACCACCCCAAATAAAACACTGACCTGGTTTTAGGCGCAAAACACACCGCGCCATGGCTGCTCCCACTTCCCGTGCTTCACCACATACATCATGATCCACCGATACAACCTCATATCCCATATTCTGAGCGGCAGCCTCGGCCGCTTTCAACGCGTCAACATTTGAGGCCAAAAGCCGAAAAATAGACTGTTGCACAAGCTTCGAGTTTGGCTTCGGCGTATCTGGTAAACCACCTTCAACTCCAAGTTGAAGATGCTGGTGCACCGCCGTTGGTAACCGTAAATCCAAGGCTTGGATAATGTCTGTCGCATCCTGCCAAGTGGTTAGATCACCCACTGTAGGCCCACTCCCAATTACTGACATATCATTCCCAATAACATCCGATACAGCGAGTGTGATCACGCGTCCTGGCCACGTTGCTACTGCGAGGCGTCCACCTTTTATGGCCGACAGATGCTTGCGGATTGTATTCAACTGATGAATGTCCGCACCGCTCTGCAACAACATATGGTTTACTGTACGGATATCCTGCAGGGTTAAGCCTTTATCTGGTGCGCTCCACAACGCCGAAGCCCCCCCGCTGAGTAACACTATAAGTGTATCGTTCTGTCCACAATCTTTCGCGATCTTCAGAGCACGCTCCGCCGCCCGCTGACTATTAACATTGGGAATGGGATGTCCACCTTCGGATATCCTTATGGCCTTGGGACGTGCTAATTCATCCAGAAAGGAGTCCATATATCCATGCGGTACAACCACCTCGCCTTCAAATACGGCATTCGGAAAGCATTGCTCCAGTGCTGCAGCCATAGGTATAGCTGCTTTGCCCGCACCAACAACACGACATGAATCGGAGATAGGCAAGTTATTCACCTGCTCCAATAACCTATAAGCACTTACGCCGTCTACCGCAGCACTAAATATTCTCTTGGCCGCAAAACTAGGCTCTGACGCCCACAAATCCCTATTTTGAGATTCATTCATCCTTTACACCTATGCATCGCCGTTCCTTTATGTCATCGGTCCCGTTGGCCGCAGCACTACCGTTTGTACCCTCTAACACTTCCGGGAAACAACAACAGTATTTTGAACTCATAACGTATCATACAAACGTTGGAGCCAGTAAATCGCGTGTTGCTGATTTTTATCGGGATGTAGCATTGCCTGCTTACGGACGATTAGGCATCGGACCGGTAGGCGTATTTGCACCTGTGTATGGCCCCAACCAGCCGTCTCTCTACGTTATACTCCCCCATCAAAGCATGGACTCTGCCGTACGGAGCAGTACACTGCTCTTGGATGATGTAGAATTTCAACATTCGGGAGCAGATTTCCTGAATGCCACACTCGATAATCCAGCCTACGTGCGACGGGAGCACCAACTCATGCATGCCTTCGTAGATATGCCGCAAATAGCAACACCCGCCAATGGACCGGATAGAATATTCGAACTGCGAATCTACGAGAGCCACAGCAGCATCGCAGGGCAGAAAAAAATTGCCATGTTCAACGAAGGTGGGGAGATTGCCATCTTCCATAAGACTGGGCTTAATCCAGTATTCTTCGGTGAGACACTCTATGGACCTTTAATGCCCAATTTGACCTATATGCTGGGGTTCGAGAACATGTCTGAACGAGATGCCGCGTGGGCAAGGTTCATCGTTGATCCGGAGTGGATCGCGCTGCGTGATGATCCCACTTACGCGGATACCGTTTCTAATATTACGGATTTCATTCTTCGACCCCTTCCATTCTCACAGATTTGACATGAAGTATTTACAAATTCTCGTGATCTTACTGTTTGCGATCATATCACTTCCTTTGCTCGCATATGCACAGGTTATGCCGGCACCGGATCGCGGACCTGATGAAGGCGAGGGCCCTTTTGAACGCCTGATCATCCGGGGAGCTACTGTGATTGACGGGACAGGCTCACCCCCCCGCAGTCCCATGGATATCGTGATTGAAGGAAATCGCATCGTACGTGTAACCAGTGTTGGCGCCCCTTATGTGGATATCAACGAGGATCGCCGGCCCGGCGACGCAACACGTGAAATTGATGCACACGGAAAATACGTGATGCCCGGGATTGTAGATCTGCATGCCCATACAGGTGGGATCCCCAAGACCCCCGAAGCGGAATATATCTATAAGCTGTGGCTTGCTCACGGAATCACAACAGTGCGGGGAGTTTCCTTCGGAGGCTTTGAGTGGTCACTGAGCGAAAAAGAGCGAAGTGCCAAAAACGCAATCACTGCCCCTCACATGGTAAGCTATCATCGGCCAGGCAGTGGCTGGGATCAAGGCTCCGTCACAACCCCGGAAGCCGCACGCGCCTGGGTACAGTTTGCAGCCGAATCTGGAGTGGATGGCCTCAAGCTTGGCTCCTACCCACCAGATATTATGGCTGCCCTGTTGGATGAGGCTGCCAAGCATAACCTCGGATCTACGGCCCACCTGGGACAGATGGGCGTGGCTCAAATGAACGCGCTGGATGCAGCCAGGCTTGGGCTTGGCAGTATGACCCATTTCTACGGACTCTTCGAAGCACTGTACGACGCACATGATGTGCAGCCTTGGCCTGTAGATATGGACTACAATGACGAGCAGATGCGTTTCGGGCAAGTTGCACGTCAGTGGTCGCTGGTAACCCCAAACAGCGATCGATGGCACGCTGTTATGAATGAGTTCCTGGAACTGGACTACTACATCAATCCCACATTGACCATCTATTCTGCAGGACGGGATGTGATGCGAGCTAAGAATGCGGATTGGCACGAGAAATACACGCTCAATAGTCTCTGGGAATTCTTTATTCCAAGCCGCACCGATCATGGGTCATATTTCTTCGACTGGACTACTCATGATGAGGTGGCGTGGAAGAAGTTTTATCAGGTCTGGATGCAGTTCCTGAATGAATACAAGAACCTAGGAGGCAAGATTACAATCGGCAGTGATAGCGGTTATATCTATCAACTCTATGGGTTTGGAACGATCCTGGAACTCGAATTGCTGCAGGAGGCTGGATTCCATCCATTAGAAGTTGTTCGGGCTGCTACTATGCACGGGGCCATGGAGATTTATAAACCCCTCCAGAAACCCATAGATTTTGGAGTCATTCGCGCTGGGACGCGCGCGGACCTACTTATTGTGGACGAAAATCCACTGGCAAACTTTAAGGTTCTGTATGGAACAGGTGCTATGAAGCTCAACGATGAAACCGGCGAAGTTGAGTATGTAGGAGGGGTCGAGTATACTATCAAGGATGGTGTCCTCTACGATGCAAAGGCCCTCTTAGAGGACGTAGCAAATATGGTAGAAGCGCAACGGAACAAGGAAACGGAATAGATCTTAGTCAGTTACACGCGCTCGTTACAGCCTCAAAAACCATGCTTAACTGATGAAACAAGTAATTACCCTTTTCCTGATCGCGACTGTTGTAGCTCTGCCAGCCAGTGCACAGGAGCATGACAATAGTGCTTATCTCACTGCTTTTTCCGGCGATTTTGATGGTGTCTCTGGAAAACTGCATGCTCTGGGAGAAGCCATCCCCGAAGACCTTCATGACTGGCGCCCTGCGGAAGGAATCCGTTCAGTTCTCGAGGTTCTGAATCACGTATCAGATGCCAACTTTGGCATTGCCGCAGCATTGGGCCATGCATCCGACTACGAGGCTACCGCATCCGACACGAAAGAAGGCGCCCTCGAACGGTTGATGGCTTCTCAAAATCATGTACGCGGACTTCTGGAAACCCTGGGAGATGCTGACTTGGGTGAGTCTATTGAACTCTTTGGGATGCAGCTGAACGTCTACGGAGCCATGTCGATCCTTGCCGGACATACCCATGAGCACTTGGGACAGCTGATCGCTTATGCTCGTTCGAATGATGTTGCCCCGCCTTGGAGTGGTGGTTGATCGAGGAAGCGTCTGGATTGGCCTATTACTGGTCACACTGTGTGCCTGTCAACCTAATATTGAGCAGGCCTACCCTTCCCGTCCGCTGACCGTCATCGTGCCTTGGAAAGCGGGTGGAGGCACTGATACTGCCACCCGCACCCTGGCTGCTGTGCTCCAGGATGAGTTGGAACAGCCTGTGAACGTAGTCAATCGAACCGGTGGCGGGGGGATTGTTGGGCACTATGCTCTTAGTCAAGCCCAGCCGGATGGCTATACACTGGGAGCCATCACCGTCGAAATCACAATGATGCACTGGACTGGCCTCACCCCTCTTGATTATACGAACTACTCCCCGATCGCGCTGGTCACGGTTAACCCAAGCGCTATTACGGTGCGCAATGATGCACCTTGGCAAGATGTGCATGATCTCGTTGCCGCGCTCAAGGCAGAACCAGGGACGTTAACAGCAAGCGGTACCTCTCTGGGTGGTATATGGGATTTGTGCCGGATCGGATTTCTTGAGGCCGTGGGCCTTGATCAATCAGCCATGCCATGGGTTCCCAGTCAGGGTGCAGCGCCTGCCCTACAGGAACTGCTAGCAGGTGGAGTTGATGTTGTGACGGCCTCTCTGGCTGAAACCGATGCGCTGCGCCGGGCTGGTCGCGTTCGAACGCTTGCTCTAATGGCAAATGAGCGACTGTCCGTAGCGCCAGACGTACCCACGCTCAAGGAACTCGGGATTGACTATGCATCCGAAGGTGGATGGATGGTACTTGCTGCCCCAGAAAACCTACCAAACGCACGCTTGGAACTGCTGCGCGTGGCCGTTTGGAATGCATCCCGACGACCTGAATTCAGCGTACCTCTTGAACGTGCAGGATTCAGGTTGCAGCACCTTACTGGGGACTCTCTTGAGTTATTCCTCCGGGAAGAGGATAACCGTAATGGTATGCTCATGAACGAGGCAGGCCTTGCCTTATAACAGTATTGTTTCGCGAATACCGGGGGTAGTATTTCTGACCCTCGCAGCCTTCACATGGTTGAGTGCCCGTAATTTCCCTTCCCTCCCGGAAGGCTATCCTGGACCAGGGCTTTTTCCAAATGTGCTGGCATTTTTGCTAGCTCTGGCTGGAATCGGCCTGATTTGGCGACCGTCTGTTGAAGTTGATACTTCTGCACAACGACTGCACAGAAAAGGCATCACACGCATTTTGGGCGGACTGTCGGGTGCAATCCTCTTCCTGCTGATCAACCCCTGGACCAGTATTGGCACTGCTGCTGGTATGACCTGCCTGGTGTGTGGACTTGTCATGCGAGCCCGAATCAAAGCGGTGCTAATTACTTCTACAGCCGCCGGAATAGTGATACACCTGCTCTTTTCCGGATTGCTGGCCCTCTAATGACACTCGTGAGTTGGGAAGGATTCCTTGCACTGATTGCTGGCGCGCTTTATGGTGCACTCTTCGGAGCAGTACCAGGATTGACCGCTACACTCGCTGTTGCACTTTTTATCCCGATAGCATTCTTTCTCGACGCTACCATCGCACTTCCGGCAATTATTGCTATCTCTTCGGTAGCTATATACGCCGGCGATGTTGGTTCAGCTATTGCACGGATTCCCGGAACGCCAGCCAGTGCAGCGTACGCCGATGAGCTTCACAACCTTAGCAGGTCGCAAGGTGCGCTGTATGGACTCGGGATTAGTGCCTTGGGATCCTCGGTAGGTGGTATACTCGGCACGCTGGTTCTTGCCGGTGGGGCCTTGGCGCTGGCCACTTTGGCCGCGATGTTTTCGTCATTTGAGTACTTCTGGATCGCTGTATTAGGCTTGACTGCTGGCGTCTTCGCTTCGGGACGTCACCTGCTAAAAGGATTTATCAGCCTCTTGATTGGACTCTTGCTCTCAACCGTGGGAATCGATCCTACGCTAGGTTATCCCAGATTTCACTTTGGAAACCCAGCTTTTCTAGGCGGACTGGATTACATAGCCGTAATGATCGGATTGTTCGGATTCTCTGAAGTATTGTACCATATGGGCGCCGGTACGAAATCTGCCCCGGCAGCACATGCTTCGATCCATCGTAGAGCACTCAATAATTTTTACGCAGCTCCGCTGAAATTAATTCGCAAGGCCCGCAAACTTGTAGTGCGTTCCTCATTGCTTGGAATTTTTGTGGGATTCCTACCCGGTGCGGGCGCAGATATTGGTGCCTGGGTTGCTTGCAGTCTTGAAAAAATATCCGCGAAACGACAGAAAAATGAGGAACGGGTAGTGCTGGCTGGCGTGAGCAGCAACAACGCTGCGGTCGCAAGTGCATGGATCCCTGCACTTTCATTGGGCCTGCCTGGCGACACCGTCACCGCCATGGTTCTGGGAGTCTTCATGATGAAAGGAGTGACACCTGGTCCACTCCTGTTTCAAGAGCAGATGCCTTTGATCTGGATGCTCTTTGGCGCCTTCCTGATTGCAAATATTTTATTGTTACCCACAGTAGGGCTTCTAACGGCCCGCATAGCCCGCACAGCGCTGCGCCTGCCTTTCAGCCTGCTTTTGCCCGTGATAGCTGCAACATGTGTTACGGGCGCCTACGCAATAAACAACAACCCTCTGGATGTGGGTGTTATGGCATTGATGGGGGTGATCGCTCTAATGTTGCGCAGAGGTGGGTTTCCGCTCGCACAAGTAGTCCTAGGTATGGTATTAGGGCCAATTCTTGAACAGCATTTTATGGTCAGTGCCATCAAATCCAACTGGAGTCCGCTCAGTTTCTTTGAACGCCCTGTTGCGCTCATCTTGATGGGGGCCTGCGTTGCGACCGTGATCCTCGGTATCGCTGCACATAAACGACGACTGACTGGCAGCGATGAAGGTAATTGACCTGCGTTGCAACACAATTATTATACTTATATTCTGACCTACGGACCTGGCTCCGAAACCCGTTGAAAATTTCTGCCGAATTTCAACAAACTTGGTCAGATTGGTATGTCATGTGTGCGATTCTCAGAGAATTATGGTCAATGTTCGCGGGATTTTGTACCGCGCACGTTACTTTGGTTTTTGGTTACCAGCCACACAATACACTCTGAGTAGGCCAGTCATCGGAATGCGCGCACAGGAATGAACTAGGACTTAATCACAACGTCTGACTTGCACACCTGCTCTGTTAGGTATTAGATATCTGTAACAGAACTCGATCACTTTTTTCCTTTAAACATGTCAGTATCAATCTCTTGGAGTAGACTAGGGAATGTCCTTGTTGGAGGTGTTGAAGGCAGGGTTGACAGCCAAAGCGCCAACACCTTTGACGACCTAATCAAGTCAGGAACCAAGGCTGATGAGCCATACCTGATCTTGGATTTCTCCAAGCTTGAGTTCATCACCAGTGCAGGTCTCCGTATTCTGCTCCTTTGTGCACGGGATTATAAGAACTCCGACAGGATGTTTGGTTTATGCTCACTCCCGGAACCAATACAGGAACTGGTGGAGATCAGCGGATTCCGAAGAATTGTGCAGGTTTATGACTCCAAAGCGTCATCAGTTGAAGCAATGACGGGCGAACGCCCCGAAGAGTTTGAATTATCGGACGATGAGGATTCAGTTGAATCTCAGGATTGGCGGGATACATTCGACAGAGACATTATTCGGGATAGGTTCTCTGATATCGCTCAGTATGTTATCTCGAAACATGAAAGTTTGACTGGCACGGACCTCCCTCCCGAAGTCAGAAAGTCTGCCGCCGTTGAGATCGAGGTCGAACTCCAGAATATTTCCCGAGAAATCAGGAGGAAATTGCGGAGTTATCGAAAAAAATTATTCATTACGGCAGATGTCAGACTGAAAAAAGTGGTCGGTGAGTAGGTCCACATCGTTCATTGCCAATAAAACTATGCTTCATGTTTGAAAATAGACAATCAGGGGGCCATTGCCCAAACCGGATCCTACTATACTTGCGTATTTCTACATGAACAGATTCTTCGCAAAGTTTTTGCAGAAAAGCCTCGGGACCACGTGCGTTTTAGTGCTCAGCCCCAAAAAGTCCTAATCTTCTCGGTTTACACATGTCAGTATCAATCTCTTGGAATAGAACGGAAAGCACCCTCGTCGGAAATGTTAGAGGTAGGATTGACACCCAAAATGCTGCCACCTTTGATGACCTTGTCAAGGCTGGGTCTGCACCTGATGAACCGAGTCTGATCTTGGATTTTTCCAAACTTTCCTTTATATCCAGTGCAGGGTTACGCATACTACTTCTTTTAGCGCGTGAGTACGGGGAATCGGGCAGAACATTTGGCTTGTGTGGCCTCCCGGAACCGGTACAAGGATTGATGGAGATTAGTGGGTTTATCAAGATTGTTCAAATATTTGATTCTCACGAGTTGGCAACCCGCGAATCAGATGAAAAATCTGGGGACAAAGATGCTGTACGCGATAGTATCCGATTCCGTGAAGCATTCAACGCAAGACTTATTAGAGATAAGCTCAATGATATAGTTGAGTACGCTATCCAGAAACACGAAAATGTCACTGGAACATCAATACCCCCGGAGAAACTGGAACAGGCACGTGCCGAAATAACAGTCGGGCTGAGGGAAGTTTCTGCGGATATGCGGAAAACGCTACAAAGTTATCGCGAGAAGCTGTTCTACGCTGCCGAGGTTAAACTCAAGGAAGTGATCGGTGAGTAATTTGCCTGATACCTTGATCGTGTGTCTTCCTGAACTTAAGACAGTTTGTCCGGTTTGCGAGCCTGACCCCTCGGATTCCCTCCTCCGCGAGAGCATAAAAATGACGACACCCAACCAGTATCTAGGAAGCTTTGTGGTCGCGCTTGTCTTGCTCCTCAGTGCCTGCTCCCAGCAAGCACCGTTCGAAACCGAGACCGTCGATGGCTCCGTCAACAGCTCCTTCGACAGCTCCAGCGCGCAGATCGTAACCAGCACCCCCGCAAGTTTAGAGGCGACATGCACATTCAGCGAGGAACCCGTCTTGGTCATCGGCGATGACGAGGAAGACGATAACCAATGGTTCTCTACGATCCTGGGGATGGGGCGTCTGTCAGATGGATCCGTTGCGGTGGTTGATCGCACGTCTCCCAAAGTTCGCATTTTCGACGCGTCGGGGCGCCACCTGCGGTCAATGGGCCAGCGTGGCGAAGGCCCCGGTGAGTTCACGAATCCCCTTATCCTGTGGGTCGCCGCAGGCGATACGCTCTGGGTGGGCGATTACCGCCCATGGCGCTACAACGTCTTCACGGCCCAGGGCGAATTCGTAAGGACCGTAGGCCTCAAGCCGGCGTATATAAACTCGTCAAGGGCTGGAGGCGTGCTCGATAACGGGTATACCGTGAACGCCAAAGAGGAAGGGGTAGGAATGCGCACCCCGGACTTTGGCGCTCCAGACACGATGATAGTGGAGATCCACGATCCCGACGGGAATCTTGTCGGCAACCTTGCCCGGATCCCCCACGTAACCTATGGCAAGGTCAGTGAAGCTGAGGACTTCTCGTTGTTCCCGCTCTTCGAGGGAGCCGCAGAAGTTGACGCGCTGGGATCAACCATCGTGCTGGCACATGGGAGCAAACCCGAGGTACGGGTTCTGGACGATGAATTCAACTTGCGGATGATCATCCGCTGGTCAGAACCGGACCGTGAGGTTACGCGCGCGGACGTACGCGCTTGGCGCGAGGATTACCGGGAGCGCCGTAGCCAACCGTCATCTTCGGAGTGGAATCAGTATGATGACGCCAGGATGAGTCCGGAGCGTCCGGTGGCTGACGTTTTCCCAGCTATGTCCAGTGTCAGAATCGGTCGTGACGGCCGCATCTGGATCCGCCAATACGACCGGCCCCGGGAGGATCGTGGATGGCTCGCCTTCAATGCTGACGGCAAGTTCGCTTGTCACATGGCCCAGCTCCCCGGCGATGTTTGGGAATTCGGAGCCGATTACGTGCTCCTGGTCCATCGATCCGAGCTTGGGCTCCGAACCGTTCGGATGCATAGCCTCACGTCACCTTCTTAGCCTGCGCACGAAGGACAGACGATGCAGGCTCAGCCTCGTCGAAGGCATTCTTCGTGACAGCAGCCTGGTGGATCACTGGCACCTCTCTAGCGACAAGACTGCAAAGTAGTTCGTCGCATCAATGGGCGTGACAGGGAGTATGTCCTCTTCCAGCTACTCGCCAGCGAACCTAACGTACGCGGCGCCGACCATGAGCGCAAATGAGCACCAGAAAATCTATTCAGCATTGGAATTTCGGGCGCGGTTTCATGGGTTCGTAAGGGTTATTGCAGCCCTATTCTGTCGGTCTGCGGCGAGGGCAACATACTGCCTTTTATGCTGCACCCAGGCTGGCGGAAGGTGTGTGCACCAGACACAAGGAGACCCTGTAACCCGGCCGCCTATATGTGCAAGCGCCCGCACACATGCGTCTGAAACCGCCCGTAACTGCTGAAATCGGGCTGGCAGGTGGTACAAGCGGCCAAAAGATCGCCCCTGAAATGCCGATTCGACAGATCATTTGTGCCCGGACGTTACCGGATGCGGCCTGCTGAGGGCCCGAATTGGTTTCTGAGAGCTCCGCAAAGGGCGGTTTCAACCAAATTATCCCGGATTGACCACTCAAACTCGTCGGGGGTATACATTCGTCCGTTATTACGTCTTCAGGATGGCAGAGTATAGCGGCCAGGCTATTACAGTGTCCCTTAGGCCACCATAATGGGGCTTCTTTTCAGGCCATTTTATCGCAAGCCAACTTTGTTGCGCCTCTCGGTGTGCGGTCGATTTCTATGGTTATTAACTGATCGCCTTCATATGCGGGACTGAGTTCGAGCGCGGGATAGTCAAACAGCGACTTCTCGTGTACTGCCAGTATGATTTGGCGATCATGCAGTTTGGACAGACTAGGGTGGTAGTGCCGTGAACTGTGCAATATGAACGTCATCCATGCTTTGGACAGGATCGTTGTAGAGTCAAGGAGTGGCGCGGTGTCATTAGGATCAAGAGTACTCATTGTTTTCCCTCTATCTGTTTCCCGTTCATTGCGCCATTGATCCGTTTCCACTCCCTGCTCGTCAAACCGGACATG
>LXNI01000414.1_pt1 | contig 50571 bp, 49 predicted proteins | sample 809091 | NCBI WGS metagenome assembly LXNI01 (sample SAMN04870527, study PRJNA318959) | sponge metagenome | biome: 01000161; feature: marine sponge reef; material: water | host: Sarcotragus foetidus | place: Greece: Milos, Mediterranean Sea | collected 2013-05-29 | depth 5-7 m
AGCCGTCCTCCCCTACTCCAGCGGCACCACCGGCAACCCCAAAGGCGTGATGCTCACGCACCGCAACCTGGTGGCCAACCTGGCGCAGGGCAGTTCCATGGTGGCCGCCGACTCCGACGACGTCGTGATCGCGGTCCTTCCGTTCTTCCACGTGTACGGCCTGCAGATCCTCATCAACTTCAACCTGCGCGTCGGCGCGACCACCGTGTCGCTGCCGCGCTTCGACCTCGAACAGTTCCTGCAGGTCATGCAGGACCATGAGGTCACCCGGGCCTACCTGGTGCCGCCGATCGTGCTAGCACTCGCCAAACACCCCCTAGTGGACAAGTACGACCTCTCGAAGCTCAAATCCATCGTCTCGGGCGCCGCACCGCTGAGCACCGAACTCGCCAACGAGGTCACCGACCGGATCGGCGCCGAGATCCTGCAGGGCTACGGCATGACCGAGACCAGCCCGGCCACGCACGTGGCCCTCGAAGGGTGCGGCAAGCCCGGCGCCGTGGGGGGCGTCGTGCCCAGCAGCGAATGCCGCGTCGTGGACCTCACGACCGGCGAGGACGTGGCGCAGGGCGAATCAGGGGAGATCTGGGTGCGTGGCCCCCACATCATGAAGGGCTACCTCAACAACCCGCAGGCCACCGCCGAGACCATCGACAGCGACGGCTGGCTGCACACCGGCGACATCGGCTACATGGACTCCGACGGCGACTTCTACATCGTCGACCGGCTCAAGGAACTCATCAAATACAAAGGTTTCCAAGTGCCGCCGGCCGAACTGGAAGGGCTGCTGCTGTCACATCCCACCGTTGCCGACGCGGCGGTCATCCCGGTGCCCGACGAGGAGGCCGGCGAGATCCCCAAAGCCTTCGTCGTGCTCAAGCCGGGCGCCGAGGCCACCGCCGGCGAGCTGCAGGACTTCATCGCCGGCGAGGTGGCCCACTACAAGCAGATCCGCGAACTGGAGTTCATCGACGCCATCCCCAAGGCCGTCTCCGGCAAGATCCTGCGCCGAGTCCTGCGCGACGCCGAAATGGCCAAGAGGGCCTGACGGGAAGAACTGCCAGGAAGGTCCCCGACCGCGGCCACCGGTACCGCACGCCGCCCGGCGGGATCATGGATTCCGGCCGGCGACGGAATGACGTAACAGGGCGGACGGCGGCGCGCCCGGCTGCGACTAGAACGAGCCTTCCAGCTCCTCGTTGGCCCGCCGGATGAGTTCCTCGGCCTCGTCGATGCGCTGCTGGTAGAGGTCGAGGCGACCCTCCCGTAGCGCCTCGTCGGCCTCGGCGAAGCGGACCACCGCCTCGGCGAGCAGGGCGCCGACCTCGTCGGGAACGTCACTCGGTGCGACCGGCGTGGGCGCAGGGGGCGGGGGCGGCGCCGGTGCCGGCTCGGGCGGGGGCGCGGCTGCGGCCTCGGCCGCGGCGGTCTCCGCCGAGAGCCCCGCGGTGTTCCCCACGCAGCTCGACGCCGAGGCGTTCTGGGAGTCCGACACCAGGGTCAGGCCGAACAGCCCGCGCAACGCCTCGCTCAGCGTGGGACACATCACCACGCGCTCGCCCAGCACCGCGATGACCTGCTGCAGCTCCGGCACGGGCGGGCTCTGCGCCACCACGTACAGCGGCCGCACGTAGAGGATGGAGTTCTCCACCGGCACCATCACCAGATCGCCGAACTCCACCCGCGACCCCTGCTGATTGAGCAGTGTCACGACCCGGGAGATGCTGGGATCGCTCTGGATCTTGGAGTTCACCAGCGCCGGGCCGTCGGTCAAGCCGAGCGGCTCCACCTTGTACACAACCAACTCGCCGTACTCGTCGGGGTCGCCCTTGCCGACCATGAAGGCGGTGAGCTCGCGCCGGGTGTCCTCGGTGGACACGGGCACGTACGACCGCAGGATCACGAAGTCCTGGTCGTCCTCCTCCGGCAGCCGGGTCAACAAGTAGTAGGGGTCGATTCGGGCTTCACGGGACGGCTGCTGGACGACGCCGTCGGGCGTGGTGACCTCAGCGGTGAGGACACCGGTCACGGCACCGGGGTCCTGAGCCACCGACCAGCCCTTGGCCTGCTCGTAGAACTCCTGAGGATTGTCGAGCTGATAGCGCGCCCACACGTTGGTCTGCACTCGGAACAGATCCTCCGGGTAGCGGATGTGCTCGAGAACCTCCTCGGGCATGTTGTCGAAGTCCTCGAACAGGTCCGGGAAGGCGTTCCGGTAGGCGGCCAGGATGGGGTCGTCGGGATCCACGACATACATCGTGGTGGTGCCGTCGAAGCCGTCCACCACCGCCTTCACCGAGTTTCTCACATAGTTGAAGCGGTGCCGGAGGCCACTTTCTTCACCGAGCTGTTCGGTGTCGGCACGCTGGCTGTAGGGATACTTCGACGTCGTGGTGTAGGCGTCCACGATGTAATGCACCCGCCCGCCTGCGAGCACCGGGTAGGGGTCATTGTCGATGTGCAGGAACGGGGCCAGCTTCTTGACCCGAGAGCGCACATCGCGGACATAGATCACCTTGCTCTCGTCGGTGATGAATCCCGAGAGCAGCGGATCCACCTCCCAGAACCGCAGCGCGAAGGCCGCCTGGCGGAAGAAGCCTCCGATCGGCACCCCGCCGTCGCCCTGGTAGGTGTAGAAGGACTCCTCGCCGGAGGCGGTCGGAGCGTCCACCTCTTGGCGATCCGTCCGGACGACGGCGTAGCCCTCCAGTCCCTCGCTGTAGTAGAGCCGGGGCTCGTCGAGGGGGATGTCCAGGTCGTTGCTGACCGGCAGCCCGCTGATTCGGAAGTCGGGCAGGCCCGCCTCCACGGTGTTGGCCGGTGCCAGGGCCACGCCGAACCCGTGGGTGAAAGTGAGCGTGCGCGCCTCCCAGGAAGTCTGCGGGAGGTTGCCGGGGTTCAGTTGGCGCGCCCCCAACACCACCGGCGTCAATTTGCCGTCGATCTCGTAGCGGTCGACGTCCAGCACATCGGAGAAGTGGTAGTAGTTCCGCTCGCCTTGGCGGTTCTCGAACGTCCGCGGCAGGATCGAGGGATCCAGCAGCGGCAGGCTGCCGATGATGTCCTCGCTGCGCTCGACCACGTCGAAACTGAGCCCCCCGGTGGAGTCGAAGACGCGGATCTTGACGTCGTCGAGCCCCATGGCGAGGCGCGTGGAAGCGATGTTGTGCTCGATGTACACCTGCTCACGGGTGGACTCGGCCGGCTCCACCCGCAGCCGCTGGATGATGAGCGGGTAGATGCCGCCCATGACGATCGCCACGAAGGCCCAGAGCCCGACCGCCAGCGTGGGCAGCACCCAGCCCTTGAGCCGGATGTTCACGATCAGCAGCACGAACGCCAGGAGCGAGATCAGGATGAGCAGCCAATGCACCGGCAGCCGGGCGTTCAGGTCGGTGTAGGTGGCACCGTCCACAACGCCCGACGTGGAGGTCGTCAGCTCGTAGCGGCCCAGGAAGTAGTCGGCGGCCTTGATGAGCGCCAGGGCCCCGAGCAGCACCGAGAGATGCGCCTTGACCTGCGGGGTGACGCGCTGCCCCTGCTTCTGCAGACGGATCCCGCCGTTCACGTAGTGGGCGATGGCGGTGATGAAGAAGGTGAGCAGGACGACGTTGAACAGCCAGTTGACGATGTAGGTGAGGAACGGCAACTGGAAGACGTAGAACCCCACGTCGTTGCCGAACCAGAGGGCGTCGATGGGATCGATGGCGCCGAAGTCCACGCTGTTGGTCAGCAGGAGCCACTCCTCCCACTGATCGGAGGCGCCAGCGCCGATCGGCAGGGCGAACAGCAGCGTCACGGCGAGACGGACCAGCCGCGGCCGCTGCCCGAACGAGTCGTGATAGCGGGTCAGCACGTCCTCCTCGGGGCCGCGCGGGCGCTGGGCGGGAGCCATCCGGTCGGCGATCGTGAGGTTCCCGTAGAGGAGGGCGAACAGAACGGCGATGAAGATGAGGGCCAGCACGATCCGGGAGACGATGATCGTGCGCCAGACATCGGCCTGGCCCAAGGCGTCGAACCACAGGAAGTCCGTGTAGAAGCTGGCGGCACCGCGCAGCGACACCAGGACGATGATCACCGCGGCGATGGCAACGAAAATGCTGCGCCGCAGACGGCGGGAACGGGGGGGCGCGGGAGGCGTTCGCGGACCGCCCTGACCTCGCGGCCCTGTCATCGACATGGCGGGCAGCCTACTGCGGGCGACCGGGTTAACCCGCCGCTGGCCGGTGCGCGGCGGCCGGCGCCCTCAGCGGGCAGCGGGCCGAGCCGGCCGGTGCGCGGACTCAGGAGTCCGCCGGGGCCTGCTCGTCGCCCTGTCGGGCTTCGGAGCGCTCGGCGCGCAAGCGGGCGAAGAGTTCGCTTGCCTCGAGAGCCTCCAGGAAGTCGCCGTCGGGTGTCGTCGCTCCGGGGGCCGGATCCACCGCCGGTGTCTCGGGCACATCCGCCGGTGGCTCGGGCGCATCCGCCGGCGGCCGCTGTTCGACCCCAGCCGCCGACGCCGCGCCCACTGTGGCGAACCCGGCGAGGCGCGCCGCCTCCAGTTCGGCGCGCCACTCCTCGGTGCTCCGCGGCGATTCGGAGGTGGTTCTCTGCTCGGCGAGGTCACCGGCTGACCGAGCGGCCTGCAACGAGCCGTCGAGGCGCCGCAACTGCTCGGACAGTTCGTCCGCTGCTTCGACCAGGTCGGCGCGCAGGCGATCCCGGCCGGCGCGCAGTCGCATCACCTCGCCGTTCAACTCGCGTCGGCGCCGATCCAGGTCGGCCAGCACCTGGTCGCGCCAGGCTTCCGCCGCGACGGCCTCCAGCAACGCTTCGGCGTTCGACGGCTCGACGTCCTCCGCGGTCATCGCCGCACGCGCCGCCAGCTGCTCGAGTCGGGTCATGCGGTCGGCCGCCGCCGCCATCCCGGAGGCCACCGTCGTCAGGAACGCCCGCACCTCGCCGCGGTCATAGCCCTTCCGGGCCGCGGCGAATTCACGCGCCGCCACCGCATCGGGGCTGAGGGCCGGATGCGCCCGGTCCCCCTCGTCGGAACTCACGACACGCACCTCGGGTTCTGCACCGCCGCAACCTGCACCGTCGTAATCTGCACCGTCGGCAATCGTATGGCGTGCGGCAGCAGCATCCGGGGCAACGGGGACGGCGCGCCAACCCGCCGAGGCAGGAACCGATGCTCCCGGCGAGTGCGGCGGCGGCATCGGAGGCAACGGGGACGACGGCTTCAGTCCAGCGGCGGGGACCAAGTCGGCGCCACCACGTCCATAGCCTCGGACATGGAGGAGACCTCCACGATCTCGAGAGCCTCTGAGGCCGCCGCAGCCGCCTCTTCGTACTGCCCCTCCGGTACCAGCATCAGCCGGAAGTTCCGGCTCTCCACCGCCTGGACCTTCTGGGCGATGCCGCCGACTGTCCCGACCGAGCCGTCCGGGGAGATCGTGCCGGTCACCGCCACGGGACGCCCTTCGGTCAATTCCCCGGGAGACAGCAGATCCACAACCGACAGGGCGAACGCCAGACCCGCCGACGGACCGGCGATGTTGCCGGTGGCGAAGTCGATGTCCACCCCCGGCTCGCCCACGTCGTTGGCCAGGATCACCCCCAGCAGTGGACGTTCGTCCTCTCGCGAGGTGCGGCTGGCCGGTTCGATGCAGTCATCGGCGCTGGACCCCAGCCGGATGTCCACCAGCACGCTCCCGGCCTCGCCCTGCCCGCGGAGCCCGAACTCGACCAGCTCGCCCACCGAGCGGCTGCGAACGGCCGCCGAGACCTCGCCGGACTCCGTCACGGGTTCCCCGCCGACCGAGGTGATCACGTCACCGACGGAGATGTGCCCGGCGGCGGGCATGCAGGGGATCAGCCCGCTCACGACGACCTGCGAGTCGGGCAGGTCATAACCCAGCTCGGCCAGCGCCACGTACACCGAGACGTCCTGGGAGCGGGTCATCAACCGGGCGTCGGTGTTGCGACGCTCCTGGGGCGTCAACCCTCGGTTGAAGACGTCCTCGTGCTGAAGCGCGGCTGAGGCGTCGAGATAGGCGACCACCCACTGCCACAGCGACTCGGTCGGCTGCGCCGAGATCGTCACGAAACCGATGAGGCTCATGGGGTCGTAGGTGGCCTCGCTGTCGGAGGAGACGGCGCCGGTGGCGGAGTACACATCGCCCGGGTACAGGGCGTAATACGGCGCCGAGACGAACGTCAGGACCAGCAGCGCGGCGCCGACGACGGCCAGCACGGCGGCAATCCGGATCGAGCGGCCCGGGTTGCGCCGGCAGATGCGCCAGAACCCCACCACAACACCGCGAACGCCGCCCCGGCGGAGCGCCGCGAGGCCCGACCGGAGAGACCGGCGGGGACGACGCAGGACCCCGGCGGCGATCCTGGCGGCGACTCCCGTCAGCGGCCGCACGGATTCCCCACCCGGTGCCGGAATCCGCTCAGCAGGCTCGCTAGCGTGAAGTTGACTGTGTTCACCTCGGCCACCGCACACCTCGGACCTATGGGCTCGTCCTCCACGCTAGAGGGCGCGCCTGCGAGCCGGCGCCCGGACTCCGCCCCGCCCATAATGGCCGACACCGCGTAATGGCCGACACCGCGGCGGGCGCCTTCACAGGAGCCGCGCCCAGACGATCCCCGGAGTACGCCGCGCTGGCGGATTCCGGACCGGGCGGCGACCGCAACGGCCACCGCAGCGCGACCTCTCTCTGGTGGGACCCGTTCCGGCGCCAGCGCGCCCGTTACGGGCCCAGCGCCGGATTCCGCTGGTGGCACAGGCTCGGGGCCGCCGCGGCCCTGCTGGTCCTCATCGGTGTCCTCGGCGTCCTGCTGGCTGCACTGGTGGGCTTTCTCGCCTTCGTCGGCGGGGTCGCGCTGGAGGCGGTCATCGGATGAACCCGGCCCGCGGCGCGCCGCGGATCTGCACAGCGCCGCCTCAGCGGTGACCGCCGAGCGGCGACCGCCCCACGGCGAATCGCTCCGGCGCCGCCGAGCCGTCGCGCTCAGCGGGTTCGGCGGCGACGAGAGCGCGGCGCGGCCGGCGCTCGCTGATCCCAGCCCGAGGGTGCGCTGCGCCGCGCTGGGCGCTCTGGCCCGTGGCGGCAACCTGACAGCGGCCGACCTCCTCGGTGCGCTCGAGGACCCGTCGCCGGAGGTGCGCGCCCGCGCCGCGGAGTTGGCCGCCGGCCGCGGCGACATGGATCTCCGCGGCGTACTCGGCGACGGCGACGCACGAGTGGTCGAGGCGGCAGCCTGGGCGTGCGGCGAGCACCCCGCAGCCGGCCCCGGCGTGGTGGCGCGGCTGGGCGAGATCGCCACGAGCCACCCCGACGCGCTGTGCAGGGAGACGGCGGTGGCCGCGCTCGGGGCCATCGGCGACGAGGCGGGGCTCAGCGCCGTGCTCGCCGCAACCGCGGACCGGGCCACGGTGCGCCGCCGAGCCGTCCTGGCGCTGGCCGCCTTCTCCGGCCCCGAAGTGGAGGAGGCGCTGGCGCGAGCCGCCGAGGATCGCGACCGGCAGGTCCGCCAAGCCGCGGAGGATCTGCGTTAGTTCGCCAGGAGCCCACCGCCGGCCCAGCGGAGAACCCTTGGACCCTCGCCGAATCTGTGGAGGAGCCGAATCAGTGGAGGATCTTCGCCGGTATCACGAGCGGGGAGGCCGTCGGCGTAGCCACCTTGGACCCTCGCCGAATCTGTGGAGGATCTTCGCCGGCTCAGTCCCCGTCGGAGAAGTCCACGAACATCCCCCGCATGAGGTCGAGCGCATCGAGGGACCGGCCCGCGCCGCGCACCACGCATTCGAGGGGATAGTCCACCCGCCGCACCGGTACGCCGGCCTCATTGGCGATCCGCTGGTCGATGCCGCTGAGCAGTCCCCCACCACCGGTCAGGAACAGGCCCCGGCGTGCGATGTCGTTGGCCAACTCCGGCGGCGTGTTGGACACGCAGTTCAGGATCGAGTTGAGGATCGCCCGCAGCGGACCGGCGATCGCCTCGCGGATCTCGCCGGAGTTCAGCGTGAGCACCTCGGGCGAACTCACGGACACGCGGCGACCGTGCACCTGCATCTCACGATCCTCGCCGATGTCCAGAGCGGAGCCGATCGTGATCTTGATCTTCTCTGCTGTCTGCTCGCCGACGGCGATGTCGTAGGTATCCCGGAGGTACTTCTGAACGGAGTCGTCCACGGCGAACGAGCCGACGCGCTCCGCTTCGAGGGCGACCACACCGCCGAGCGAGATGAGCCCCGATTCGGTCGTCCCGCCACCGATGTCCACGATCAGGTTGCCGACGGACTTGTCGATCGGCAGGTTGGCGCCGAGTGCCGCGGCGATGGGCTGCTCCATCAGCATCACGTTGCCGGCGCCGGCGCGGCGCGCCGCTAGCTTGACGGCGCGCATCTCCACGAGCGTGAGCGCCGACGGCACGCAGATCACCACACGCGGCCGGTTGAACCTGTTCACCCCGACCTGGTGGAAGATCGCCCGCATCATCTGCTCGGTCATGTCGAAGTCGGTGATGGCCCCGCTGCGCAGCGGGCGGTGAGCCACGATGTAGCTCGGGGTCCGGCCGATCATGCGCCACGCCTCCTCGCCCATGGCGAGCACCTCGCCGGTCTGGCGATGGACGGCGATCACCGTCGGCTGCCGGTAGACGATGTCCTGACCCGGGGAGTAAACCAGCGTGTTCGCTGTGCCCAGGTCGATCGCGAGGCTGCGGGCCATGGCGACTAGCGGCGCCGGCGGCCGCGGCCCCCGGCCTTGGCGGGGGGCCGGAGCGCCGACATCTCGGCGTCGAAGCGGTCGACGCTCGATGTGAACGTCGTGCGGTCCCGGTGCCGCAGCCAGATCACGAGGAATCCGACGATGCACACACCGACCGCGACGAACAGGAAGATCACACCAGCCACGCGCCGTCCCTCCAAGCCGTCCTAGAGCGGGTTCTCCACCCGCTGCACGCGCTCCTTGATCTCCGAGAGGTGCTGGCCGTGCCCGCTCCTCGTCGTCGATCCGGCCCGCCCGCGCTGCACGTACTCCTCTATCTCCGAGAGGTGCTGGGCTTCTCGCCCCCAACTCTCGCCCCCTGCCCAGCGCTCCAGCTTCCAGATCGGGACGGTGGCCTTCAAGGCGTCGATGCAGAACCTGGCCGCGCTGAACGCCTCCTGGCGGTGCGGCGCCGAGGCCACCACCACCACCGCCGCATCTCCGACCCTCAGCGTGCCGGTGCGGTGCAGCAGCGCCAGCCTGCCCACGTCGGGCCACTGCTCACGCGCCTGGCGCGCCACCGCCGCCAAGCGGCCTTCCGCCTCGGCCTCGTAGGCCTCGTAGGTCAACTCGTAGACCTCAGGGCGATCAGGAGAGTTGTCCCGCGCGTTCCCGGAGAACATCACCACAGCGCCGCAGTGCGGGCGGTTGGCCCATGCCACCGCCGCCTCGAGGGGCAGCTGCTCCGCGCAGAGGCCGATCCACGTGTCGGCGCGCGGCGGCTGCTCGGCCTGTGGTGACTGCATGCAACAAGGATAATTCCCACAGCGCCTGTATCGATCCATACCGGCGGGATATTCAGGGAGACGGCGGCGGCCGAGTCGCACGGCGCGCCCGGGTCATCGCCCCGATGGCGACGCCCAGGCCGACCGCGACGAGGGCGACGAGCACCGCCAGCGACCTCCGCTGCATCACCGAGGAGGTCGTGACGGCCCAGGGCTTGGCGTGGTGCGAATCGACATAGCACTCCTCGTTGCTGTGTCGTGGCGCCCACCCCGCGGCCCGCAGGCGCTCGTTCGACACGACCCAGGGGAACCGGGTGTAGGGGACCACACCGGGAGGTGTCGGCGCCAGGCGCCAGCGCCAGCGGAAGCGCGCCAGCCAGGACGCCACCTGCGGCGGCACCCGCAGCCAGGGCACCATGCCGCTCAGCCGCCTCATACGGGTCGCCGGGACGTAGCCGTCGGGGGCCACGTTGTAAGTGCCGGCGAGGTCGCCGAGCACCGCCAGCTCCACCGCCGCCGTCAGGTCGTCGAGGTGCAGGAACTGCACCGGAGGGTCGTCGCCGCCGGCCGCCACCGACACCGCGGCGCGCAGGGTGCGGGCCGCCCAACTGCTCTCGCCGGCGGCCGCCGCGGTCACCGGCCGGAGCACGACGAGGCGCACGTCGGGATTCTCAGCGTGCCAGCGGGCTGCCAGCCGTTCCACCTCCGCCTTGTGCGCCGCGAACGAGAAGCCCGGGTTCGGCCGCAGCAACGCGTCCTCCGACAGGGGCACCGGGTTGTTGGGCCAGGCCCCGTAGACCATCGCGCTGGACATCAGGACGACGCCGGAGACCTGTGCCTGGGGCACCGCGGCCAGCAGGCGCCGAACCATCTCGATGTCGAGACTCGCCGACTCCAGCCCGTCGCGACGCGGATCGAACGCCGACACTAGATGGGCGACCACGTCGACACCCTGCAACATCGCCACCACATCGCCGGTTCGGAGATCCCCCTGGCGGAGTTCTGCGCCGAGTTGCGGCTGCAGCGGTTGCGAGTCCACTCCGACGACCTGCACCTCGCCGGTGCGGGCAGCCAGCCGCGCCGCCAGCCGCGAACCGATGGATCCGGCGACCCCGGTGATCGCCACGACGAGCGGCCGGTCCGGCGGCCGGCCGGGGTCCGCCGCGCCGGCGGCGTCGAAGCTGTCGCGCCGGTCGGAGCTGCCGGGAAGATCGGAGGTGTCGGGAAGGTCGAAGCTGCCGGGAAGGGGGGTCATCACCGATCCCCAAGGTAACGGCGACCTCCCCCATCTACGATGCAGGCATGTCCCCGCCCGATCATCCTTTCGACGAGGACCCCGCCGACTGGGGCGGGGAGGAGGATCCTCTCGGAGGCTGGCCGCTGCTGGGTGATCTGACCAGGCTGCTCCGGTCCCCCGCCGTCAGCCGCCAGGCCGCCGACCAACTGGCAGTGGCGGTCGCCTCCGACGGCGGGCGCGAGCCGAACGCCTCGCCCGCGGACCGCGCCGCGTTCGGCGACCTGGCCGGCATCGCCCAACGGGCGGCCGAGACGGCCACCGGGCTGCCGATCACCGCCGACCATCGACCGGTCGAGATCGCCGTCGTGAACCGCGGCGGCTGGGCGCATCACACGCTGCGTGACTGGCGGCCCCACTTCCAGCAGTTGCAGGAAGGGCTGGCCGCGGCCCGCGGCGCCGCCGAGGACCCCGAGTCCCCCGGCGACGGCCCCGAAGCGATGCTGCGGCGCCTCATGGAGCCGCTGGCACCGCTGCTGGCGGACATGACGGCCGGGTCGCTGACCGGCCGGCTGGCGCGCCTCGCCCTCGGTTCCTACGACGTGATGCTCCCCCGCGTGCACAGCGACCGGCTGCTGCTGGTCGAGCCCAACATCACCGCGTTCGCCGAGGCCTGGAGCCTGCCGCGGGACGACACGTGCCTCTGGGTCTGCGTGCACTCCCTCGTCGCCAACGCGGTGCTCAGCGTCCCGTCGGCGCACCAGCGGCTGACCGACCTCCTCAAAGCCCACGCGCAGGGCTTCGAGATCGACCCCGGCGGGATCATCGAATCGTTGCAGGAGCGGCTCGGCGACCTGGACCCCGAGCGGGCCATGGCCGAGATGCCCGCCCTGCTCTCCAGCCCCGAGATGCTGCTGGGGGCGACGCGCTCGGAGAACCAGGAGACGGTCGCCGGGTACCTGCAGGATCTCCTCTCGGTCCTAGTCGGCTACGTCGACGCCACCACCGAGCGGGCCTGCGAGCAGCTGCTGGGCGCCCAGAGCCCCGTGCGGGAGGCCTTCAGGCGACGTCGCCTCACACCGCCCGCCGAAGCCCGCGGGGTGGCTGGACTCCTAGGCGTCGACGTGGGTCCGGAGGCCTCGGCGCGCGGCGCTCGCTTCGTGGAGGGGGTCACAGAACGGGCCGGCGCGGCGGGCATCGGCCGCCTGTGGCAGTCCGCCGAGAACTGGCCGACGCCCAGCGAGATCTCCGCCGCCGGGCTGTGGCTCGCCCGTTTGGAGGTCTACGAGAACTCCGGCGAGCCGCCCTCGGCCGACGGCCCGGACCCCGGCGCACGCTGATCATCGCCGCCGGCCCGGCGCGGCCGGCGCGCCGGCAGCCGGCGCGGCAGGCTGGGGGGCGGTTGCCCGCGCCGGACGTTCTTCGCCCCCACGAGATGCAGCACGACCGCCGCCGCTAGGGCGAGGGTGATCAGGATGAAGCCCAGCCGGAGTGACATGGGGATCACCGCCAGAGCCGAGCCGACCACCCAGGAGAGCTGGAACCGGGTCTCGAAGCGTCCGAAGCTCCGGCCGTAGTCGGCGTTCGGCGCGTCGCGCTGCACGACGGAGTCGAAGGCCACCTTGCCGGCCGAGGCGGCCAGGCCGACCACGAGCGCCACGACGATCGCTCCCTTCAGGCCCCCGTCCCAGACCGCCAGCAGCGACACCAGCGCGGGCACCAGGAGCATCATCTGCAGGATCGACTCCTCGCGCGCCCCCGAACGCATCCGGGCTGCCACCGCCGAGCCGCTCAGCACCCCGATCATGGCGAAGGCCCCCACGAGGTACACCCGCCAGAGGGCGTCGTCGCGCAGCCCGAAGGCCACCAGGAACGTCATGAACCCCAGCACACCGCGCAGCACGGCGGTGCCCGAGGCGGCCAGGCGGATGCCGAACCCCCGGATCTCGCTGGCGGCGTCGCCGGAGGAGGCCCGGGAGGCGCCGGGCGCCACCGCGGCGCGCGGCAGCTGCAGGGACAGCAGGCACGACCCCAGGAACACGGCGGTGGCCACCCCCATGACCCAGTCCGATCCGACATAGCGCTGGATCAGCCAGGCCGGGACGCCGCCGGCCAGGCCCGCCACACCGCTGAGGACCGCCAGCCGGGAGTTGCGGATCACCAATTCGGTCTCGCTGCGCGCCGTGGCGGGGACGACCGACGCCTTCGCCACCGCGTAGCCCTTTCCGAGCACCAGGGCGGCGAAAGCCAGCGGGAACAGCAGCCCCGAGTCGAGGTTGCCGATCATGAAGAAGACGGTCATGGTGCGACCGGCGTTGAGCAGCACGATGAGCAGGCGCCGCCCGCCGGCCGCCCGATCGACCGCCGGACCGATGAGAGGCGCCACGACCGCGAACGGGGTGAGGGTCAAGAAGAGGTAGAGCAGGACCCGGGACCGGGCGGCGCCGGGATCCACGGAGAAGAACAGCGAGTCGGCGAGCGCCACGGCGATCATGGCGTCCCCCGCCGCGGACAGCGCGTGGACACGGGCCAAGCGCATGAAGTTGGTGACCCGGCGCGACCCGGCGACGTCCGGGGAGCGCGGGTAGCGCGGCTCGCGAACCGGACTCCAGCCGCCGGCGCCGGACATGGCCCTCCTCCTAGGTGTCTCCCTTCCCGGCTGGGGAAGCGACGGGCTCAGAGTACTTGTAGCCCACGCCCCGGACGGTGACGATGTGCTGCGGGTCGGAGGGCTCGACCTCGATCCTGCGCCGCAGCCGGCGGATGTGCGCGTCCAGCGTCTTGGTGTCGCCCACGTAGTCCGCGCCCCAGACTTCGTCGATGAGACCATCGCGGCTCACGACGCGTCCCGCGTTGGCCATCAGCGTCCGCAACAGATCGAACTCCTTCAACGGCAGGCGAACCGTCTCGCCCCGGACCCGGACCTCGTGGCCCTGCGAATCGATCGACACGTCGCCGATCTCGAGGGGCCGTCCCGAATCCACCTCGGCGAGCCCTGACTGGACCGCTTGAAGCTGCGCGCGCCGCAGCGCCGCACGCATCCGGGCAACCAGCTCGCGGAACCTGTAGGGCTTCGGGACGTAGTCGTCGGCGCCGACCTCCAGACCCACAACGGTGTCGATCTCCTCGCCCTTCGCGGAGACCATGACGATCGGGACGTTGGAGATGCTGCGGATCTCACGGCAGACGTCCAACCCCGACAGCCGGGGAAGCATGACGTCGAGCAGGACCAGGTCGGGCTCGCACGCCCGGAAGCGGTCCAGAGCCTCGCGACCGTCACGTGCGATGTCCAGAGCGAATCCCTCACGGCGCAGACCCGCGCTGAGCGCTTCGACGAACGACGGCTCGTCCTCGACCACCAACACCCGTGGGGAACCGTTCACGACTCGCTCCCGCCCACCCGGGACTTGCCCGCGGGCGCGCCATCCGGCTCGCCTGGCTGCGAGTCAGCGATGGAGGTGGGCTGCCGCGCGGCGTCTCCGTCGCTGGGGACAAGCGGTAGTCGCAAGGTGAACGTGCTGCCCTCGCCCTCCATGGACTGCACCGTCACGGCGCCGCGATGGTTGATCGCGACGTGCCGGACGATGGCCAATCCGAGACCGATCCCGCCGGAGGTCGACGTCCGCGAGCGGTCGACCCGGTAGAAGCGCTCGAAAATCCGCGGCAGATCACCCTGAGGGATCCCGACTCCCATGTCTTGAACCGAGAGTTCGGCCGCGTCGTCCAGCCGGCGGATCCGCACGTTCACCGATGTCCCCGCGTCCGAGTACTTGAGCGCGTTGTCCAGCAGATTGTGGACTGCCGAGGCGATCTGGCGCCGGTCGGCCCGGATCAGAACCGGCCCCGAAGGCGCCGCGACGCCCACGGTGATACCGCATTGCTCGGCCGCGTTGGCGAGCCGCTCGACGACGGCAGCCACGATGTCCTGGAGGGCCATGACGCTGCGCTCCCCGTCGGCGTCGCGCTCGACGCGGCTGAGTTCAGCCAGGTCGTCGATGGCGCGCGTCATCCTGTCCGCCTCGGACACCATCCGCGAGGCGAGACCCACGACCGTTTCCCGGTCCTCGACGCCGAGCGTCACCTCGCCGGGCGACCCGGCACTGTCAGCCAGCAGATCCCCGAGCGTCTCGGCCAGGAGGCTGATCGCGCCGACAGGCGTGCGCAGCTCATGGCTGATGTTCGAGACGAAATCACGGCGCATCGTCTCGACCCGCTCCCGCTCGGTGACGTCCTCGATGAGCGCCAACCCTCCCTCGGCCATCGGCGACGCGCTGAGCAGGAGGATGCGCTCGGGCGGACCGTAAAGGCGGACCTCCTCGGTGACTGTCATCCCTGCGCAAGCCTGGCCCAGCACCCGGCTCAGAGCGGCGTCGATCAGCGCGTGGCCGTGCCGCGTCGAGATCGCCGGATGCACGGTGTCGTCGCGGAAGACGATCCGGCCATCGGCATCGGAGATCACCACGCCCTCGGTCATGCGGGACACAACCTCACCGAGACGCCTCATCCACTCGGCCCGAACGTCGGTGGACCGTTCCAGGGCACGCAGCCGGTCGCCCACAGCTTCGATCGCAGCACAGACATCGGCGGTGCTCGTGGTGGGGAGCGGGTCGGCGTCGGTGGCCTCCAAGAGGCCCGCCAGGCTGCCCTCCGGCCCGTCGGTGGTCCGGGTCTCCCCGCCGCGAGCGTCCAGGAGTCGTTCCACGGAGTGCCGAGCGCGGCGGTAGCGAGCCGCCATGACCCCAAGCGCTACCCCCGTCACGGCGAGCGCCGTCCCGAGGATCGCGACTGCCGCGGTCATCGCTGGGATCCCGCGGTGGGCGTCGCATCGCTGCGGTCGTCGTCGCTCACGCCGGGCTCCAGGCGCCCGCGGAGCGCCGGCTCGCCGGCCTGCTCGCCGCTGGGGTTCTGTTCGGCGAGCCCTCCCAGGCCCGTCAGTGTCACCCATCCCCCTGCAACAAGTGCGCGGTCCGATCGCTGCGGCGCCGCCGCAGGGTCGGTGGAGCGGTGATTGGTGAGCACCCGGATTCCTTCGCCGTCGGCGGTCTCCTCGATGCCGACGATCGCGCTCCTGATGGCGCCGACGGGCGCCAACGTCGCCCAGCGCACACCGCGCAGCTCACCGCGGGAGGTGTTGGGAACGTTCACATTCAGCGCCCGCAGGTCCTCGGCATCCATGAACCAGCCGGAGAGGTCGAGCGCCACCGACGCCGCGGTCTCCCACTGCACCTCGCCGTCGGCCCATGCGGTGCTGACAGCGAGTCCTTTCGCCCCCCAGGCAGCGGCGGTGATGGCGGCGCCAACCGTTCCCGAATGCAGCGCCGAGCGCCCGACATTGAACCCGTGGTTGATGCCGGACAGCACCAGATCCGGCGGAGGCCCGACGGCGCCGAGGCAGCCCAGGATGGCGCACGCCGCCGGTGTCGCCGCCGCGGCGTGCGCCGGCACGCCGTTCAGCGTCGGGATCCTCCGAGGACGGATCTCGATGGGATGGTGCAGCGCAAGTGAACCCATGGACGCGCCGGCACCACTCATCTCCTGCCGCGGCGCCAGCACGAAGGTGTCATGGCCGGCTTCGACGGCGCGCCGCGCCAGCGCCGCGAGGCCCGGCGCGTCTATGCCGTCGTCGTTGGTGACCAGGATCCGCACGGCTAGCCGGCCGGCGCCTCGGCGCCGACGTCCGGCGCCTGATCGTCCGGCAACTCCTCGGGCTGGCCGGGCCTCCACCCGTCCACCATGTACCGGACGCGCTCGCCGATGTTGACCGCGTGGTCGCCGATCCTCTCGTAGTAGCGGGCGATCAGGGCGAGTTGCACCCCCGAGACCAGGTCGCCCATCTCGCGCCCCTCCTCCCCCACGATCATGGCGAGGCACTGGTGGTTCAGGCGGTCCAGGCGGTCGTCGATGTCGTCGAGGGCGGCGGCCAGACCGGAGTTGCCGTCGGCGTAGGCGTCCACGGCGAACCGGAACAGCCGGGCCGCCTCCTCGCTCATCTGCGTGATGAGGCCGCGCAGGCGCGGGCCGAACTCGGTGCCGTACATGCGGCGCATCGCCTTGGCGATGTTCTCCACCAGGTCGCCGGAGCGCTCGATCTCGTAGTTGATCGTCAGGGCGGCCATGATCGCCCGCAGGTCCCCCGCCATGGGCTGCTGAAGGGCCAGCAACTCGTGGCAGTGGTTCTCCAGGGCCAGCGAGGCCTCGTCCAGCAGGTTGTCGGCGTCGATGATCTCCTGCGCCGCAGCCAGGTCGCTGGACAGCAGCGCCTCGGTACAGCGCGGTATCGCCTCGATCACCAGCCCTGCCATGCGGATCAACTCGATCCGGACCTCCTCGAGTTCGTCAGCGAACGGCTTGCGGAGACTCTCGACCATTGCGGCACCTCCTGGCGAGCCGGTCGATGGTTGGGTAATCCGGCGGGGCGCTTCAGCCGAAGCGGCCGGTGACGTAGTTCTCCGTGCGCTCGTCGGACGGGTTGGAGAAGATCTTCTCGGTCTGGTCGAACTCCACCAGCAGCCCGTAGCGGGAGTTCGTGTCGGCGTCCACCTCGGCGGTGAAGAACGCCGTGCGGTCCGAGATGCGGGCCGCCTGCTGCATGTTGTGGGTCACGATGATGATCGTGTAGTCCTCCTTGAGGTTGTGCATGAGCTCCTCGATGTGCGCCGTGGAGATGGGGTCCAGGGCCGAGCACGGCTCATCCATGAGCAGCACGTCGGGGTTGGTGGCGATGGCCCGGGCGATGCAGAGGCGCTGCTGCTGACCGCCCGAGAGGCCCATGGCGGAGTCCTTGAGGCGGTCCTTCACCTCGTCGAACAGGGCCGCGCGCCGCAGCGAGGCCTCCACGATCTCGGGGAGTTCGCCCTTGGAAGCCACCCCGGCGATCCGCGGGCCATAGGCCACGTTGTCGAAGACGGACTTCGGGAAGGGGTTCGGCTTCTGGAACACCATGCCGACGCGGCGGCGCACCTCCACCGGATCCACCCGCTGGTCGTAGAGGTTGACACCGCGGAACAGCAGTGTTCCGGTGGCCCGCGCCCCCTCGATGAGGTCGTTCATCCGGTTGAAGCAGCGCAGCACCGTGGTCTTGCCGCAGCCCGAAGGGCCGATGATGGCGGTGATCTCGCGCTCGCTGATGTCCATGGTGACGTCGCGGACGGCCTGGTTCGGGCCGTAGTAGCAGTTCAGGTCCTCCACGCGGAACACGACGTCGGGCGGGAACGCCTCCCCCTCGGCTGTTGCGGCGACCCCCGGCGGGGCCTCGGAAGCCTGGGGCACGGCACCGTCGCCGTTCATTGCCACCTCCGCTTCGTCTATCACTGTGGTCATCGGTCTACACCCTCGGTTCCGGCGATTCTCGGACTCATCGCTTCTTCTCGAAGTGGTTCCGCAGGAAAATCGCCGCTGAGTTCAGCAGCAGCACCACTACCAGCATTACCACGATCGCGGCCGCCGCGGCAGGGGCGAAGCCGCCGTCCCGCCCGGATTGCTGAACCCAGCGGGTGATGAGGATCGGCATGGCCGTGAAGCGTTCCTGCAGTTGCGTGATGTCCGCCAGTCCGGACTGCCCGCCGAGGAAGCCGGTGACCGCCCCCACCAGGATCAGCGGTGCGGCCTCGCCGATGGCGCGCCCGAGCGACAGCAGGGTGCCGGTGAGGATGCCCGGAGCCGCGTACGGCAGGATCTGCGTGCGGATGACCTCCCACTTTGTGGCGCCCGCCCCGTAACCCGCCTCGCGGAGCGACTGGGGTACGGCGCGGATCGCCTCGGAGGAGGTGATGATGACGATCGGCAGCACCAGCACGGCGAGGGTGATGCCCGCCGCGGTGACCGACTTGCCGCCGGTCAGGTCCTCGAGGCCCCGAACGAAGATGGCCAGCCCGAGCAGCCCGTACACCACCGACGGCACGCCGGCCAGGTTGCGGATGTTCAAATCGATGAAGCTCGTGAGCCGTGACTTGGGGGCGTACTCCTCCAGGTAGATGGCGGCACCGATCCCCAGCGGGAACGCCAGGACAATCACGAAGACGGCGATCCAGAGCGATCCCCGGATTCCCTGGAACACGCCCAGTTCCGGATCCCCCGACTGCGAGCGCAACCCCCCGGAGAGGAAATCCCCGAGCCGCCCGCTCAGCACCGACCAGCCGTCGCTGACGGTGTCCACGAGCAGCACCGCCAGGACGAGCAGCGACACCAGCAGCGCGATCTGGAGCAGAACGCGGAACACCCCGCCGCGCACGTCCCGCGAGCGGCGGTACACCTCCGAGGTGACCGCCTTGCGGGTCCTGTCGTCGAAGACGCGTCCGAGTCGCATGGCCGCCGGTCAGTACTTGTTCTGGAAGCGCCGCACGAAGCGGTCGGCGATGAGGTTCATGCCGAGCGTGAGCACGAAGAGCATCAGGCCCACGAAGTAGAGCGATTCGAACGTCAGGCCCTCGCCCACCACACTGTCGGTGCCCGATGCCAGCGAGGCCATCGCCGCGGTCATGGTGAGGCTGCCGTCGAAGACGTTGTGGGTGTAGACGGCGGTGTCGCCGCCGCCGCCAGCGATGAAGACCACCATGGTCTCCCCGACGGCGCGCGACGTGGTCACGATGAACGCCGCCACGAGGCCCGAGACGGCCGCCGGCAGCACGATCCGCAACGTGGTGGACACCTTGCGCGATCCAAGCCCGGCCGAGGCCTCGCGCAACGAGTTCGGCACCGCCTTCATGGCGTCCTCGGAGATGGAGGCCATCAGCGGGACGCTCAGGATCCCCACCCCGACACCGGCGGCCGCCAGGTTGCCCAGGCGGGCGTCCTGACCGAACCAGACGTCGATGTGCTGGATGATGTTGGGCGAGATCCATTGCAGGGCGAAGAACCCGAACACGACGCTGGGGATGCCGGCAAGGATCTCCAGCGTGGGCTTCACCCAGCGCCTGGTCCGCGGCTTGGCGTACTCGGAGAGATAGACCGCCGCCCCCAGGCCCAAGGGAGTGGCGATCAGCGTGGAGACCCCGACGACCAGGCCGGTCGAGGCAATCAGGGTCTTGATGTCGTAGAAGCCCCGGCGGGGGAACCACCCGATGGTCCAGACCGACGCCCACTCGATGTTGATCATGAAGGTCAGGGCATCCCGGACGAGCGCCAGGATGATCAACGCCGACACGACGATCGAGGCGAGGGCGGCGATGAACATGACCGTCCGCACCGCCGACTCGCGGTCGCGCCGGTCCCGGCTGCCCGACAGGGCTTCGAGGGTGACAGGACCGGTGACCGTCAGAAGCCCCCCGCTGTGCACGCGGGCGCCGAACCGGGCGAGCACCCCACCCGCCACCACCACGAGGGCGCCGATCAGAGCCAGCCACCAGCCCAGGCCCATCTCGAAGAGGAGGTCGCGCTTGGCGAACTGGTTCTCGAAGCGGTAAGAGGTGAAGTAGACGTAGAGCGCACCGACCGCGCCGATCGAGGCCAGCGGCATCGCCACCATGCGCCGGCCTGACAGCAGGGGATAGCCGATGACCCCGCAGATGACGACGACGGCGATGAGGATCCAACCGTTGCCGAACGACCCGGCTGTCTGCTGCGCCAGGTCGGTCCCGCCCAGCAACCAGGGCAGGTTCGGCTCGAAGGCGTTGGCCGTGAGGCGGGAGCCCCCCAGCACGACCCACGGCAGGAAAGCCGAGACCACCAGCAGGCCCAGGCCGGAGAGGACAACCAGCGCCGACGGCGGCGCCGCACGCAGGGATCCGAGTGCCAAACGCGCACTGCGACGACCACCGAGACGCAGCGCGAAATCGGTCACGGGCGGAACCTACCAAGCGGCAGTGCGCGCGACACGGACAAGACAGGCCCCCGCGCACAGTGTGACATCGCTGGGCCAGCGGCCTGAGCCGTCGCCGCTGGCCCAGCGAGACATTCGGGGAGCATTCACAGTGGATCACGCTCTCCCGTGCCGTGGCGCTCGTTCGGCTCGGCAATCAACCCCCGATGATGCGGCCGGCCCAGTTGGCGACCGTGGCGCTTCGGGCGTCGTCGGTCAAGGTGACGTAGCCGACATCGCTGACGGCCTGCACCAGGCCGCTCTGGCTCATGTAGAAGTCCACGTAAGCGGCGACGGCTTCGCTGGCGGCGGCCCGCTCGGCGTTCACATAGATGTACAGCGAGCGGGACACCGGGTACTCGCCGCTAGCGATCGTCGCCGGCGTGGCGGCAACACAGCCGTCGCCGCCGTCCACCTCGAGCAGTTTGACGTCGGCGTTGACGGCGTAGGCGAAGCCCACCCAGCCGAAGCTGCCCGTGGCGCCCTCGATGCCGCCGATGATCACGTTGTCATCACCGGCCGACACGTAATCCGGGCGGGTCGTGGCCGCCTCGTCCTCGCCGATGGCGCCGGCGGTGGCACGGGCGTCGCCGATGTCCTCGAGCACGATCTCGATGAAGCTGTCATAGGTGCCCGACTCGCTGCCCGGCGCCGTGATGTCCAGGTCCAGATCCGGCAACGAGGTCGACGAACCCAACTCGGCCGCCAAGCCCGCCGCGTCGGACCAGTTGGAGTAACCGACCGACTCGGGTCCCACCAGGGCGTAGAGATCCTCGAAGTTCAGGCAGCTCACTGAGTCGTTGTCGTTGTTGGTCATCACCGCGATGCCGTCGATGGCGACCCGCAACTCGATCCAGTCGATACCCGCCTCGGCGCAGTCCTCGGCCTCGGCCTCCTTGATCTGCCGGGAGGCGTCGGAGATGTCGGTCTCGCCGGCGCAGAACAGCTTGAAACCGTCACCGGTCCCGGGACCGTCCACCGTCACATTCACGCCCGGCGCCACGTCCCGGAACAACTCCGCCACACGCACCGAGATCGGCTCCACCGTCGAGGAACCCGAAATCGTGACCGACCCCGACACCTCCGCCGCGGCCTCATCGCCGGCAGCGGCCCCATCGCCGGCAGCGGCCCCATCGCCGGCCGGGGCGGGAGCCGCCGGCTCCTCCTCGAGACCGAACGCGCCACCGTCGTCGGCGGCCGCGGCGGGAGCGGCCGCGGCGGGAGCGGCCGCGGCGGGAGGGGCCGCGGCGGGAGCGGCCGCGGCGCTGCCTCCACCATCATCGCCATCTGTGCCACAGGCCGCCGCCAGCAGCACCGCCGCGCACAGCACTGCGCCGCACCGCATCCAACCCTTGCTTGTCCAACTCTTGCTTGTCGCTGTCACGTCTTCCTCCTCGACTCGCCGAACGACGAGCGCAAGGTAACGACCCAACAAAGCCGGGGGCCGAAAGGAATGTGAACGGAAGGTGAACCGAAATTGACGGGTACGGGCCAGGGCGCCCGGGGGCCAGGGCGCCCGGGGGGTCAGGCCTTCGGGTCGCCGGGCAGGCCGTACAGGGTGTCGTGGGGTGAGACGGTGCCCGGTCGGGGCGGGATCCAGGCGCCGTCGGGATGCAGGGTCCAGGCCCGTGCCTGCTCGGCGAGGCTCGTGTCCAGGATCTGCTGCAGCCGCGCCTGCAGCCGCGGGTCGTGCACGGGCACGAGGGCCTCGACGCGGCGGTTCAGGTTGCGAGGCATCAGATCGGCCGAGCCGATGAGGTACACCGGGTGCCTCGCGCCGTTGGCGTTGCCGAAGTAGTAGATGCGCGAGTGCTCCAGGTAGCGGCCCACCACCGACCGCACCCTGATGGTCTCCGACAGGCCCGGCACACCCGGGCGCAGGCAGCAGATCCCCCGAATCAGCAGGTCGATGCGCACCCCGGCCGCCGAGGCGGCGTACAGGGCGTCGATCATCTCGGCGTCCACGAGGCTGTTCAGCTTCAGGACGATGTGGCCGTCGTCGGTGTGTGCGGCCTCGGCGGCGATGAGCTCGGCGATGTGCGGCCTCACCCCTTCGGGCGCCACCACGAGTTCGCTGTAGGTGAACCCGTGGCCGTAGCCGGTGAGCCGGTTGAACAGGTGCGACAGGTCGGCGCCGATGTGCTCGTCAGCGGTCAACAGCCCCAGGTCCTCGTAGGTCCGGGCCGTGAGGGCGTTGTAGTTGCCGGTGCCGACGTGGCAGTAGCGCCGGATCCCGTCGGGCTCGGCGCGCACCACCAGGCAGATCTTGGCGTGCACCTTCAGCCCCACCAGCCCGTAGGCCACGTGGACCCCGGCGTTCTCCAGCTGTCGCGCCCAGCCGATGTTGGCCTGCTCGTCGAAGCGGGCCTTCAACTCCACGACCACCGCCACCTGCTTGCCGCATTCGGCGGCCGAGATGAGCGCCTCCACGATGTCGCCGGCGCCGTCTGTGCGGTAGAGGGTCATCTTGATGGCCAGGACTTGCGGGTCCTCCGCCGCCTGACCGATGAACTCCTGCACCGAGGCGCCGAACGAGTCGTAGGGATGGTGCGCCAGCACGTCGGCGTTACCGATGGCCGCGAAGAAGTCCGGCGTGCCCTCGCCGGTGGGCCGCAGCGGGGCCGGCACGAACCGGTGGCGCTGCGCCCACAGCAGGTCGGGACGCTTGAGGCGGCACAGCTGGCTCAGGCCTTCCACGTGCAGCAGGAAATCCGTGGTGTAGACGTCGTCAGCCAGGACGTCCAACTCGTCCATCAGCAGGTTGCGCATCGCCGCCGAGGCCGACGCCGACATCTCCAGGCGGACCACGGCGCGGAACCGGCGCCGCTGCAACTCGGCCTCCACCGCCGTCAGCAGGTCTTCGGCCTCCTGATCGTCGACGGACAGGTCGGCGTTGCGCGTCACCCGGAAGCAGGCGTGCTCCAGGATCTCCATGCCCGGGAAGAGCGCCTCGAGATGCGCCGCGATGACCTGCTCGATGGGGATGAAGCGCTCGCCGTCGGGGAGACTCAGCAACCTGCCGTAGGTGAAGGGCACCTTGATCCGGGCGAAGCAGTGCCGACCGCTGTCAGGATCCACCAGCCGCACACCGAGGCTCGTCGACAGGTTCGAGAGGTACGGGAACGGGTGCCCGGGATCCACCGCCAGCGGCGTCAGGATGGGGTAGATCCGGTCGGCGAACTCGCCCTCCAGGAACTTCCGGTCGTCGAGGTCCAGATCGCCCCAGTCCACGACCTGGATTCCCTCCGCCGCCAGCGCAGGGAGGATCTCGGTGCGGAGGACGCTCTCGAGGCCCGCCAGCAGCTTCTCCACCCGCGCATGGATGCCGGCGAGTTGCGCCTGCGGCGTGAACCCGTCCACGGAACGCTCCAGCCGGCCCTCGGCCGTCCGCGCCTTGAGGCTCGCCACCCGCACCTGGAAGAACTCGTCCAGGTTGCCGGCGGCGATGACGCAGAAGCGCAGCCGCTCCAGCAGAGGGATGTCCTCATCGCTCGCCAGATGCAGGACGCGGGCATCGAAGTCCAGCCACGAGAGCTCGCGGTTCAGGTAGCGGCCGGCCGCCGCTCCCAGGTCGCCGGGCGCCGGCGCGCCAGCGGCGCGTGACGAAGTCTCGACGGATGCGTCGATCGCCACCTAGCCCCCCGTCAAACCTCGCTGTCTCATCAGGACTCGGCGTAGGGGTCGAACTCGTCCTCGTCGTAGCCGAGGTCCCACTCGATCAGGAGGTTCTGGCGCACGGCGTCCCGATTGATCCGCTCCCTGTTGCGGCGGAACTGCGGGTCATCCCTCGGCAGCAGCAGCAGCCTCGCCTGGGCGCGCATGCGGAAGTCCTCGATGAGCTGCCTGTCGCCGAACTCCGACCGGAACTCCCAGTGGGGCGCGATCGGGCCGACGTAGACGACCTTGACGTGGCCGATCGGCGGCGGCAGTTCCTGCTCGTAGTCGGCCCCGATGCTTGTCATGAAGCTTGTCATGAACACTCCTTCCGGCGCCCCGGCGAACTCGGCATCGAGCGAACTCGGCATCGAGGCAATCCGTGCCTCAAGGCTACCGCCCCCCGGTGCGCCGGCCGAATCGTCGGCGGGGCCGATCAGCGGGCCGATCAGCGGGTGGTTCTCCGGTTGTCCCCCGTCCTTTACGAGGCCTTTAGCCGCTCGGGCCCGTACTTAGGGCGATGGACACCACAACCGTGCCGTCCACAGCCGTGCCGTCAAGGATGCCGAGCACGGGCTGGATGGGGCGAGCCAGCTGCTCCAGCGAGTCCCCGGACGTCTTTTTCCCCTCCGACGGCGTGGGTGTCCTGCGCGCCCAGAAGATCTGCGCCGACTGCCCTGTGGTCGACGAGTGCCTCGAGTACGCACTCGCCAATCACATCTCGCACGGTGTCTGGGGAGGCGCCTCGGAGCGCCAGCGGCGGCGCATTCAGGGCCGGCGCCAGCGGGAACGGCTGAAGCGGACGGTCCCCGAACAGCCTGCAGCCGTCGCCTGAGCGGGCGCGGTACCGGACTCGATCTCGCCGGGGGTTCGACCTCGCCGGAGGTTCTAGGTGTCGCTGCTGGTGGTTTCGGCGGATCCGCTCGAGGCCGGTTCCTCGAGGTCATCACCGGCGTTCTTGCGGAACTCTCGCTGGGCCTGCCCGAGGGACCGCGCAAGCTTTGGGAGCTTGGCGCCGCCGAAGATCACCAGAACGATCACCAGGATGATGATCAACTCGGTCGTTCCGATGATTGCCACGACTTCAGGTTACCCGATCGGCGCCCGGCCCCACAGTCGGCCAGCGAAGACCACGCCGCGGGAAGTCGCGCCGAGTCACCGAAGCCTGGCCCAGGGGGAGCTGGGACGCATGAACCGGGTGCTCCTGAGCACAACCAAGCGAGCCCGCAGGCGAGACCGGCGGTGGGCGCCGGGAGGTTCTCAGGCCGTGGCGGAGGTGCTCGGCTGCCGGGCCAGGGCGCGCTCGCGGCGCACCCGACGGCGCTCCCGCTCGCTCATCCCGCCCCAGATCCCGAACTTCTCGCCGTTGGCCAGCGCATACTCCAGGCACTCCTCGCGTACGACGCACGCGCCGCAGACCCTCTTGGCCTCCTTGGTGGATGCGCCCCGCTCGGGGAAGAAGAGGTCGGGATCCACGCCGAGGCAGTTGGCGAACTGCTTCCAGGGATCCTGAACACGTTGCTCTTGATGCTCTTGATCTTGCACACGAACCGGTTGCAGGGACATCCCGGCGTCCTTCCGTATCGTCGGCCCTCGAACCTGGGGATCCCCCCCGGCACGGTTGCCTCTGGCGACTGCCTCTGGCGACCGTCCGAGCGCCTGTTGGCACCTGTGTTGTTCACAGGCCTATTCACACTTGTGTAATTACAAGCGTGTAACCGAGAGTATGCCCGGCGTTCCAGCCAAAATCAAGTGCGGGAACGGGGATTTTCCGAGGTTTCCCGACGACGGGGGTTCTCGCCGGTAACGTACGACCCGCAGAGCCCCACCGAGTCGCCGGTCCCCCAGATCCGCCCCGCGGCCGCACGCAGGAGCAGCACGCTGAGTTCAACCACCCCGACGACGACTGTCGAGAAGCCGGCAGGCCGGCCGCGCCGGCGGTCGGCGCCGCGCCGGGGTCTCCCACCGCCGCTGAACCTCTACCAGTCGGCAGTGGGCAAGAAGTGGGTGATGGCGCTGACCGGCCTCGCCCTGCTGGGGTTCGTGCTGGTGCACATGCTCGGAAACCTGCACCTCTACGACGGCCCGTGGGAGACCCACGAGTACGCCGAGACCCTGCGCGACCTCGGCACCGAGGTCATCCCGCGCACCTGGGTGCTCTGGGCCCTGCGCTTCGGCCTCATCGCCGCCTTCGCGCTGCACATCCACTCCGCCTACAGCCTCACCCGGATGAGCCGGGCGGCCGACCGGCGCTACCCCGGCGGCCGCGACTACATCGCCGCCAACTATGCCTCGCGCACCATGCGCTGGACCGGTCCCCTCGTCGGCCTGTTCGTCGTGTACCACCTGGCCGACCTGACCTGGGGCCACTTCAACCCCGACTACGTCCGCGGCGACCCATACCACAACGTGGTGGCGAGCCTCTCCAACCTGCCCGTCGCCATCTGGTACATCGTGGCCAACGTGGCCCTGGCGACCCACATCTACCACGGCGCCTGGAGCATGTTCCAGAGTCTCGGCATCAACAGCCCGCGCTGGAACCCGCTGCGGCGACGGTTCGCCCAGGCCTTCGCGGCGGTGATCCTCGTCGGCAACCTCAGCTTCCCGATCCTGGTGCAGGCCGGCGTGATCGACGACGGCGGAAGATCGGTCGTGCGGGAACACCAGGAGCAACTCGACGGTGCAGCCGGCGAAGCCCTCGGCGCACTCGGAAGCGCACCATGATCGGCATCGGACGACGAGGGCGGCGATGCGGGGGGCGCCATAGGCGGCCATTCCGAGGCCCCCGGAGCGCCACCGGCAGCGCCGCCCGGTCCGCAAGGGGAGGCTCAGCATGATCGGCAGTCTGGACGCGCGGCTGCCCGACGGGCCCGTCGAGGACGCCTGGACGGACCACAAGTTCGACTTGCGCCTCGTCAACCCCAACAACAAGCGCCGCTTCACCGTCATCGTGGTGGGCACCGGCCTGGCCGGGGCGTCGGCAGCGGCGTCCCTCGGCGAACTCGGCTACCGGGTCAAAGCCTTCACGTACCACGACTCGCCGCGCCGGGCGCACTCCATCGCCGCCCAGGGCGGCATCAACGCCGCCAAGAACTACAAGAACGACGGCGACAGCGTCTACCGCCTCTTCTACGACACCATCAAGGGCGGCGACTACCGCAGCCGCGAAGCCAACGTGTACCGCCTCGCCGAGACCTCGCTGGCGATCATCGACCAGTGCGTGGCGGCCGGCGTTCCCTTCGCCCGCGAGTACGGCGGCCTGCTCGACAACCGCTCCTTCGGCGGCGCGCAGGTGTCTCGCACCTTCTACGCCCGCGGCCAGACCGGCCAGCAACTCCTGCTCGGCGCCTACTCGTCGCTCATGCGCCAGGTGTCGGCGGGCACCGTGGCCCTGCACACCCGCGCGGAGATGCTCGACCTCGTCGTCGCCGAGGATCGGGCCGCCGGCATCGTGACCCGCGACCTGCTGACCGGGGAGGTCAGCGCGCACGCCGGCGACGCCGTCATCCTGGCCACCGGCGGCTACAGCAACGTCTACTACCTCTCCACGAACGCCATGATGTGCAACGTCACCGCCGCGTGGCGGGCACACCGGCGGGGCGCCCTCTTCGCCAACCCCTGCTACACGCAGATCCACCCCACCTGCATCCCCGCTGGCGACGACTTCCAGTCCAAGCTGACGCTGATGTCGGAGTCGCTGCGCAACGACGGGCGCATCTGGGTGCCGCGGGCCCTCGACGACGCCAGGGCGCCTGCGGACATCCCCGAGGTCGAACGGGACTACTACCTCGAGGCGAAGTACGCGTCCTTCGGGAATCTGGTGCCTAGGGACGTGGCATCCCGCAACGCCAAGGCCGTCGTCGACGCCGGACGGGGAGTCGGCCCGCTGCGCAACGGCGTCTACCTGGACTTCTCCGACGTTCTGGCGCGCGACGGCGCCGATGTCGTCCGGGCCAAGTACGGCAACCTCTTCGACATGTACGAGCGCATCACCGGCGAGGACCCCTACCGGGCGCCCATGCGGATCTACCCGGCCGTCCACTACACGATGGGCGGACTGTGGGTGGACTACAACCTCATGAGCAACGTGCCGGGGCTCTTCGTGGCGGGTGAGGCCAACTTCTCCGACCACGGCGCCAACCGCCTCGGGGCCTCGGCGCTGATGCAGGGCCTCGCCGACGGCTACTTCGTCGTCCCCTACACCGTCGGGGACTACCTGGCGGGGCGTCTCGGCCAGGCGGGTCCGGGGACCGGCCATCCGGCTTTCGGCGCGGCCGTCTCCGAGCTCAACGAACAGATCGCCCGCTGGACGGCCGCCCGGGGGTCGCGCACGGTCGACTGGTTCCACCGCGAGCTGGGACGGATCGTCTGGGACCACTGCGGCATGTCGCGCAACGCCGCCGGGCTCACCAAGGCACTGTCGGAGATCCCCGCCCTACGCCAGGAGTTCCATGCCGACGTGTGCGTCCCCGGCTCGGCCGCCACCCTGAACCAGTCCCTCGAGAAGGCCGGACGGGTCGACGACTTCTTCGAACTCGCCGAGCTGCTGGCGCGCGACGCGCTGGAGCGCGAGGAGTCCTGCGGCGGGCACTTCCGTGAGGAGCACCAGGACGCCGAGGGCGAGGCCCGCCGCGACGACGAGCGCTTCACGCACGTGGCGGCATGGGAATGGGCCGGACCGGGCGCCGAGCCGCTCCGCCATCGCGAGGAACTGGAGTTCAACGCCGTGACACCGACCACGAGGTCCTACAAGTGAATCTGTCCGAGACCGCGGCCGCTGTTCCCGAGGCACCCGAGAGCCACCCAACCGGCGCGGCTGGCACGCTGAGTCTGCGACTGCGCGTCTGGCGCCAGGACGGTCCCGACGACGCGGGCCGTTTCGAGACCTACGACGTCGCAGACATCAGCCCCGACGCCTCCTTCCTGGAGATGTTGGACGTGCTGAACGAGCGCCTGACGCTCGAGGGGCAGGAACCCATCGCCTTCGAGTCCGACTGCCGGGAGGGCATCTGCGGCACCTGCGGTCTGATGATCAACGGGCGCGCCCACGGCCCGCAGAAGGGCACGGCCACGTGCCAACTCCACATGCGGGAGTTCTCCGACGGGGATCTCATCACCGTCGAGCCGTGGCGAGCCGGAGCCTTCGCGGTCATCCGGGACCTCGCGGTCGACCGGACGGCCCTCGACCGGATCATCGCCGCCGGCGGTTACATCTCGGTCAATGTGGGCGCGGCGCCCGACGCCAACCTGGTGCCGGTCCCGAAGGAGGCGTCAGAGTCCGCCTTCGACGCGGCCGCCTGCATCGGCTGCGGCGCCTGCGTGGCCGCCTGCCCGAACAGCGCCGCGCAACTCTTCACGGCGGCGAAGGTGCAGCACCTGAACCTGCTCCCGCAGGGCCAGCCCGAGCGCTGGGGGCGCACCGAGGCAATGGTGGAGACCATGGAGCAATTCTTCGGCAGCTGCACCAACCACGGGGAGTGCGAGGAGGCCTGTCCGAAGGAGATCTCCATCGACTTCATCGCCTGGACCAACCGGGACTACGTGAGGGCCAAGCTGAAGAACCGCAAGCTCGCCGGCCAGCGCTGAGACGCGCCGCAACGCGTGAGCAACGGCACCGGCGGCCCAGCGCAGCGGCCCGGCAGCCCAGCGCAGCGCCGCGGCGGCCCTGCGATCCTGCGGTGGGCCGGAGACAGCCTGCGGGGATTCTGCATCGGCACCGCCGACCTGGTGCCGGGGGTCTCCGGCAGCACGGTGGCATTGCTGCTGGGGGTCTACGGGCGCCTGCTGCGCTCGCTGCGGAGCGCCGCCGGGGCGGTGGCCGGCCTGCTGCGGGGCGATCTGCGGGGGGCGGCCGGACAGCTTCGGCGGATCGACTGGCGGCTCGTGATCCCGGTGGCCGCGGGCGCCGGGGTGGCGCTGGGAGCGCTGGCCGGCGTCATCGACTGGCTGCTCGACAATCGCGCCGAGGCCACCGCCGGCGCGTTCGCGGGCCTGGTCTGCGCTGCGGTACTCGCCGCGGCCCGGCAGGTGCGCGCCTGGCGAGTGCCGCTGGCCGCCCTGGCGCTGGCTGTCGGCGCCGCCGGGGGTTGGGTCTTCGGACTCACCGCCGAGCCCGTCGCCGACCCCGCCGGGTGGCTGTGGTTCGCCGCCGGCGTGCTGGGGGTGTGCGCCATGATCCTGCCCGGTATCTCCGGGGCGTTCGTGATGCTCATGATCGGCGTCTACGCGCCCCTGATCGACGCCCTCAGCGACCGCGACTGGAACGTGCTCGGCACCTCCGCCGGCGGCGTGCTCGTGGGGGCGCTGGCGTTCGCCGCGCTGTTGAGCAGGCTGCTGGACCGGTGCCACGACGCCGTGATGGCGACGATGGTCGGTTTGATGCTGGGCTCGTTGCGCGTGCTCTGGCCGTGGCCGAACGGCGTGGGACACCTCGGCGGCCCCGGCGAGGCGGTCAGCGGGACCGGCCTCGAGTGGCCGAACGGCGGCGAGGCGCTCTGGCCGGCGGTCTGCGCCGCGGCGGCGTTCGCACTGGCGCTGGCGGCCTCCCGGTTCGCCGCCCGCTCGAACGCCGGAACGCGACCGGAAAGCGGTTTACTGGAAGCACCTTGACAGCGACACGCGGCGCGACCGCCGCTCCGCCCCCCTCGGAGGCCCCTCGTGAGTAACCCGGCGACCGTGCACCTGCCCCCGCTCCCCTACCCGGAGGACGCGCTCGCCCCGCACATCAGCACCGAGACGGTGGCGCTGCACTACGGCAAGCACCACGCCGGCTACGTGGCCAACGTGAACCGGCTGGCAGCGGGATCCGCAGCCGAAGGCGCCCGGCTCGAGGACCTCATCGTCACCGCGTCCGGGGGCCTGTTCAACAACGCGGCGCAGGTCTGGAACCACACCTTCTACTGGCACTCCATGCATCCCGAAGGTGGCGGCGACCCCAGCGGCGACCTGCGCGCCGCCGTCGAGAGCAGCTTCGGCTCCGTCGACGGCTTCCGCAAGCAATTCGTCGATGCCGCCTGCGGGCACTTCGGCTCCGGCTGGGTGTGGCTCGTAGCGGGTGGCGACCACCTGGAAGTCATGTCCACGGCGAACGCCGACCTCCCCCAGCGCCACGAGCGCACGCCGCTGCTGACCATCGACGTCTGGGAGCACGCCTACTACCTCGACTACCGGAACGCCCGCCCTGCCTACGTGGAACGCTGGATCGAGAACCTCGTGAACTGGGAGTTCGCCGCGGCGAACCTGGCAGCTCTCTGAGCGCAGATGCCAGAGTCCACGGCGGGCGCCGGTCCCGTGGTCGAATTCCTCAGCGCCGGGTGGGTAACGGCCCTCAACGAGGCACTGCAGGCGATCCGGGTGACCGCGGATTCGGCGGCACCGCTCGTGATCCAGCAGATCGTCGAGCACCCCGACGGGATGCGCAGCACCTACCGGATCCGGATGGATTCCGACGGAGCCGAGGCATCGGGCGGATTCTCCGGCGATGCCACGGTCACCTACCGGCAGAGCTATGAGGTCGCCCGCGGCATTGCCCGCGGCGAACTCGACGCCCACGTGGAGTTCCTGATGGGCCGGGTCCTCGTCTCCGGCGACACCAAGGCCCTCGTCGGCCATCGCACCGCTCTGGAGCGCATGAGCACCGCGCTCGCCGACCTGCGGGCGATCACCGCCTTCTGACCCGACCCGGTGCTCGGGCCGAGTCCTCAGCCGATCAGGCCCAGGTCGGAAACCGTGTCCCGTTCTGCGGCGAGTTCGGCGACCGAGGTGTCGATCCGGCTGCGGCTGAAGGCGTTGTGCTCGAGGCCTTGCACGATCTGCCAGCCGCCGTTGTCGCTGGTGCAGGGGAACGAGCTGATCAGACCCTCGGGCACGCCGTAGCTTCCGTCGGAGGGAAGGGCGACGCTGACCCAGTCGCCGGGCGGCGTGCCTGCGGCCCAGTCCCGGACGTGATCGATGGCGGCGTTGGCGGCCGACGCGGCCGAGGAGGCGCCTCGGGCCTCGATGATGGCCGCGCCCCGCTGCTGCACGGTGGGGATGAAGTCCTCGTCCAACCAGCGCTGATCGTCGATCACCTCGTGTGCAGGGCGATCACCGATTCTGCAGTTGAAGATGTCGGGGTACTGCGTGGCCGAGTGGTTGCCCCAGATGGTCATGCAGCTGATGTCTCTGACTGTGACAGGCGGCTGCTCGAAATGGAGGATGCTCGGTGGTTTTTGGTCTATTGCTTCCGCTCGCAAGCCGTTCTCAACCACCGTGGCGGCCCGGCCCGCCAGCTGGGCAACGGCCCGGTTGTGATCGAGCCTCGTCATCGCCGTGAAGCGCTCGGGCGGGACGCCCGAGGCGTTGCGCTGAGCGATGAGGCAGTTGGTGTTGGCGGGGTTGCCCACCACGAGGACACGGATGTCCTCCGACGCGTTAGCCGCCAGCGCGGCGCCCTGGCGGGTGAAAATGCCGCCGTTGGCCTCCAGGAGGTCCTTGCGCTCCATGCCCTTGGTGCGGGGCCGGCTGCCGACCAGCAGGGCCACCGAAGCGCCCGAGAACGCCGTCTCGGGCCGATCGCTGAGCTCGGTGCCTGCCAGCAGGCCGAAAGCACAGTCGTCCAGTTCCATGGCCACGCCCTCGAGGGCGCCCATGGCCGGAGGGATCTCCAACATCTGCAGGATGACGGGCACCTCGGGTCCCAGCAGTTGCCCCGAGGCGATGCGGAACACCAGGCTGTAGCCGATCTGACCGGCCGCGCCGGTGACGGCCACGCGGACAGGTGCGGGCTGCTGGGGTGCGGTGTCGCTCATGTGGCTCCCCGTCGTCGCTTCGATCAGAGCCGGTCGATGATCGCCTGGGCGAACTCCGAGCAGCGCACCTCGGTGGCGCCCTCCATGAGTCGGGCGAAGTCGTAGGTCACGATCCCCGCCGCGATGGTCTCCTCCATGGCGGCGACGATCGCGTCGGCGGCGGCGTCCCAGCCCAGGTGCTCGAACATCATCACGCCCGAGAGCAGCACCGACGACGGGTTCACCTTGTCCTGGCCGGCGTACTTCGGGGCTGTGCCGTGGGTGGCCTCGAACACGCCGTGGCCGGTGACGTAGTTGATGTTCCCGCCGGGGGCGATGCCGATGCCCCCGACCTGCGCGGCCAGGGCGTCGGACAGGTAGTCGCCGTTGAGGTTCATCGTGGCGATCACGTCGAACTCAGCCGGGCGGGTCAGCACCTGCTGCAGAGCGATGTCGGCGATGGTGTCGCTCACCAGGATCCGCCCGCCGGGATCGCCCCCGCAGTCGTCCCAGCCGACCGCCACGTCCGCGAACTCCTCCCGCACCAGCTCGTAGCCCCAGTTGCGGAAGGCCCCCTCGGTGAACTTCATGATGTTGCCCTTGTGCACGAGCGTGACCCGGGAGCGCTTGCGGGCAACGGCGTAGTTCAGGGCGGCGCGCTGCAGGCGCTGCGAGCCCGTGCGCGACACCGGCTTGATGCCGATCCCGCTGTCGGCCCGCAACTCCCTGCCGAAGACCTCGCGCACCAGCTCGCGGATCCTGTCGGCCTCCGGCGAGTGGGCCTCGGCCTCGATACCGGCGTAGATGTCCTCGGTGTTCTCACGGAAGATGACCATGTCCACCGCTTCGGGGTTGCGCACCGGTGACGGCACACCCCGGAACCAGCGCACCGGCCGCAGGCAGACGTAGAGGTCGAGCAGCTGGCGGATCGCCACGTTGAGGCTCCGAAACCCGCCGCCCACCGGTGTCGTGAGAGGACCCTTGATGCCGATCAGGTAGTCCCGGAAGGCGTCGATGGTCTCGGTCGGCAACCACTCACCGGTCTCGTTGAAGGCCTTCTCCCCGGCCAGCACCTCCATCCACTCCACGCGCCTGCCGAACTTTGCGGCTGCCGCGTCGAGCACGGCCCGTGCTGCGGGCCAGATGTCAACCCCGGTGCCGTCGCCCTCGACGTACGGGATGATCGGCACGTCGGGGACCTGCAGCACACCGTCTGCGCCGATTGTGATCCTGGCCGCGGCTGTACTTCCGGTCGCATCTGCCATGAGCGTGCATCCTACGGGGATCGCCGCGGTGCCACGCCGGCCGGTCGGTCAGCCCGCCGCGCCCTCCGCAGCGGCCACGGTGTTGCGCAGCAGCATGGCTCGGGTCATGGGTCCGACGCCGCCGATGCGAGGCGAGAGCCACCCCGCCACACCGGCAACACCGTCGTCGACATCCGACAGCAACCGGCGGCCCGAGAACGAGACACCGGCGGCGACGACCGCCGCGCCGGGCTTCACCATGTCGGCGGTGATGAGTCCCGGCGACCCCGCTGCGGCGACCAGGATGTCCGCCCGGCGGGTGTGGACCGCCAGGTCCGCCACGCCGGTGTGGACCACGGTTACGGCCGCGTTGGCGCCCGGGCGCTTCAGAGTCAGCAGGTTGGCCAGCGGCCGCCCGATGGTCAGCCCACGACCCACGATCACGACATGGGCGCCGGGGATCGGGATGCCGTACGCCTCGAGCATGTGCTGGATCCCCGCAGGCGTGCACGCCAGCGGCGCCTCGATTCCCTGCACCAGCTTGCCCAGATTCACGGGGTGCAGCCCGTCCACGTCCTTCGGCGGGTCCACGCGCAGCAGGGCGGCCTCGTAGTCGAGGTGAGCGGGGAACGGGTACTGCATGAGGTAGGCGTGCACCGCGCCGTCCGCGTTGAAGCGGTCTACGGCTGCATCCACATCGGCCTGCGCGGCGTCGGCGGGAAGGTGCACGTGGCGGGACTCGATGCCCAACTCGGCGCAGTCGCGGTGCTTCATGGACACGTAGTTGGCCGAGGGCCCGTCGTCGCCCACCAGCACGGTGCCCAGCCCGGGCGTCACACCCCGGCGCCGCAACGCTTCGATGCGGCCGCGCAACTCGTCGCGGATCTCGCCGGCGAGACGTTCGCCGTCGAGGGTTACTGCAGTCACGGGATCATGCTGATCGCCGCGCCAACAGGCCGCGACCCTTCACCGGGTGACCGTCTCCGCACCGGCCACAGGAGTTCCGGCGCAGGGTTGCGCCTGCTGTGAGTCCGGCAAGGCCAAGCCGGTGCCGCCGATGCCGCAGTAACCCCAAGGGTTCTTGGCCAGGTACTGCTGGTGATAGTCCTCGGCGTAGTAGAAGGGCGGCTCGGGCGCGATCTCGGTCGTGATCCGGCCGTGGCCAGCAGTGGCCAACACCGATCCGTACCGCTCCTGGGAGCGCTCCGCCGCCTGTCGCTGGCTCTCGTCGGCCACGTAGACGGCCGAGCGGTACTGGGTCCCCACGTCGTTGCCCTGGCGCATGCCCTGGGTGGGATCGTGGTTCTCCCAGAAGATGCGCAGCAGGGCGTCGAGGTCGGTCACCGCGGGGTCGAACACCACCAGCACCGCCTCGGTGTGGCCGGTCCTCCCCGAGCACACCTCCTCGTAGGTGGGGTTCGGGGTTCCGCCGCCGGCATAGCCCACTGCCGTGGTGTAGACGCCCTCGGCCTGCCAGAACAGTCGCTCGGCTCCCCAGAAGCAGCCCATCCCCACGATCAGGGTCTGCATCTGCGACGGGAACGGCGGCTGTGTGGGGGTGCCCAGGACGGCGTGCGTGGCGGCCACCGGCATTGCCCTGGCGCGGCCGGTCAGCGTCTCCTCGGCGGTGGGCATCCGCGTCTTGTCCCTACCGAACGGTGCCATCGGCCTCCCCTGTCTCTGTTGCCGGCGGGCATGTCCCAGGACCCGACTTGCTCGTTTCGTCCCTTCGTCGCGCAGTCTCGCGCGCCGGGGGCTCCTGCCGGTCGCGGCCAGGCGCCCCCGTCGCCGGAGCCACTTGCAGACACTCTGCACTTGCAGACACTGTGTGAGGCCGCTAGTGTGGGGATCCACCATCACCGCCCTGAGCAGCGGACCGGCCTTTCTTCGCCGGTCCGCTGCTCTTCTTTTCGGGCCGGGCGCGCCGCCGTGGCCTGCTCAGGGGCCTGCTCAGGGGCCTGCTCAGGCCTCCCCGCCCCAACTGGACTCGCGCACCCAGCGGTACACGCCGGCGAAGTCCTCGTTCACCTTCTCCGGAACGCTGCCGGGGGTGCCGAGCAGCCGGGCGCCCCAGACGATGTGGGCGGTGCGCTCCACCACGAGGGCGGCGTGCAGGGCGTCGGCCGGGTCGCGCCCCACCGTCACCAGCCCGTGGTTGGCCATCAGCACCGCGCTGCGCCGGCCGAGCGCCGCCGCCACAGCCTCACCCAGCTCGTCGCTCCCGGTGAGGTGGTAGTCACAGACCTCCACGTCGCCGCCGATGTAGATCACGACCTCCTCGATGGCGGCCGGAATGGTCTGGCGGGCCACCGCGAACATGGAGGCGTACAGCGGATGGCAGTGCACCACGCCGCCCACTTCGGGCCATTGCCGGTAGCAGGCCAGGTGCAGCGACTTCTCGCTGGAGGGATGGCCGTCGCCGGCCACCATGCCGCCGCCGGCGTCCACGAAGACCAGGTCGGAAGCCCGCATCGCCTCGTAGCTCAGCGACGACGGGGTGAGGCAGAACGTGCCGTTGCCGACACGCCCGGAGACGTTGCCGGCGGTGCCCTCCACCAGCCCTTTGGCGCACATGGCCTGCGCCGTCTCCAGCACGGCCCGGGCTGCTTCCTGGCGGGGGCGGCTGGGTGCGGCGCGGTCTTGGGCGTTCACGAGAGGACCTCCGGGTTGGCGATGTGGACGGGCCGCTCACCGTCGAGCAGCCGCTGCAGGTCGGCGGCGACCATCGAGGCCTGGACCTGCTCGGTGTGGTAGCTGGCCCCGCCGATGTGCGGCGTCAGCACCGCATCGTCGCGCCCGCACAGCGGGTGACCCTCGGGCAGCTTCTCACCGTCGAAGTGGTCGAGCCCGCAGCCGCCGAGGTGTCCGGACTCCAGCGCCGCCACGAGGGCGTCGAGGTCGTGCAGCACCGCACGGGCGGTGTTGAGGTAGACGGCGCCGCGCCGCATGGCCGCGAACTGGGGCGCAGCCATCATGTGCGCGGTCGCGGCGCTGGGCGGGGCGTGCATCGACACGACGTCGGCGGCGGCGAGCAACTCTTCGAGGCTGTGGGTCGCCTCGGCGACGTAGGGGTCGTGCGCGATGACTTCCAGGCCCAGCCCCGCCATCCGCCGGCGCACGGCCCGGCCGACCGCGCCCAGGCCCACGATCCCGAAGGTCTGCCCCGCTAGGAGGTCGCTGCGATAGCGCTGGTAGGGCAGCGTCTCGGTGAAGATCCGCCCGGTGCGCACGTCGCGATCGGCGGGGACGAGTCGCCGGTTCACGGCGAACAGCAACGCAACGGTGAGTTCAGCCACGGCGTCGGCGTTGCGGCCGGGCGTGTACAGGACGGGAATGCCGGCGGCCGTGGCGGCGGCGGTGTCCACGTTGGTCGGCTCGCCGCGGGTGGCCGCGATGGCCTTCAGCGGGAGGTCCATCACCTCCCCGGAGCAGAAGTCGGCCTCGCAGATCAGCAGGTCGGCGCCCACCTCGGCGAGTCGCTGCGCCAGGCGGGGCGGGTCGTAGAGGCGGATCGGGGTGTACTCCAGCCACGGCTCGTAGACCACGTCGGCCAGCCGCTGCAGGGCCTCGAAGCCGGGCCCGCGCAGCGGGGCGGTCACGAACGCCCGCAGCCGAGCCTCCTGCGGCTCACCCGGCGGCTCACCCATCGCCGCCGCGCTCAGCTTCGGCTCGGGCGGCCACGTCGGCGATGGCGTCCAGCGTCCGGTGCACGTCGTCGTCGATCTCCTCGATGGGGACATGCTCCGCCAGCTCGTGCAGATGCTTCTTGGGCATCCGGTTCCGGAGGCCGAGCTTTCCGAAGTAGCGCTCGAAGATCGGCACGAGGACATCGTCGCTCGCCTTCACCGCAGAGCCCCAGGGCGAGCCCTTCCCGAGCGTGGACAGAGCTGTTTCGATCTCGGCGACGGCCTCCCCCATGGCAATCACATGCCTCTGAGCCTCGGCTTCGGCAAAGAGAGGCCCGGGCGACAGTTCGCGTCCCAGCGCCGCGGCGTAGGCCTCCAGCGCCGCCGACGTGCACAAGTAGTTCTCGATCTCGTTCCGACGCCACATCAGACACTCGACGGGACCGAGAGCCGGGGGTCCGCCGTCGAGCCGGTCGAACAGGGCGATGCCCCCGAGGTCGGGGAGCGCTTCTCGGAGCCCGTTGAAGTGCGGTGGGACCGCTTTTGCGACGTTGTTGACGTAGCGCACGAATGGTTGTTCCAGGGCCTTGGAGGCTGCCTCATGGCCGATTCTCTGCGCGAACGACCGGAGAATCGCCACATCCGTCGATCCTTCGAGATACAGCACCCAACCCGTCTGCTCCGCTTGGCAGTACTGCTCGAACCCGATCTCGCGGAGCGACTTGAGTACCTCATCGCGACGGTTGTCGATCCGGTGCGGCCGCCCGACGAACGCGACGACGCTGTCGTTGCCGGCGGCCTCGTTCAGAAGAACCTCCGAGTGGCTAGCGGCGATGACCTGGCTGCCGCTGCTCCGAGCGGCGCTGGTGATGCGCTCGTAGATCTGCCGTTGACGAAGGATTTCGAGATGCGCGTCCGGCTCGTCGAGCAGCAGGACGGCCCCGGGGTTGGCGTACATGTAAGCCAGGATCAGCAGAGTCTGTTGCAGCCCCCGCCCCGCCGACGACAGGTCGAGCGCCACGCCCCGTTCGCGGTAGCTCATCGTGATCTCGCCGCGTTCAGCGACATAGCGAGGTGCGTCCAGCTCCGCGCCGAAGAGAGTCGAGATCTGCCCGACGAGTTCGCCCCAGCCGTCGGAGTCGTCCTCGTGGATGCGGTAGCAGAGGTTGCGCAGCACTTCCGCTGTCCGGCCCTCTCCGATGCGGACATCGACAGCGCCACCGTCGAGGCGCGTCTCCGTCGCAGCCAGCCCGGACATGGGGGGAAGGAACGCCACTCGGACCTCCCCGGCGGCAGCGGGGACCGACATCCGCTCCGGCGCGGCGTCGGTGGTGACGCGAAGCGGCCGGCAGTAGAACGACTCCTCGTTGGCGTAGTCGAACTCCAGGCCGCAGGCCCACTCGCCGGTAGCCGCGGTTCCCGACTCGGGCAGATCAGCGGCACCCGGCGAACGGTCGGCGGCACCCTCGACGACGATGTCGATGCGGACGTTCCGAGTCTGCTGCTTGCCCCCCGCCTTGCGCACATCGCGCACGTGGAGGTCGCGCCAGAGCAGATTGGCGAACGGAACCGGAACGGCGAGCAGGTCGCGGCGGCTGATCGCAACACCGGGCCGCCTCGCAGGCGTCGTGGCGCCGCCGCGCTTCTCGTTCCATCGCTTCAGGCCGACGCTCCAAAGGGCCAGCGCCTGCATGGCCGATGTCTTGCCCGAGTTGTTGGGGCCGACGAACAGCACCGGACTTGCGAGGTCGACCTCTACCTCGTCGAACTTCTTGAAGTTGCGGATGAGCAGCCGAGTAAGCATTGGGCGAATCTAGGCGTGCGCCGAGCCGGCCGCCCGCAGCGCCTGCTGAGCCGCGACGGCACGGGTTCCGGCCTCCGCCGGAGCCGCGAGAGGGGCCCCTCGCTGCATCAGCCGAGCCTCCTGCGGCTCACCCATCGTCGGTAGTGGCCCGCGCCGGGTGGCGGTAGAGGCGGCGGGCGAGGCGGTCGGCGCCGGGGTCGATGCCGGGGAGCTGCATGGGGAAGCTGCCGGTGCGCTCCACCACCAGGTCGCGCACCAGTTCCTCCACCTCGAACCAGTCGGCGGCCCTGGGGTCGGGAAGGTGGCGGTTGTAGGGCTGGTCGAACACGATGACGGTGTGGCCCGCGGCGCGCAGGTCCTCGATCTGATGGGGAGCGTCGTCCACGAAGGCGTCGGCGTTCACCGAGGACTTGGCGGCGATGAAGCAGAGGTCGCGGTAGGGGATCCTGGCCTTGTCGAGCCACTCGGCGGTGTCGCCGGCGGTCACGGCGTGGCCCCAGTTCACGTAGAGCCGGTGAGTCACGATGCGGATCCAGACCCCGGCGTCGGACAGCCGCCACAGCGCCTCGGCCGCGCCCGGGATCAGGTCCATGTGCCGCAGCATGTGGCGTTCCAGCACAGCATGGCGGTGCAGTTCGTCGAACTCCTCGGGGGTCTGGATTCCCCATTCCTCGCATCCCCAGGAGACGTCCCGCGTCAGCGACTCTTCGGGCACGCCCAACCTCTCGGCGACAATGCGCCGGAACGTTCCGATGTAGTCGCCGCAAACGCCGTCGAGGTCGACGCCCAGCACGAACCTGCCGCTGCCGGTCACCCTCGCCTCGCCGTCGTCTGCCGGGCTGGCATCGCCGATCGCCTCGTCGCCGTCAAGTGGTCTAACGGCCCTTGGGGTGCCAAACCGTCTTGTACTCGCAGAAGGCGGAGATGGCGTACGGGCTCTGGGCGGCGGCCTCCAGCCAGCGGCGCTCGCCGGGCGCGGCGTGCACCACCCGGGTCACGGTGTCCGCAGCCAACCGCTCGGCCTCGGCCACCAGGTCCCCGTCTTCGTGGTCCGCTGGGTCGCAGCCGCTCAGGTCGACGCAGTCCACGTCGCCGTGGGCGGCCAGTGCCCGCACCAGCGGCGCCCGATGCCCGGTCAGGATGTTCACCACGCCGGCGGGCACATCACTGGTGGCCAGGATCTCCGCCAGCGTGACCGCCGCCAGCGGGTGACGCTCGCCGGCCAGCACCACCGCGGCGTTGCCCGGGACCAGGGCCGGCGCCAGGCGCGACACGATCCCCGCCAGCGGCGCCTCGTCGGGGGCAGCCAGTCCCACCACTCCCATGGGCTCGGGGACGGTGAAGTTGAAGTAGGGCCCGGCCACGGGGTTCGCCCCGCCCAGCACCTGCGGGTACTTGTCGCACCAGCCGGCGTACCAGACCCAGCGCTCGGTGGCCGCGTCCACCTCGGCGGCGGGATCGGCGGCCGAGGTGGCGCCGGCGGCGGCTCGGGCCAACTCGCCGATGAGTTCGGCGCGGCGGCTGTCCATGACCTCCGCCACCCGGTACAGGATCTGACCCCGGTTGTAGGCGGTGCGCGCCGCCCACGCCGCCTGCGCGCCCCGCGCCGCCCGGACGGCGTCGCGCACGTCCTTGCGCGACCCGGCCACGGCGTGGGCCAGCAGGTCGCCGCCCGCCGAGCGCGCCGGGTAGGTGCGGCCGGACTCCGAGCGCACGAACGCCCCGCCCACGTACATCTTGTAGGTCTTGGGAACTCCGAGGCCCCCGCCGCCGGCGCTCACCGCCGCGTCCCCTGCAGCTCCAGGTAACCCAGCAGGCCCTGGCGGCCGCCCTCGCGCCCGAAGCCGCTCTCCCGGTAGCCGCCGAACGGGCTGGCCGGGTCAAAGCGGTTGAAGGTGTTGGCCCACACCACGCCGGCCCGCATCCGCTCGGCCATCCACAGGATCCGCGACCCTTTCTCGGTCCAGATGCCCGCCGACAGTCCGTAGGGCGTGTTGTTGGCCTTCTCCACGGCCTCCTCCGCGGTGCGGAACGTCATCACCGACAGCACCGGGCCGAAGATCTCCTCGCGGGCGATCCGGTGCGACGGCGACACGTCGCAGAAGAGCGTCGGCGGGAAGAACCAGCCCCGCTCCGGCAGCGCGCAGGACGGCTGGTACAGCTCGGCGCCCTGCTGCACGCCCGATTCCACGAGTTCGGTGATCTTCTGGAGTTGCACGGCGGAGTTGATGGCGCCGATGTCGGTGTTCTTGTCCAGCGGGTCGCCGACCAGCAGCGTGTCCATGCGGCGGCGCAGTTTGGCGATCACCGCGTCGGCCACGCTCTCCTGCACCAGCAGGCGCGAGCCGGCGCAGCAGACCTGACCCTGGTTGAAGTAGATGCCGCCGACGATGCCTTCGGTCACCTGGTCCAGCGCCGCGTCCTCGAAGACGATGTTGGCCGCCTTGCCGCCGAGTTCCAGCGTGAGGCGCCGGCCGGTTCCCGCCAAGGTGCGCTGGATCTCCTTGCCGACCGCCGTGGAGCCGGTGAACGCCACCTTGTCGACGCCGGGGTGGGCCACGGTGGCGGCCCCGGTGGCGCCGTCGCCGGTCACGATGTTCACCACCCCCGGCGGCAGGTCTGCGTCCTGCAGCACTTCGGTCAGCAGCAGCGCGGTCAGCGGCGTGGTCTCGGCCGGCTTCAGCACGACGGTGTTGCCGGCGGCGAGGGCGGGGGCCAGCTTCCAGGCGGCCATCAGCAGCGGGAAGTTCCAGGGGATGACCTGGCCGACGACGCCCACCGGCCGCGCCTGCGCGCCGGCGAAGGCGTAGTCCAGCTTGTCGGCCCAGCCGGCGTGGTGGAAGAAGTGCGCCGCCGCCAGGGGCAGGTCCACGTCGCGGGACTCCTTGATGGGTTTGCCGCCGTCGAGGGTCTCCAGCACGGCGAACTCCCGGGACCGCTCCGCCAGCAGCCGGGCGATGCGGTACAGGTAACGCGCCCGGTCGCTGCCCGGCGTGTCGCGCCATCGCGATTCGTAGGCGTCGCGGGCGGCGAGCACTGCCCGGTCCACGTCGGCGGCGCCGCCGACGGCGAACGTCGCCAGGGTCTCCCCTGTGGCGGGGTTCACGGTCGGCGCCGCCCGGCCGCTGCGGGCCGGCACCGTCTCGCCCCCGATGAACAGGCCGTAGTCCTCCGCGATCTGCACTAGGTCGGTGCCTTCCGGCGCCGGGGCGTAGGCGCCTGGGCCGAAGTCCGGCAGGTCGGCCGGCACCCTCTCGGGGACCTCGGCGCCGGGCGGCGCCCCGGCAGGCGAGGCGGGAAGGTGCTCGCCTGTGTCGCTCACCGCCTCACACCACTGTCTTGTCCGGGCGCGGGTAGCGACCCGTGCCCAGCCGGTCGAGCTGCAGCAGCACGTCGTTCAGCAGGCTGGAGGCGCCGATGCGGAACAGGTCGGGGTGCAGCCACTGCGGCCCCAGCGTCTCGGCCATCACCACGAGGTACTGCCAGGACTGCTTGGCCGTGCGAATGCCGCCCGCCACCTTCAGGCCGACGGCGCGGCCGTCGGTGTCGGCGAAATCCCTGATGGCCTCGGCCATGCACAGCGCCACGGGGAGGGTCGCCGAGGTGCCGATCTTGCCGGTGGAGGTCTTGATGAAGTCTGCGCCGGCGGCCATCGCCAGCATCGACGCTTTCCGCACGGCGTCGTAGGACCCCAGCTCGCCGGTCTCCAGGATGACTTTCAGGTGGGCGCGGCCTGCCGCCTCCTTCGAGGCCGCCACCTCGTCGAACGCCTGCCTGTAGCGCCCCGCCAGGAATGCCGAGCGGTTCAGCACGATGTCGATCTCGTCGGCGCCGGCGGAGGTGGCGCCGGCGATCTCCTTCAGGCGCACGCTGAGCGGGCCCAGGCCGGCGGGGAAAGAACCCGCCACGCTGGCGACGCGAACAGGCGTGGCGGCCAGGGCGCCGGCGGCGACGCCCACCAGTTCGGGGTACACGCACACCGCCGCCACCGGCGGGACCGCCGGGTCGGCCGGTTCGGGCCGCAGCGCCTTGGCGCACAGCGACAGAACCTTGCCACCGGTGTCGGCGCCTTCCAGAGTGGTGAGGTCCATGCAGCGCACCGCCAGCGTGAGGGCGGCGCCCTTGGCCGTCGTCTTGACCGACCGCTTGGCCAGGGCGTCGGCGCGTTCGGTCAGCCCGACAGCGTCGGTGGGTGTGACCGGCGACCGCCCGAGCGGTTCGGGCAGCGCCCCGGCGCCGGGGACGCGCTCGGAGGCTTCGGCGCCGGCCGGCCGCGCCGCCACTGTGTTCACGCGCCTGACCTTAGAGCGCACCGGCGCGCTTCGGACAGTCCGGTCGGGGTGCTCCGGCGACCGCCTCGCGCGTCCGGCCGCCATCGGGCATGCTGAGGGACGTGAACGTCACCGTCGTCGACCATCCCCTCGTGGCCGAGCGGCTCACCCGGCTGCGCCGCACCGACACCAAGCGGGCCGGCTTCCGGCGCAACCTCGCCGAGCTGTCCACGTACCTCGTCTACGAGGCCCTGCGCTCCCAGCCGACCGCCCCGGTGCACATCGACACGCCGCTGGCGCCGTTCACCGGCGTGCAGATCACCGACCCGCCGCTGGTGGTGCCGGTGCTGCGGGCCGGGTTGGGGATGCTGGACGCCACGCTGCAACTGCTCCCGAACGCCCGGGTGGGCTTCGTGGGCGCCAAGCGCAACGAGGAGACCCTGCTGCCCGACGCCTACGTCAACACCGTCCCCGATGACCTCGATGGCCATCCGGTGCTGGTGCTCGACCCCATGCTGGCCACCGGCGGCTCGCTCATCCACACCTGCAACCTGCTGGTGGACTCCAACGCCGGGCCGATCACCGTGGCGTGCGTGCTGGCCGCCCCCGAAGGCATCGAGGCGTTCGGGGCCAAGGGGTTCGACGCCGACATCTTCACCGCCGCCGTCGACAGCCACCTCAACGAAGTGGCCTTCATAGTCCCCGGCCTCGGCGACGCCGGCGACCGCCAGTTCGGCCTCGCCTGAGGCTCCTGCGGGTGCCCGGTCCCATCACAACGCTAAACTTTGGTATCAGACCTTGGGCGAGGAAACTCCGAAAGGAGGAACGATGAGCATAATAAGCGACGGCCTAGTTGATCTGATCGGCACGGCTGAGCGGGCGGTCTCCAATCTGGAGGATCCTGAGTTACGTCGGGTCGCCTTTGAACGAGTCCTGGATCACCTACTAAACGATAGCGAACCGAGACCTGTAACCACGTCTCCTTCACAAACGTCGGATTCCAACACCATCACATCGCAGAGACAGGATGGCGACGCGACGCTTGCCAGTGAACAACAGCGAGTAGATGCACTGGCTCACTATTTCAAGATCTCACCTGAAGATGTTTTTCATATCTTCAAGGTCTCCGACGAAGAGCCGGAATTGGTCTTACCGTCAAGCCGATTGACGAATGCAAGCGCAACCGCCACTAGGGAGATCTCATTACTGGTGGCTGGAGCGCGAACTGCACTTGGACAGGAGACCACCACAGCTCATATCCGCAAAGCAGCAGACCGCTTCGGCAAACTAGATTCCAGCAACTTTAGTCAAACATTGGCAAATATGCCAGAGCTATCGGTTCTAGGCAAACCACGCTCAGCTAACCGCGTCGTCAGAATGCGGGCAATCGGAGTAGAAGCTGTACAAGATCTTGCGCAGCGGATAGTCAGCGAGTGACTTCTACTGACCACATCCGCAAACATTGAACATACCGGATTCTCTCGTGTCTGTATTGGGCCATCTATCAGAATACGATTTCCACAGGGAGTTGGACATCGCTCGAGGCCTGTACAACGATCGCCACTACGATGAAGCTGTACGTAAAGGCACTCAGCGTTTCATTAATCGTGTGCGGGAACTGGTCGACCGTCCAGATCTCGACGGGGTTGGACTGCTCAACAAAGTATTCTCTGAAACAGCACCACTACTGACATTCAGCGAGCGCCAAAGTCTGGTTGAGCGCGACGAACACAACGGTTACCGCTCACTCTCTGTAGGGTTGGTGCAGGCCCTACGCAATGTCCTTTCCCATACGGACGACTACGGCCTCTCCGCAATCTCAGCGTTCGAGTGGTTGTGCTTCATCAGTGCAATGCACCGCCAACTGGATAACGTCATTCAGATTCCACAGGAACGTAGTGATGCGATTCTCTGACGTGAAATCGAACGCCGGACGGTGAGTTCCATCGGTCGGTGCACGGTTCCGGTCGCTGCGGATCGATCGTCGGGGGGCCCGGGTGCCTCAGCCATGTTCTGTCTTCCGAGGTGGCATGGAGTTGAGTCGAACCGATGCTTGCAACTCGCTTGCAATGGTATGCGCTTTTCGTTTCTGCGGTAGGTGGACTCAATATATTGCGGTATATCGATATTGTTTTTTGCGGTACGGATGTATTATATTTTGCGGCAACCTCGGTGTCGGCCAGGACACTGATCGCCGACACCGCCGGTGCGGGAGGCCCCGCCGATCGGGACACGGTCGGCCGCTATATCGACCGGCTCGTCGAGGCGTTCATCATCGAGCCTCTCCCCGCCTGGTCAACGCACCTGCGCAGCAAGGCGACGCTGCGGGTCAAGCCCAAGCGCTTCTATGTCGATCCCTCCATGCCCGCCGCGGCGATCAGGGCCACGCCTCGAGGTCTGTTGGATGATCCGGCGACGTTCGGTCTGCTCTTCGAATCGCTGGTGCTACGCGACCTGCGAGTGTACGCGCAATCCTTCGGCGCAGAGGTGCGGCACTACAGGGACAGCGCCAACCACGAGGTCGACGCGATCATCACCCGCGGTCACCGCGACTGGGCCGCTGCGGAGGTCAAACTCGGCGGTCCCGTCCTGATCGAGAAGGGCATCGAGTCTCTGCGCGAGCTGCGGAAGAACGTGGACACCGCGAGGGCCGGTGAACCGCGTCGCCTCATGGTGATCACGGCTGGCGGCCGGGCGTTCGAGACAAAAGACGGCATCGCCATCGTGCCGATCACCCACCTGCGGCCCTGAGACCGTCGGCGCCCGGCGCGACTGCGGCTCTGGGCCCTGCCGGGCAGCCCCGGCGGAGAATCCGGGCGGACCGGCTAATCCGGGCGGACCGGCGAATCCGGACGGACCGGCGAATCCGGACGGACCGGCGAATCCGGCGGCGGCAGCGCACACCGGCGGCAGACCGACTCGAAGGTGGCGGGCTCAGCACCCTCGGATATCTGCTCGAATCCGACTCCAACCGAATCGGGGCGATCGATCTTCAGCACGACCCCGACACATATGTCCCCCGCCTCGGCGACGAGGCGACCATGGAGGACTTGGCCGAGGCGCTCTACCGCGTTGTCGACGCCGCTTACGAGAAGCGCTCCATCGCCCTGTCGAGCAATCTTCACCCGGCCGGCTTCGACGGGGACGACGAGCCCACCTCGGAACTCTCTGATGCGAGTGGACCGAGCGGTTCCCTGTGCGTTGACCGTTCGACGGGCGGGTCCGGGTGAGCGGCGCGGAGATGCTGCAAGTGATTCTGGAGATCGAGTACTCGTGTCCTCAAGTAGGTGAGCGTGGCGTCCCGCTCGCCGTCGAAGACCCGGTCCTCTTCGATGGCTCCGGGGTCTGCGAGCAGGTCAACGATCCGCGCAAGGTCGCGACTCGAGGATCGTGTCCCGTAGCGGTGCATGTGAAACAGGAGTCCGTCCTCGAGGCAGTACGGACTGCTGTCGTCGATGGCCTTCAGGTCGATGTAGTCACGGAGCTTCGGGCGGTAGAGGATGACATCCAGCTTGGAGGCGAGCAGGTCGGCCAAAGCCGCGACCGGCAGGCCGGCAATTGGGGTAGGCGGACCGATGTTGCGGACGAAGCCCGGGTTGTCGCCGCGATGGTCGCTCCAATCGTCGAGCCCGGACAACGCGCCTCTCAGAGTTCGGATCTGTGGGCCAACACGACATCGATGCGGCCGGCGGCGGGTTCCGCGTCGTAGCCGCGCATCGCGCGAAGAGTCCGCAAAGCGGAAAGGGGGAGGTTGCTCAACGCCCACGCACGAGCGGCCGTGTCCTCGCTGTCGATCATCCGCCCGGCGACCGCCACGGCGTCAGCGGGCAGACGCAGATCCGCGGGATGGGTGCCCGAACTGAACAGGCTCCAGAACTGCGGCGGGACCCGCTCAGGCGCCGGGCAGGCGACGGGCGCAGGCCGCGGCAAGGCCGCGAACATGTCGAGGCAACGGTCAGAGAGACTCAGTTTCCACAGTTCAGCGACGCGGGTCCCGTAACCCCACAGGACGCGCTGGGTCTCACAGCACACCAACCCTTCCCGCTGCATCGCATCGAGACAATCACGCGCAACCGTCACCGGAAGACCCGATGCGTCGGCCAGGCCCTCCACCGTCGAACCACCGATCCGAGCGCGAAGGATCGTCAACACGAGGCGATGATCGGCCGACAGCTGAGGATCGTCGCGGCGAACATCGAAGGCGGGCCCGATAGCCACACGATACCGGCGCTCGGAACGAGCCGGGGCGTGGCAGCCGATCAGCCTCAACGCGCCGAGGCGCCGGGCGATTGAAGCGAGGAGGCGGGTGTTGCGGCGGAGTTGCCCGAAGGGCGACAGCCACCTTCCGGGCCCATCACCCGACCCGCACGGCCATGTACCGAAACCCGAGAGGAGCGACCGCGCTACCTGCTCCGCTGCAGCGCTCGGGCTATAGCTGGCAGCAGTACCATATATGGCATGAACAAGACGACGGTGTACCTGCCGGAGGCTCTGAAGCAGGGCGTGGAGCGGATGGCGCGGCAGCGTTCGTGCTCCGAGGCGGAGGTGATACGCCAAGCCATACAGGACGCGATCTCGCGCCCCAAGCCCCGCGCGGGGATCATTCCCGGTGACAGCGCCTGGGCCGAGCGGGTGGACGACTACATGGACGGTTTCGGCGAGCGATGATCATCGCCGACACCAGCGGGCTCATCGCGTTCTTCAGCGAGTCCGGTTCACAGCACGAAGCGGTGACGGCGTGGATCGGCGCCCACGATCCGGTGATGGTCGTCTCTCCCTACGTCCTGGCCGAGGTGGACTATCTGGTCGCGACCCGCAAGGGCACCGACGCCGAGTTGGCAGTGCTGGCCGAACTGTCGGGGGGTGCCTACGAACTTGCGGGGATGGATGCCCATGACGTTGTGGAGGCGCGACGGGTGATCGAGCGCTACCGGGACCTCGGCATCGGTCTTGCCGACGCCTCGATCGCTGTGCTCGCGCGGCGCTTCGGGACTCGCACCGTCCTGACTCTGGATCGGAGGCACTTCGGCGTCATGCGCCCGCTGGACGGAGGCACCTTCACGATCGTCCCCTGAGCGCCGCGTGTGGGACGCGAGACCGCGCACAACGACTCTCGGGCCCGCCAATCGCTGCTGTGCGCTCCCGGCCGCGATATTGAATCCAGTCCTCGCCTCCGGTCACGACCTCGCGGCGAGTTTATGGTCAGATATTTGTGACTATATTTGCGGCATGGCGATCTCACCCTTTGACTCGAGCGATCGCACGGTGCCCGCCGGCGAGTTCAAGACGAATTGCCTGCGTCTCATGGACGAGGTGCAGGGAACCGGAACCGAGATCGTCGTGACCAAGCATCGGCGTCCGGTCGTACGGGTCAGTCCGTTCCGCGCAGAACGACCGGCACTGGTCGGATCCTGCCGGGGCCAACTGCGGATCATTGCGGACATCGACGGCGATCCGGCCATTCCCGCCGACGACTGGGAGATGCTCGCCGATCCTGGAGACATCGCCGATCGCGATGCCTGATCATCCGCTCCAGCGGTGAGCCTCCTGCTGGACACCAACGTCCTGCTCCGACTCACTGTCGACAGCGCGGACATCAGCGGATCCTTCAAGGAGGAGGTCGAATCCGGGCTCGTCGACGGCGACGTCGCCGTGTCCGCGGTGACTTTCGTGGAGACCACTCGCCTGCATCATCACGGGCGGATCGACCTGGGATGCCATCCCGCCGCGTGGTGCCGCGAGCGGCTGCAATCGGGACTCCGAGAGATCCCCATCGGCGGCGACATCGCCGTCGAGTCGGTCCTGCTGATGACCACCGGATTCCACAACGATCCGGCCGACCAGTTGATCGTCGCCACGGCCATGCTGGCGGGGCTGCGCCTCGCCACGACGGATAGGCGGATCATTGACTGGGCGCAGCGGACACGGCTGGTCCCGGTCGTGGATCCCCGGATAGACACTGAGGGCTGACGCCGCCGGACGGGCGGAGACATACGGCGTGCCCGATAGCGGTCTCCTCTGCCAGGGATGTGCCCGGCGAGGTCGACGCGGACGCCCTCGATACTGCACTCGGTCAACGAATGCCAGCCGGGCGACTCCGTACCAGCTGTCGACCTCGGTGGTCGATCAACAACGTCGGTGAGTTCCATCGGTCGGTGCACGCCGCCGATGACCCTCGCAGGGCTCGGCCTCACCATCGAGCAGGTCGCTTCAATGAAGGGCGGCGTGCGCACGCCGCCGATGATGTGTGCATGGAGAACACCCCACACACCACCGCCGCTTCAATGAAGGGCGGCGTGCGCACGCCGCCGATGGCCATCGCCGCCCGCTGGAACGCGTCGCCGCTCGAAGTGCTTCAATGAAGGGCGGCGTGCGCACGCCGCCGATGATTTGCGGTGACTGAGGCGCTGATCGAGGCAGTAGCCGCTTCAATGAAGGGCGGCGTGCGCACGCCGCCGATGGTGCCTTCTTCTGTGTCGCCTACGACGTGGATGAGAAGGCTTCAATGAAGGGCGGCGTGCGCACGCCGCCGATGCCGAGATCGACGACGCCCACGAACACGGCATGGTGCGGCTTCAATGAAGGGCGGCGTGCGCACGCCGCCGATGCGGCGCCTGCACGGCGAGCCCGACGGCGACGCCGAAGCATGGTGCGGCTTCAATGAAGGGCGGCGTGCGCACGCCGCCGATG